>Ga0315279_10005095_pt1 | contig 17223 bp, 17 predicted proteins | sample YL17G06_20_MG_FD_203694 | JGI IMG/M metagenome (GOLD analysis project Ga0315279, IMG submission 203694) | Sediment microbial communities from Yellowstone Lake, YNP, Wyoming, USA - YL17G06_20 | ecosystem: Environmental > Aquatic > Freshwater > Lake > Sediment | place: USA: Wyoming | collected... | reverse complement strand
CTATAACTAATAAGGCCGGTAGCTCCTATTTCTACCGGCCCTATTCCCGATGACCTTTACCGTCGCCAACGCTTTAGGTGGAGAGCCAATCGATTTCACTGTACACATGGTAACACCCAGGATGTAAACAGAGCATAAATATCAATACCCCCGGCATAAACATCCTGTAAATAATCAGGGTGGTAACTCTGGCCCATGCTCCCAGGGTTATAGAATACCTCAGCATCACGCTCTGTGGCGGAGCCGCCGAAGAGGGATGAAATGCTTTAGCTATTCCCCGCGTAACTTGGGGGAATCAAACCACAACCCGCATACATAAATTTCACCGTTAACCTCTTCGAAAGCAAACCTGACTATGACATCCGCCGGTTCCAGAGTGAATTTAGCCTTGTAATCGACGATGGTGTATGGACTTTGCTCTTCTGTTTTCCAGAACACCTTTGATACGTAATCCCCTACCCTGTCTTTTATCATTGCCTCGGCTTCTTGGAAAGCAGTCTCGGGCATAGCGCTTTTCATTTCCTCGGTAAAGTGCTCAGAGAGTTGGGCATAATTGTCCTCGTTTATGGCTTGCAGAATGCTTTCCGTAATCGTGGCAGCGTATTCGGGTTCGGGTTTCGGGGGTTCCGAGGTACAGGCAGACATCGCCGTTATCGAGGCTAACATTACCACAATCAAGAAAATCGCTGGCACCAGTCTCTTCGGCACTTTCACACCTCCTGGTTCAATAATCGGGCTGGGGTTTCCTTTGAGCAAAAGAGGCAGGTGACAACCTTTCTTTCCTCAAGGTGGTCTACCAACTCCACCGCCTGCATATATCTAGCTCTTATTTCAGGCTTAACAGGTATTCCTTTAGCCAGGCAAGGGCGGCCTCAGCAGCGCTCTCCTTGTTCTGCTCCCGGCTCCCCTGGAAGTTGTGTTTCCGACTGAAGGTTCCACCCCGGTAAGATAAGCCCAGGTAAAATAGTCCTACCGGTTTTCCCGGTGTGGCACCGGCAGGCCCGGCAACACCGGTATCAGCAATACATATATCCACGCCCAGTACTTTCCTGCCCCCCGCAGCCATCTCCTCAGCCACCTGGGGGCTTACGGCACCATATTGGTTAAGGGTCTCCGCCTTCACCCCAACCACCTTAATTTTAACGTCATTACTGTAAGAAGTAATCGACCCCTTATAGTAGTCCGAGCTGCCTGGGACATTAGTTATACGGTGAGATATTAGCCCGCCACTGGCCGATTCCACCGCTCCCAGGGTCAGCCCTTTCTGCCGAAGCCAGTCGCCTATCTCCTGCTCCAGGCTAGCCATGGACTAGATAAACCTCTCCATCAGGGCATACATCACCTTTTCATCTATCTGGTCGCTACCCTGACTAAGACGGTCGGTAATCCGCTCCACTATTTCTCGCTTGTCGGGCTCATACAGGTCGTCTAAATGGGTGTAGATACCGGCCCTTCTCCCCACCCTGAAGTTAACCCTTTCCTTGGGTGGTAGTGCCTGGTATGCCTCGATAGTGGCCAGCATTCTCCCCTTATCCTGGGGCAATTTGCCTTCCAGTTCCTGGAGCAGATTAGTAATGTGGTCGCTTACGTAGTTTGAGTGGCACTCCAGGTTTTCAATTAAGAGCTTCTCCTCTTCCAGTATCTGCTCATCGGTGGCTCGAATAAAATTGCCCGCTTCAATCTCAGCGTGTAGAGGCATGGCTGCATTAACAACCAAGGTTCTCACCCTGATAAAGTCAGGGTCTATTTCACTCAATACTCTAGCCGTTTGGGTAGCATGCTCCCGCCACATATCCTTGCCGCCCAGTCCCAAGAGAACATATTCACACAGCGAGATGCCCGATTCCACCACTTTTCTGCCGCCGGCAATGTGCTTGGCTGCGGTAACCCCCTTATCCACGTACTCAAGTAGAGGGTCATAGCCTGTTTCAAGCCCGATATGCAGTCGGGAAAGCCCGGCCTGATGCAGTTCAACCAGCTCCTCCACCTGCTTCCTGGCTGCCGTATCTGACCGACCATAGCTGGTTATCCGGTCAATACTGGGCAGGGTTTCCTTTAGAAACCTTAGTACCTCAACCAGTTCTTTAGTCCTCATTATTAAGGTGTTGGAGTCTTGCAGGAAGGCGGTCTCGCCACCGGCATAGAGCCATAAAGCGACATTGCGGAAGGCTTCATTAGGTGGACCATTCAGTATGCTCGCTGCGGCTCCCCTTATGCCATTACTCCCGTAGCCAGATTTCCACGAAATTCCCTTTATCCTGTCCTGTATGGCTTTGGCCGCTATTATGTCCTGTTTTATCTCTTCCACCGACCGGTACTCAAATTTGTTCCCCTTAAACATGCAGCAGAACTTACACCGGTTCCAGGGACAGTATCTAGTGGCCCGGAGAAGCAAAGAATAGGCTTCACTGGGTGGTCGGTATGGGCCTACCTCGAAAGAGTCAATCATAGCCACGGAAATACGTATTTCTTCACGAATTCAAAGTTTCTCTTTACCTGCTGGGCACCAGCGACAATATCCATATGCCCGGGGAGCAGATACTCGATTTCCAGCTTGGATAGCGCCTCGATAGACTGCTTAAGCTCCTCACCATTACCGCCAGGGAGGTCAACCCGGCCCGTATTCTGGGCGAAAATGACGTCGCCGGGAATCAGTATCTTTTCCTGCCGACAATAGAAGCAGATGCTCTCAGGCGAGTGCCCCGGGGAGCGGATAAATTCGAACTCCATATGACCGGTATTCAGGGTGTCGTTCTCAAAATAGCTATCGGCTTTAAACTCCATGCCTTCAAAACCAAGGAGCCGTGACGCCTCGGTAACAGTCATATCATAGAACTGCTTATGCAGCGGGTGGATAACGATTTTGGCTCCGGAGATATTCTTAAACGCCTCATTCGCCCAGCAGTGGTCCGGGTGCAGGTGAGTATTGGTGATGATATTGATATCCTTAGGGTCAATCCCATCCTTAAATAACTCAGCGACTCGCTGTGGCAGATATTGGGCAGACCCCGGGTCGATGATGACATTAACATCGTCCTTAATGACGTAGGTATTGCAGTCCAGCATCCCTTTCTCGGGGTAAAAGTACAGATTATCAGTTAGCTTCATTTCATCCCTCGTGTTTATATTTGCCCGCTATTGAATTATAGCGTAGCTACGCCGTAAAATAAAGCGACTAGGCACAGCTCGTTCAGCAACCTATCCCCCTGCCCCTTACTGTCTTATGCAACTGACGACAACCAGACTAAACGTTAATTTAGACGCAGGACAAGTCTAATATAGTAGAAGGACTTCCCTTAGCCCAAAGCATTTCCCTAGGGGCTCGCCTACAGGCTGAGTAATTTTAGCACGCGGAGATATATTTTGCAGCCCCGAAACAAAAGTCGCAAGCCCCATTGTTATCCACATGGCGGGTCAGACAATCTCCATCTCGCGTGCAGGTTTGCTTCGGAATCACCCATATAATATCGGATGTGTTCGGATTTTGGGGGAAGAGAAATTAGACTCGTGAACGGAGCCCCAGATTTTGATTGCAGGACTCGTTTTAGGCTCTTCTTCATTTAACCCAGTGAACGTGTTAACTATCGCCGACAGCCGTCGCCCCCCCTGTATCAATTGATGCATCGGACAGGTGACTCTTCAGCTTTTTGTTTTAGGTTGCTCCCAGAGGGGGGAGGGAGAAATTAGCTAATTCTTTTGAGTGCACATAAGCGCTTTTTGTGTGATTATGAAGCGGGAAACACAAAAACGCACCTTAACAACTGAATAGAAGAAAGCCCGACCTGAACGCTTACCTCACCTGGGCAAATAAGCTCAAAAGGGGGTCAAGCGATGACAATGGCGGTAACACCATCAGCACCAGCACCGCAAGGGCATTGTAGCCGATGCGGTAAGGTCTGGACACTAAACGAAAGGCAGGGCGTTTGTCAGTGGTGTAGAAAGCCCGCAAGCTGCCAAACCACAACGGCAAAGCCCCGCCATATCAAGTCTAGGTCAAACGGAAGGCGAAAGCAAGCCAACGGCAACGGTAACGGCTATGACCAGCTAGACGGCGATTGGCTGACCTATTATAAGGTAGCCTCACAGTTTAGCCACAAGGCACAGGCACAGGATATAGAGGACTTACTACATACCATAATAGCTAACCTTGCCGATGCGGGTAGAAATAACGCACACAAGCCCGATAACGCCTCTTGGATGTATCGGATAGCCAGCTTTAGCGTAGCCCAGTATTGGAGAACTTACTACAAGCTCACTAACGGCTTAACCTGCGGGAACTGTAGCAAGGCACAAAGGGACAAGTGCAAAGAGGATGACCTCTATTCCGAGTGTTCAAAGGCTATTAAGCTGGAGAGCCTTAACAAGCCTATCATAGACAGCGAGAGTAACCTAACCGAGCTGGGGGAGCTGATAGCCGATGATAAGGCGTTAGACCTTGACGCTTGGCTAGACATTAGGACATTCCTACTCGGATGCCCAAACAGGCTGATAGCCATAGCCCAAAAGAGGCTAGACGGCATATCGCTAGACAATGCCGATAAACTCTATCTCGGCAAGTGGCGAAGGAGAGAGCAAAAAAGACTACTTTAACTAGACACTTTTTAGCCCCTCTCCGCAAATACTATAGTGGAAGCACCGATAACGCCAGCGGGTTGCGGGTTATCGGTAGCTTACTACTAGGTGAAGCTGATAGCCTTGCCCACTATCAGATAGCCAAAAGGGGGGAAGTTTTTGGAACAACTGAATATTGAGGGCAAGCGTTCGGGTGATGGCTTTGTCGCTCACAAGGCGATACTGGTGAACGCCTTATCAAGGGCACTAGCCGAAAGGGTGATGCTACTTGATTTTACTATCGGGCGGAAAGGCTTACTCGGATACCTGAAGTCTCTGGGGGGAAGCAACATTGTCAAAATAGTTCCCTCTAACGCTAGTGCTAGCGAGACGCAGGCTAGCGGACATAAGAGGCTGAAGGTAGTTTGCGGAGCTAATACCAGTTACCTTGACGACTTGGCTTGGATAGGCGATAAAACGCCTCTTACCCTTGCCGATGTTAGGGTAAGTCCTTCCAATACCGTCAAGCCCAATCTTGGAGCTAGTGAGCTAGCCGAGGCACTGAATAGAGTTTTACCCTTCACTGCCAAAGACGACAATAGACCTGTTTTAGCTTGTGTCAACCTTGTGGCAAAAGAGGGGAAGCTCACTCTGGTTAGTGCCGATGGTTTTAGACTGGCGGTAGTTATCCTTCCCTTTGAAGGGGAAGGGGAAGGGCAAGCCCTGATTAACCGTGATGACCTCAAAGGCATAGTCAATGCCTTACGCAAGGCAAAGCGGGTAAGGGTAGGCTTTGAGCCTAACGGAAGCCTTGACGGTAAAAACCTGATACTGGACACCGAGCTAATCCGCTATAAGTGGACTGGTGTTGACGGCAACTATCCCGACTATGTAAAGCTAATCCCTACCGAGTTTAACACCTTTGCCCACTTTGACAGCGTAGAGGCAATCAAGGCGTGTAATTCGCTCAAAGTCCTAGCCGATAGTAAAGCCTATCCGATAGACCTTACTATAGGTAACGGCAAGGTGGTAATGGCTAATACCGAGGACAAAGGACAAGCCGAACTAACCGCCGATACCGAGGGCGAGGGCAAGGTAAGGATAGACGGAAGCTATCTTGTCCAAGCTCTAAAGGCTTGCGGGGGGATGGTAGAATACAAGCTCACCAATGCCTACTCGCCAACACTCTTTACCGCTAACGGCTATCAGTTGGTGGTTATGCCAATGCTTACCAATGAGACCAACGAGCAGATGAAGCGGGATAGAGAGGCAAAAGCCAAAGCGGAAGCGGTAGCCAGTGAGCCAACCGAGGTAACCGAGCCAGTAGCCGATAAGCCGAAGCGTAAGCAGAAGGCAAAAGAGCCAGTAGCCGTAGCCTAAAAATGAACGCTTGAACTCAGAAAACAAAGCCACGCAAGAAAGCGGGGGTCACCCCGCTTTTTTGCTTTTTTGAGGGGTTGTTAGTGGTCTAGGATTAGGTCAGTAGGTTACTGTTCAGGGATAATGTCAGTTAATGAAAGGACTGACATTGACTACAAAGGAACAGAACAGGTTACAGACTCTAAACGGGGTACTCGAAAGACATTGGCCTATGCGAGAGGCGGCTCAGATAATGGGAGTGAGTGAACGCCAGGGGTGGCGAATTCTGTCAGCGTATCGAAAGGAAGGCGCTGCTGCTCTCGCCCACGGCAACCGAGGCCGCATGCCAGCTAACGCCACGCCTTTAGTCATCCGCCAGCAGGTGGTTACCCTTGTCCAGGAGCGCTACAGTGGGATTAATCATACCCATCTCGCCGAACTCCTATCCGAGCGGGAGGGGATAACGCTTTCCCGCTCCACCTTACGGCGGATACTAACAGGGGCTGGCTTACCCAGTCCCCGGCGTGGTCACTCCGTACGTCATCGTTACCGGAGACAGCGTATGCCTCAGGAAGGGATGCTACTGCAATTGGATGGTAGTCCCCACGCCTGGCTGGAGAGCCGAGGGCCACAGCTCACCTTGCTTCTAGCAATAGACGATGCTACAGGGACTGTGCCACATGCTCTCTTTCGAGAGCAAGAGGACACACTGGGCTACTTTGAACTCTTGAAGGTAATCATAAACCAGTGCGGGATACCTCTCGGCGTATACACGGATAGGGACTCTATCTTTCAAGTGGAAAGGGGTCCGAGTAATGGGAGTAAGGACGCCGTCCCTCTTACTCAGTTTGGACGTGCCCTGCGGGAACTGGGTATCACTCACATAGTCGCTCATAGCCCGGAAGCCAAAGGACGGGTGGAACGTGCCAATGGCACTTTTCAAGACCGCCTGGTAGCGGAGCTACGGCTTAGTGGAGCCAGTAATATCCAGGAAGCCAACTTAGTCTTGTGGGATTTCCTGCCTCGTTTTAATCAGCGCTTCGGTGTACCGGCAGTACAGCCAGGGCAAGCCTATCGGCCAATAAGTCCAGAGCTAAATCTGGAAGGAATCCTCTGCTTCAAGGAAAGGCGGCGTGTCGGGCGGGATAACACAGTGCAGTACCACCAGCGAAACCTGCAACTATTTCCCGACGCCGATAAGGTGAGCTACGCTGGCGCTCAAGTCGAAATCCAGGAGCGACTGGATGGGCAGATTCTGGCCTGTTATAAGGGGAAAATTCTTACCCCACAGGATGCACCACCCTTAGCGGCTACACTCCGAGCTAAAGCCAAAGACATCCCTTGTTATCCCGCTCTATGGAAAGAGCCAAAACCGATAAAACCACATAAGACTAGAGAACGCAGACAGCGGAGTCGCATATATATTGGGCCTTTGGCAGGCGATGGGATTTGGTGGGAAGACCCGGTGAGGAAAAATATACACAGTGAGTTAACGAAGGCAGGATTGGAGCGAGCGAGGCAGGCTGGCAAACGTGTCAGCATACCAAAAGTGGAGAAGCGAGAGGGATTCACTGAAAAATTCGCTCCTATTCTGGTACAGCTCGAGCATAAAGCTATAACTCGCAAGCAGGCTGCCAGGGACTTAGGCATCTCCGGCCCAACATTAAAGCGTGTCCTGGACGACCGCCTGGCAGCTATACGGCAAGCACCCGCAGGGGATGATGAAACAATCGCCTTAGTCGCCGAGGGAGTATGACTGACAAAATCGCTGAACATTAAACCCTGACATTTTCCCTTGACAACAACAAGGGGTATTGCTCCCCAAGCGTGGGAGTGATACCCCTCTTTTTGTGGCTAGAAAGGGGGTAGTATGCCACTGAAAGACCTGTCGGGTAAGACCGCCTATGAGCTTGACCGGGAGGACTTTGAGAAGCTCTTTTGTCAGCAGTGCCACGAATACGATGACTGCAACCGAAATGATAAGAAGATACTCGGTTGTAAGGCGTTCGTGGACAGTGGTCTCTGGGACAAGTTCTACCGAAAGTAAAAACTGAATAGCTCAAAAGAGGGGCTCCGCCCCTCTTAAGAAAACGAAGGGGGTCGGAAGCCCAAGACTACCGACCCCCTCTTTTTGCCAAATTCAACCTGAAGGGAGGTGACTTTTGAAGCAGGGCGACAAGATTAAGTGTCCTTATTGCGACACGGAGTTCAAGCACAACGGGAAGCCGGAGCTCCAGAAGTGCCCGGGCTGCGGTGCTAAATTACTGTGTTAAGGAGGTGAAACTGTGATTAAAGATAGTGAAGTGGTCTTTCTCTTGACTATGGAAGATGTCCTTACCTGTGCCAAAGAGATGGGGATACCCAAAAAGGCAATAACCGATGATGTTTTCTACAAGGTCAGGAAGGGCGTGGAGTCAGCCTGGGAAGGCTGGCCTGAAGTGGTAAAGGCAGCTATCAGTTACGCTCTCAAAGACTAACCGAGATGGTATTTGAACGGGTAACTATGCTCAGAATCTGGACCGAAAGGAGGTGAAGCTATGCCTATCAGATGGAGCGCGGTCAGTGTTAGCCAGAAGGTAGACGAGATTGAGGAGCTCTTTAACTCCGTCACGCCGACCCTGTGGCAAATCCGGGAAAAGGCGGAGGAGCTGAGGCGGATACCCAATCTACCAGGGTATATTGACCAGCCCGCTTATATGATGACCGACAAGATTGGGAGATTCAAGGACTCTATGAAGGGCTATGTTGAGCGTATCCGCAACCTCATACCTAAAGATGCTCTGGAGGAGGAGCGCAAGGCTATGGAGCATGGCACCACGCAATCACTAATGTAAAGTGCCTCAAAGTGCGTCACTCCCAAAGGGTAACTATGCCTAAAATCCAGAGAGAAAGGAGGTGATTTTATGCTTAGCATCAGGTGTCCCCTTTGCGAAGACATGGTCTACCTGACCCTTGCAGATTGGGAGGACTTCATTGGCTGGCTCCCCTTGGGACAACCAACAAGGCTGGGGCTGGTGTGCACCAACTGCCACAACGAGTTTATTCTCCAATTAACTCTCAGCCAAGTAATCACAGAAAGGAGGTAACAATTGACAACTGAAAAGCAGATTGAGAAAGGCATCTCCGATATCGTAGGTGCCTTGACAGACCCTATCATTGTCTTTCTGGGGGGCTGGGGGGATACCCTCCCCGAGTGGCTAAAGAGCACAATTACCCTGGAGAGGCTAGCAGTGAATATGAAGGCACTCAAAGGGGAGGAGATGACCGGGACCGATGCGGAGGCTTGCGCCTATCTCTACACTGCTTCTCTAACTCAGCCGATGGGCCACGACTGGACACAAATCTACCTCTACATCGCCACCAAAGTCTATGAGAAGTGGCGCACCAAGGAGTCGGGGGTTACAATGCCCCCGGATATCGCCGTGGACAAACTAGATGATGAGCAGATGCGGGAGCTCTATCGGCTTAAAGCGTGGCTCTACCACAAAAGAACTACGGTAAGGGAGGAGCGCGACCGAGTGGAGAGACGGCAGAGGAAAGAGGAGCAGGCAGCCAAGAAAAAGGCAGAGCAGCCGGCACTATTCACGTTCTAGGAGCTGGGGGTCGAGGATTCGAATCCTCGACCCCTTTTTTTGTCTTTTTGACAAAGCGGGTTTACCTCACCCCAGGCGTCCCCCTCTCCTTTGAAGGAAGGGAAGGGCAGGTATAAAACATTAGCCGCCCCGAGAAACCGCGTAGATTTTGATTACAGAGCGTCTCTTATTTAAGGTAAGGGCTTCAGGCGTGAGTAAATAGCTTGGAGCCCCCTTTTTTATCCTTTTAATCCCCCAGAAAATCGCCCGATATAGTATTGACTTTTCGTCGGGTGTGCGTTATTGTTGTATAAAGCAACAATGGCAATTGACTTATCTAATTTTGTGGGTGTTCACGAAACCGCCAGGCGATTAGGCATCCATGACGAGTCGCTCCGGCGGCTTATTCGTATTGGGACGATACCAGCAACCAAAATAGGTGGGCAGTGGTATATTGACAAAGAGCAGCTTAGTCTGTTTGCTGCAACTTACGACGGCAAAACTGGTAAGAGAAAGCGCATAATCTGACTAAGGAGGTAGAGATGGAAGTCCCTATAGAGCTTATTCGACCAAGCCCCTATCAGCCAAGGTTGACCTTTAACACAGGCGATTTGAAGGAAGAGATAGAAAGGGATGGCCTACTAAGTGCTTTAGTGGTTCGCAAGCGCGATGACCACTACGAATTGCTTGATGGTGAGAGAAGGCTTCGCACACTAAAGGAGATGGGGTGGAAGACAGCGCCAGTGGACGTGAGAGAAGTCGATGATGTAACAGCTAGACGGTCGGTCTTCAAACTCAATATAGTCCGTGAAAACTATACTACAGAGGAGAAGGCTAGGTATTTTAAGAAGCTTGCTGACGAGGGTATGAAAGCTTATCAAATAGGGCAAGAGCTAAACGTTGATGATACTTGGGTGCGTGCGCACCTAAGTGTATTCCAGTTTCCTGAAGATATTCAAGAAGCTGTGTGGGCAGACCAGCTCTCGATAAGTACTATCCGAGAGCTGGAGGCAGTCATTGGAGCCAATATTGAAGAGGCCATAAGTGTTGCGGGAGAAGCTATTGCTAGGAAACTGACCATAAGGCAAGTTCATGACCTTGTGAGACCGAGCGTTGAGAGGATAGACAAGGCGCGTGTCGAGGCGGCACGACAAGCTCTTGAAGCTAAGACTCAAGTATTAGGGGCGGCAGCCCCTATTTCTCTGGAGACGCCCGAGGACTACGAGAAGGCTGCTACTGCCCTCAGGGAAGAGGCGAAGAAACGGAGACTGGAGAGCTTAACACCTGAAGAAAGAGCCGCACTAGCAGCACAGAGAGAACAGGAAGCGATAGAGAAGCAGCAGAGAAAGGAGGAAGCTCAAGGGAAGCGCGAAGAAGCCAGGCAACAAGAGATAGAGGATGAAGCAAGAAAGCGGGCAAAGGAAATAGTCAAGGACAACAATCTCGTTAGGGAATTTGTGGCTGGGGAATATGTTCTAACGGCTGGCGATGTAAGAGCCGAGGACTTGCGAGAGGCGCTCATGCAGAAATTGATGGCAAACATTCCAGAAGAAAAAAGACAAAGGGCAAAGGATATTTTTGATGAGGAGTTCAATTCGCTCCAGAAAAGGCTAGAGATATTTCCAGAGAAAAGTGCGAAAATTGAGCCAAAATTCACTAGGTTTAAGGAATTAGTAACAAGGGGAGTTATTCCCTACACTGTCTGGGATTTTCCAGACCGGGATGACTATGCTGGAGATAAGGATTTTCATGGCAATTGTTCACCTCAGATTGTAGAGCAGTGTATTTGGCGCTTAACCGAAGAGGGTGACCTAGTTGTTGACCCAATGGCTGGTTCAGGAACAGCCCTGGATGTTTGTCGTAAGTTTAACCGGAAATGTATAGGCTATGATATTAAGCCACCCACGGAGAGGGTAGACATTATCCAGAACGATAGTCATCATATACCTTTGGCGGACAACTTTGTTGATATGGTCTTTATCCATCCGCCATACTGGAAATTGGTCTTCTTTACGAGAGCTGAGGAGAAATTGCCTGACTTATCAAGGGCTGATACGCCAGAACAATTCCTTGAGATGTTAAAAGAAGTTTTCCAAGAATGCTACCGAATATTAAAGCCCAGAAAGTTCATGTGTGTTTTACTGGGAGACCTAATTCGTGATGGCTCATTTGTACCTTTATGCAGGAAAACTGCTAATATGGCTGAGAAACTAGGCTTTGTTGATTACGGTTATGCGGTCAAGTTGGCACATGGTGAAGTGAGCAGAAAGAAATCGGGGGTCATCGTTGCCGAACCTATATATACAGATAATCTCAAAATAAGCCATGATGCGGTAATGTTTCTTAGAAAGGGGGGTGGATAAAAATGGTTACTTCTCGACCTGACCCTGAGTATTGGAAGAATTTGTATGGAGATGAGTGGGAATCGGCGGCAGAAGCCGTGAAATCTCTTCATGAGAAAATAGTTCAAAGATACCCAGAACTAGAGGATAGTGTCAAATTTGGCTTAGGTGCTACTACTGGGAAAAAGGTAAGAATCCCGCCGGGGCAAAAGCATGAGGCAGATATAACTTATTACTACGATTATAAGCTCCTCTGTAGTATACAAGTGTCAGCTCCCCAAAAGGGTAAAGTGCCACCTGGAGATATCTGGGTACTTAAAGGGAAATATGAGCAAGCAGTTGCTAAAGAGGCAATAGGTGAAAAAACGTGGTTTTATTTCGATTATCCATTAACTAAGAAGAATTATGCTCTTGATATGCCAACGATAAAACCTTTTGAAATGAATGTGGAAATCATGTATTTGAAGAGAGATTCAATGGGACGTCGGGTACCTGAACCATATGTAAAGATACCATATCAAAAAGCTTTTAGCGGGGAAGCCCTTCTCGACTGGATTGGACGGGAATTGGAATTGAGAAAAAGTAAGTATGGGGCATAAAATAGCGTGGGAGCACGGTTTCAGTGCCCGAGCCACCCAGGCCCAAGAGCTTAACAGTTGGTATCCCGCCTTCCATTTCCGTGTCATTTGACATTGAAAGAGGCGCTAAGGATAAGTAAATGATTAAAGGCTTTCTCCCCGTAGAAATTACCGAGCCAACTTTGAATGTTGCCTTAGCAGATTTGTTGCGGCGTAGGGAACTGCAAGCTCTCGGCGAAGTTGTGGTTCATAGAAAAGCAAAGGGGATTGGTAAGAAGCCCGACGTCCTTCTAACAGTGAACGGCGTTAAAGTCATTATAGAGGGTAAATTTGCTACGTCGGGAGTCGAGTCCATCTTGGAGAAACAATGTATAGATAGGATTGAAGATGGCTTGTGCGAAATCTGTATCGGCGTTATATACTCCAAAATGCAATTTATCAGCCTCACCCTGACTATGAAAGAGGTGGAAGCAACACTATTAAAATCCAAGTTCCAGGCTCTGGTTACCTATGTGGCGCCTGCGGAATTTGAACAGCTTAGCTTGGATTTCATACAATCGAAACTACCTCCTGGACTAAAAAAGATAGGCTGGTACGAAGTGGACATTAACCAACTGGCCAGCTTGGTTCGGTCTAGTTATACCTCGGTAGTATCGGAGGATATTCTGGGCAAAGCCGTTGAATCCTTTGCTTCTGCTTTACAGGGCGCAGCCGAGAAGCTGATAGCGTCCAATCCTCCCGATGTCTTAGCTGCCAAAATATCAAAAATAATGGAGATACCCGAGGCTCCTCGTGAAAATGAAGAACCAGAAGAGTAGCGAACTACTATCCAAAATCAAGATGGGCGAACTTACTCTCTTAGACGCTATGCTCTTTCAGGAGGTGCTAGCTAGAAGCGACCCCGAGATTCCCACGCTTGCTTCGTCCCTTGGCCAACATCCAGTGAAAGTTGCTTTTGCCAATGCTTGGGAAAAGATTCTGGAGAAAAACTATGTGCCTATCTTTAAGATGGCACTTGACCTTGTCATTGCCCTACCTGCCTCGCCAGGTGTCGAAGATGCTCTTAAAATATTAGCACTAGAGGGTCAAAAAATTGCGTCATCCCGGGCGTTACTTAGACACGACCTGATGGGACGGATATACCATCGTCTGCTCATGAGTGACATCGCTAAATACCAGGCAACTTATTACACCAGCGTCCCTTCAGCTTACCTTCTGGCTCGGTTTTCACTGGATGCACCCAATGACCAGTGGCAATTTGATTGGGCAGACATTGATAGCATTTCTACGTTCAAGGCAGGGGATTTAGCCTGTGGTTCTGGCACTCTGCTTTCTGCCACCTATAGCGCCATACTGGATAAACATGTGACTAGCTCGGCAGTACAGGATTTAGATGCTTATCCCAAAGAGCTGCACAAGGTTATGCTGGAAAAGGTGCTGCTTGGCTTGGATGTCCTGAGCTTTGCTGCTCACCTCTCGGCGGTTACCTTGGCCCTTCACAATCCGTCTTCTATATTCGATACGACGGGGATTTACGCCCTACCATTAACCGGTAAAGGTGATAAACCCAGGTTAGGAAGCATTGACCTTCTTGAGTCGAGCGAAATTAACCCCAGCTATCTCGCTTCGCCAACTGGTCTCTTAGGAGAGGTCGTGGCTCCAGAACAGAAAGGTATAGGCCAAGCTCAACCCTCACTGCTTAAGGTGGAACCTCTAAACCTTATAATAATGAATCCCCCTTTCACCAGAAGCGTGATAGGCAATCTTCTCTTTGGTGCCTTACCCGATGCGGAAAGAAAAGTTCTCCAGCCCCACTTGCAGAAGGTGCTTAAGCAAAAAGGCTTTTCAGGAATAGGCCAAGCTGGACTGGGTGCCGTGTTTGTTACTGTGGCGAACAAGTACCTACAAGCTGGAGGGCGCCTTGCCCTAGTAATTCCGCGCAGTCTCCTGTCCGGCGTTTCTTGGCACAAAATACGAGACCTCCTAGTTGAGAACTACGAGATTGAACTAATAGTAACCAGTCATCAAGCTCCTGATGGTTGGAACTTCAGTGAGAATACCGACCTGAGCGAGATTCTCTTGGTGGCTAGAAAGCTATCAGATGAAAAACCGAGGAAAACCATCATAGCCAATCTGTGGCGGAAGCCAGTTAATGAAATGGAGTCAATTGTTCTCTCAGGGCAGTTGGTGGAATTGAATAGAACCTTGGCAAGCCACACTAGCCATTATGATGTATTGGAAAATGCTAATGCTAGCCATCTTGAACTCTTCCTAGGACAAAACAAACTCGGCGAAGCTTATTCTGTCTCTTCCTCGGCATTATCTGATGCCTTGGGCACTTGGGGGCAACTGGCGCCGTTTGCTCAGAGCCCTCTGAACAGATTAGCATATCTGTTCGTTACTTCGGGTCACTGCGTTAATCCACAGATTTCCTTTCCTCTTTTGAGTTTATCCCAACTGGCTGAAAAGATAGGCCCTGACATAAGCCAAGTTCGTGGAGCGTTTAACACTTCGGGCACGCCAACAACATTTAGAGCACTTTGGAATCATGACTCGCAATACGCTACCAAGCTAGCACTGGATACTAATCAGTATTTGCAGCCCAAGCCGGGAACTATGAAGGCAGCTCAAAGTTTGTGGTCAGAGGGGCGGGGTAGGTTGATGGTAGCCAATCGAGTCTGGCTTAAGACACATAAGCTGGGGGGAACTTATCTTGAAGCAGAAGCCCTTGGCAGTATGTGGTGGCCTGTTCGCTTGAAAGAGACTATGACAACAGATAGACAGGCAATCGCAAGGGAACAACACGAACAGATTCAGGCATTATGGCTTAACACCACCTTTGGTTTGTTGGGCACACTCGCTTTGAGACAGGATACGCGAGGAGCTTGGATACAGCTTAAGAAAGAAGCTTTGGGAATGGTCCCATTCTTGGATATCTCCAGACTTACCAAAGAGCAAATAGAACGGCTCATTGAACTCTACACAAAAGCATCGGTGCAAGAATTACCACCATTTCCTATCCAGTTCCAGCAAGCGACGCAAAAACAGGGCTGGCGCTATGAGGTTGACAAGGCACTAATAGAAATCATAACCGGGGAGGCAAAGGACTTGACTCCAATTTATGAAATGCTGGCAAGGGAGCCTATTATTTGCCTGAAGCCACTAGTCTAAACATTTCGTCACATTGTGCATCCAATTTCAATTAAAAGGGGGAGCGGAAACGCTCCCGCTCCCTTTCTTTCAAACTACTTGTCACTAACGAACGAACATCGGCATGTCTGATTTCTTATGCTTACGATTATCCTCCTGTAAAAGAGTCCAAGAGTGTTTACCCACAGAATATGAATAGGTCAACTTAAGCTCCGACACGCGTCGGAATGCGTTAATTGGTCATTTACTAATGCTTTTCTGTTGTTCCTACGCCTATATGGGAACTCTTGGCCAGACTTTGACAGCTAGTTTTGCAAGCTCTCTTTGCCTTCTATCCACTATATCAGGAGTCCACTCCGCTTCATTCCCGATGTCTTTCGTTAACTTGAGCTCGGCTTCTAGATAGACTTTGCGTTTCGTAGCAAATGGCCTATTCCCTAGTTGTGTATTCTTCTTGCGAGTAACCAATGCCAAGTTCCCGAGACGAGGCATATACTCCGAAATCATATCATTCGTTACAAAGGCCGGCCATTGGTCTTTCTTAGGGTTACGTGGCAGTACATGCTCTAGTGTAAGCAACTCGCGGTCAGGATTAGGTACCAGGTATGGTTCATTCTCCTCCTTTGTTCCTGATTCCAAAGCTCGTAAAAAGTAGTGAGCTAATCTGCTAGTTGCGGGTCTATAAGTTCGGAACGCAGTCTCAAATTCCGTGTCACCAGGTATGATAGTCTCCAAGTCTCTGAATATTTGCTCCACACTTGAAGTTTTATGAGCATTTATCGCGAGCGCCGCATTAGCATATGTGACTTCGTACTTGCCTGCACCTATACCACCTACCACCACTCCCCTAACTGACCACGAGAGTAACCAAGGAAGTAAGCGGGCAATTTCATCGTCCGGTAGTTCGCGCATCACTGCCAGTAATAGCGGACGGTTCTGCTCAAGCCTCAGGGCAAACAAAATAGAGAAGGCATCAGCTACTTTCTGCCCCAATTCACTCCAAGTTTCGTGCCCTGGATTTAGCAACGCTGAATAGTCTGAAGCCGCCTTATCAAGTTCCTCTGTGAATCTAATTGCGTCTTTCTCATCGTGAATCTGTGTCCGGCATCGACGATAGAGCTCCCTCTCGCGAGCTAGTGGATATCTAGAATTCCAATAGTGGCGTAAGAAATCAGTTATTGCTTCCTCGTTAATTTCGCTTATCTTCCCGATTGCAGAAGCCCAAAGACCCTTCACTTCGTCTAGTGACGCTTTCGCATAAGAAAAAAGGTGGTTCTTCAGAAGGTCTGCAATAGCCAACTCTCTACCACGCGCATTCAATGCTTCAAATATAGCGAAGGCATCTGATTCTTCAGGAATTACAGCTAGCATTACAATCGACTTGTCCTTGATGTATTCAATCCAGTCAATTACCCATTCCCGAAATGACGCTTGGTCTTTCGGTGCAGATTTCTCCACTTTGTCTTTAAAGTATTCATATGCGTCATTTATTCGCCTGTGTGATGCTACTACGGGCTGATTACTTTCCCTTGTAACAATCGAGGTGACCTGCCCCCCGAAAATAGGACCACTTGAAATGCGAGATTCCTGTAGAATAACTACAGGAGGAAACAGTCGTGAAAACAAGAAGGTATTCGGAGGTGCAGGTATTTCGGATTCTCCAGGAGGTTG
>Ga0315279_10005094_pt1 | contig 17224 bp, 17 predicted proteins | sample YL17G06_20_MG_FD_203694 | JGI IMG/M metagenome (GOLD analysis project Ga0315279, IMG submission 203694) | Sediment microbial communities from Yellowstone Lake, YNP, Wyoming, USA - YL17G06_20 | ecosystem: Environmental > Aquatic > Freshwater > Lake > Sediment | place: USA: Wyoming | collected... | reverse complement strand
CCCTTCGAGGCGGCCCCGATCCCGATCCTCATCATGAACGGCACCGCGGACCCCGTCATCCCCTACAGCGGTGGCTGCGTCGCCGGCCCCGCGTGTGACCGCGGAAGCGTCCGGTCGACGGACGCGAGCGTCAGCTTCTGGGTCGGCGAGAACGGCGCCTCGACGACGCCCGACCAGGTAGCGCTTCCGGACGTCGTTGCCTCCGACCACTCGACGGTCACGAAGTTCACCTACCGCGGCGGGGCGACGGGGAAGGACGTCGTCTTCTATCGCGTCGACGGCGGGGGGCATCAGACCCCGGGACACGCCCCGATCCTTGCATCCGTCGAGCGCGTGGCTGGTCCAAAGAACCGCGACATCGACGCCCCGACCGAGATCTGGGGGTTCTTCGAGACCCACCCGCGGACGGGTCCGTGAGGGCCGGCCGCGCCGCGGCCTAGACGGTCTCCCAGGGCGTTCGTGGAGCGCGTGGCCGGCCCGCGAACCCCGCGCCTCTCGGACGAAGCCGGGCCGCCGTGCAGATTTCGAACCCCGAACTTCGAACCTCGAACTCGCTTCTCCTACTCCCACCGGAAAAAGCGGACCGTGATGATGGAGGCCACGACGGTCCAGCCGCCCAGGATCCCCAGGCGCCACAGGTCGTGGAGCGGCACGCCGTACACGATGTCCCTGAGCAGGGTGTTCACCGGAGTGAGCGGTAGGGCCCTCGCGATCGGCTGGAGCCAGGCCGGGAGTATGGCGATCGGCAGGAAGAACTCGGAGAGCATGATCATCGGCATGTACATCGACCAGATGATGATGTTCGCCGAGCGAAACGACCGGGCGATGCTGCCGACGGCGCTGCCGATGGCGAAGAAGGCCACCATGCCCAGCACGGTCACCCCGCTGAACGCGACCCAGGATCCGAGAACCTGGACGTCCAAGAAGGCCTTGCCGACGGCGAACAGAATGAGGATCCCCACGACCACAAAGGCGAACTGGCTGATGGAGAAACTGAAGACCAAGGTCGCGATCTTGACCGGCGTCACCCTGAGCCTCCGGAGCACGCCGTTCTCCCGGTAGTTCGTCAGCGTCAGGGGCGCACCGATGAACGAGGCACTGAGGATGACCAGGCCGATGCTTCCGGGGAGAAGGAAACTCGCGTAGTTCAGCCCCTCATAGCCGGAACCCGGTATCGGCTGGCTGAAGATAACCACACTGAAAGCCATCCACAGCGCGGGAAAAGCGAGCGACCAGAAGACCATCAACGGGTCCCTCAGGTTGAGCTTGAACTCGTTCCAGGCGAGCTCGAACAGACCCTTCATTCCCGAAGCTCCCTTCCCGTCAGCGTGAGGAAGACGTCGTCCAGGTTGGGGCTCTCGGTGCGGATGCCGGCGAGCCGGAATCCTTCCCGGTCCGCCAGCCGCACCAGCTCCTGGAGCGTCCGGTCACCGTCCGCGGTGAACAGGGCGAAGCCGCCCTCGACCTTCTCCGCCCGGCTGACCGCCGGCAGCTTCTCGAACTCGCTTTGAGCGATCTCGCGGCCCTCGACCTGGAACAGCACCTTAGACCCACCGCGGAGGCTCCTGACGAGGTTCTCCGGCGTGTCCAAGGCGATGAACTTCCCGTGGTCGATCACGGCCACCCGATCGCACAGGTGCTCGGCCTCCTCCATGTAGTGGGTCGTGAGGAAGACGGTCTTCCCGCGACTGGCTACGTCCTTCACGAGTCCCCACATCGTCCTTCGCGCCTGCGGGTCGAGGCCGGTCGTGACCTCGTCGAAGAAGAGCACCTGTGGATCGCTCACCAGGGCGAGCGCGATGGCCACCCGCTGTTTCTGCCCGCCGGAAAGCTTCCGGAAGCGGCTGTTCTGCTTGTCCTCCAAGGAGAGGGTCTTGAGAAGCCCTTCCGGGTTGGAGAGAGGCCGTCGATAGAGGCTTGCGAACAGCCGGACGGCCTCTCTGACCTTGATGTTCGGCTGGATGGAGGTCGTCTGGAGCTGGACGCCGATCCTCTCCTTCAGCTCCTGGGCCTCCTTCGCAGGATCGAGGCCGAGCACCCGGATCGAACCGCTATCCGGCGTCCTTAGGCTTTCGAGCATCTCAATCAGCGTCGTCTTTCCCGCCCCGTTTGGGCCGACCAGGCCGAAGACCTCGCCCTCCTCGACGCGGAAGCCCACGTCGTCCACGGCGACGAGATCTCCGTATCTCTTGGTGACGTGCTCGCATTCGACGACAGCAGCCATGAAGCCTCATCGTAGCACAGGAGGAAAGAGGCGGCAACGGCGGCGGGGTTTCGTTGTGCCTTTCGAGCCGGCCGCGGAGGATGAGAGATATGGGCTATCACTTCGACCTCGGGACCTTCCCGCTTCGCCGGCTGCGCGAGGTCGAGGAGTAGCTGGAGCCGCTTTGCCTTGCGTCCGGGGACGGGGCCGCCGAGGCGACGTTCCCCAGACTGATCGGTGCCCTCTAGTTTCCCGCTCGCCCGTCGCCCTCGAGGGCCTGGCGCACGCGGCGAAGGGGAGAGGGGTGGTCGTAGGTCAGGACCTCGGTGAGCGGATGTGGGGCGGCGAGGCGGAGGTTCGTCTCCGAGATCCGGACGAGGACGCGCGCGAGCGCCCCGGGCTTCCCCGACAGTCTCCCGGCAAGGCGGTCGGCCTCGCGCTCCATCCGCCGCGATAGGGCGTTTCCGAGCGGGGAAAGAAGCGCGAGGCTCCCGCCGAGGAGGAGGACGAGGAGCGGCGCGCTCTCGATCCCGGTTCCCAGCCGGAACGATCGAGCGAGCGGCGGGAGCGCGGCCCACGAGGCAGCGGCTGCCGCGAGGAACTCCCCCGAGATCAGGGCGAGCTTCACGGCCAGGTGGCGGCGGGCGTGGTGCCCGAGCTCGTGGGCGATCACCGCTTCGACCTCGTCGGCCGGGAAGGAGCGGAGCATCGTGTCCGAGAGGACGATCCGTCGCGTCCGCCCGATCCCCGAGAGGTACCCGGTCGCCTTGGTCGTCTTCGCCGAGGCTCCCATCTCGAAGGTCCCGACGACGTGCACGCCGGCCTTGGCGGCCAGGGCGCGCAGGCGCTCCGAGAGGGCCGGATCCCGGAGCGGCGTGAAGCGGTAGAAGAGGGGCGCGATGAGGACCGGGGCGGCGAACCCGACGAGGACGATGACGAAGGAAGCCCCGGCCCAGCCGACGAGCCAGGGGTAAGGGAGGGCCTCGATCGCGGCGGTGATCCCGACGAGGCCCAGAGTCCCCATGGCCGTCGCAAGGATCGCCTCCTTCGCCGCGTCGGAGAGGAAGGAAGGGAAGGCCTGGCAAGAGAGGCCGTATCGGCGCTCGACACGGTGGGCCAGTGCCTCGGCGGGGAAGGCGACGAGGGAGAGCCCGAGAGAGAGGACGAGGGCGAACAGGGCCGAGAGTCCGAGCCCGGATAGTCCCGCGGCGAGGGCTTCGCGGAGAGGGAGCGCCCCGAAGCGTGCGAAGAGGAGGAGCGCCGCGACCTGACTGAGCGACGCGGCGGCGCCGCTCAGCCGGCGGGCCCGCGCGTGCCGGCGCGCAACCGCCTGGCGCGCCGGATCAAACCCGTAGCGACGAAGCTCCTCATCTGTGGCCATGTGACCGTCCTCCGTCACTCGGAGTCGCGTATCCTAGCGGATCGCTCGCTCGTCGAGCAAGAGCCGCTCCTTCTGCTCTGCGGCGCGACGCGGCCTGGCCCCGCCTCGGTGGGTCGGGGAGGGGCCTTGGGGCGTCGCGAAAACGGCCTCGCCCTCTCTCCTCCGATGGCGCCGATCTCGTTGACTTGGCAGGGGAGAGGGGCTAGGGTAGGTTCATCGTGGGAGCCCGAAGGTGCACCGCATTGATCCTTGCGTGTCTTGCGGCCGGGCTCGCCTGTCTCTCGTTCGTGGCAGCGGGCGCGGCCGATCGGTTCTACCCTCTCCGCCTCGAGGTGATGACCACCTCAGCCGAGACGGAGATCGAGTTCCTGGGTGGGCAGATGGTCGTCGATCGTTGGGACTACGACGCCTACTCGTCCACCTACCAGCGTGCGGTGACGACCCGCCCGTTCATTCGCCTGGAGACGGGGGTGCACACTCCGGTCACGGTGATGTTCGACGTCTTCGTGACGATTCCCGAGGCGCCCCTCCTCCGGTGGCGCATCGGGAAGGGCAAGTCCGGGTGGACGCGCCTCGAGATCTACGCTCGCCCGGGCTCCACTGGCGGGGAACGGGTGCTCGTCGCCCAGTACACCCACCGCGGCGAGAAGGAGCCGCCGGACAACGACCGGACCTTCGGGTTCGCCGGCGATACGGTGACTGCGCTTGTGCAGCCGGTCACGTCCAAGCCGAGCGCCTCCGAGGCTTCTTTTCGGCCCTGCGAGCAGGTGCCCGACGTTCCGTACGCCCTGATTCCTGGTGTGGACTCGCTGTACACTAGCCTCGACCTCTACCTTCCCCCTCGCGACACGAGGTACCCGCCGCCACTCGTCGTCTGGCTGCACGGCGGCGGATGGCTGAGGGGCGACAAGCGGGAGAGGCCCCCCAACCAGACGAACCTGCACGGCATCCTAGGCGACGCGTACGCCGTGGCGTGCGTGAACTACCGGCTGAGCCAGGTCTCCCCGTTTCCGGCGCAGATCCACGACTGCAAGGCGGCCATCCGCTGGCTGCGGGCGCACGCCGGCGACTACGGATACGACCCGGAGCGCATCGGCGTCTGGGGTCTCTCCGCCGGAGGGCACTTGGCGGCCCTCCTCGGGGTGTCCGGCGGGATCGCGGTGCTCGAGGGAAGCGTGGGCGAGAGCCTCGACCAGTCAAGCGCGGTCCAGGCCGTCTGCGACTACGTTGGCCCCGTCGACCTCACCCAGCTCGTCGCGCAGGCGCCGCCGTCGAGCGCGGAGCAGCTCACTGAGTTCGTTTCCCAGCTCCTGGGAGGCCCGCTCGCGGACAACTACGACCTCGCCGTGCTCGCGAGCCCGATCTTTCACGTGACCTCCGACGACGGGCCGTTCCTGATCGTGCAGGGCGACCAAGACGAGCTCGTCTGCGTCAAGCAGGCGATTGCTCTCCATGAGGCGCTGGTCGTTGCCGGAGTTCCGGCAGAGCTCGTCGTTCTTGAGGCCGCCTCGCACGTGTTTGGCTACTCGCTCGAGGTCGTCACCACGGTTCGCGAGTTCTTCGACCGCTACCTCGCGCCTCCCTCCTGACGATTCGGCCGCGCGACCCGGTCGCCGGGGCGCCGCCCCTTAGGCGGCTTCGTTCAGTAGCGCAGGTCTCCGGAATCTCTTGACAGGTCCCACATTGCAGCGCCGGCCAGAACGCCCGGAAGCTCTTCGGCGCTACAGCCGTGGCGGTGTCCGGGAGTACGCGACTTGCGGGAGACCCGGCGCTCGTGAAGCCCGCCGCACACCGTTCCCTTCTCCTGCGGGCGGCCGGCCGGAAGCCGGGAGAATAGGGTGTGCGTCGCCCGGACTCCCCAGCCCGGGCGCGGTTGACCAGAACGCAGGGGCGGACTACGATCGGGGAGTTGGCGGAGACGACCGTGGGAGGAGCCACCGCATGGAACATCGGAAGCTACTCGAGCGTGTCCTGCGCGGTTCGTCCGACGCCAACGTCGGCTTTGAGGAGATGCGGCGTCTCTTGCTCGGCCTGGGCTTCTAGGAGCGGATCCGTGGCAGCCATCACATCTTCACGAACGACGGGATCGAGGAGATCCTCAATCTGCAACCCAAAGGCGGGAGAACCAAAGTGTATCAGGTCAGGCAGGTACGTAGCGTTCTCTTGAGGTACAGACTGGGAGGGGAAGACGATGTCTAGGTACGAGGTGATCATCTACTGGAGCAAGGAAGATCAGGCCTTCATCGCTGAGGTCCCAGAGCTCCCCGGCTGCGCTGCGGACGGGACGAGTCACCAGGAGGCTCTTGCGAACGTGGAGGTCATGATCCAGGAGTGGATCACGACGGCGAAGGAGCTTGGTCGTCCGATCCCAGAGCCCAAAGGGCGGCTGGTTTTCGCCTGATCTATGGCTCTTCCAGGGAACGTTCGAGAGAAAGTGGAGTGGAAGCTCGCCCTGTACTGCGAGCGGCGGATCCCTCGGAGGGTTCGCGATCAGATTCAGCTTGGGTACCGCTTTCGAGGGAACTCGGTGACGCTCTTCGAGCGACGTCCAGCGATCCTGGAGCCCAGCGTCTGGACCGAGTCCGCAGTGGCCCAGTTCCGGCTCGACCCCGAGACCTCGCTCTGGACGCTCTACTGCCGCGATCGGAATGGGCGGTGGCATCGGTACGGCGAGGTCGACTCGAGGCCCGATCTTGCCGATCTTCTTCGGGAGGTCGACGAGGACCCCACGGGCATCTTCTGGGGATAGGCGCGGGCTCCCGCGGCGCTTATCGGTGACGCTGGGGAGAGAGCAAAGACCAGATCCCGAGGCTGCCTTGGTCTCGCGTACCAGAACACGCCCCGACACCAGCGGCAACAGGGCGTCTTGCCTCGGCGCGGCGCCGCCCCCATACTGCTTCCACCGAAGGGAGAGGCGGAACAATCCATGGAGAAGGACACTCGGCAGCTCGCGGCGATCATGCTGACCGACGTCGTTGGCTACACGGCGCTTACCCAGACTGACGAAGCGCTCACACTCGCCCTCCTCGAAGAACACACGGCGCTCCTTCGCCCCCTGTTTGCCGAGCACGGCGGCCGTGAAGTGAAGAGCACGGGGGACGGGTTCCTCGTCGAGTTCCCAAGCGCCCTTCAGGCCGTCCGCTGCGCCGTCGAGATCCAGCGCGCGCTTCACGAGCGCAACGCCGCCGTCCCCCTCGACCGCGCGATTCACCTGCGCATCGGCATCCACCTCGGGGACGTGGTGCACCGGGGTGGGGACATCTTCGGGGACGGGGTGAACATCACCGCGCGCATCGAGCCGCTGGCCGAGCCCGGCGGGATCTGCCTCTCCCGCCAGGTCTACGACCAGGTCTGGAACAAGATCGATCTGCGGATGGCGAGCCTCGGCAAGAAGGACCTGAAGAACGTGAAGGTCCCGATTGAGGTGTACGAGATGCTCCTTCCTTGGATGCAGGACGGAGCGCGAGCGTCCCAAGCCGGGGACCGATCCCGCCTCGCCGTCCTTCCTCTTGTGAGCGTGAGCCCCGAGCCCGGCGACGAGTACTTCGCCGACGGGCTGACCGAAGAGCTGATCTTCACTCTGTCCAAGGTGAGTGGGCTTCAGGTGATCGCCCTCACGTCGGCGATGAAGTACCGCGGGGCGAAGAAGGCCGTGTCGGAAATCGGGAGCGAGCTGGGCGTGGGCGCGGTCCTCGAGGGAAGCGTTCGCAAGGCGGGAAATCGTCTCCGGATCACTCTCCAGTTGATCGATGCGACGCACGAGGCGCACCTGTGGGCGGAGGCGTACGATCGCACCCTGGATGACGTGTTCGCGGTCCAGACCGAGGTCGCTCGCAGCGTCGCCGCGGCGCTCGAGATCCAACTCGCGCCCAAGGCCGCTCGGCCGACCGACGAGCGGGTGAGCGCGGACCCGGAAGCCTACGCCACGTACCTGAAGGGAAGGGCCTTCCTCAGCCGCAGGACGGTGGACAACCTCCGCCGAGCGATCGACTGCTTCGAGCGGGCGATCGAGCTCGACCCCGGCCACGCCGGGGCGCATGCCGCGCTGGCCACGGCGTACGGGATCCTGCCCAACTACGCGGCCTCGGTTCCCGCCGACGTGTGGGCCAAGGCGAAGGCAAGCGCGCTCAAAGCGCTCGCCCTCGACGGCGATCTCCCGGAGGCCCACGCGGCCCTCGGCATGATCCTGCTGAGCGAGTGGGACTGGGAGGGAACGGAGAAGGAGATTCGTAAGGCGATCGAGCTCGCACCGAGCTACGCCCTGGCCCATCACTGGCTGGGGATGGTCCTATTCGGGTTCGCCCGTTTCGATGAGGCCATCGCCGCGCTCAGGAAGTCGCAGACGCTCGATCCCCTGTCCGCTGTCCAGCACGGGGCGCTCGGGCAGGTCTACGCCTGCGCGGGCAAGCCGGACCTTGCGCTCGCCGAGTTCAACATGGACTTCGCGCTCGGTGAGGACAACCGCATTCTGCGCGTGTTCCGCGGGGAGATCTACCTAGACCGGGGCCAGTACGAGCTCGCCCGGATGGACTTCGAGAAGGCGCGGGAGCTCGCGGGCGGGTTCGATCCCAACGTCGAGCTGGTCCTAGCTAGTCTCGGGGAAGCCATGGGGGAGAAGGGGGCAATCGAGGCTTCCCTCGGCCGAGTCCTCGAACAGGCAAAGCGGGAACCGGTCTCTCCCTACCTACTCGCTCTCTTCTACTTCGCGCTCGGCAGGAACGACGAAGGGTTCCCGCTTCTCGAGCGTGCATACGCCGAGCGCGACTACGAACTCACCATGATGGCCGTCGACCCGAGGCTCGCCTCGTGCCGCTCCGATCCTCGGTACACGAGCCTGCTCAAGAGGATCGGCCTCGCGCGCTAGCGGTAGCGTTGGTTCGGCGATGGCAGGCGGTTGGGAAGATGTGTTTCTGCAAGAAGCAAGGCCTGCCCCCATCGGCGGAGCCGCGACGCCCGGGGAGCTCACGGAAGGCGAGAGCGATGGAGAGGCCTCTGAAACGAGAAGACCTTGTGCGACTGCGCTCTCTTCTCAAGCCGGGAGACGTTGGGGCGATCGTCCATCTGCACGGCGTGGTCTACGCGCAGGAATACGGTTGGGACTCCACGTTCGAGGGATACGTCGCCGAGGGACTCGCGAGGTTCGCCCTATCCCACAATCCCCGGAACGACTGCCTGTGGGTCGCCGAAGCGAGCGAAGAGATGGTCGGCTCCATCGGCGTCGTCGGGCACTCCGCCCAAGAGGCCCAACTGCGATGGTTCCTCGTCCATCCGGCGTGGCGGGGTCGAGGCTTCGGACATCGCCTTCTCAATGAGGCGCTAGAGTTCTGCCGTGAACGCCGGTTCGGGTCCGTCTTCCTCTGGACGACGAGCGATCTTGAGGCCGCGGCGCACCTCTATCAGTTGGCAGGATTTCGCAGGACGGAGGAGAAGACGCATCGGGCCTGGGGGCAGACCGTCACCGAAGAAAGGTACGACGTGTCCTTGTGAGCGGCGGGCGACCTAGACAGCACGCTGACGCCAGATCACGATCACTGAGACTCCCTGGCTTTCACCCCCAAGCATGGAATCGGGGTCACAAGGAATCGGTGTCAGGCCTTGTCTCCTGCCAACCTCGCGACTCGCCTCCTTCCTGGGGACGTGTAGGTGCAGCCGCGAGGGCGCTCGACGCCTACAGTCCCCATGTCGAGGAGCTACCTGCCTTCGGCGATCTGGTCGTCCGCGCGTTCGGGCCTCTCAGCCGGCATTAGTCAAGAGTGAAGATCTGACCCCGCCGTTCCCAATGGTAGACCCAGGCACCCCGACTGACCCCATGCCCTGCATTTGACCGGAAGCGCAAGACGTCCATAATGGCGCTTCGGTCGGTTCACGGCGAGGTGAAGGAGGCGGACATGAGGCTTTTCTCGGCGGGGATTCGGCTGGTGGGTTGCGTGGCCATCTTGGCGTTGCTGGTGAACGTCGCCCAGGCGTCACAGCCGGTGCCACCCGATCCGGTGCTCGGACTGCATACGACGAACGCCACAGGCGAGAAGAGACTGATCGTGATCTTCGCCGACTTCCCGGACGTCACGCGCCAGTACTCCACGCAGGCGATCTCTGACAGGATCCTGAAGAGCGTGAACCAGTACTTCTACGCCGCTTCGTACGGCGCGATGTGGTTCCGCGGCGAGGTGGTAGGGCCGTACGTGCTGCCCCACCCGGTTAGCGACTACCGGATCTCGTCGCGCAACCTCGAGGTCGACCCTACGCGGGTGCTCTCACTCATCCGGGACGCGGTGGACGCGGCCGATGCCGACGTCACGTTCTCCGAAGATGCGTACGTCGTCCTCGCCCTCGGGGCCACCCACGTCGAGTACGGCATGGTGGGTCTGTGCGGCTTCCCGGGAATGCTTGGGTGGTCAAGCACGGCCGTTCTGACCACTCGAAGCGGCGAACGTGTCCAGAACGCGGCCATCTTCTGCGAGAACGCGCACTTGGGCACCTACGTCCACGACATCACCCACATGCTGGGCGGCGCTGTGAATGGGCAGCGTCTGACCCCCTGCCTGTACGACCACGACATCCAAGCACAGTTCCAGCAGGCAGAGGACTGGCCCGCGTGTCTCGTCAACATGGGGTACTGGGACCCTCTGTCTTCCCACTTCCCGTACAACCGGGAGCTGCCGCCTGCAGGGCTCTCCTCTTGGACGAAGCTGCGCCTGGGGTGGATCGATCCCGCCAAGGTGGCCCTGGTCGCTCCGGGAGAGACGGCCACGGTCCGGCTTGACCCGCTGGCAGACCCGACCTCCACCACGCTCGTGATCAAGATTCCGCTCTCCGCGGAGACCTACTACCTCGTGGAGAACCGCCAGTCGATCAACTCGGACGTCAACTTGCCGTCGACCGGCGTTCTGGTGCTGTACGCGGACGACACCGTGGGCGAGTGCCGACACGGGGCAGCGCCCGTGAAGGCCGTCGATGCGAACCCGCAGGTCCCCTATCTCATGGACGCGGCCTTCGACCTCGGAAAGGCAAGGGTGTTTGTGGACGCGGCGAGGAACCTGGGCATCGTCTTGCTGGCGAAGGCGGACCAGTCGTACGACATCCTTGTCACGACCGCGATCGTGGCGGCGAGCTACCTGCCCTGAGGCGCATGCCGCCGGGAGATGTCAGCCAAGGCACGCAGAAACAAGAGCTGACCTCGCCGTCCGGACACCGTGACGAACAGGGCGCCAAAGAAGCAGCGATGCGGGACCACAGGTCGCTGGTGCTTTGGGCCGCCGACTGCGCCGAGCACGTGCTCCCGTATTTCGAGGAGAAATACCCCGAAGACCCCCGACCCCGGAAAGCAGTCGAAGCGGCGCGCGCCTGGGCGCGTGGTGAGATAGCGCTGAGTGAGGTACGCGCCGCCGCCTTCGCTGCCCACGCCGCCGCCCGCGCCGCGGCTGCCCATGCCGCCGCCTGCAGCGCCGCCCGTGCCGCCGGTCACGCTGCCGCCACCGCCCACGTTGCCACCCACGCCTCTCACGCCGCTACGTACGCCGCTCGCGCCACCACCGATGCTGCCACGGATAGTTCTCGGTGCAGGACCCAGCCCGACAGCGCGGGAATGGACGCTGTCCCTCGAATGCTCCGCGACGCCCACGGCAGGGCAGGAACACCGGGTCAAGTGTGAAAGTCCGCCCGTTCCCGCGCATGCCGCAGCGGGCAGCAGAAAACAAGGCCTGTCCCCAAGCAGTTCAGCCGGGCAGTCTGCCGGACGGAGTTCGACCCATCATCCCGTCAGAATCCAATGGCAGACCCCCTTACACCCGGCCGGTTGGCCTGCCGGGTTCGGACTGCAGAACACCACGTCCGGGCCGAAATGAGTGATATGTCCCTCGAATGCGACCTTGGGAAGGCAAGGGTGTTCGTGGATGCGGAGAGGAACCTGGCCATCGTCTTGCTCGAGAAGGTGGACCAGTCCTACGACGTCCTCGTGACGACCCCCATCGTGGCGGCGAGCTACTTGCCCTGACGGGCATGTCGAGACGAGCACCAGAAGACAAGATCTGCCCCCAGGCGCCGCTCACTGCCGTCTGCGGACGCCCGTCTTTGAGTCTGGTTTCTGAGCCTGCAGCCTCTCCTCTTGCCTCTTCGCACTTTGCTGCCGGAGTTCAAGTCTGCCCTCGAGCGCAGCCATTTCAGCGTGCGGCAAACCGAGGTGTCGGGCTTGTTCCCTCCTGATGATGGAGGCGACTACGAACGTCGCGAATCCGCGGCAGGCTCTCAGCCATGTCATGGCTTTGCGAACCGAGATGCTCGCGGCCCTCTGTCTTCCCGGACCGGCAGTGGCCGCGTAGTCTGATTCGTGCACGATCTGGTGGCGTCTCTTAGTCAGTTCCTCTATGGCAGGGAAGTATCGGGCCACTTCGTCGTCAACCGCTATCCCCATAGCCTCCAGCAGGCTGCTGATCTCGGTCGTGTCACTGAAGCTCTTCTGCTCCAGATACCGCTCCACGCTCTCGTCAATGAGTTGGTCTACCGACTTCCCTCGATGCTGAGCCAAGACACCCAGGAGGAACTTCTCTGGTCTGTGCTTGGATCCTTGGCCGGCAAGAGGGATCGCGTCCAGCGCTTGTTCGTCTGAGGCGGGGAGGTACAGGCGCGCAAAACCGCGAAGAAGGTCCTCAAGTGCCGCGTGCATGAACACAACCCCCGCTCTCAGCAGATCGGCTTTGTGGACAGCCCTCCGGCCGCTCCCCTTCCCGTACTGCTCTTGGTAGACCTTGACGAGATGGAGGACACGTCTGTAGTTGTCGAAGAACCGCTCCAACAGCGGTGCAAGGATGGTTGCAGTCTCCGTGGCGAAAGCATCGAAATCCCAGCTGTCCGGGTTTCTCCTGTCCGGCATTTCCCCTCACAGTAGCTGCAAACCGAGGTGTGTGTCCATCCGGGCGTAGGAGCTCGCGTCGGCGGACGATCCCGCTTGGCATTCTAGACGGCTCGGCGAGCTCGCCTGATGGCCATCAGGCCGAGAGGTAGCTCGAAAACGGGCGCCGGGTCAGATGCTGTGCTGTCTGTCAAGTTCCAGCCTCCTCTGATCCGCGGACCGGCTGTCTGTTCTGGTGGATGGCAGGGGACAGGGTCAGTTCCTTCAATCACACATTCTGGGCACTAGGCCGCCTCTCCTCATACTGATGGAGCCGGCGGCTGACCGCGACGTAGCGCGCTCCGAGATGCGTCGCGAGCTCCTTGTGCGTCGATCCCTACTTGATGTGCGCCGTGGCAACGCTGGCGGGTCCTTCGCGGTCCTCACGATGGAGCCAAGCGCCGGCCGATCCACGGAGCGGTGCGCGGGGGAGCCCTTCCCAGGATCTGAAGGAAGAGCTCACGATTCGGGTCGACGAGGAAGATCTCGTCCCGTGCGTTGCCACGACATGCTACGCGGTAGAGAGCGCCTGCGTACTCGATCCTCGGTGGACGTGCGATGGACCGAGTCTACCTGAGGTCATGCGTGATTGCAGCATCTGACCCCATCCCCTCTCTGGACCCCAGAGGCTCCTCCGTGCGAGGTGCGCGATGCTCCACCTTGGGTGGACGTGCGACTTCGGGACACGAGCGGGAAGCCTGCCAGCGAGCATCCCTACCGCCTATTGGGACCCGCGGCCGATCCAGCGTATCGTCCGGTCCCGTAGGTGATGTGCATGTCTCCGGTCATGCCAACCAGCACTCCGCCGTCTGGGAGCCCCTCGTCGAGGATGGTGACGGGGCCGGTCATAAGTGATTCGAATCCGAACTCGTACACCCGGCCGAACAGCGTGAACCTCTCGACGCCGTCCTTCGCGACCCATGTGAGCGTCTCGCAGCTATCCGCGAGCTCGCGCAGCTGTCTTCGATCATGCGGAACCACGTCCACTTTGGCTGTGCCGTACCGCGTAACCGTCCCGGTGCGCAGAGCGCGAGCGAGACCCAGTATCGAGAGGTAGTCAGCTTCGGTTATCTCATCCGGAAGGGTCAGCTCCGGATCCAGCTTTCTCTCGATAAGCAGCAGGTCCTCGTAGAGCAAGAGCCTCCCCTCCGACGACTCTCCGCTCGTCACCTTGATTGGCGATGTGATGGTCGCTCCTGTACTCAGGGATTCCAGCTTGACCGTCGCGCCTGGCTTCCCCATGATGGCCAGAACTCTCTCGTACTCAATCACAGCACTTGGCCTCATGCCAGCTGGGCTCCCGAGCCAGACCTGGAACCCGCCGGGCAGCTTGCCCTTGAACGTAAAACAGACCTTGAAGGGCATTCCCTTCTGAGCTGCATTCGAGAACTCGACTTCCTCTTTGCCCCGCCTGACGAGGCGAAGGTCCACATACCCAACGCATGCTTGCTCACTGCCGTGGGCTGCATAGACCCGGGTTGGGAGTCGGACATCGGGAACGCTCGGAATGATGTGTAGCTCACTGATCCGCTGGCCATCCCCCATGAACTCGTCGAAGACGGATTCGAGAATGGTAATGTACCGACCTGGGATCACCACCGGACGCCCCGCATCGACCTCGGCCATGTACCTCTTCAAAGCGGCCTCAGTCTCTGCGTCGCCGTCGGGGAACGTCAGTCTCATGCGCGCGACAGGCATCCGGGTCGCTTCGGGTGTTCGCGGCTGGACGCCGATGCACGTTCTGCCCTCATCGAACGAGAACGTGTACCGGAAGTGCGGGCTATCGTCATTCAGGATTGCGACATCTCTCTCCACGGTCTGCAGGATAGCGGCTTTGGGCAGAGTCCCTCGATCATCTCGCGCCATCATTCTCATCAATGCATCGGTCTTCTCATCTTGTAGAGGGAAGTACTGCTTGCGAATGCCCTGGTGTTTGACGAGCATCTCGCGGATGCGTGTTGCCGGAACAACGTCGATCTTGGTATCCGGATAGTCCTGTTTCTGCTTCTTCACCCACCTGTGGTTGTCCGGGCTGAGATCCGTGGACGTCAGCAGAGTCCAACTCCTTGGATTGTGTCTGTTGATTGCTGCCTTCAGTGAACTGCGAATCTGCTTCTGCTGGCTCTTCCCGATCCCGTGGGGGAAGTGCTTGAACTGCCAGATGTGTCCCATGTCCTCATCGATGACGCCCTCAAACGCATCCATAGCCTCGTCACCCGGATGTGGCGCGACGGGCACAGCGGTAGGGTATTCGGCGCAGACGAGCTGGCGACACATCTCCTCAAACTGGTCCTCGCTCTGCATGCTCCTGAAGTCGATTGCCATATGTGCACCGCCGCTCAGCCCAGTCTACCGCCAGGGAGCCGTCCGATTCCAGGGAGGGGCCACGGAGGAGCGCCATCTACGGCCTCGCCTGCGGCGCAGGCTGGGGATGAGTGTGAGCGCGGGGGGGCAGGTCTTGGAACGACACATCGTGTGCGCCCGGGGCTCTCGTCCACCCCAGCAGGGCGGCGACGAGTCCGGTGAGTGTAGCCTTCCCCGTCGTCTGCCCCACGGTGAGAGCTTCGCCTGCTGAGTGGACCGCTCGACTCATCCCCGCGCCCCTGTTCAGAACGGCGAACTGGACCTCAAGCACGGGGAAAGGGAAGCGGCCGGCGGCCGCGCTCGCGAGGAGTTGGGCGGAGAGAGTGCTTGTTGGGGACGAAGCCTGTGGCTTGTGGCCTGTGGCTTGTAGAGGAGGGAGCGAGTGAGCCTGTAGCACGTAGTGCGTGCCCTGTAGACGAGAAGCGGCGCGGTCAGGGGCGACGGCAGCGAGAGCCTCGAGGCCGGCGAGGAGGCCGATGAGGGTGTCGTCGCCGGCTGGGGTGGTGCCGGGGCCGCGGCCGATGAGGGCGAGGAGGACTTGGGAGTCGCCGGTCTCCTTCCACTGAGAGAGGATCCGGTCGCGGTCGCGGACGAAGGCGCGGTCGAACTCGCTCTCGAAGGGATCGGGAGTCTCAGCGAGGAGCTGTTCGATCAGCGCGACGCGGTCCTGAAGCTCCTCCAGGGAGACGAGGTGCTCGGGCGGGTGGAAGGTGAGGCTGACGACCTCGGCCTCCTCGAAAGGCAGGACGGACCGCCCGATGGAGAGCTCACCCCTCGAAACCGTGACCGGGGCTCCTTCCGGGAGCTCCTCCCACGGGAGATCGGCAACGAGGGCCCAGGGATGGATCGGGACGGCCGGGGACTGAAGGCAGACAACGGCCTCGGAGCCGAAGACGGCGTTCACCCCGCCGCGAAAGCAGCCTCCGACGCGACCCGAGCGGTCGGCGGCGGTGAGCCACTCCCAGGCGTCGGGTCCGACGTGAATCGCTGACGCGCTCTCTGAGGGGACCTCGCCTCCAGAGGTTCCCAATCAGCGGTCCTTCGACACCAGACCGACCTCCATGCCCAGTGCGGCTGCGATCTTGCAGACGGAGCCGTGGGCCATGTTGGCTGTGGAGGCGGTTTCGATGCGTGACACCATCTGCTGCGTGACCCCGGCCTTCTGCGCGAGCGCCTGTTGCGTCAAGCCGAGGCGCTCTCGCGCCGTATGGATGTCGTAGGCAATGCGAAGCCGTTTCTTCTCGCGCTCGAACTCCCGCGCGAACGTCTCGTCCGCAAGCTGTTTCTCGAGGTACTTCCTGTGCGTCGTCATGCTGCCTCCTCGGCCCGTGGAGACGAGACGCGTCACCCGCGGCGTCCTCTCTTCCGCGCTCGCTCATGGAGGGCCGGGTTCTCCGCTCCGGCGACGTCGCCGAACCGGGTGAGCCCGCAGGTCTCCTTCTTCTTGATCTTTGCAGCGTAGGCTTTGTCGTCGAGGAAGGCGACGATGCGGGAGATCGAGCTCTCTCCGTCCACGAACCGCCACGGGAAGCAGCCGATCTCTACGCGCTCGTTCAGGAGGAGGTCGATGTCCCCGCCCAGGCACTCGGCGTGGATGATTCCGTGGTTGAAGAGCTCGAGGTGCATGAGCTGGTACTTCGAGTCGTCGAAGAACTCGGCGAGGGGCTTCCCGTACTTCACGCGGAAGTGGGCGTCGGCCTCGCGCGCCTGGCGGGGCATCCAGTCGCGGATGATCGTGTTCATGGGGTGGTCGGCCGACCCGCAGTCGACCCCGATCCAGCGGATCTTCTTCTTTCGGCACCACAGGGCGAACTCGCGGTCCGGGCCGGGGTGCTTGACCATGTAGCGGATCTCGTCCGCGGTCGGCTGATCCCAGCCGTAGTGGTGGTAGCCGGTGTGGATGACGAGGATGTCGCCTTCCTTCACCTCGACTCGCTCCTCGATCATCTGCGAGGTGTAGACGTCGTAGTCCCCGCAGGCGTCGGAGACATCGACCACGACGCCCTCGTGCACGAGGTAGTCGAAGTTGAGCGAGGCGATGTCCTTCCCCGGGGTGTGAAAGTGGATCTCGCCGTCGAGGTGGGTCCCCACGTGGTTCGAGTGCGTCAAGAGCTGGCCGTTTGCGCCGTTCGGGGCGAGGCGCTTGAAGTACTTGAGCTGCAGGGGCTCGTACGTCGGCCACGGGGGCGTGGCGATCCCAAAGGGAATGGTGAGGTCGAGAAGTTTCATCGGTCTACCTCCTTTGTCTGGCTTGTGGCAGGTGGCATGTGGCTCGGGGCGTGTCGCTTGTGGGAGGGGTCATGATGCGTCCATCGGCTCGGATTCACTGAGGTTTTTCGCCAAGGCGCGCGCGGCATCGGTGAAGCACTCGAGCGGCGGCGTCACGAGG
>Ga0315279_10005093_pt1 | contig 17225 bp, 33 predicted proteins | sample YL17G06_20_MG_FD_203694 | JGI IMG/M metagenome (GOLD analysis project Ga0315279, IMG submission 203694) | Sediment microbial communities from Yellowstone Lake, YNP, Wyoming, USA - YL17G06_20 | ecosystem: Environmental > Aquatic > Freshwater > Lake > Sediment | place: USA: Wyoming | collected... | reverse complement strand
GATAGACTTTTGGAGTGTGCCTGTATAGGGCCCGGAATTAGTTATGCCAAGTAGAGAAGAATACAACGCATGTATGCGCCCCTTTATCACGGGGAGTGGCAAGCCCAAAGAAGAGCGGCAGCGCGCCTTCTGTGTAGGCGCCAAGATCTGTTCAGGTAAAGCGAAAACTGAGGAGGAAGCGGCGCAGCTCTGCAGCAATACTATTCCTAAATGGGCGCGTCAGGCCTTGCCTAAAGACGGTAGTGATGATTTATCTTGTCCGGAGAGAATTGCCAGGGTGCATCAAACTATTGATGTTATCTCCCTGGGCTTGAAAACAGGGGATACTGCCGAAATTCTGCCGGCATCTGCCAGGCTTCTTAGCGATATTAAGAAATGTCGACCTGGCGAAATAACAGAGCTGGCCGAAGTTGTAGCTCATGACATAAAGGGGTTATCAAACCGATTTTACTTAAAAGGCGAAGCCAAAGATGTTCAAAATAAATTGGTAGTATTGAAGGAGCTGCTAGTATGAAGGCATATTTGCTTACATCTGATAACTGTCCACCATGTACCTCTATGAAGGAGGAGTTCGCCGATTTAATTCAATCAGGTGAAATAATAGAGAAAAACCTCGAGAAAGAGGGTGATGAAGTTGCTACCCTGATGGCAAAATATAGTGCTGGTTTGCCAAGTCTCTTAATTGTGGCTGAGAACGGCGACCTGATTTTGAGTATTTAGATACAACCTCTTGACATCATTCAATCGCTATGATAGTCTGAAATCAAATCTTAGAGAAAGGAGGGTCCGATGCTAAGAGTAAAACTTCTGTCAAGTGGTAAGGCACTCACTCCCTATATTGCCCGTGTCGTTACCGGTGGAAGAGTACAGAAGGCTTTTGCTGAGCAGATTGGTAAGCCTGCAGGTGCTTGTGTCAAGGCTAGCGTTCATGCTGGGATGGCACAGAGTGCAATCAAGCAGGCTGTTGCCACCTGTGGCGGCAAATATGCCGGCGTTAAGCTCCACCTGGGAGGGTAACGATACCCGAGCTCACCCGAGTGACCTGACACTACGAAGAGGGGGACGTAGGTTGCGTCTCCCTCTTCTTTAATTTATAGCCAACTTCAAAAGTAAGCACAATAATGGCATCAATTATGACTTGGGCCCCATAAACTCCTGTCAGCAGCTCCTCAAATAGATAGTTCCTCATTTCTCGGAAGAATTCATTGAGCGTATTTCTCTCCTCTGCTGTAAATTGGTCATAGAGAGTATCGCCGGCAGCCAGCTCATGTAAGGTATTTAGAAATTCTTGGTCAACTGCACTCTTTTGCTCTTCCTGAATCAGTTTATCCAGTTTCGCCTTTACTGCTTCCTTCATCGTTCTCTCCTTTCAAGGGTCTTAGTATTTTTCTGTATGCCCAGTAATCAGCCCAGAATAAGCTGCATAGACATTTGCCATTGCTGGCCACCTCTGCCGCGGCTTGAGGGCATGGGCAAGTAGGCCTGCTGCTATCACAAGGGCAATATCCGAAAGTAAGGATATTCTCGATAAATCGCTCCATGCCCTTGCCCGGGTCAATTACGAAATTGTGCTCAATGGCAAAGTCTATGATCTCGAACCGCTTTTGCTGTTTCTTATCCATTGTCTTGCCCCCTTTTATTTCTTGAGAAATAATTTATTATACCACTTCAGGGAGGGCTTGACAAGGGCTTTTAGGTATGATATTCTAGAAGGAATGGATAAATCAAGGGGTCTAACATGGGGCTGCTTAGTAAGCTAATGGCTAAACTACCAGCCAAACCAAGTATGACAGAACCTTTGGCAAGACTGACCAAGAGAGAGAGGCAGGTCTTGGGGTTACTGGCTAATGGAGATTCTAACAAAGTTATCGCTAGTAAACTCTGCCTATCGGAGCAGACGATTAAGAATTATTGCTTGAGGATCTACAGGACGCTGAACGCTCATAATAGAGTTGAGGCAGCCAAAATCTTTTGGCATCACTCGCAAAGCAACAAACATTCTATTTAGAATAGCTGGAGGAGGTAATAACGATGAAGTGTCCAAAGTGCAATAAACCAATGAAGAAAACATGGAACAAGTGGAGATGCACCAATCCGGAGTGCCCTGTGACTATAATATCGGAAGTAGGTAAGGATGACCAAAAGGACAAGCCGTGAAGTTTACGCCATCACCGACGGTGCAGGTCCGTGTTCTGGACAGAGAAGGCAATACTATTAAGGTAGTGCCGATGAACAGAGCTGAGCGGCGCCGGCTGAAAATTAAGAAGCAGAAGAAATGAGCGATAAGCTAGCCGTTCTTAAAAGAATAGCTGAGGAGATATAGCAATGAAGAAATCATTATTGTCCATAGGACTTCTTTTAATTAGTGCTCCCTTTTGGCTAGTAATGGGAAAGGTCTTTCTATATGTGTATCCTACAGCTAGCGGGATGGCTGATGTTATCATATTTTTAATGGGATATTTAGGAACGATATTGATTAGTATTTCAATAACAAAGGATTAATACATTCCTTTGAGAATAGCTAGATTTGAGAGTAAGGAGGAGGATGGCTAATAGTCTCTCTGAAAAGGATAATTGCCCTAAGTGCGGCACCAAGACGCTTGAGCGGGATCCTGAAGGGGATATGCACTGCTGGGGATGTGGGACAACATTTCCCAAGGATCCAAAGATGGAAACCTCTTGCAATGACCAGCTGCTTGAAAGACACAGATTATATGAGAATAATAAGGCAGCCATACTAGCTGATGTTCAGTCTATAGGCGCGAAAGCTACTGCCAAGAAGTGGAAGATAAATGGCGCATCACTCCACCACGCACTAAAAAGGTGGGAGCGTGAAGCGAAGCAAGTGGCCTCTTCTGGTGCATTAAAAGGGAATTTAAAAAGTGCCAACCCGGGTAAAAAGTTTAAACGAAAATCACGCACGCGCATAAATAATTTTAAGAGACATCGCTACTACGAGGACAACAAGGAAGCCATAATAGCCGATCTTCTTAGTCTAGGCCGAATGGCTACCAGCAAGAGGTGGGGCATCCCCAAAACGACACTTCTATACCTCGAACAGCGATGGCTAACGGAGAGGCAGCGAGCGCTTCTTGCAGATGGCTCTCCACCTCCCCTACCTAGCGACTTAGCTATATTGACTGAGTTCCCAGCCTTTTCAAACGACTGGACTCCCGAAGTCCAACTCAAATGGCTTGAGATATACGATAAACTACTCGATAGACATTCTTCGGAGAATAGATAAAGGAGTTTGATATGATTGACGAAGCTCTTAAAAAGCAAATCTTGGCAAAATATGCCGATAACCTGGCTAAGTCAAAGAACCAGAATCACTATCTGAGGTTTGCCCAGGACTTCTTGGACAATGCGGAGGGATTGGACAAAGCTTCCATAGATCAGTACATTGCGAAACTTCCGGCGAGAAAGCATTATAAACCTGGCTCAGTAAACTTTGCTTTTCGTGTGATAAGCAGGTTATTTTCCATCAATCAATATATATTAAAAGCTATAAACATAGAGTGGGAATACAGACAGGGCGAGGCACCGGTTATCGGCCAGAGAGACGAGTACCAGCCCCAGCTCGGGTCCCGCACTATTAAGATGATGATAGAGGCAGCCAGGAATGGCAAACTCCTTCCCGCTGAGCAGTGTTTTATCGCCCTCTCCACCATCTATGGACTGCGCCGCGAGGAATTGGTCAACCTACGACCCGAAGACATTAAACTGAGAAGCGATGCTATCTATGTCGCCACAGTCAAGTCGGGAAGGGAGCGCTATCACCTAATACCCGCGGAGATAAAGCCATACTTAGCAGCACACGACTTCAGTGAACGGTATGCCCTGGCCACCCTGTCCCAAATGTTCAAACGAATTTTGACTAAATCGGGAGCTGGCGAATTAAGAAAGAAGCGCCTCGGATGGCACACTATCCGCCGGGCGCTCTTGGATAATCTTATCGATAATGGTGTGAACATCTTGGCAGCCCGGGCTTTTATGCGCTGGAAGGGCGCCGGGAGGGAGATGTCAATGCCAGCCCGGTACTTCGGAAATGTAATAGTTGATGTGGGAGAAACTGAGCCCGTGCTGGATGAGGCAAAGAATGATGGGGAAATCTTTGAAAAACATCCTTTCTTGCCTTTCTGGCGAAGAACTTATAAAGGAGAGGAGGAGTAATGCCTGACACTGAATATGTATGTTGCTGTTTATGTGGCTGGTGGAGAACAAGGCCATTGGGAGTTAATCAGCAAACCGGAGAGATCCGCGAGGTCCGCTTTGACAAGGTGGACCCAGCGACCGCTCCCATGTGGCAATTGCGGCGCCTCCATGGTGCCGGCCCAGGTAGCCATAACGCTAAGATTGAGATCATAGATAGTAAGGGGATTAAGGATCTGCCGGAGGAGCTGAAGGAGCAGATAAGAAGGCAATGCCACAAAATACTAGATGTTTTAGGGGAGTGAGCCAACAATAGTAAACCATGAACATGAGCGAGTGCTGAATGGGTAGATTGAAAGCATAAGCCAGCCACTTAAACTTGCTTGCTAGTTATACTATCATATCAAAGTCTTCCCGATTACCATATTTAATAATGCCTGGCTAAAAAAATCTAAAATTTTCTTATTTTATGATTATTAGCTTTGTGGCACGTTCTTTTGTCTATAGACTAAACATTCTGATAAGAATGTATTGACAAGGTTTTGAGCTGGGTATAAAATAAGTATAGCTAAAATTAAAATTTAGCTTGTACTTTAACAATTGAATAAACCAGCATTCCGATATGTAGCAAAATAACAAAATCGGAGAGGTGAACATGAATACACTATTAACCAAAACAGCTACATATCAGCAAATGAGCAAAGCTGGCATAGCTCATAGCTTCGATGATGATGATGAGTTTATCGAGGTTGTAAAGCTAACAGCTCAAGAGTTTGAGAAGCTAGGGCTAAACGCAAGGCTGGCAATCGAAGCAGCTTATATCTTCAGCCGTAAAGTGCCAACAGAGGAACGCCAGGACTTATATCAAGAGTTAATAGCAGCCGTCCTGGCCTCTGGGACAGAGAACAAAGCCTTTGCCTATACCATAGCTAGAAGAGACTGGCAGAACTGGTGGGCGAGCTATAAGCTACATAGCCAGTTTCACCAAGGCTATCTGTCGGAAACTATTACCGATGCAGAGGGCGAGGAAACTGAACTGGCAGAACTGCTAGTAGGTGAGGTTGAGTTTGAAGCTAAAATGATTGACAAGCTAGACGCTAGGCAGCTATGGCAGCGAATACCAAAGAAGATACAAGCGCTAGTATTGAAGCGCCTGAAAGGCAAGCCACTTGGAGTGCCACACAAGCGCAAGGTAGGCCAGCCAAAATCAAGTGCCACGCTAGACAATACAGAGCGCCAGCGCCTCAATAAGTGGATGAAGACTGAAGGATATAAACTGCTAGTAAACTAAACCGCTAAACGTAAATTATAGCTAGAAAATAACAAGTATTGCTCCATATCGGAATTGCTACATTGTGAGCGGTAGTGAGGGGGGGCGGCTAGTTAGCCGCCCCCCTTTGCTTATCCTCACAATATAAGGCCAATACTTTATGGAAGGCTTAGGAAGCCTAATCCATGCCCACACTTGGCATATTTGGGGCTGACCTCAAACGAGGTGGGGGACGTGGACACTTGAACCGACAGCCTGACACGAAGGACACCGGGGGGCCTATGGCCGGATCGCCAGGCATAAAGCAGTCCAAACATAGCCCCTGGGACAAGGCTCAGCCCTGGCCCTAGCCGTAGTGATGGAAACCTATCAGCGACAGCATCAAGATAGGCAAGCTACGGGGACTGACTGGCCTAAATCAGCCTAGCGTGCAACCTGCGAATGAGTTGCCGATTGTCGCACGTTAAGCGACCGAAGAGCGTTTGCCGTAGTGCGCCTTCGTTAAGGGCGGACTGTCGGCACGGTGGTTGTAGCTCATGGCACGGCTGTGGGGTATATCTCCCCCAGCTCCAAGAGTAACAGAGCGCAGCTGGCATAAGCTAGCTATACGTTCTTCTCATATCCTTAGTAGAGGCTCTATGAGGTAAGCGGGACGTATATTTAGTCGCTGGCAGGGGCAGTAGCAAGCCCCGAAGGCTCTTACCGACCATGAGAGTATTCCGCCTGCAAAAGTCCCAGGTGGAGCTACCGTGACTGCTGTGAATGGGTGGGCTGTCATAGGAGATTGGAGCGAGGCTCAGTCCCCCGGCTTTCGCCACCGGGGGAATTTTGCTTCTAATTTCACGAACTGGCTGCGAGCGATAGCTCGTGGCCAGCGGTGAGGTTAAAAGCCTCAAGAATAGAATAAGGGGGTGAACCGTGACGGTAAAGATAAAGACTCGTAAATGCCAAATTTGCGGTCTTCGTCCTGCCTCAGGAGAGCAAGGCTTCTGCCGTAACTGCCAAGCTCAAATCGAGGCGGACAAGCGCCACAAGCAACAGCCAAAGCCGTTTAGGTATGTAACCTATCGTGGCGTAACTTTTGAATTCCACAATGGCAATGGCGACAAACTTACTCCGCATCTAATTACTTGCAATCCTGAGACACTACCTCAACGATTGCTAATCAACCTTGATAAGTATTGCCCAGGCTTCACTCGTGAACAAGTCAAGAAGCTCAAGCGTTTATGCCTGAGTTATGCTTGAGTTTTACGAAATCTTAAAGAAGGGGGTGCATTCATGGCAGGTGAAAATATACTCCAGAAGGCGGCTATGACTATTCCCATGACGCCGACAACCTTCAAGACTGGCTCTGACGGCTTTCGGGGACAGGGCAAAGTCATTGAAGGCGAAGCCCGCTATCAAGTGCAGGTTACTGCCGTCCGCATCGGCTCGAAGCCAAGCGGCAATGGCCGCAAGACCCGAAAGAGCTAATTTCAGAGTTTGCGTTCAGCTCTCCGCATTCGAGCCATCAGACTAGCCTGATGGCTCGCAGCGGGGTGCTAAGCCTCAAAGGGGGTGCTATGAAGGTTAGATGGTATATCCGAGGGGGTGGTAAGGTCAAACCATATGTGCAAAGGCGCAGAAAATCTAAATAAGGGGGTGAACTATGGAAATCTTAAAGTGGCAAGTCGAGCCTGAGCTTGTTGCCAAAGGCAGGCAAAAGGGCTCACCCGAAGTAATGGCAAGCAATCCTTGTCCTTGCGGGTGTTCGCCTAAACCCTTTGTGCTTATATCGAACGGCACAATCGGACTCACGGCTCGCTTTGAGAGCGAAGAAGAGCTAGAAGCCTTCAAGAGTCAGGTTCGTGTCCTAAGAATGGACGATGCCAGATGCCACTGCTGTGAACATCTGGTAACAGTGAGTAGGCCTAGAGAAAACTGGATAGGCGCATGTAAGTTTAACCTACGTCCTACTACCTGTGGTGACAGGTTTGAGCTAGCCAAAATCTATGAGGGGCATGACCCGTGGAAAATGAAGCACTGAAGGGGGTGAAGCATGAACTGGCTAGCATATAATCGGGGCAAGAATGACTTTTTACGTGGGGTCTGGAAGACTGATAATCCCTACCCAGAGAATAAACCGCAGCTCTTTAACAGTTGGATAGAGGGCTGGATGTCACAGAAAAATCGCAATAGCAAATCTAAGCCGAAGGGGGTGAACTATGCCAACTGTAGCTAGTGTGATAAAGCATCTGAAGGGCTACAAGCCAGATGAGCATATTGCGATCGCTATCTGGTGCGAAGAAGATGTTCTCGGTCGTGCCGAAGAACGAGATATGACTATCACCAAAGAACAGGCGCAGTCAATAATTGACCAGATGGATGCCAATCAGGATGCGGAATTGGGCATTACTTGGGACACAATAGATGCTGGCCTAGATGAACTCGCCTCAGTGCCAGTGGCTCAATTGCCTGAATCAATCGCTGACGATGGCTCAATAGCAGTGTAAGGGGGTGAATTATGTCTAAACTCACAGACAAAGAGCGGGAGCAAGCCAAAAAAGCCCTGCAGGAGAGGTTGACCACTTCTATTGACGAGTCCCCTAGGGGCTTGACCCTTGAGGAAATGAGGATGTGTGTCTTAAAGGCTTGCATAGAGACAGGGTTGATTAAGATATAAAGGGGGAGATGATCTCCCCAAGGCTGCATGTCCCCACCTCCGCGTGGTGCAGCTCGGGTGATGCCAACGGGGATAATAATTTAATAAGGGGGTGCTCCATGCGAGCGACGACTCAACGTGTGGCACTCCTGGAGACCTTGGGCAAGGTCAAGCCCGCAGTGTCAGGGAAGTCAATGCTTCCCATATGTGCCTCTATCCTTATCCGAGCTGGCGGTGGCCAGATATGGCTCACTGCTACCAATTTAGAGGTAGCACTATCAGCGAGCTGTAAAGCCGCTGTCGGCCAGCAGGGAGCGGTCGCAATCCCAGCCTGTTTGCTGGAAGCCTTCCTCAAGACGGCAAAGGCCGAAAGGGTCACTTTATCTTTGACGAGTCCAAGCTCGTTGAAGATAGAGGCTGGAGCCGTCACTACCTTAAAAGGCTTTGAGGCTAAAGACTTCCCACCAGTGCCAGGTGTAAGGGGAGCGCCGATTGTAGTAACTGGCCTGGCCAGCGCATTAAAAGAAGTAAGCTATGCGATGGCCAAAGAGGACTCGAGGCCAGTTCTGGCCGGTGTTTGCTTTACTCCCAAAGATAATAAAATAGCACTGGCTGCCGCTGATGGCTTTCGGCTGGCCGAAACAACTGTCAATGCCAAAGGCACTCTCGAGCGAATGATAGTCCCAAGCAAGGCAATATACCTCATCCAAAAACTGATGTCTGGTAAGGTATCCATTCATAAAGGGGACGGTGATAATATTGCCTTCATCGGTGATGGGCTGGTGCTCACAACCCATGCGGTCCAGGGCACTTATCCAAATTATGAGCAGATTATTCCCAAAAATGGTTTACCGCTCACGCTCGAGAGTCAGGCATTGCGGGATGCCCTAGATGTGGTCTCAGTCACCCTGGGCGATAATAATATCGTCCGCCTTGAAAAGAAGGGCACTAATCTTATCGTGTCAACAAAAGATGAGGAAAAAGGTGAAACTGAGGCTAAAGTGCCGGCCAAGGGCAAGGGCAAGATCGCCTTCCAGATGAACTATCTAAAAGAGTCGCTGGCAAGGTTAGATGGGCGAATATCACTGCGGATCACAGACCCAAGCACTCCAGGAGTCGTCAAACAAGGCCGAACAATTCATGTCCTAATGCCGATGTTCGTGCAATGGTAGTTTAACTATCTAGGGCGAGCGCCGAAGGAATTTCGGCTCTCCCCCAGGCAGTTAAGCCCAAAAAAGGCTATGTAACAAGTATTCAAGCTGGCTCGAATAACTTTAGTAAGGAGGTGAAATTATGAGTGCTTTTGTAGTCGGAAAAGAGCATATCAATGCTATGCTACTGGCTGCCCTGTCCACTAGGTATGACCTGTCATGGGAGCATGATGGACAGTATCGCAAGCTGACATCTGATATGCTCAATGAGGTCGGGCAAATGTTGCTCGATGAGAATGTGACGAGTGTGAGGTATCGCTATGAGGATAATGAGGATACTACAATCGCCAATCTTCCCGGCAAGACTAACGCAGAATGGCTGATACCATTCAAATACTCTCCCCCAAGCAAAGGGCCCACAACGATAGAGGCAATCAAGTTGGTGAATTGCTATACGTATCAGTCCTGCGAACATCCTGGATGGAAAACAAGCGAGGCTAGGACATTCTGCAGGGCATTAGTGGCCAACCTCATTTGCCAGCTCCCAGGGTATGATGAGGCACCATGGGAGTGGAGAGGGAAATAATAATAAAGAAAGGGGGTAAAAATTGACACCAACTCAAGCAGAAAGACTCAAAAAGCTACGCGAAAAGAAAAGTGAGGAGTATGCCCGGGCTATTCTTTCGGAGCCTGAGAAAGTTAGCCTCTACTCCGCAATTCCCTATCCTGGGGTGGTGATGATAATGGGAGATATCAGAACAGGCAAGACAGGGCTGGCTCATGAAATTGCTGAGCTTATGCACAGCCGGCGTGACCTTCCAGCTATACTTCACATGCCTCATATTGACGAAAAATTAAGAAAATCCATACAGCATACCCTTCCCAAGTGGATGAAAGTAACCACCAAGAGAAATGAGTGGAAGGACCGTGCCGTAGTGATTTATGATGAGGCAGCTCGGTCGGCACATGCCCGGAGAAGCCAGACCGGTGATGCTGTAGAGCTCGATGATCTGCTGGCCATTGCGGGCCAAAGAGAGCAGCTCATAATATTCATAAGCCACTACTCACGGAAACTGGACCTCAATGTTTGCACTTCTGTCCATCGTATCATCTGGAAGCGCCCCACTTATGCCCACCAGCTCTGGGAAAGAGACGAAATGGCAGACTTTACTGCCAAGGCGTATGACTTCTTCAGGGCTATAAAAGGTGATGTGGCCCAAAAGAGAGCATGCCTGATATTGAATATGCAGGACTTTGGCTTCCTGCAATGCAACAATAATCTGCCGAAATGGTGGACGGACCGGCTATCCAGGATCTTCAAGGAAATACAGATACGGAATGGCAGCTGGGATCCAAAGTAGTCTTTGTAACAAGTATTCGACCTGGCTGGAATAGCTTTAGTAAGGGGGTGAACTACGAAGAAATAGGAATAGCCAAAATATATGCCGAAAAATAAATCTAAAGAAGGAGAGAAACTTTGAACAGAACAGCAGTATTAGAAAAACTGGAGCCTATCTGCCATATCACAGCACGACAGATAGAGCATAATCCCCGGACGCGAGTGCTGGTAGAACCCGGGCAGGTAACCATAAGACCCGGCAATGGTGGCCGGCTGCTTCCAGTGGGTGAGGATGGCGTTAAGGCACTGGCCAATTTTGTGGGTTTACCCCACAATGTGTGCCAAAGGCTCAGCCCTGACCTGTTTGGAAGAGTGACTACTGAGCTCCTGGCCAGGAAAGAGCGATATAATGTCCTGCTCGAGGCTGGCGAAGTGCGGACCTTCTCTGACTTTCGTGGCATAGTAAATCTTCCTGTGGAGAGGGTGCTATCCGCTGTCGAACAGGGCATGCCTGATTGCGATTATCATAGGGTCGATGTTTTTGATGATTACTCCACTGCCCTGGAGATAGTCGGCATTGCACAAGAGACTGTGCGCCGCGGAGACCTGGTGCGAGCCGGCGCCATGGTCAAGTTTAGCCCTATCAACACTATAAGGCCCCTGGTGCAGAGCTTTGTATTAAGGCTGGCATGCACCAATGGAGCCACCAGCAGAACAGTGCTGGCCGAGTTTACTGGCGGCGGCGGAGAGGGCGATAATGTCTGGCAGTGGTTCAGGCAATCTGTCCGTGCCGCATACCAGTCAATAGGGGGCATTGTAGAACGCTACCGTGCAATGCTCGAGGAACGGATTCCACCCGAGCAGCGAGCTGGCATCCTGGAAGAGCTCCTGCGCCGGGCCGGTATAGCCGGGAAAGATGCCGAGGCGGTCAGAGCCCTGGCGATCCAACAGGCGCCTCGCAACTCCTATGAGATGATGAATCTCTTTACCTATGCGTCTAGCCATATCATCGAACACCCTGAGAGGCGCCAGCGTGCCCTCACTGCCATTGCCAGTTTCGCAGACGAGAGTGAGCACGCCAGCGTATGCCCACTGTGCCACACCAGGCGGAACTAGACAATAATGGACAATAACCACAAATCATAATACTATGGCCCTGCGCGCCGGGCTGCGATGGGTTTCACTCCGATTCCCCATCTGAGCTTCCTCTGGCGCGCGGGCCGCCAGGAAGGAGATCATGAATAAGGAATTGTTAGAAAAGGTAAAGGGACTCGCAAGAGATGTGCTGCTTAATTCCAAGGCACAGGCAGAATGGATAAATAGCGTAGATACCGATATCCTTAGTGCGCTGACTGCATTCGCCAGACAATTTATTGAGCCGGATGAAAATACCACCAAAATGGATGCATTCAGACTAGGCATAATTTTAGGTGGAATATACGAGCGCAGCAGACAAAAGGATAAAATTGAGAAGGCGGTGAGCGGTGACTAAATTACAGAGGCGGGCTTTTGAGGCAGCTCTGATTCTGTTAGCTCTAATGATAGTCATTTGGGTCGTGAGCAAGGTCTATGGATTGTAGCTCAAGGAGGAAAATATGTTTGACTTAAATCGTCTGCTTCTTTCCCCTGAATATAGGGCTCAGGGATATAAAATTGAGGAGCTCGAGGAAGCCAATGACCATGTTTTGATACTCCGCTGCAAGGGCAAGGAAATAGCACGCGTCTCTCAAGCAGGGGCAACTATCTCAAATATAGTCAAAATCATAGCCCAGGAAGTAAGCCAGAATTAAGGGGAGGCGATATGGCGTTGATGATAGCTTTCATACTGTGGGTCATGGTGAACGTCGTGGATATAGTCACTTCTATGGTAACCATAAGATTAGGTGCCGGCGATGCCGGCGAGGTAGGATTTCTGGCTGGCATTGGCTCATTCACTGGAGTGGTGATAGTGAAGATGATACTGGTGCTTATCGTGGGGGGAGTGCTGGTTCACCGGAAAAGGGAAAATATACTGGCAGCCCTCAGTCTGGGCCTGTCTATTATCTGCATTTACAATAGCTGTGTGATAATTAAAGCGCTCGAGATTATTAAAGCGCTTGGGCTTTAAGTAAGAAGAAAGGAGGTGAATTATGCCAATCTATAGAGGTTATCGTACTCGATCATGTGGGCCTCTGCCGGTGACCAAGGATGGTGAACCATTATCCCCTGCACCCTCACAGAAACTATATAACCACTCGCCTGATGGCTTTCAGTGGGGCTATGGAGGATCCGGGCCCGCACAGCTCGCCCTGGCACTATTATTGGATGCCACTGGTGACCCCGAGCTGTCATTTGAATTACATCAAGATTTTAAGTGGGCCTTTGTCGCCACTTGGGATGAGAAGTGGGAAATCACGACTGAGCAAATCAAATCCTGGATAGATGCGCAGTAGAACTGGAGTAAAGTTTCATGGACCCGGGGAGACGGAGATCTTTTCCGCCTCCCCTTTTTTTTGTCCAAAAATTTCAACCATTCTTATAAAAACCTCTTACTCAATCGCAGCGTGCAACCAATGAGTCGCCCAAACCGTTTCATGCCACTTCTTGAGGCTCTCAGCCCCCTTCCAGGGCAAAAAAAGCTGGCTGTCCCACCCTTGGGGGTCAGCTTTTTTTGTTTCCCGGGTAAATGATTTTGGACAATGGTAAAAAGGGGGGGCTTGACAAGGTGTCAAAGGTGTTGTACACTATAAGAGCCATGTCGGAAATTCGCTTAACCGTCAGCAATCTTATGAATTACTCTGATGCTGCTCGCCTCCTTAGAGTAAGCAGGCAAACCATTTATGCCATGATTGATAGGGGCGAATTGAAATCCATCGAAATTGCAGAGAGGCGCTATCTTCTGAGAGAAGAAGTAGAAAGGCTAAAAATCAAGAGAGCCCCCGTGAGCGAGGGGGCTCCCACCAGCAAAAACAGAGGTGAACAATAAAGACACCAACTCTTATTATAGGCCCGCTGCTTCCCATTGTCAAGAGAAGGAAGCCTGAATATGCTTAAAAAGATTGTTCTGCCCTTCCAGTCGGAGTGGGAGTCAGCAATGCTTAGCGGCAAGAAGACAGCCACTACTCGAACAAGGCGCTATGGCTATCCCGGTGATGAGTTTGAGGCGTTTGGCAGAGTCTTTATCCTCACGCAAGTTTACCCCTCATTCCTAGACGTTGTAATCTCTCTCCATTACTTAGCAGAAGGCTTTGATTCTCCACAGGAATTTATAGAGTTCTGGGATAGGATACATCCCCACATCACTTATCTGCAGAGATCAGGCAGAGCAATCTACTTCCATCGTTTCGCTGCAATGTCGGAGGCACATGATGTTTAAGCTAGAGCCATGTGATATTTTGCTGCATGTAAACGAAGATAAAGGCTGGACTGCAGTAATTAGCCGATGGGGAATTGGGCGATATGGACACGCCTCTATATATCTTGGCGTAGTATTTGGGCGATGCCCTATCATGTTTGAAAGCACCGGCAGAGGTTGTGCTATCCATAGTTTGCAGCACCACTTTGGCGAATTAGTAACAGTCATGCGCCCTCAAATAGGTGCATCGTTACTGTTTATGATTGACGTTGCGATTGAGCTTGCTAATAGCGACAAAGGTTATTACGACTACCTTTGCATAGCTAAAAACTGCATCCCGCGAGTTCTTAAAGAGAAGTTCCCGTGGTTGCCAATTCCTTTGAAATATCACCGGGATCCAGCGATGATATGTTCGGAGGCGGTGGCAGAATGCTTCTGGCGAGCAGATATTGAGATATTGCCAAAAGATGTAGTGCCATTACCCGGGGACTTTCTGAAAAGTTTGATGCTCGACCCGGTATATGAAGGGAGATTGCTGGAGGATATCCAGCCATGAATAAAGTGAATAAACCATACAGCTTATTCAAGCTGCGAAAGTGGACAACCCCGGTCCATTGGGTGATCGGAATAGTGTGTGCGGCAATAGTAATCAAGTGTTGGCCCGCGGCGGTAGCATTGATACTAATTTTTGCCTTGTTTGAGCGATGGGATGATATCGACCATGGCACGGCTCAGGGAGATATAGACTGGTGGGATGCCGCCTTTGTTGCCTTCATGGGTATTGTTGTAGAGGTCATACTCGATTTCATCGGGATAATAAGCATAAAGTGGTGGCCTTAAAAGGAGGTTTATGAGCGAAAAGATAGTAGACGGAGGGCAACCAGTTTTTTATGATTTGATTTACGCTGGGGGTGATGTGGAAGGGATTATTAAGAGCAAATATCCTCAAGCAAAATTCAAGGATGCTTCCGATTTTATCCATACTGAGAGATTTGAATGTGAGATAGAAGGGGTTACTGATGAGGAATTTTATCCCTTTGCTATTAGAGAGGGATTCTGTGAGTGTTGTCTCGGCTTTGCGATATTAATGACAAGTTTGAGAGTCCCAGAATTAAAGAATGGCCCCAAACATCAAGAGACAATAGATAAAATAGAGAGATGGTGCAAAATCGCAAGAACAAAAGAAGAAATATCACAAAGTTTGGAAGGAGGGAAAATGTCAAGTATAGAATCGTGCAAATACAGTAATGTCATACTATCAACCCAGGAACTCAAATTTACAGTTCAGGAAGGCTATTCTCTCCCGCTGGATCAGATTATCGGGCTAGAGAGAGCTGTCCCTACTGATTTATCGCCAGAGTGGGAAGCCTTTTCGAAGGCCAGGTGGATCTCTTACACTCCTAAATTTTGCCATAAATACGATGCTGTCCCTAATCAGATTCGGGTTAATATAATGGAGAACATGGCTGTTGGAAAATATCAAGATATCATAACTTTGAGCGCATCTAATGGAGTAGCGATTCTGCCATCTCCAGTAGTGTCTATTGTGCTAGAGGTGCAGCCCAAGCCACCACCGGTTAAGCCACTCAAGATAATCACTGCTACCCTTCCTGATGGTGAGGTAGGCAGAGCCTACGAGTGCCAAATTGAAGCTGAGGGCGGGGAGCCACCTTATAATTGGCTCTGTTCTGCTCTACCAGATGGGCTCGTGTTTAATAGTCAGACTGCTAGGATAACTGGAATACCATTACATAGTGCGACTTCCACCTTCGAGATAATCGTTCAAGACAGTAGCCTCAACCTCAACTCATACACCATGGAGTATACTCTCAATATAACCGAGCCACCTCTACCACCTGTAAAAATAGTAATCATGTCACCAAAAGGCGGCGAGGTTTGGTATAAGGACGACACTGGGGATATCACCTGGGTGGCTGAAAATGCAGGCGATGAAACCTTGGACATCCAATTAACGCTTGATGGAGTTGCGAGCATAATTGCAACTAATGTACCGGTAAAGTCGCTCGGGTATCTTTGGACAATAAGCGGGATACCGGTCAGCGAGAATGCTGTGATTGCGTTAATAACCAATTACCAAACCGTCCAGTGCCCACCTTTTGCAATCAGGGAACGCAGCGGGTGTGCAATCCCCTGGCCACTAGCAAAGGCTCTTAATAAATTAAGGAAATTAGCCAAGATGTAACTGCCATTCTAGAGAGAATGTATAAGGAGGTGAAAATGTTACCGAAACCAAATGCAGTATTTGTTCCAAGTACAAAAACACTGGGGCAGTTCACACAGGAGGATGTGCGAGGAATGATATCAAACCCCATATATGCCGGCTTTGGCCCCTTTCCACAACTGATTCTCGACGAAAGGTGGATCCAAGCGGCTGTAAAAGAAATAGAGCTGCAGGGGGCAACTCAATTTTTAGTCAATATGTTGCATGTTCTTCGGGGGAGTTTTGCCAAAGTCGAGTAGACATTCTGCGGAGAATAGATAAGGAGGTTTGAATGAGAACTTCAAAGGCCAGCCAAAAGAGCTTTGTCTCTAATTTAGTTGAACGTGTCAAGAAGGACTTAGCAAGAACAGGAAGCAATAATGTAGCTATCTATTGCCCTCACCTTCAAGATGCGGAAATTGAACTGTTGAGGTCGCACTTTAAGGTGGTCCAGCGAGAACCGCTCGGCTATGTTAAGTTTGAGATATAGTCATTCTTGAAGGAATGTCAATAGGAGATATAAAGGAGGGTGATGCAATGAAACAGTGTCTTTCTACGCATGGAGGAGCGGGCTACATGAGTGGTAGTTATTGGGATGGTGATGCTATTGTCTGTATCTGTTGTGGTATGAGGATTGAAAATCCTGCACCTACTTCTTATCAATGTATCCAATATCGATTCAGGGAAAATCCAATAAAATGGTTAAGAGGTACGGTGAAGGAAGAAATACCACTCTGGCCAGATTGGATTCTGGGTAAAAGAGGCAAGCCGTGGCCAGCTAAAAAAGCTCAGAGTGATTAGCCATTCTCAGAGGAATGTCAAATAGCATAGAAAGGAGGTTTCAATATGGCAGAGCAACAAAGAACGGCGCTTGAACTCAGAAATACAAAGGCAGTAATTAACTGGCAGGGGCGTGATATCATCATCACCTTTGATGATGTAAAAAGGCACATTTGCCAGAAGGCCACTGATCAAGAAGTGGTGGTCTTCCTAAATATGGCGCAGAGCCTCAACCTTAACCCATGGGCACGCGAGGTTTATCTAATCAAGTATTCCCTGGAGGAGCCCGCGAGCTATGTTGTTGCAGAGGAATCTTACTTAAAGGCTGCCGAGCAAT
>Ga0315279_10005091_pt1 | contig 17229 bp, 23 predicted proteins | sample YL17G06_20_MG_FD_203694 | JGI IMG/M metagenome (GOLD analysis project Ga0315279, IMG submission 203694) | Sediment microbial communities from Yellowstone Lake, YNP, Wyoming, USA - YL17G06_20 | ecosystem: Environmental > Aquatic > Freshwater > Lake > Sediment | place: USA: Wyoming | collected... | reverse complement strand
TACTGATTCGCTGTCCACCATTTCTTCGCCCAGATCGAGGAATCAATCGCTGCTGTGGCTGTTGTCTGTGTTGTCCCGTCTGCAAATGTGACAAACTTAACCAACGGCCCGACGTTCGCACCGAACTGGTTCTTTACCGTGTCTTCCCCAGCCCTCTTCGACCAGTTGACAATCTGACTCTGGCCGAAGACATACACTGGCAGAAACAGACTCAGAAAAATAAACTTCTTCATTCCTCAGCGTTCCTCTTCTACGGTATGCACTTGCTTGCGCTTGATGATGCCATACGGAGACTGAGCCTTTGCCATTAACTTGACATCCACTGCCGCTGAGAGGCCGTGATACACGGTCCCGCCTGATGCCCAAGCCCCATCCCCTACCGAATCATCGAGGCTGATCGTATCCGCATCGACTCTTGTGACCTGGAACCATCCGCTGGCTCCCGTCAGGCCCACGATTCCACTCACGTACACGGTATCGCCGGTATGAAAAGGATGACTGGGCAGGGTAAGCAAGATCGGAGTTGTCGCGATCCCACCCGTAACACTCTGCGGCTCGAATTGATACTCTTCTTGACCGTTGACCAGTTCGAGGTAAATCACTTTCTCAAGAAGCAGCATCTCGGAGCAGATTTCATTCTGCGACCATGTCGCGGCCAGATACACAATGTCCGGCGACACATCGATGCTCTTCTCGCCGAACAGGTGGTATTTGCGAACATACCCAACCAGTTGCTGAGTCGTCATCCATTCACCTCGTCAATAGGTGGAGAGGGCCCCGCCCGCGAAAGTAGGGTCCTCCCCCCTGGGGTTGGTGATGCGGATTCCTACTGCTGGTGCACCGGAATAACGTCCACCTTGATCTTACCCACCCATCCGTACAGAGTGCGACTGTATGGATTGACGTTCACGATCTTCAACCGCGTATACGGTTGTACGCCCCCGTATTGACCCGTTGAGATCACAAACGTATTCATAGCGATCGTCGTACCCGCATCATACGCGCCCGGATACCAGGTCGTCGAATCTGTGCCGATAGTATATGACTTCCACGTCGTGTTATCGGACGAGATTGAATACCTGACTCCAATGACCGCCGAATCCGAGGTGAAGACGTTCACGTAGTACAAGGTCGTATCCGGTGAGATCGCCTTCTGCGGCTGAGTCGGCGGCAGGTTGATGATGAGTGTATCCGTCTGCTTTACGCCAGTACCCTGCCACTGGAAACGGTACAGATACCCGTTCGGCACTGTCACCAGTTTCGAAGTCCCGTACGTGAAGGTGTAGGTTGTGGCGCTCAGAGTACCCGACACGATCAACGCCGCCAGAAGCACGGCCAGTGCCCCGACCATTGTGATGAAGACTTTCTTACGCATAACTGTTTCCTCACTTTCTTACTTGCCCCTTTATGGGGAATGAAAAGACTACGCTGTCACTGCCTTCGGTCGTCCTCTCTTTTTGGCTTGACTCTCCTGGGCTTTGAGATGGCCCCTGAGATTGGTTGTTTCATCATGCTCCGCGGCCAGTCGTGCGAGAGTTTCCTCCGGCGTCTCGGGAACATCGTCGGCTTCCGGCGGGGGCTTCGGCTCTCCCTCTGCCTTTAATTGCTCCCTGAGCGTATCGATCGGACCCTTGCCCCGAATCACTTGGGTCATCTTCAGCGTTGCCGGGTTCCTCAATTCCCCCAGTTTCGCAATTTCCCGACCGTATTTCAGGTAGTCTTTCAGGATCTCGAACTCCGCCTCGCTAACCGTTGCGCGGCCATTGGTGAATCTCAGTTCCCGGTACGACTTGCTATCATTGGCTTTGAGAGCCTTCGGATAGTAGCCCCCGAGATAAATGCACTCCAGGTGAATCAGTTTTTGCGTACTCATGTGAGTACCCTTTCGTTAAGAGGTTTGAGAACCGTTATCGTGAAATTTTCCCCGAGACTTCCTCAAGCCGCTGCTCGATGGCGATTGCCGTGACAAAACCGTCCTTGAAGAAGTTGTCGATCGGGTTCTGGACATTCATCTTGTACGTGGTCGGCATGAACACGCGCTTGCGAATGAACATCGGATGAATGACGTATCCATCTCCATCTCTTGCCTCGGACAGAACCGGAGCCTCTACGAACGACCAGACCTTGCCCGCGAACTGAATGTCGGAGATGTCCACACCCCACGTTGACTCACGCGTGGTGATCCGCAGGCTGGGGTTGGCGAGTTTATTCACCGCCCCAAGCAGCGTGCCCGATGCCATCACGAGTCGCTTGTTGCCGCCTGTGTACGCTGGGTTGTGGATCTGGGTCATGAAGTTGAACAGCTCGTCCTCGTCCAACTTGTCGCCGTAGCTGAAACTGTTTGAGGAAACCTGAGAATCGATGCCGCTCATCTGGTATCGGTTGTAACCCGAGACATTATTCGGGTCATAAACGCCCCTGGCGAGCCACATCGCGTATTCCTGGTCGAGCGCGTGTTTCTTGCGGGTGTTTTCACGCAGGCGCGCCCGCTCCGGGATCGTGTACTGCCGATTCTCGGCTTGCACGTTCGTCACGTCGTAGTAGTCCTCGAAGATCTGGATGTATTGGGGATACACCGTCGGGACGGTCTGATGTGAATACCGCCCGCTGGAACCCTCAACCATCGCCGAGAACAGTCTGCGAATGACGCTCCCTACGGTAACAGCCACAACGCCATAGGTCTGATCGTAGGGATAGGCCGTGATCGTTGTGCTTGAGACTGCGGTGACGTAACACTGCTTCACGTGGCTCGCATCCTCCACGCCATCGGCGATTTCAATGACATCGCCGGGATTGAAATACTTGGCCTCCGTGGTTGAGAGCACGATAGATTGCGCCACTCCCGCTGCGGTCGGTGCAGCCGCGGTCGTGCACGCGCCCGTACGCGGAATGAAGCGGTCCACCGCGAACTTGTAGATGTGTGTTCCCACCTTTGCTGACTTCAGTTTCGACACCAACGCCAGCAACGGGGTCTCCGACTCGTGATCCATCGTGAGCTCGGCACTGAAATCTATGTTGATCGTCGTGCCGGTCTGCGACGTGATCGGAGCATTTTTGTAGACAACGGGTTTGTCAGCCATAGTGCTAACCCTTCCTTTCTACAACTTCTAGTTTCTCCGTCAGGGTTTGGGTCGCGCGTACACACCAGAGCGGGCGAACTGGTCCTCCTCTACTGAGTCAACCTGTTTCGTCAGGAGGTACTTCGTCTCTTCCATCACTTGCTGCCCCAGTGTCTTCTTCCCCTCTGCTCCTCGTGTTCCTCCCCCACTGGGACCAGCGAGTTTGAGAGTCCTCTTCTGCAGCTCCTTGTACTTTGCGATCTTCTCCGCTAACGTCTTTGCATCGTTATTTGGAAGTGCCGCCTTTGGCCCGCCGGTCGTCGGTGCGACTTCGGGAAGAATCTGGTTTACCGCCTTCCGTGAGGCGTAAACCTTTTCAAGCGATAGGTTCATTGTAGAAGCCTCGTTCAGCATCGATGTCATCTGCAGCACCCTGACTTCATCGTCTTGCTGAACCGCTTGACCTTGCTTAATTTTGCGCGCAACCTCGCGTATGTCCTCGGATGTCCGATACTGCGGGTGCGTCAACTGAAAGTCCGTCAAAATCGTGTGGACGAGATTCGTCTGAATCTTCTGCTCGCGCAGCCCGATCTCTTGCTCCTGCTGATCGAGTTCGCTCAACTGTTCCTGGGCATCCTGCTTGGCATTGAACTCCCGGAGTTTTACATAGTTGGTCTTGCCAGTGTCGGGGTCTTCGATGTCCGCCTCGGTGACAGTAGACTTGGCCTTTTCTTCAAGGCGCTTTCTGTCTCGCTCAATCCGGGTCCGAGTCAACTCGATCTCACGGCGCTCCTGCTCCAATGCCCGCTTCTGCTCGGAAACACGATCCTTCTCAAGCTGGAGCTGTTTCACATCCTGGGCTACAACCTTCTGTCGTTCTGCAACGGCAACGTGAGCCGCTTCACGGTTCTGGACACGAGCGAACATATCGACGTTCTTCTCAAGCGTACCTGCCGACAAAATTAGGTCGCCGAGCCCCGTTTCCTTGCGATACCTCGCTTCCATCTCATCGAACGGGACATCCTTGCCAGCGATCTTGTACGTCTTCGTCGGCTTCTCGACTTCGGGTTCAGGCTTTTCCACTTCCGCTTTGATCTTGTCGAGAGCCGCCTGCTCCTCGTCGGTCAGCGCCGCGCCGGTTTCAACCTTCTCCTCAATCGTGGCGAGCGTTTCCTCGTCGATCGCGGCGGGCTTGGTTTCCTCTTCCTTCTTTTCTTCGCCCTCATCGGCCTTTTCCGGCCCTTCAGGCTTCTCAACTTCCGCCTCTGGTGATTCGCCTTTGAGTCTTGCCTCTTCAGCCGCCTCAAATTCGCTCGCGGTTGGAAGCTCGCTGCCCGTGTCCTTGCCGAGCATTGCCAGCGCATCATCCATTATGTCGGAACCGCTGTCTGCTGGTTCTTTTGCCATTGGGATCTCTCCTGCTCGCTTGTGCGAGCGTTGATGAAATGAAAAAGCCCAACGTAGGGCATCTAGTGTGTGCCCCACATTGGGCTTCGTTTGGATTAAGCTCTTACAGAGCTATCGACCGTAAGCCTGTCGATATGGCTTTGATTCTACACTTTCGTTTCCACCTCTACTTGCCCGGAGAGTCCTCCGGTTTGAAGATTCAGTATTATCTTCCCCGTGAAATCATCGGGAATCTGCTTTGATCTCAATTTCTCTGCCAGCTTCTGAAGGAGTTTTTCGATCTTGGAGTCGGTCATATTACCAAGTCAACGAGCTAATCATCGCGTCTTCTTGTCTCAGTTTGTGCTTTAAGTATTTTCGCACTTTAGGATCAAAGGCATTCGCGATCTGCCTTTGTTGCTTCCTTGTTGTCTTCTTCCAGTTTTCGCTCTCGAAATCGCAGACTTCAACTGTGCCCGGAATTCCGCTCTTCCACCGCCAACGCAATCCATCATACCAGATGTGCCTTAGAGTGCCTTCCTTCGGCGGCGCGAACAACTTCTGCAGGAACGAATTGAACCATTCCTCGCTTCTCTTGACCGTCAGAGGCCAGCAAAGGCAGAAATATCGACCACGCACTCTGTTGTCGAACCTCAGAACCGGAACCCTCATTCGCGCACCTTCTTGTCTTTCGCGATCTTGAAACGCTCCACGTCACCCATCGGAGTCGGGTCCTTGCCCATAATGTCCATCCGCTTCTGAACGAGCAACTTGCTGCAGTCTACTTGCGTCATCGTCGGGCTGTGATGAACCTTCTTGACGGCCTTCCTCGGAACCATCCCGTGCTCAACTCCAGCAAGCAATCGCATCTGGGCCTCAGCCTTTTGCTTCGTCGTTCCCTTCGCGTGAACTCCGCTGGGGCCGCTTACCTGATACTTGCCGCTCGGGAGTTTCTTCTCGTGATATGGCATTGTCTTAGACTCCTTCCTTGCCCACATTTTGTTCAACATCGACAACCCTCGCGTTCCTCTTACGGAAAGCGATTCCGAGTTCGTCCCCGACGGGTTGCCGCGATTCAGAAACACCCAACCACTTCACCAAATCGCCAACACATTCTTCACAGAGTTCAGCATAAAACTGATACTTGTCCCCAACCCAGCCCCGGCATACCTCAATCGTGTAAACACCTTCTGTATCTTTGCCACATTTGATGCAGTTCCCAAGTCGTCCACTCATTGGGGTTCCTTCTAGTCGTATGGGCGCGAAGATTCTAGCGCCAATTCAAGACAGAGATCAACCAATCTTTTCAGCAATCTTCTCACTTGTAAATCTGTTTGGCAAAATCCTCGCCCTCCTTTTCCTCGGCAAGTTTGTGGATCTCAATGCGAATCATTGTGACCTTTTTGCCATTGAGCGTGTCTTCGCTCATCCCGGTTTTCCGGCACCGCGCAATTAGGTCGAACTCTTCGCCAATACCAGCCTTCGCGAGTTTCGGAAAGTCGGATGCCTGAACGCTGATGGAATCGTAACTCCGCTGAGGTTTGATATTCACTCCCATTGCGTTCCCTTCAGCAACTCGTGGCAGGTCCCAGATTCTTCCAATATCAACGAACTTGCCCATACTCCCTCCGACTAATGTTCTTAAATGCTTGTTTGAACCACGACGGCCTTTGAATCCACGCCTGCAGTTCGTCGCCTTGCCGCTTCTGCTCTTTCTCGATCCGCGTCAAACTCTCCACAACCGCGTTGTTGACGTGATCGATCTGCTCGCTGATGAGGCCGAACATCTTAATGACCTTCAAAATCTCGGTCTCGCCGAAGGTCGCACACGGACAAAGATTCATCTTCAAAGTGCCTGACGGCAACTTGGTGAACGACAGATAGCCGCGCCCGTAGCAGTGGCGGCAATTCGGATCTGCGCGCAACTGAATCAACACATCCTCGAACTCGTGAATCGGCAGAATGGGCCACTTCAAGTCGAGGTTGTTGACTTTGAGGTCTTCGCCGTTGCTCTTGTCGATGATGGTGTCGGGCATTGCCTATACCTTATTGCTGTGGTTGTTCTTTTGCCGCTCCTGGTTGTCCCGTCGCTTGCGGCTTCCCAATGCCTTGGAGCACATTTGTCACCGCCCGCAGCAGGTCCGGCCTCTTCGCCAGTTCCCTTGCAATTTGAATCAATTGCTGTTCCGCATCCAGGTTCTCAACCAGTTCCTCGGGATTGGGTTCGTTCAGGCGTTCGAGCGTGTCTACCCTCGGCAGAAGCCCGATTTTGAACATTGCCATCGCTTTGTTCGCCTTGTACTGCGGATCGTTCGACATGTCCTGATCCAGCGAATAGCGAATGTTGTAATCTGCATCCTTCTCAGCCGATATGTCGTTGACGACGTAGACCTTGATCTGACTCGGCTGCGGATTGACCGCCCCGATGAACTCTTCCTCACTCAGCCCGCTCTGCTCCTGCAAGTGAATCAATTCCTCAATGCTGAGCTCCTTGTTGCCGATGACGTAGCCTTCCATCCCCTTGGGGTCGATGTCCACACAGTTGGATTGCTCGAACTTCTTCTTGGCATCCGCAAGTTGCTTGGTGATGCCTTGAATTTCTGCCGGCGTTGCGCCTTCAAGCGGGATCTCGAACAGCTCGTGGAGGTTGTTCTGATACTGCTGCTCCGTCCATCTCTGGTTGATGGGGATGTACCCGGGCATTCCCCTGCGTGCATTCTGCACCGGGAAGAAATCCGGCTCGCTCTCAAATTCAATTATCATCCTCACCATCAACTTTGCCAGCATCGTCAGTGCATACGCAATCGTGATGTCTTTGCGGCCCTGTGATTGCCTATCCTTGGCAATCAACATCTGAAGCGCTTCGCGGGAGATTTGCTTCGACGGCAACTGCCCCATTGACGCGCTGTGCTTGGCCGCGATGTCTTGAATCCAGCCCAGGAGCATCTGAACCATTGAGGTCACGCCCTCGTTCAATTGCGGAATGCTGTGAATCGCCTTGAGTCCCGGGATAACCCCGCCGTGTTCAGTCTTTTCGTCCACCTCCGCTTGCATCTGCGCGTAGATTAGCGGGTCCACATCGAAAAACGGTTTGTTGGTTCTCTTCGTGTTGTATAGCCACACGCTCACCAGCACATCCAGGAGATCCAGCAGGTTGGAATAGATTTCCACATCCCCCATTGGGTACAGTTGCACATCACTGTCAATGTCGACCACCGGAATCAGCACATCCATCCCAAACGGGTTCTCCTCGATGTGGAAAGTTCCCACCGTGGTGTTAAACAGCGCGGCGTAGTATTTTTCCTCTTTGTCGCCTTCAAAAACCATCTGCTCTGTTACCGGATTCTCCTTCATCTTCTCGTACTCGTCTTGACCAATTTCTTCGACTTCCTCCTCTTGTCCGGTAGCCTGGTAGTAGTGCGTGATGGTCTGGTGGAAATGCACCTCGTAGCCGGTGCAGAACTCCTCTGTGGTGGATTCTGTGCGCTGATAGGCTACGTCATATTCGCTGTCTGAACCTAGATGATCGGGTTTGAACGATGGGTAAATCTTCCACTCTTCTCTCGCCTTCTCGACTTCGAGTTGGAACCTGTGGGTCTTGCGCCTAGCCGTCTGGAAGAACGGGCCTCGACTTCGGCAATCCACAAGCACGTCACGAGCACTCACAGTCGAGACCTCGCATCGCCCCTTCAAACCGTTGGCTTGGGGATCGTAGGTGGCTTTTATCCAGTGCAGGCCCCTGGCGAAGCCGTTATCGAACGCGGGGAAATACACAAGCGTCGGCAGCATCTCCGAGTCTTCGATGTACTCGACTCGACCCTGGAGAATCTGCGCCATCTTCTCTTTTCGTTTGCGGCGGGCTTGAATTGAGAGTTTGCGTTTGATACCCAGGAAATCGCCGAGCATTGCCTCGTGGTTTATCCGCGCCCGGTTCAAACTCACCAGTTGTGGGTTCTTGGCGTCGTCTTCAGTCGCAGGGTTGTTCGCGGTCGCCAGATCCCCGAGATAATCCTGCGAGAAGCCCGTCACCGATATGTTCGATGTCAACCTGTCGTCGATCTTGTTGAAGGCGCTGATGCGCGTTGTTAGGACAGCGTTATCTTCCTGAATCCAGCGCCGGATCATCGCGTCGAAGACAGCTTTCTCGTTGTCGTCGTTCAGATCGGGGATTTTGATAGTCATTTCCCCACCGCGATTGCGCTCTTGCCGTCCCAAATCTGGCCCGTCATCTCAAGTTCTTTCCTTGTCCTTCCGCATTCGCCGCACTTGTTGTCGCTTTCCAATCCGGCGACGGCGTGACCGATGACCTTGCATTTGGCCGCACCAACCAGGAGATGCACTATTGCAGATCTGCTTGAATGGCCGTGAAAAACTCTGTGCATCGGGTACGTCGTGATGATGCCGAATTCATCGGATTCCGCATTCAGGCCGCTCAGGTCCTTGTAGAGCGGGCTGTCTTCTTTGCGCCGCCAAGCATCGGGTGTGTCTTCCCAAACGCCGTCAGCCTGCTTTGCCTCGTCAAGAGAAATTTCACGGTTGCTCATATCACTTGCTCGGTGTTGGTTCGCACCTTTTAAGCAATTGTTTGAACCTTTTCCATTGCTCTTCTGATATCTCTGCAGACACAATTAACTCATCCCCCTCAAACGACATCGAAACGCAACCCATATCGCAAATTGTGACTGCCGCATCCCGACAAGAAACCCTCAACGTCCAACGCATAACGACCTCACTGGTTTGGTCTGACGGTCTCACTCGTCACTTGGTCTCGCAACTTGTTCATATCAATTTTGCGGTCTCCCACCCGCTCATTGAGGAAGAAAAAAAATCCCTGGAATGTCGGTTGTTGGTTTTGGACATAACAATCGCCACCATACCATTCCATCAGGATCATTAAGCGTCCGATCAGTTCGTCCATGCTCCCTCCTCAGTTTTTCACTTCGCAATGCTAGTCCAATCGCGAATCTCTCTCTTGAGATACAACGGTATGAACCCGAGTAGGAAATAGCCAGTCCAAACATCATAAAAATCGTCCTCATCTCTCTGTCTGACCCAGACTCTCTTGACAAGCATTCTTTCCTCCTCAGTTCGGATGCAACTCAATCACTCCCAGGCTTACCGTCAACCGCGTGATGGTTTCAATCTGCCAATGGCCAGGCATCGGCTTTGAAATACGAACGACCTGGCCCATATTATCACCTGCATCGGGCCCGGCGATGAAATCCCACGATACTACTTTCAGATCCTTACAGGGTGACATCTTTCCAGCTCTTCCTCTTCTTGCTCGGAGGCGTGTGAGACTCGGCCACGATCTCGTACCACTCCTGCTCACGCTGTTTTGCCTTCGGCGGTGTCGCGATCAGCCGCATAAACGCGTACTTGAACCCGTCATAGTCGTGGTCATCCTGTCCGTCTTTGATGTCGTTGGGGTCATTGGGATCTACCACTAGAGCTGGTAATGTTTGAATGATTGACTTGCATCGCGGCAGGAAAAACAACCTCGGCGGGCGTGTGATCGTCCCCGCCGGGGTCGCCTCAAAGTGCAGGTAGTCTTGTGTCGCCGAATTGCACGCCAACCGGAACCGATATTCTTCCGTCGCTTTCTTTGATGCCGGGAATAGAATCGGTGGCTTGAGTCCCTTATCTTTGAACTTCTTGCTCCAAATCCCCTGAACGATCACATACGGGGTCTTCGTGCTTCCCACGTCTTTCCCCGTTGCAGACCACATATTGGTATCGCCGATGATCGCTAGGTTCTCGCCGATTTCGCGCTCAACCATCCAGTCCGCAGACTGCTCGGCGAATTCCGATGCCGTCAGGCCCGACGGTTTCTGATCGGTCGGCTCCGTGTGGAACTCATACTCGATGAATACATTGGCCTCGTAGTCTGATGCCAGGAACTCCATCGTCTTCACGTTGCCCCAGTCCAGGCCGGCGAGTCGCCGCCATTCCTTGGGCAACACTCTGTCTTTTTTGAATACGTGGACCGGGCTGGAGAACTCAGAGAAGAACTGGCCAAAGACTGTGCTCCAATCCCCTTCTGCCAACGCCTTGCGCCTGTATGGATTGGGGTCGTTGAAGAGGCGCGCTAGATATTTGTTGTCGTTGCGGTAGTAGGGGTTATCGAACACCGTGGCGAAGATCCGGCGATAGGTCAAGACATATCTCTCGCCCTTGAAATCGGCGGTGAAGGTATGAACCTTGCCTGGTTCCTTGAAATCCACGAACCTACGCTTAACCCACGCGTGACCGACTCCACCTGGGTTGGCTGTCCACCTTACTGTTGCTTTGAGGTTCGCGTCGGTGGTGCGATTCTGCAGGACAAGGAAATCGAACATCGCTTCATCGAACTCTTCGAGCTGGTCGAACTTCAAGTCTGTGATCTCCCAGCCCTGATACTTCTGCTCGTCGCCCACGTGCTCGACGTTATGAAATGCCAGCCACGCACCCGATGGGAATATAAACCTTGAGTCATTGCCTTGCCAGTGCGCACCGAGTTGTGGGAGCCTCCCCAACCAATACTTTGCTCGGTCGATGATTTCGGTGAGACGTTTGTACTCTCTGCGGAAGATAACGCCGTGCCACTTCGGACTTGAGAGTTTTTGGGCGCGCAGGCAATCGAATATCAGCAGGTCTGACTTGCCGGACCCCTTACCCCCGTCGAGTCCGACATAGTCTTCACCTGCCAATAGAAACTCGTATTGTTTGCCCTGAATCGGTCGCTCATCTGGTAACGCGTCTGGTTGCCAAACGAGCTGATAACTCGCTGGATGTTGTTTGATGTCGGCGGGACTTAGGACGTTCATTTATTTCGTTGCGTCGGAACTATGCAAAATGGAAATGGCTGACCTTCGGGTGTGCTCATCTCAATACTCTGTGCTGGTCTCCCAAAACGATGCTCAAGAAGAGTCCTTGCTGCAAATCCATCTGGTGGTTTGGTGTATATCCTCTCGTTGCCATTGCCGTTTTTCTCTACAACTGTGATGCCATCGGCTAACTCAAAGAGACGCTTCAACACCATCTCCATCCCGCCACGACTTTTCCCCGCTTGGTCGATCAATGCCTTTACTTCGGCGGTTGATTTGTTCAGTATTCCCTTCTTCCGCCCACCACGATGTTCGCCCTTTTTTGAACCCCGTCCCATTGCTACTCTTTGCTACCTTTCCAATCGAAACTGTGTTCGACGCCCGAGTCTGTGCTCGGGAAATAAAAAGACCCGATCACCCACCTTGTGACCGGGCCCTTGGTCATGCCGTGCTAATGCGGTAGAGCACGGTGGACAAATGCCCTGTCGAGCCTTGTCCGTTGGGTTACAGTGTTAATACGCAAAAAATAAAACGACGAGTCAAGAGGGTTTGCTAAATTTTAGCACAAAAAACCCGGCTGAGGTTCACTCAGTCGGGTCGGTTCGATCGATGAACAGAATTTCAGGCCAGACCAGCCGCTTTGATACGCGCAATCGCTCCATCGGGTAACCTTCGTCTGCCACGCGCTTCAAGCCGTGAAATATGGACTTTGCTTTGATAGTTGAGCAGCTTCGCAAACTCCGTTTGAGTTTTCCCCGCCTGATTGCGCAGGCGTTTGAGATCGTTACCAGTCATTGTTTATTCTCCTTTCAGTGAGTTCGATGTTTTGTTGACGCTAACAAGACATTGCCTTAGAGTTCGTTTGATTCATGCCACAAGTCCACGTTCTTCGAGCCATTTGTCTCGCGTTGATTTTGCGAGTTGCAGAACCTGTTCGTTTGACCAGCCTCTACGAACGCAGGAGAACAATTCTCCATTGGATGCACGATAATCGTATTGCACATTCGCGCGTGCTAGATTATCGCTAAAAAATTCATAGTGTTCTTCACCTATGGGACAGGTCGAACAGCCGTGTTTATCTGTTTTCATTGCTCTCACCTTTTGTTGGTTGTATTGTGGCTAGACAAACTTGAATTAGCCCTCCCCGTCGATCTGCGAGCGCACGAGGAGGGGCGGTCAGATTAGCTTGGACACGATTTTTGGCAGTTCATCGTGTTCAATTTCAACCCACTGGCCTAGCAGCCCTCCTGAGACATTGATTTTACCCCGGTACAATATCTCCCGCCGGTGGCTGCGATATGATCCGTACACAGTGACCGCATGATAGACGGTACGGCCACAAATATACGCCGCGCCCTCGTTTTCACAGTCGCCCTGAAACCCGGATTGATCGCGGGTATTCGGTATGATCCACGTACCGTTTCGATTGCCGTATACAGTTGCTAATACTGGTTTCATTTTCGTGCTCCTTCTGTTGGTTTGAGATTGTTTGGTTCCCACCGCCAGAATCCGCAGACGGAGCAGAGAGATCCGCCTGCCTCATTCCGGCGTTTGAGCCAGGCTAGCTGGCGTTTGCAGGGACGGCAGAGCTTCCGTTGCTGTGTGACAGTGAGGGTCATTTTTGTACTCCTTTGTGGGTTGTTACAGTGCATCAATGCGTTGCAGGTCGTACTCTCGGAGTGGTCTGTCTGTTAAAGCAAGCTGACTGTGTTCGTCTCCTCGTGTATTAGCTAGATCATTCAAGCGCGGTTTGATGTAACCGCGCAGTTGTTGATAAGCGACCGCTAGATCCCGGTACGTCGCCCCCGTGCCAGGTGCGACCCAGAGAGTGCCAGATAGTGCCGTCATTGTTGTGTTCCTTATGTGGTTGGAGTGTCAATCTATGTATACCGTCCACAAAAAAATGCGCCACGTTCGATGGCTGCTAAAATTAAACAGCCTGCCTGCTCTGCATCGTTGCCAGTTTAACGGATCGTAAATGATTTCGATATTTTTCCTGCTGATTGTCATTTTCGCTCCTTTGTGGTTTGTGTGTCTATTAGTAGACAATCGTTTCTACGATTTCCCAGCCCACGGGGACGTTGGTAAAACGGTAAACATATCCGTCGCCGCCAATTTTGCGGACGCGATACGCCACAGTCCCAGCTGTCCGGATGCGGTGTGAGCCGGATTCGGAGCAACTACATGGGTGACTCTGCCAGGTGCTATTAGGTGATACAATGGCCCGGCAGTGCTCGCAATAGCATGTGCCAGTTTGATTGTCTGTCATTGTTGTGCTCCTTTGTGGTTTGTGTGTGACCGGATCTCTCCCAATCGTCTATATCTATGTTAGCATATTGATAACTCAAAGTCAAGCGAAATCGGCATCGCTAGATTAAAAATGTCGCTTTGTCAAACTTGGGAAACGCTCTAGGATGCGATAGGCGTGATTAACCGCTCAGGAGGGCTTGATCTCGGGCATCTAACTTCTTGCTTTTGACATCCAAACCCAGATTCAAAATGTATAATAAATCGTCAATCCTTTCCATCGTCCTCTGCGATGGTGTGAGGTGTACCCAATCTATCCCGTCTGCCGCGATTGCAGCGGGATAACCATAGTCGTCTTTTCGTACCTCAAACTGGTTCATTTTCCCTCCGTTTGACTGAGTGGGCACAACTACTCATCAACAGCAGTTGCTTTATATATCCAAATCCCCTGTTTCCCACGCACGGGAATCGCCTCAATAATTCTTGGTTCTACGAGAAATAGTCCCCACCGCCGCGTGTGTTCACAATTAATCAACGCTGCTGGTGAATCTTCCGCGTGTAGTTCTCTGTGCATCGTAACTTTCACCGTTCCAATAATCCCCCCTCCGATTCTGAGATATTTTTTTGTGACATCAACCTGTTCATTGGTCAAATATGGCTGGGCTAAACGAATCGCATCCTGATCCCAGTGAAGACCTGCGTGTATCCCGATTCTTTGTCCTACAAGACACGCAAATCGCGGGTGCGTTCGAGTCTCAATAGTTTTCCATCCGGCCATCACCCAAGTTGCCCAGGGTTGCCACAGCGTTATCACTGGAAGTTGTTCACTCATTTCTTTACCTCCGTTTGACTCTTATCCACTATACCCGATTGGCGTTGCTTTAGGTAATCTGTAAATCCTCCGCCGATCATTGCCGTGCACCGGACAATATCCTAAAAGGTCACGCTTTGACCGTGCAACAAATGTGCAGGAACAGTGTTCATATTCTTCTAGCCACTTTCCCATTTTGCTAGGGCGGCTAACAGACGGTTTTAGCTTTGTCATTCCTTTCCTTCCGTTTGACCCATCTATTTTTTGATCGGCGGGTTCATTTCTGCAATCTTTAACGCAAGCGTGGCAACCTGAATGGCTTCCTTCCTGATGTTTTCTCTCGGCCCCTGGCGAAATTCGTTCTCGCTGATTGCCTGTGAGAGTTCACCGACTTCTTCTGTCAGGAATCCAAGCCACTCAAAACCCCTTCGTCGTTGCCGTCCCCACTTTTCAACTTGCCGGATATTTTCATCAAGACATTCACCAGCCAGCTTGCTCCAAGAAACCAAAAGACGGTCTTTCCATTTGGGCTTTGTCATTTCTTTCCCTCTGTTTGATTGACTTGTAATCCTGACACTTTTTGGCATATAATTACCTGCTCAAAATCAATCCTCGGACTGCCTTTGGACTCACACAATCGGCGAAAAAAAGACTTTCGCTGCTTGAGCGTTGTCTTGCCGTGAAACATATCGGCAACACCTTGGTCCTCGACGAGCCAGGCCCGTACCCGGTACTTGACTTTGAAGCCCAAATGTTCGAGAAGCTGCACCGTATTGTCGCACAGGGGTACGCGCTGCTTGTCGCGGACGAAATCCTTTACTACCACAGCCATATAGCCACCAGCCTTGAGAATTTTATGGCACTCGGAAAAAACGGTCAACATCGCAGACCAGTACGTCTCGGCATTTTGGTTCCCGATATTGTCACGGTTCCCAGAGTATCGGCCCGGGGATTGTTTGGGCCTACCTATCCCCCTACTTTTCATCAACTCGTATCGTTCTTGGTCACGTCGTATGTAATTCTCTGGGTTCTCATCTGCTTTCGTCCCAGCACTTTCGTACGGCGGACTCGTTATGACGCTGGCGATGTTGCCCTCGGGGACGTTGCCGATGTTCTTCTGGTCCCGGGTGGTGCGCCAAGCATTTCGGGATTCACCGCTGTAAGGAGTCATTCCGGTGTACCCGGGTCGCGTTGAACCACCGTCTTGGCGGATCTCTGCGTAGGGCGGCGAGGTAATGACCGCTTCGATGCCTCGGTCTTTGAGAGAAGCGATTTGACCGTCTGATTCGCCATAACCCCCGCCCAGGCCAGTTTTCCCAGGTGAATCAGTTTCAATTTTTCGGCCATCATAAATGCTTTTGGACCGAGCGATCCGTCTTTGTTTCCGCGCCGTTTGCTCTTCGGATTCCTGCTTCAAGCTTTCTGCGTACGGCGGACTTGAGATAACAGCAGAGATGGAGCCTTGAGGAAGCGACTCAATTTGTCCATCGGTATCGCCATAGCGAACGAAAGCCCCCTTTTCTGATGGCTCAATACCCCGCTTCCCGCCCGACCTTCCCGGATGGTCTTGGGACATTGGAAGATTATAGGGCGGACTCATCACCGCTGCGTCTACCGTGGCAAGAATCTCCGACAACTTCCGGCTGTCGCCTTGAATCACTATCGGGATGGGCTTGTTCAATCGCTCCCAGAGTTCGCGGTGCTTCTCCACGTTGCCGACAAAAAGGTGCGCGCTCTTCGATGGAATGACTCCATTGCCTTCGTACGCTCCCTGCAATTTCCCTTGACAACTCGGACAGAGAACAATGTTTTTCCCGAAACGGTTGAACCACCGGAGCCATTCTTCCTTCGAGATGCCAGGGCACTCGTACTTGTTACTCATCCGAATGAATCGCTCCTCCAACTCAACACAGATGACTTGATAGCCCTTCGTCGCTCCCACCAGTGCAGTTGTCCCGATACCGCCGAACGGGTCAACGATGACGTCGCCCCTGTGAATCATCCCCTTGTCTTCCATAAACTCAAAGATCCTTTGACACAGGCCAATGGACATCTTCGCCGGATGAGAAAATGCCTCCGGGACCAGCCAGGGCTTGGAGCTTGTCTTATAACAACCATACCAGTCAAGCCACTTCATTCTTCTTCTTCCCGTAATCCTTGAATGTCGCTATGACTCTGATTGTGCCCTCGGACAAACACCAGCCGTCGTGATTCTCCAGGGACTCGTAGATTTTCCATACCGCGTCTTTGTCTGATAATCCGTCCTTGCGGAATCGCAGGTACAGATCGCCGATACGCTTGTTCCTTCTTTCGCGGGCGGAGGTCATTCGCTATCCGATCCCTTGCAACAGTTCTGAAACCGTCGTCTCGAGTCCCTTTGCGATCTTCCTCAGCGCGCTCAGTGACCCTCTGATATTCGCGTTTTCGACGCGGAAGATGTAACGGAAATCCACTCCGCTTGCCTTCGCTACATCGCGCAGACCCAACTTCAACGACTTGCGGCGGTCGCGGATTTTGTCCCCGACCATCGTGTAAATAGGCTCAATCGGCCTATACAGTTTCCCGTTCCCCTTCATCAGCTCCCCGACTTAGGTTCTTTGTTGACATCTGTATTCCACTGCCGGAGATAGTTTTCCATCCACGTCCAGAACGGCACGGGCTTCTCTTTCTTGTAGGGTCGGCTCTTTTCATTGTCTCGGCGCGTGTTTTCGTAGTTCACGATCGGGCCACAGACCCTACACCATTTGCTCTGGCTGCCTTGGAGTTTCCTGCCGCATCTGAGGCAGTTCTTGTTTTTCCGCACCCGACGTTTCATTCGCTTTCAGCGTTCTGTTCTCTGCCCAGATTCCGAGTTTCTTGGCTTTGTAGTTGAGAAGAATCAGGCCGAAGATTGCCAGTGCCCAAAGGATTAAAAACACGC
>Ga0315279_10005090_pt1 | contig 17233 bp, 7 predicted proteins | sample YL17G06_20_MG_FD_203694 | JGI IMG/M metagenome (GOLD analysis project Ga0315279, IMG submission 203694) | Sediment microbial communities from Yellowstone Lake, YNP, Wyoming, USA - YL17G06_20 | ecosystem: Environmental > Aquatic > Freshwater > Lake > Sediment | place: USA: Wyoming | collected... | reverse complement strand
GCCCAGCCTGGCGGAGGCCATCTGCACAGTGCCGCCATAGACATTGATCGTGCCTGTGATGCTCGCGGTGTTCGCGCCAACAGATGATCCGACCGTTACCGTGCCGCAATTCACGGTTCCGCCGTTGATGTTCACGGTGCCGGGGGTGGCAGTACCCGTCGCATTGCCGACCGAATTATTCGCCACATCCAACGTGTTCATAACCACGTTGTTGTTAGCACTGCTGCCCAGGGTGAAGGTGCCCGCGCTGGAGCCTGTGCCGCTCCCGCCATACTTCCCCACGATGACGTTCGTCAACTGTGTTGCGATCATCGTTCCGCCAGTCATATCAAAAGAACTAGCCCCGACCACCCCTGTTCCGGCGGAATTGGCGGCCATATCACCAATATGGAGTTCCGTGGCGCCCAGGAAAGTGACGGTGCCTCCGGGAACGATGGTGACAGTGCCTTGGGCCTTGGAGTAATCCACCCAGAACTTGGGGGTGGTAACAGTGGTAGTTCCGCCGCCGAATACCAATGTCTGCTGCAACTGGGGATTCGGTGCAAGGCCACAGGCACCGGTCCCCCCCGTCTGGCCAAGCCGGACCTCGGTACTTGCCACGATGCTGCTGCTGGTAGAGGCGCCCGTGGGCAGAATGAGCTTCCCCATAGGCGGGGAGACGCCGCCGCCTGTGTTACTAGTGTAATAGCCGATCACCAGAGCACCCACGTTGATCGTGACCGACGCCGCCTGGCTCGCGTCAATCGCGGCCGTAGCGTAGGCGTTTGCGGTTCCCGCGCTGTTCTGGTTGTTCTGGGCGATAATCAGTGTTGCCGCTGAGCCATTGCCTATGCTAAGCGTTGCGCCGGGAGCCATCTGCAAGGTGCTCATCATCACAGTAGGCGTCCCTGCCGGCGCCTGGGTATTCGTATCCAGGCCCAGGGTGCAATTGCCGGTGATCGTAAGATTGCCGACGTTGATCAGGTTGGCGTAGCCCGCGTCAATATTCGTAATCAATGAGGCAATCGTGTCGCTGTAGCCGCCGAAATCAATGACGGCCAAGCCACCTACGCCTGACACGGTGCTTCCCACCGTCACGGCGCTTCCGCTAGGCAGCACGTTGTGGGCACTGAGTGCCACGGTGCCGGCGGTGACTGTAGTTGCCCCCGTGTATGTATTGGCCCCACCCAGGGTCAGCGTGCCCGCGCCGGTCTTCGTCAAGGACAAGGCTCCGGCTGTGCCGTTCCGCAAGACCCCTGCGTAGGTGTTCGCCAGGGCATTGTTCACCGTCAGGGTGGCGTTTGTCGCGTTGCTGTCCTCTATTATGGGCGTGCCCACCAGGGCGTTGCTGTTCAGCCCGACCACGGTTACGTTGAAGCCATTTAGTTGCAGCTTGCCCGTGCTGCTGGCGCCAAATGTAACTTTTGCGCTGGCTGCAGGCCCCAAGGCGGTGGCGTTCCCAAGCGTGACCGTGCCGGCATTGATCGTCACGCCGCCGGTAAACGTATTGGCGCTATTGAGAACGAGCGTCCCCGCGCCGAGCTTGGTCAACCCAACCGCGCCGCCCCCGATGGCGCCGCCCACCCTAAGCGTGCTGCCATTGACCGTCACCTGGCGGTTGGCGTTCAGTGTCACCGCACCGGTATTCATGGTCAGATCGTTGGTGCCGGTGAAGGCGAAGTCGCCGTTCCAAGCTTGGGCGTTGGCTGTGGTCACCCCGCCGGCGAGGGTGCAGTCTATCGTGCCGCCCGTGACCGTGAAGGTTCCCGTGCCCAAGGCCGCGGCGTTGTTGATGTTCAGCGTACCGGCATTCATAGTCACGCCGCCCATGAACGTGTTGGGGCCCGCCAGGGTCAGGACGCCGCTGCCCGACATGGCCAATCCGCCGGCCCCGCCGATCTGGCCGTTGAGGTCGGCGTTGCCGGCGCCGTTGATCGTAAGCAGAGCGCCGCCGTTCGTGATTGTCCCGCCCACGGTCAGTGTCTTGGCGTTGGAAGTCAGTGTGCAGGGGGCGCTAAGGGTAACCGCGCCAGCGCCTAAGTTCAGGTCATCCGTGCCGGTAAAGGCGAAGCTCCCGCCCCACGTCTGCGGGTGGTCGCTGGTCGTGAGCGTGCCGCCGCTGCTGTTGTCAATCGCGCCGCCGTTGATGACAAACCTGGTCGCGGGATCGCCCAGGGCCGAGGCCTTGTTGATGTTCAGCGTCCCGCTGCTGAGGGTGAAACTCTTGCCCGCGCCGCCGAACGTGTTGGCGCTGGCCCCCGAGAGCGTCAGAGCGCCAGCGCCAGTTAAGGTCACGTTGTACGCGCCGGAAATCACCCCGCTCATTGTTAGTGTGCCCGCATTGGCCGTGATCGTTGCCGCCGCGGTCAGGACCACATCCGCTGACAGCGTATTCGTGCCCGCTGTAGAGGTGCAAGTGATCCCTCCACCCAGAAGCTTGATCGGTAGGCCGCTCACTGTGTACCCCGTGCTGTTGAAGTCTATCGAGTTGACGGTTATGTCGGCTATGTCGTTGTTGGCGACAAGCGAAGTTGCCAGCGGTCCGCCAAATATGAGGTTCGCATTGGGCACCACTGGATTGTCCCAATTCTGCGGGTTGGACCAACTGGTGTCGGGCGCCCCTCCTCCGGTCCAGGTGCAGAACGTGGTGCCATCCTCCATGGTCACTGCGGTAGGGCTATAGCGGACCACGAACAACCTGCCGGCTCCACCAATCAGACTCCCATCGGTCGGGGCATTGGCGAACGTCGTCCCGTTCAGCGCCGTCGCGGTGAGTACCGTGTAGATGTCGCCGTACTGAGGCGGGCGCGTGCCCGTGAGGCTGGTTACGACCAACTCGCCGTCCAGTGCGACTGCTGTAGAACTGATCTGGCTGCTGGAAACAGGCGAATTGGAGTTAATCGCCACGTTATACATGGTCGTAGGGGAGAAGGTCACCGCGCCCGTGGTCAAAGTACCTTGCGGACTGCTCGCGTTGCCTGGGCTGATAGTCTCTGTTCCCCCGGAAGCCACCGTCACGCCCGGGACGTTGCCCACTCCTGACAAAGTTCCCCCGCTATTGACCGTCACCAGGCTGCTGCTGGAGATTGACCCATCTACCTCCAGCGTGCCACCGTTGATGATCGTTGCGCCCGTGTAGGGGGTTGTGCCAGTGAGCGTCAAAGCCCCCAAGCCGCCCTTGGTGAGGGTCAGGGGATTGCTGGTGCCCGTCGGGTCCTGAATGACGCCGGCGTAGGTCAAATTCGCTGCGTTATTGACAGTCAAGGTCACGGCAGTGCCGCTGGCGTTCTGCACCGTTGCCGGTGGCGTTCCCAGCGGCGCACTGGTGTTCAATCCGACCACGGTGACATTGTACCCGTTGAGATTCAGCGTCCCCGTGCTGTTCGCGTCGAAGAGAACCGTCGCGCTGCCGGCGGGCCCCAAGGCCGTGGCATTCCCCAGCGTGACCGCCCCAGCACTGATCGTCGTCGTGCCCGCGTAAGTGTTCGCGCTACCGAGTGTCAGTGTGCCGGAACCCGTCTTGGCGAGGTTGCCCGAACCGCCGATCGCGCTGCTCAGTGTGAGCTCGGTCCCGCCTGTGTCTATCTGGAAGGCCCCCGTCCCGCCCGTCCCCAGGGTGAATGGCCTGGTGCTGCTGGCCGTCGCGCCCGTGTACTCTAAGGTGCCTGTTGCGCCTGAGCTGCCCAGTACGACGGCAGTCGCGCTGTTGCCCAGGGGGCCAGGCGCGCTTGCATTAGTTATTGTCGGGATGGCCAGCGTCCCGCCCAACACGCTCAGCGTTCCGGTAAACGTGTTTGTCCCGCTCAAGGTTTGCGTGTTCGTGCCGGTCTTCTGAATGTTGATCGTGCCTGTCGCGTTGGAGATAACGCCGGACAGATTTCCGGTGACACCGTTGGTATTGCCTAAGGTGAGCGTCCAGGTGCCCGCGACCGCGTTCCCCACGATTCCTGGGCCTGTAATCGCGCCGAAGGACGTGCTGAACCCGTTCATCGCTAAGGAGGTGTTGGCAGCAACACTCAGGTTCAGGAGCGAATTCGGGAACGTGGCAGTCACCGCGCCGATCTTCAACTGGGCGGGGTTCGTGCCGACATTCATCGTGATGTTCCCAGTGAAGCCGCTGGTGTTGGTGTTACTGAACGTGAAAGCCTGGGCGGTCGTGGTTGGGGTACTGTTCCCGGACAAAAGTATTAGATTGCCGGAGCCGGTTAACACGCCGGTAAAGGTCCAACACGCCTGCCCAGCGCCTCCACCTGTCCCCCCTGTAATGTTCAAATCCCTGTTCAATGTGATACTGTTGCTTACGGGTATTGTATTAGCTGAGTTTCGATTTCGCATCGTCGCTGTCCCGGCCGTTTGAGTAGCCACCACGATAGGGTAGTCAAACTTGTTCACACTGCCGCCGAGGAACAACACCTGATTGTTGGCTACCGTAGGGTCGCCCAGGTAGACAGTGTTCGTTAAAGGTCCGAAAAAGCGATTGTTTGCGGAGGCGGCTCCGGTATCCGCACTGCAGTAGATAGTGCCGTTTTGAATAATAGTATCGCCTGTGTAATCATTGTCATTCCACGCCCCTCCCGCATCTCTGCCGAACCCGCCCGCGCCGGTCTTAATCAACGCCACGCTGCCTGCGGCGGTCCCACCCCGAATAAGCGGCGTGGTATTAACCGGCAGTTGCAGAATGTTGGTTGTAACGTCTATGACGTTAGCACGGGAAACATTACCCAATTGGATCAAAGTCGCGACGAGTCCGCCTGTTGCACCGGTGTATGACAGTATGGCCGGATCCGCCGCGGTAGCGACGCCCGATTGATTAAGATAAATGGCCGTCGAATCTATCTGGTTCACGTTGCCGAAGCTAAGTTTGCCCTGGTTAATAGTCGTTGGGCCCTTGTAGGAATTGTCGACGCTGAAAGTCAACGTTCCGGTTCCAAGCTTGGTCAGCCCGCCCAAGCCCGAAATGACGCCCGACATGGGGACCGCGCCCGTGGCATCAACGGTCACCAGCAGGCCGCTGTTATTAACCGTGCCGCCGATAGTCAAGGTGCCGGTTGATGAGTTCAGGATCGTCGGCGGAACGTTGACGAACACCAGATTATTGTTGATCGTGTTCGCTCCCGTCGTGCTGCTGATGCCGATGCCGGCGGCGCTGCCGGAACTCTGAATATTGAGCGCGGCTCCACCTAGCGTGTAGCCGTCCGTGTTGAAGGTCAGCGCATGGACCACAGTGTTGGCTGGCATGGCGTTGGTCAGCGTGCCGGGGGTGCTGGCGAAAATCAATTCAAAGGGGCCGCTCGCGTCGTTAGGAGCTTTCCCCTCGTTCCAGTTAGCCGCTACCGCCAAGTCCCCATTGCCGCCCTTCCAAGTCAACTGATTCGCGCCGTTCGCGCCCAGCGTGACTGTCAACGCATTGAGGGGAGGGGTGGCGGCTTGGTTCGTCGTAATGGTATAGCCGGGCAAGGTGATCGTCGCGTTCGTCGGCGTCCCGCTCCCGATGCCATCGGGTTCCGCGGAGGTCATGATTGTCCAGGTGTTGCCGGCGGTATTATCGAAACCCGGTCCCGGAACAAGTGTGATTTTGCTGCCGGCGGCAAAACTCGCCGCCCCCGTGCCCGTCAATGCCAGCACGTCGCTCACACCATTAGGCCCCAACTGGAACGTAGCTGGGGTGGTGCTGGTAAGTCCCACCGTTTGACTGTCTGCTGTAAACGTGCCAAGGAGGCTGTTGCCCGTCGCGCTTAAGTCGCCGGGGACAAAGCTGGTAATATTGGTAAAAGGGATTGAGCCGTTCACTGTGCCAGTTCCGCCGAGCGGGCAGCCGCTGATGTTAAACGCCACGCCCGCGTCGCACGTGCCATTCAAGTACAGCGCACCCGCGCCTGTCTTGTTCACGGTTCCGGTCCCCGCGCAGGCGGCCAGCCTAATGTAGCCAGCGCCTTGTAGATTCGCTGCCGTATCGAATGCCGTGGTGCCATTGATAGTGGTAGGTTCAGTTGCGATGAACGTCGCGCCGTTGCCGATCGTGTTTCCGCCCGTGCCGGTGATCACAAACGCTGAACCGGCCGTGCCGCCATTGGCCATCGTTACAGTTGCGCCCGCATTCACCGTCAAACTCCCGAAGGTCACGCCGTTCGCGTTGTTGGCATTTTTGATGGTGTTGGTGCCGTTAGCGTTCGTGCCAACCGCAATGTAATTAGGATAAACTGCACCGGCAAGACTCAGATTCAGGATTGCCGTATTCCCGGTCGTGGCGTTCAGCATAATCTGGTTCGTCCCGCCAGCGCCGAAACCGTTGGCGGCACCCAACTGAAACGTTCCGTTGTCAATGCGTATCGTGCTGGTGCCAACTGCGAAGCTTTGAGTATTGAGATAATATGTTCCCCCGCCGGCAATAACCAGTGTGCCGCTGGTGGGCCCGCCCGTAATCTGTCCTGCATCGTCATCTTGAACCGTCTTGCCGCTGGCAACCTTAAGCGTCCCGCCGCCCGTTCCAATGACGATCACCTTTGTAGTAACGTTTGGGTTGAAAATATTACAAGCCGCATCCGTCGTATATATTGGCTCTAAAATGCTGCCGTAACTGATGGTGACATTCTTGCCGCCCGTCGTCCCCAATGCCGCGCCATAGCGGTCCTCCGCTGCTATATTATTATTGTGGACGACATTGAACTGCACATAGCCTGCGCCAGTTGTGCTGCCCAGTGTAATCGCGCCCGCAAAAGAATTGAAAGTTCCCGCAGCGGGAGGATTTCCGGCCACGGTTCCAGCCATGGTCAGGTACACGGGCACAAGAGGCGGAGTTGCGTTGCTGTCAATCGTCACCGCGCCTGTGCTGCCGCTGACAACGCCGCTGAGCGTCAGTTTACCCGCTGTTCCATTGGTCGTGATGGTGGTGGTGAGAGCGCCTGTGCCCAACGCGAGTTTGCAGCTAATCGTGCTCGCGGCATTGCTCGCGTTAAGATAAAGGAGCGTTCCAGCAGTGGCATTGCCGATGGTGAGCACGTTAGCGGCGCTCCCTGTCGCGATCGTCAGCGTGCCGTTCAAAGTCAGATTGTGCAGCAGGGGAACGGCAGCGTCCAGAGTGACAGTGCCGTTCATGGTGCTGGGAAAGACCACGTCGTCGTTGGTGGCGGGGACAGTGCCGGTAGACCAGTTGCCGCCTGTAGCCCAACTCCCGCCGGCGGCCGGGCCGCTCCATGTAACCGTTGCCGCCTGGGCGCTGGCGGCTGCCAGCACTATCGCCAGCAGGCATGCGCTACGAAGGAGCAGAGGCGCTATCGTGGGTAGCACTAAGTGGCTCGCGCTCCCAACGTCTGTCTTCGCCCCAACGGATGTAGGCTTTGTGTAGCGCATTTTTGCTCCTCCGCAAGAATTCCCACTGCGTGACCAGGCAACCCGGCGTATCATGCGCTACGGCAACAAGCGTGCCCCACGCCTGTAATGGCATGACAGGAGAACAAGTGACATCGCTGGCGGAACCAGCAAGTTCGCATTCCCCGACGACCCTCTTCCCGACTAGCTTGGCCGAACCGAAATCACCCATTTGTCATTCTAGGACGGCGTCAGTCTAACGCAACAAAAAAAGCAAGATTTCTGTGACTTTGGGCCAACTTGTGTGCATATGAGCATTTAGCCTGCGTCCAGGTTGGTTCTCTCTTTGCTTTGGTCCGGTTTGGCCTGGATTTCTCGTCCCCGCAAAGTGATATGCACCATGTGATAATTCCCGCCCAATGCACCGCGCGTGGAGAACGGCCCAAGGCACCCCTGTACTGCTAACGCTCCGAATCTTCGTAGGCACAGATTAGGGACAGATGCCCCGGAAGACCACCATGTCGAGATTGGGCTCTCGACAATGCATTTTGCCCTTTCCTTCTTTTCTGTTTCCTTGGGATTTGGGATTTGGGATTTGGGATTTCGCAGTCAGTTGCCATTCAATCCGCAATCCGCCATCCGCAATCTAAGGCGCCCTGCCGACGCCTAGCCCTTCCACCATGCCATCCACTATGTTCTTGTGCACCAGCAGGACTTCCTGCCGCCCGCCCGGGAGGTCCGCTTCACCGGACAACTCGGTCACCACTTCCTCCACCGCCTTCTTAAGCTCCTTGTCGCCGAAGCCGGGCTTCGTCTCCAGCGGCACCTCGCGCTGCTCAGTCCTGGACGGCACGAGCTTCCCCACGAGCTTGCCGCCAGCCTGTACTTCCACTTCCATTGGCTGACGCCGCTTGGGTACGAGTTGGTCGTAAAGCTTCAGGATGTCTTCCCACTGCGGCTGAGTTCTAGGCAGCCGGTCGGAGTAGCGGAAAGTACCCGTGACGGTGATCCTCGTCTTGCCCGGCTGCTGAACATCCGCGATGAAGAACAGCCCGTTGCTGAAGCGCAGGTCGGGCACAAGCACCTCGGCCGCGCTGGCCTCAACCAACCGGCCATCGCCCTGGCGAATGAATGGCACAAGCTGTTTCCTGGGATTGATGCTCGCTGGAATCGCGATTGCCGCTCTCTGTGGCGGCTTGGGCGCAAGCGCCGCGGCCTGCTCCGCGGTCGGCGGTTTCTGCTCGGGGAACTCCATGCGCAACGGTTGCGGCGCGTGCTCGGTTCTCAGACCCGCCGCGGTCAGGCCCGTGGCAGCAGGCTTGGGCAGCCCGCCGCCGATCCGTCGCTCCGCCCACAGCCGCTCGCGAGCTGCCGCAACGCTGGAGCTGAGCAGATCTTCTGGCAGCTTAGCCAGAGCTTCCGCCCCGGCCATCAGGCCCCGCTCATCCGATGCCTGGATGACAATGGCATTTGCACGCGGCGCAAAAGCCCAATGCACTCCGTGCAGCACCGCGCGGCCCGGGCCGGGGAACGCCGCGTCCGCGCGCGGCCAGAGCAGGCCGGCGCTGCTGAGCGACTTGACGGGCGGGTTGTCGCCCGCACCGGCCAGATCGAGCAGGATGACAGGCAGACCGAAGTGCCAGCCTGAGAGCGCCGCGAACCAGTCGTTGCGGTTCGTCGTCTTCCGAACGATCTTGCCAAAGCTCTCGCCCTTCTCGGCCTTGGCGTTTTCAGCTTTCTCCTCATCGCTTGGGTCGTAGGACAGTATATATAAGGACACGCTGGGACTGTCGCGAACTACGATTTCCACGCCCGCCGGCCCGAGCGCCGCTTTGACCTTCTCCGCGGCCGCGCGATACACCCCCGCCTGCGGCGAATCGAAAATCGGCACGACAACTCTCTGGCCTTGCTTCAGCAGCGGCTCGATCGCCTTGCGTCCGCGGACGATCACGGGCTGCTCATAAGCTGTTGCGAAAACCGTCTGAGCCGCCGCCACGTTCACGGGCAGGGAGGCCGTCGAGCCTTCGAGCTGGCAGCGCACACTGACCCGCCACTCGCCTGCGGGGATGTTCGCAGGCAAGGGAATGCTCATCGCAAACGTCCCGTCGCGCTCCGTGGCACGGTGGAAATCCTGAAACAGCTTGCCATCTGGCCGTCGCAGAGCGATATGCATAGGAATGACGGCCTGGATAGTGCCCTGGTACTTGTCGCAGAACCGAACCGCGAGAATGAGGTCTTCGCCGGCCCTTAGCTCCTGCCTGGCGGAAAGCGCGATGCTCGCCATCGGCCTATTCAGCCAGCCATATACGCGCGCCGTGGTTGCCGTAAGGTCGCAGTCAAGCGCGCCTGCGGGGCCGAGGACTTTCTCTTCGTTGAGATCGTACAACGTCACGGTCGCCCGAATGGCGGAGTCGCGGGCGAACGTCAGCTTCTCGCGTACTTGATACCAGTCTGCTTGTGTGGCGATGTGCGAATCATTCACTGCCACGACGTAACGCGCGTCCGCGCCGCCATCAATCTGCATCAGCGACACCGGCGACAGCGCCCCTGATGCGGCAGTGAACAGACCTCTGCCGGCGCTCCCCAGCGCAGCCGCAAGCTTTGGCGCGTTGGCCTGATACCAGCGGGCGTACATCAAAGTGTCGTTGTCGCCGGCCGGCATGTTGGGCGCGGCCCAGTTAAACGGCTTGCCGGTCTGAGTGAATGGCAGATCCGCCTCGAAGCGCTGGGCCGCGGGGAATGCGACGGTTGTATTTCCATCTACCAACACCTTGCCGCCTGATTTCACGAAACGTTCCACGGCGGCAAGCGCATCCGGCAGGATGGGGAATGTTTGCCCGACCACGACGAGCGCCTTGATGCTCCCGGCGCCGCCGAAGGCGAGTTCCTCTTCAGTGATGAAACGCGGTGTGTAGCCCAGGCGCGCCAGTGCCACAAACACTTTGTAGCGCGGCTCGCCGAAGCCCATCGTCACATGCTGGCGCGCGAACTGGCTCTTCGAGAACAGGATGCCAGCGCCGTGATCGCCGCGCCCATTCAGCGCCAAGCCGGCGAACCGTTCGAGGAACTCGCGCCCGGCCAGCACGTCGGCCTGGCCGCTCCTGCCCTTCATGTTCACCCAGTTTGTATCTTTGTTCATGCCGCCCAGCAGGTTGCTGAAGGCCTCACAGGCAAAGCCAATCCCGGAGACTCGCCAGGCCAGCCCGTGCGCCGCCACGCGAGTGAACTTGCCTGGGTATGCGGCGCGCCCGTGCGCGGCGGCGATCGCGTTGCTGAGCCACGTGGGCCGCTCGCCCTGGCCCATGCCCAGCAACCCCGCCGTCAGCAGCCATTGATACGCGTAGTCCGGCCCGCCGATCTGGTCGTTCCAGGTGCTCTGGTAGCGGAAGTCCAGCCGCGAATATGCGGACGGGAAATACTGGCCCTGGCGCACCGCCGCATGATCCACTTGCACGCTGGAGGTCGCGCGGAACGACGGTGAGACCGTGTGCAGATTGCCATTGAATGTGCCGTAGACTTCGTCGTACATGCCCATCAGGTACGACGACCAGGCATCCAGGCGCTTCTCGAACTGCGCCCGCTGGTCCTCAGGCATCAGCGCTGTATGCGGCGCGAGCTCCTCAAGCCACGCCTTCGTCGGGAGGTCAATCATCGTGCCGAACTCCGGGCGTTTGAGGGAGAGCACGTACGCGATGTATTCACTTTCGGCGGCCGGCTCCATTCCCGTGCGTTTGCGAAAGATGTCCATCATCTGCTGGTCTATACGCTGAATGTAGTTGCGCAGCGCCTGCTCCTGTTTGCCCCAGCCCCAGTAGATGAGCAGCCCGCGCCGGCCGCCGACGGCGTACCCGCAGGTATCCCAACCGTAGCAGAACCCGCCGAAGTTCGGATAACGGCCGTTGGCTTGGGCGGCGAGGATCAGCCGCTGGCTCATGGAATCGAGTTCTTCGGGCGCGTTGCGTGTCGGGTTGAAGCTGGTCGGGCGCGTCTCGGGATTGCATAGCATTATGGTTCCGGAACGCGCCAGCGTATCGAGCGACTGCTGCGGCCCGGTGTCGTCCGTAGCCATCGAGAACACCGTGCTGATGCCGCTCTCCTGAAGCGTCCGCGCCACCCCGTCCCAGTGCGCGGCCGAGATTTCCGCGCGTTCCTGTGGCGTGTACTTCTTGCGGCCATCGAACTGCGGGGCTGAAGGGGCGCTTTCGTCTTGAAGCGACGCGCAACTCCGGCGCAGCATCGAGACGACGGTGAAGCGAGGAATTGCGGGCTGCCCGCCAACGTCGAGCCGGTAGTCCCCTGGCGCCAGGCGTGAGGTGTCGAGCATGACGATTCCAGGCTTGCCCCGGTAGAGCAGCGTCGGTCCGTCGGCATTGACGGCCTGGAGCGTGACTTCACCCGCGCCCTCTACACCTTCCCGAGGCGGGGCGGGGGAGGGGGGGATGGACAGCAGCAGAGGCACGCGCTCACCGGCAAAGTACGCCGTGCGCTCCAGAGGCAGCACGATGCCTGGCGTGTCAGCCGCCGATAGCGAGGCGGTCAGACCAAGGCACATTGCGAGCAGCATCCTTTGGTGCCAGGCCATTCAGAGTTCTCCTTCGCAGGGCTTCGCGCCTCCTGAATTGGGAGAGGGGCGTTGCCGGGCAATTCGGCAGTTTTCAATTTTCATTTTTCAATTTTCAATTCCTCTTCTTTGTTTACGCCTCCGCGTCTGCTGTTCAATCCAAAATCCAAAATCACAAATCCAAAATGTCTTGCCGGTGTACTCGCTACAGGCTGAGGTGAAACGATGAAAAAGCTCCGCTCCCTGGTAGTCCTGTGGCTCTGCCTGACATCTTCAGCAGCCCTTTTTGCGGCAGACGCCGCGCCATTGGGGTCCGTGGATTTCAGGCCCACGCCTGAGCGGCCCCTGGGCTGGCGCGGCGACTGGACTGGCCGCTTCCCTGGCGCCACGCCGCCAATGCAGTGGAGCCGCCGCGTCAAAGGAATCACCACCGAGTTGCGCTACCAGGCCCGCAAGCCGGCCGGCGATCCCGGCGCGGGAAGCTGCCAGATGGAGTACTTCACTATAAAGGACTGGCTTGTCGCCGGGCCGTTTGCCATTGACGATCCGGTCAAAGATATCGGTCGCGACATGCTGGGCGGCGAGGCCGCCGTTGAGCCCGATGCCGGCGCACCCGCCGGCGAGGCACAATCCGGGAGGATTGTGCCACAATCCCCCCGGATTGTGGCCGGGCAACTCGCCTGGAAGCCGCTCCGCGCCGACGTGGACACCCAGAGCCGCCATGATCACAACGAAGGCACTTGCGGACACTCCAACGTGGATTTCCTCTACACCTTCGGCAAGATAGATCCGGATAAACTGGAGAAGATCGAAGGCGACTTCGCCAATAAGGTGGCCTACGCCCACACTTACATTTACTCGCCCCGCGAGGCGCAGGTTCGTCTGCGGGTTCCCTTCTCCGGCGCCGCCGCCCGCTTCTGGCTCAACGGCAAGCCCACCGATCTGGACCCGCGCAACCGCGAAAAGCTCTACGATGCCACGCTCACCAAGGGCTGGAACAGGTTGCTCCTCAAAGTCAGCGCCGCCCAAGGCCTCAGCAAGCATTACACTGGGCGTTGGCTCAGCGAATGGCTGATCGCGGCCTATGTCGAGCCGGTGCTGCCGGTCTCGTACGAGACCAAGAACGTTGCCTGGATGACCAAGATGACGGGGCGGAGCATGTCCCAACCCATCATCGTGGGCGAAAGGATATACGTTGGCTCTGGGTTAACGGACCTGCTGTGCCTTGAGAAGAAGACTGGCAAGGTCCTGTGGCTAAGGTCCAACACACCCTACGACGCGCTGACGGAGGAACAGCGCGCGGCCAGCCCGGAGCTGAAGGAGAAGATCGGGCCGCTGGCAGCCAAGCTCGACGCGCTCAACGCTGAGGCGGTAAAGGCGATCAACTCTGGCCTATCGCCGGCGGGCCTGTCCTCGGGCCAGCAGGCGGAGATTGACAAGGCGCTCAAGGCCAAGAGCGACGCTGAGCGGGCGGTCCACAACGCCTTCCGGGCCATTGACCGCAAGAAGTACCCGCCGATGTACGAGAACGAAGTCTCCTCGAGCAACGCCGTGCCGCTCAGCGATGGCAAGTATGTTTATTGGGCCTGCGGCGGCGGGATGAAGGGGCCGGGCTCCCACGTCATCGCTTGTTTCGACCTCGACGGCAAACGGGTGTGGAGTTGGCATGACGGAGGGAGCCTCGGAGCTCCGGAGCACGGCAACCACATCTCCCCGAACCTGGTGGATGGCAAGCTGATCTACGCGGCCAACGCGAAGCTCCTCGCCTTCGACCCCAAGACAGGCAAGGAGCTTTGGCGGAACTGCCCCAACGATTGGCAGAACGGCGGCCATGGCAGCACTTCGCCCGTGGCCGTCAGGATCGGCGACGCGAGCGCCATCGTTCAAATGAGGTACATCCACCGTGCCTCCGACGGGACAGTGATCTGCCCAAGCAACCTGGATATCTGGGGGATCCTGACACCCATCGTTGAGAACAACGTCGTCCTCAATCCCAGCCATTGGCGTGGCTGGAAAGATCCGGTCTCGTTCATCGGCGTCAGGGTGCCAGCCAGTATGGCGGCCGGCGCCAAGACGGAGACGGTCCTGGACCTGGCCGGGAAGGACGTCACCATGCCCGTGCGCATGGTCGGCCCAATCTTCACTGTGGCCTCACCGCTTTACGTGGACGGGGTCGTCTACTCAATCGAAATGGGCGGCGGGCTTGCCGCCGTGGATATTGCAGCCCGCAAGGCGCTCTACCGCCAGTACCTGGACGGTTATAACCGCTACAACAGATACATGTATGGCGTCGCGGCCAGCCCTGCGCTGGGCGGCAAGTACATCTACATCACCGATGACGCGGGCTTCACGCATATCCTTGAGCCTGGCCCGGTCTTCAAGGAAGTTGCCCGCAACGTGCTTGAGAACCTCCATCTCACCGGCCACGGAGGCAACCCCTGTAAGCAGGAATCCTTCTACACCTCGCCCTTCTTCGAGGGCCAATTCATGTACCTGCGCGGCGAGGAATACTTGTACTGCATTGGTGGCGACAACGCGGGAAAACCTTAGCCCGCATTTTCACTGCGGAGACCTACAGGCGGCGGAGCCGCAACCAAAGAAAAGGAATTGGAAATTGAAAAATGAAAATTGAAAATTGGCGAGTAGCCTGGCAACGCGCTTCTCCCAATGTGAAATTTTCAATTTTCAATTTTCATTTTTCAATTCTGTTACTGCCGCCTTGTTTCACCACGATACTAAAGCCGTTTCCCTGCTTGCGCATGACTTCGATCGTCACCGGGATATCGGGGTTGCTGAAACTGTCGCCTGCGCCGAACGGCGCCTGGAACAGCCTCCCGTATTCCTTGCTGTCTCCCGGCTTATTCGGGAATACGACTACTGGGTCCTTGCCGGTTGCGACGCTAGCGTCCACACTGTAAATGAGCACGCCGTCGCCCCAAAGCTTCCCATTGGAACCCAGGACCGGTTCGGCGACCTCGGCAACCAGCACTTTGGATGGATGCTGCGCGTCATCGAGCGGGATAACCACCATGGAAACTCCGGCGTCAGACGAAAGCGGCGTCAGCGTCACTTCCTTGGTGCCGCCGGCGACGTATACCTTGCGCCCGGCATCCAGCCAGCCGAGTTTGTGGCGGTGCCAGCCCAGAAAGCTTGTCCCTTTGAATATGTCCGACATGATGTCCCATGGCCCAACGGCGCGAATGCCCGCGGTATAGCTGTAGAGATCGGGAAGACCGAGCAAATGGCCCGTCTCGTGGATTAGGTTGGTGTAACGGTTCCGGTAACTGTCATTCCCGAATGTGACGGCCAGCCGCACTTCCCCGTGCGCGGCCTTGACGCCGCTGCCGGGGTGAGCGTTGAACGCCGGCGACAGCGGAATCTCGCCGGTCTTGGCGGCTGCGATGTAGACTATCTGGTACGCCGAGAAATCAACAGTAGGGCGACCCGCCGGGTCGCCTGGCGATCCAGCGGATCGCCCTACTGTCTGGAAGAGCGCGCACGCATCCGCGATGTAGGCCTTGTGTTCGGCAAAGCCGATGCCGCGCTTGAATCCGTACTCCGCCACGCGCCTCGGCATGCGCTGCCACCCGCTGGTGACCGTCACATCCAGCGTCATCTTGCCGTAAGACTGGTCCTTGAAAAACTGCTTGGCTTGGCTATCGCCCAACAGGTGTGCCGCCACCGACTCGGTCTTCTCGTCCCCAGCCGGCGCGTCCGGGAAGTCCACGAACACCATCACGGCGCGGACCGTGCCCTCTGCCTTCGGGTACATACGGAAGTCCGTTGGCCCTTCCGTTTTGTAGACTTCGCCTTTGGGGGCCAATTCCGGGATTGGCTCCGCGGCTGCAAAGTTACCAGGACAGAACATGCAGTTTGCCACTATCCCGCAAAGGATCCCCGCACCGAGCGGCGCCAACTTCATCCCATGCCTCCAACTATTCTTCGCGCGGTTGAAACTCCGGTGCTTTCGGCAGGTCTCCCACCCAGCAAATGTGGCCGGCCCAAGGCGTTCCCGCCAAGCTATTGTAAAGTCGTTGGTCCGCCGTCACCATCCGGCCGCCCAGTTGCACGGCTAATGCCAGGTACAGGCAGTCGTAAACTGTCCGCTGGGTACGAACCGCCAGATCGAAAGCCGAGGCCAGTAAGGGAGGCTCGGGGTGCCGCGTCAGCGGCAGTGTGGGCAGTCGGCCAAGGATCAGTTTGGCATCGGCGCGGGTGATCTCTGCGCGCCGGACTTTCTTCCAGAGTATGTTGGCGATTTCCAGGTCGAAGAAGAAGGCCGGCGCGTGTAATTGATCGGGGCCGTTGCGCCATTGACGGGCCTCCGCCGAATGGACTTCCGGCACGAACCATTTCACCCCGACGCTGGCGTCTACCACGATAACGCTCAACGGTCCCGGTCCTCCCGCAAGAGCTCCGCGCTATCGGCGAAGGTACGGCCCGAGGCCGCTAAACGGCGGTAGATCGCGTCAACAGGCGCCCAAACGCCGGGGCGTTTGCTGCACAGCGCTTCCGCCAAGATCACCTTCGCCTCTTGCGCTGGCGTTCGCCCGTGGCGCGTGGCGCGCTCTCGAAGATCGTGGAGAACGTCATCGTCCACACGTGTAAGTACCAGTTTCCGCATAGAGAATTACTCCCGGACCCACCAAGCCCCCGAAGAATTCTACACTGCTCTGAAGCCGAATTCCAGGCCAAGCTCCTCGCCAAACCAGCCGTTGCCGCGGAGCGCGAACGCAATGCACTTCTCACATGTGGAACTCAGCCGTGCATCACCGCTCGTCCACCACAGCCACATGTGCGTGTCGAGCAGGATCATTGCAGGGCTTCCCAATCCTCTTCCGCTACCGGCTCAAATGGGTCGTCGTGACGCAGCACCGAGCCGCGCAGAGGCTTTGGGTTCAGATTCTTCTCTGCATTCTTTGCCGGCGCCTTCTCGATCACTAGAATCTCGACATTCTTCCCTATAAGCGGCTTTAGCTCAGGAAGGCTCAGGGTTTCGGAGTCAATATGGCGCTCCATCCAGATCGTGGTCATTCCGTTAATCCTCCAGAGGCAATCAGGAAACAGTGGACAGCCCGTCGCGCCCTTTTGGCGCTTTAGGATGGGCTACCCGCTCATTACCTTTTCTGGCCTCTTCGCTGCCTTTCCTTCTCCCCTTTCCCGCCCGACAATGCGGCCCGCGGCAAAAGCTTGCGAATCGCCGAACGCACCTGGCGTGCCAGCCGAACCGCGCGCCGGGCCTCCGCAAGGGAGATCTCCCCTTCTTCGCCAGGATAACGCACCACAACGGCGTACTTGGTCAAGCACCTGCGCTCCTCGGCACTGAGTAGTGCCAAGAGTGGGTCAGGTGAGCGCCAAGCCAGATCATCCAGATCATGCGTCCTG
>Ga0315279_10005088_pt1 | contig 17236 bp, 16 predicted proteins | sample YL17G06_20_MG_FD_203694 | JGI IMG/M metagenome (GOLD analysis project Ga0315279, IMG submission 203694) | Sediment microbial communities from Yellowstone Lake, YNP, Wyoming, USA - YL17G06_20 | ecosystem: Environmental > Aquatic > Freshwater > Lake > Sediment | place: USA: Wyoming | collected... | reverse complement strand
TGATCGAGTCGGGCAGGCGGGGGGGGGGGGGGGCCGGGGGGGGCGGGGTGGCCGGGTTCCTGATAGTGGTTCTCGTCAGCATCGCCAGGAGGCAGTGGTCCGCGGTGGCTGGGATGGACTGGGCCTACATGGGCAGCCACTTCGTCTTGGCGGTACTGATCGGCATCGCTATCTCGGTCGCCGCGGCCCTGTTGCCGGCGGTGCGCGCCGCGAAACTGCCGCCCGCGGCGGCGCTACGCTCTGACATCTAACGGCTGCGGCCGATGGGCTCAGACCGGAAGGGATCCGTGAATGGCAGCGCCTCAGGAGTCGAAGTTCGAGGATTACGTAGTCCGGACTCGCAAGCTCACCAAGATCTACACGATGGGCGGGCAGGCCCTGCGGGCGCTGGACGACGTGGATCTCGACATCAAGCGCGGGGAGTACATCTCCATCATGGGCCCGTCAGGCTCCGGGAAGTCGACGCTGTTCAACATGGTAGGCGGCCTCGACAAGCCGAGCGACGGCACGGTGTTCATCAACGAGACCGATATGGCGCAGCTCGACGCGGCCGAGCTGGCCTGGATCCGCTGCAGAACGGTCGGCTACATCTTCCAGACGTTCAACCTGATCCCGGTGATGACCGCGCTTGAGAACATCACGTTGCCGATGGTCTTCGCCGGACTATCGACGGACGAACAGCTTCAGCGCGGGCGTGCGCTGCTTGAGCGCGTCGGCCTCGGCGACCGCCTGCATCACAGGCCGTCGGAGCTCTCCGGCGGGCAGCAGCAACGCGTAGCGATCGCCCGCGCCCTCGCCAACGACCCCGACATCATCCTGGCCGACGAGCCTACGGCCAACCTCGACCTGCGCACAGGCAAGGAGATCATCGAGCTCCTCCGTGAGATGAACAGGGAGCGCGGGGTCACGATCATCTCCGCCACTCACGACCTTCACATGATCGACATCAGCGACCGAGTCGTGTGGGTCCGCGATGGGAGAATCGAGAAGATCGAGGAGCGCGCCGAGGTCGACGTGAAGCTTGGTCACGTCGACTGGGAGGAGCAGTAGGGCAAGCCGCGGTAGACAATGACATGCGAGTATCATCGGTGCGCCGCATCAGCCATGCAGTCCGCGTTCTGATAGGCGTCGCCGCCATGTCGGTGGCGCTTTGCGCGTCCACGAGCGCGTCGTCTCTCATCCTCACCAGCGAGCCACAGGGCGCCGCGGTGACGATCGGCGACAAAGAAGCCGGAACCACTCCCTGTACCGTTCCGGTGCCTGACACATACGTCGGAGCGTTGCGAGTGCGGATCGCCCTCGAGGGCTATGTGCCCTTCGTGTGTGAGGTAAACATAGTCCCGCAGCAACAGGTCACGGTCAAGGCATTGCTCCTGCCCGTGTCGGTCGTCAGTGGCGTTGCCGCCGGCGGTGACGGGAACCCCGTCCCCGGAGACACCGAGGCGAAGATAGCCCCGGTCAGACAGCAGATAGAGGCGGCCCTGGCGCGCTTCAGGCAGGACTGCGGTACCTGGCCGGCAGCACTCAGTGACCTTACGGTGGTCGGCGCCGACAAGCTGTCGAACAGGATCAACGCGGCCGGCGAGCGGATCAGGGGCGAGAGCTACGCCGGGCCCTACCTGGCCTCACTCCCAACCGACCCGGTCACCGGCGGGGTCGACTGGGTGTATGACAGCGCCACAGGGGTCGTCCGGTCGCGTGCTGAGCTGCCGCCGGCGGCCCGCCTGCCCGGAGCACCAATCGTGCCGGGTCAGGAGATGACCGTCGAGAGCTGGGTGGACCTGTTCTGCAGGGCCATCGGCCTAACAACAGGCGATTCGACGCGCGTCGCGACGACCCCGGGGGCAGACCACCCCAGTGTCCGAGCAGCGCCCCCTCCAGGCGGCGGCGAGGGCCTCGCGGAATGGCGTCCGCTGTGACCGATCCCCTCTCCCAGCCGAGGGCCGACGGAGCGAGGACGATGGCAGGTGCACCGGGCCCCGTGACACCTGGCATCACACGCGAGCAACTGGACGAGCTGGCGCCGTCCGGCGGTCTCGCTCTCGACCGCACGAAGAGTGCGGACCTGTTCCCCATCGCGTGGGGCGGCTCCCGTGCCCTGGTGAAGGACTTCTCACGGCGAAGCGGCGTGTGGCGCTGGCTGGGGCCTGCTATCGTGCGACGGGAGCTCCGCGCGCTCGAGGCGCTCGAGGGCAAGGCTACGGTCCCGCGCGTGCTGTCGGTGGTCGACCGCTTCGCCTACGTCATGGAGTATGTCGAGGGCGAGCCGTGCAACCACCTTGACGCCTCCACTGTGGGTCCAGGCTTCTTCGCCGCCGTTGCGGCGGCTATCGATGGGATCCACGCGGCCGGCTGGGTGCACTGCGACCTCAAGTCGTTCGGGAACACGATACGCGGCCCGGGAGAGCGTATTACGATCGTTGACTGGGCTACCGCGTTCCCCCGCGAGGGGTCGCTGAGCCCGCTGCGTGCCTGGTGGTTCAGGCGCATGATGCAGATCGACCGACTCGCGCTCGCGAAGCTGAAGGACTCGCTGCGTCCTGACCTGCTGACCGACGGGGAGCGGCGCGCGCTCGCGCATCCGCCGATCCTGGTTCGGCTGGCTCGCGCATGGCGCAGGCTGTACCGGGGGCTGCGCGGCCGATAGCGCCCGAGCGGCGCCGGGCTGGTGAGGGCTTGTGGAGACCGTGGGCGGAGTGCTGTTCATCGTCGGCCTGGTAACGGGCTACTGTGCAACGATCTTCGGCTTGCCGGGCACGTTCGTGATAGCGGTCGACGTGCTCCTGGCCGGGCTCTTCACCGGCTTCACGGCGGCTTCGGGGTGGCTTGTCGTGGTGTTCTTCGCCGCGGCGACGGGTGCGGAGCTGGCCGACAACGCCGTGTCGGCCTGGGCGGTACGGCGCTTTGAGGGCTCAGCCCGCGGGCAAGCGGGCGCCCTGCTGTTGGGGATCGTGGGCGCGATAGCCGGCGGGGGCCTGACCTCCCTGCTGGGGGCCCTCGGCCTTGCCCTCGGGCCCGCGGTGGCTGTCGCTCTGTTCGTGCTGGGTCCGATCGCCGGCGGCTCCGGAGGTGGTTTCCTCGGGGCGTTCCTGGCCGAGCTGATGGCCGGCAGGCCCGCGGGTGAGGCGGCGAGGGCGGGCCTGGGCGCGTTCCTCGGCCGGGCGCTCGGCGTGCTGTTGAAGATCATCATCGCGACGATGATGGTCGCCGCCGCGGCGTACGTGGTTGTGCCGCACCTCTTCGGCCGGCACTGAGCCCGGCTGGAACGGACTGGTCGGTGAGTGGTGAGAAGCCCTTCCTGAGCGTGGTCGTGCCGGCTTACCAGGAGGCACGCCGCATCGGCCCGACCATTGAGCGCATCGCGAGCTACCTGCGTACCAGGCCGTTCACCGCCGAGCTGATCCTCTCCGACGACGGAAGCACCGACGCCACCGTGGCGGTGGGTCGCGAGGCGGCCTGCTCCGCGGGCATCGACCTAGCCGTTGTGTCCGAGGGCAGGAACCGGGGCAAGGGCCACGCGGTGAGGATCGGGTTGCTGGCCGGACGCGGCTGGTTCCGCCTTTTCTCGGACGCGGACCTGTCGACCCCGATAGAGGAAGCCGACCGGCTTATCTCCTCGGCGCAGACGTACGGCGCGGGCCTCGTCATTGGCAGTCGCGCGCTTCCGGAGTCTGAGCTGGTGGTACGGCAGCCGTGGGCCCGGGAGCTCGGCGGCCGCGCCCTTAACCACTTTGTACGCCTTGTCGGCCGCATCGACTGCACGGACACACAGTGCGGCTTCAAGCTGCTGACCGAGCAAGCCGCCGAGGAGGTCCTCCCGCTTCTCACCGTGACCGGCTTCGGGTTCGACGTCGAGCTCGTCCTGGTGACGCTCGCGCTCGGGTTCAGTGTGCGGCAGGTGCCGGTCGTGTGGGCCGACTCTCGCGACTCGCGTGTCTCGCCCGTGCTGGACGGGATGCGCACGTTGCGCGACGTCGTGAGGGTCCGCGCCAATGAGCTGCGGGGAAGGTACCGGTCTCCCCGGACATGAGCCCACAAGAGCTGCGCCGCATGTATGAGCTCGAGGACACCTACTGGTGGTTCGTGGGCCGCCGGAGTGTGCTCCGCGCCTGGCTCGCCCGGATGGCGCGCGACCTCCCGCCTGAGCCGGCGATCCTCGACATAGGCTGCGGTACAGGGGGCAACGCGCTCCTGCTCCGCGAGTTCGGCCGTGTCACGGGGATGGACCGCTCCGAGGCGGCACTCGAGCTGTGCAGGGAGCGCGGGCTGTCAGACCTGATCTTGAGCACTGCCGAGGACCCGCGGATCCCCGACAGCTCCTACGATCTCGTGACACTGCTGGAGGTGCTGGAGCACGTGGAGCAGGACACGCGCGCGGCACAAGAGGCGTGCCGCGTGCTCAGGCCGGGGGGGCGCCTGCTGGTGACCGTGCCCGCCTACCCGTGGGTATGGAGCGAGCACGACGAGGCGCTGGGCCACGTCCGACGCTACACGCGGCGAGGCCTGCGCGACCTGCTCACCGGGGCCGGCTTCCGGGTGACCAGGCTGTCGCACTGCGTAACCGTCCTGTTGCCCGTCACCCTGGCCTTCCGCTTGGCCCAGCGTGCGTGGCGCCGCTTGACCGGCCCCAAGGCGGACGGCCCACGATCCGGGCTCGTGCTTCTCCCGAGGCCGGTCTCTGCCGTGTTCGTGTGGTCGCTTAGGGTTGAGGCGTCGGTCTTGTCGCGCGCGTGTCTGCCCGTTGGCGTCACCCTCATAGCCGAAGCCCACAAGCCCCCGAGCGCGGCGGCAAGGGAGGATGCGAGCGCCCAGGGAAGGTGCGCGGGCGCCGCGAGCGTAATGATGCAAGGCTCACGACACACCACCCCGGAGGTAGACGGTGACGATCCCCCAGACGGTACGTGAGGTCGCCCTGGCACACGCAGGCCGCCCGGCCATCATCTACCGAGATGAGGTGATCTCGTACGCCGAGCTGTGCAAGCTGATCGCGCGCGCGGCCACCGGTTTCGCGTCGCTGAAGGTCGGCGAGGGCGACCGCGTGGCCCTGGTCTCGCCGAACAGCAGCCAGTTCATCATCGCATTCCTCGGCGCCATGGAGGCGGGCGCCGCCGTCGTGCCCATCAACCCGATGCTCAAGCCGCCCGAAGTGGCCTTTATGCTGGCGGATGCGGAGGTGAAGGTGGTCGCGGCGTTCGGTGACCTCGCCAAGCTCGTCATCGCGGCGTCGGAAGACCTGGCCACCACACCGCGGTTGGTGACGATCGGCAACTGCCCTGTCCCGGGCGCCGCGGCGCTGGAGGACTGGCTGGCGATCGGCCCTGACACGTTCACCGCGCCGGACATGGTCGACACGCGGATAGCGGAGATACTGTACACGGCCGGCACTACCGGTCAGCCGAAGGGCGCGATGCTCTCGCATCACAACATCCTCTGGGACTCGGCCTCGTGCGCGCAGGCGATCCGGTTCTCGGAGGAGGACATCATCCTCGCGGCTCTGCCGATGTTCCATTCCTACGCGTCCACTGTGGGCGTCGTCCTCCCCCTGCGACTGGGCGCGTGTTCGCTCGTCGTCGATCGGTTCGTGCCCGTGGAAGTGGCGGCCGTCATACAGAAGCACCGCTGCACGGTCCTGCCCGCGGTGCCGGCTATGTGCGCCGCGCTCCTCCGTGCCGCCGATGAGCTGCCTGTAGGCGCGCTTGAGTCGCTGCGGATGGTGGTCTGCGGCGGCGCGCCGATGCCGGTCGAGCTGATGAAGGCGTTCGAAGAGCGCTTCGGCCTGATCGTCATCGAGGGCGACGGACCGACCGAGTGCAGTCCCGTGACGTCGGCCAACCGCCCCGACGGGCCCAGAAAGCCCGGGAGCATCGGGCTTCCTATCCCGGGGTGCGAGATGCGGATCGTCGATGACGCGGATGACGAGCTGCCCGACGGACAGGTCGGCGAGATCTGCGTGCGCGGTCCGAACGTGATGGTGGGCTACCTGAACCAGCCCGACGCCACGTTGGAGGCCATGAGCGGCGGCTGGTTCCACACCGGCGACCTAGGCTACCGCGACGAGGACGGCTTCTTCTTCATCGTTGACCGCAAGAAGGACATGATCATTGTCGGAGGGCTCAACGTCTATCCACGTGAGATCGAGACGGTGCTGTCCGCCTATCCGGGGATCGCCGAGGCCGCTGTGATCGGCCTCTACGACGACATCAGGGGTGAGAAGGTCAAGGCGTTCGTCAGGCCGGCGGAGGGAGCGAGTGTGTCGGTCGCCGATCTGACCCGCCATTGCCGCGAGCGACTGGCGAACTTCAAAGTCCCCAAAGAGATCGTGTTCGTGAAGGACTTCCCGCGCACCCTGAAGGGCACGATCCTCAAGCGAGAGTTGCGCGACCCGCATTCCGGCGAGCCCTGCGGCAGCGGGGCGGGTGCGGCCTAGCGAAGGAGGACGAGCATGAGGCCTGTGTCAGCGGTGCTGGCCGCTATCGCGTTGTTCACATTCGCGGCCCTGGTCGGCTGTCAGAAGCAGGCTCCGCCAGAGACCGGCGGCGCGGCCGCGGTGGGCCCCGGCAGGGCTCACGAAGGGCAAGGGGCCAAGGGAGCCGAGGGCGCCAAGATGACCGCGCCGGGCGGGGGTGAATCCTCGGCGGGCGAGGGTACGTCTGGCGGGGCGCCGGCGGCCGGCAGCCTGCAGCAGACAATGAAGGACGTCATGAGCCCCAACTACTCGGCGCTCGCCAAGGCCGTCCGGTCGGGTGACCTCGCCGCCGCCAAGCCCGCCACCGAGAAGCTGCTTGAGGCCGCCGAGAAGCTCGACAAGGCCGCCGGGGCACCGGTCGAGCGGGAGGCTCTGGACAACTTCATCGGCTACCGCGACGACCTCGTGGCTGCGGCCGACAATCTGCTCGCGGCCCTCAAGAGCGGCGACGCGGCGGCCGCGACGGCCGGGGCGCAGGACCTGGGGAAGGCTTGCGGGGCCTGCCACAAGGAGTTCAGGAGAGCACGCGGGTAGAGACGGAGGGTCTGTGCGATGCCTAGCCTGTTCGGAAAGACGTTCACCGGAGCGGAGATAAGGGAACGTTGCGGGCTGATGGACCAGTACGGCGGCATCAGGTTGGTGGAGCTGAGCGACGGCCCCGCCACAGGGGTCCGCGCCGCTGAGATCAGAACCGGATCGGGCCTCGAGGTGCTTGTGCTCCTCGACCGAGCAATGGACCTGTCCAACGGGTCGTTCAAGGGCATTCCGCTCTGCTGGCGGTCCGCCACGGGGGACGTTCACCCCGCGTTCTACGAGCCTGAGGGCCTGTCATGGTTGCGCACGTTCTTCGGAGGGATACTCGCCACGTGCGGGCTTACCCAAGCCGGGGCGCCCAACGTCGACGGCGACACGCCGCTCGGCCTTCATGGACGCATCGGCGCCGCGCGCGCGGCGAACGTGTGCGTGAAGCAGCGGTGGGTGGGCGACGACTACGTCATGGCGGTCAAGGGCGAGGTACGCGAGGCGTCGGTCTTCGGCCCGGACCTCGTGATGACACGGAAGCTCTCAACCAAGCTCGGATCGAGCGCTATCCTGATCGAGGACGCCATCGAGAACCGCGGCTACCAGACCCAGCCCCTCATGCTTCTCTACCACTTCAACATCGGCTGGCCGATCATTTCCGAACAGAGCAGGCTCGTGCTGCCCACGAAGGGCGTCACGCCGCGCGACGAGGCGGCGGCGCCGCACGTCGACCGCTGGTCGCACTTCGAAGTGCCTGCGGCGGACCACCCGGAGGAGGTCTTCTACCACGACCTCGCGACCGACGCGAAAGGTATGACGGTAGGCGCGATCCTCAACGCCGAGCTTAGTGTGGGTATCACGCTGCGGTACAAGCCAGCCGAGCTGCCCTACTTCAACCAGTGGAAGAAGAACGAGAAGGGCACCTACGTCTGCGGCATGGAGCCGGCCAATTGCCGCGTCAAGGGCCGCGCCGAGGCGCGCGCCAAGGGCGAGCTGCGGTTCATCGAGCCAGGCGAGGTGCGGACCGCGACCGTGGAGTTCGGGGTGGTCGAGGGCGCGGCGGTCGACGCCGTCCGCGCCGAGGTCACCGCGCTGGCGTAGCGGCGGCCCAACGTGGCCGCCCGCTACACATGACGGGGAGCGTGTCTCAAGGTGCAGCCCGGCCACTACCGCGAGGCGCCTGTGCTGGCTCTCGTCGGCAACACGCCTACGGTTCCCCTGCGCTTCGAGGAAGAGGGGGTCACGGTCTATGCCAAGTGCGAGTTCCTCAACCCAAGCGGGAGCGTCAAGGACAGGCTCGCAACCGCGGTGATCACGGACGCCGAGGAGAGGGGGTGGCTCGGCCCCGACTCCATCATCCTCGAATGCACGAGCGGCAACACCGGCGTCTCGCTGGCGATGGTCGGCGCGGCGAAGGGGTACAGCGTCACGATCCTGATGTCCCAGAGCGCGAGCGAGGAGCGGCGGCGGCTGATTCGGCAGCTCGGAGCGGAGCTGATCCTCTTCGACAGCCAGGGGGGCTACAGAACCGGCATCGACCTCTCGCTCGAGATGGCGGCCAAGGACCGCCGATACTTCCTCCCCCGGCAGTTCGAGAACCCGCTGAACGCGCTTGACCACGAGCACACGACGGCCCGCGAGCTGCTCGACCAGGTCCCGAGCCCGATCGATGCGTTCGTCGCGGGATACGGCACGGGCGGGACGCTCGCCGGGATCGGCCGCGCCGTGAAGCGGCGGAACCCAAGCGCGCATGTCATCGCGATGGAACCGTCCGAGGCGGCGATGCTGGCCGGCGAGATGCCGTGCTGCCACTGGATCGAGGGGATCGCGGGCGGCTTCGTGCCGCCGCTGCTGGAAAGCGCGCCACTTGACGGGCACATAGGGGTCCGGAGCTTCGATGCGGTCGTTATGACAAGGCGCCTGACGCGGGAGTTCGGCCTCCTGGTCGGTACGTCGTCCGGCGCCAATGTGGCCGCCGCGCTCCAGGTGGCCAGGGACCTGGGGCCCGGCGCGGTCGTCGCGACGCTCTTGCCCGATCGCGCGGACCGCTACTTCAGCACCCGCCTGTTCGCCGGCGCCGACGTTGCCGTCGGCAGGGCGAGCTGACCCCGGGAATCCGGAGGCTGCGCACATGCTTCCCCGCACCAGAACCGTCTGTCTGCTAGCGTCCTGCTTCGCGGCCGCCCCAGCGCTTGCCCAGCGAGCCACGGTGGTCCTCGACGAGTCCGTCTACCGCGACAAGGTGTACGCCTGTTGGCTCGGCAAGAGCATCGGCGGAACACTGGGGCTGCCGGTAGAGGGGCGGCGCGAGATGCACTCCCTCACCTTCTACGACCCGGTGCCCACCGATCCCGGTGCCAACGACGACCTCGACCTCCAGCTCCTGTGGCTAAAGGCCCTGGAGGAGCGCGGTCCTCGCATCGACGCCCGCGTGCTCGGCGAGTACTGGCTCAGCTTCGTGCCGGTCGACTGGAACGAGTACGGCATCGGCAAGGCGAACATGAGGCAGGGCTTCCTGCCGCCCATCTCGGGGCAGTTCCGCAACAAGTGGCGCGACTCGAACGGGGCGTGGATCAGGTCCGAGATCTGGGCCTGTGTCGCGCCCGGGTGTCCGGCACTGGCGGCGCGCTACGCCTACGAGGATGCCTGCGTCGACCACGGCGGCGCGGAGGGCACCTACGCCGAGGTCTTCACCGCCGCGGTCGAGAGCGCGGCCTTCGTCACTTCCAACCGCGATGACCTCATCCGGATCGGCCTGAGCTACATTCCGGGCGACTGCGCGGTCGCCAAGAGCATACGCGCCGCGCTCGACGCTAGGGCGCGCGGCGACGATCTTGCCGCCGCCCGGCAGGCGGTGGTGGAGGCGTCTGTTTCGACCGGCTGGTTCATGGCGCCCCAGAACGCGGCCTTCGTGGTGCTCGGCTGGCTGTTCGGCGATGACGCGAAGGACGGCGACACGTTCGGAGGGTCCATCTGCGCCGCCGTCAACTGCGGAGACGACACCGACTGCACGGGCGCGACGCTGGGTTCGCTTCTCGGGATACTGGGCGGAACCGCCGTGATCCCGCAGCGCTGGCGCACGCCAGTCGGGGAGGGGATCCGCAACGTCGCCATCGGTGGCTTCACGCCACCGCAGACCCTCGCGGAGCTCACCGACCGGACGGTGGCGGAGGCCAAGGCGGTCCTGGCCGACGCGCGTGCGCCGGTCGAGATAGCGGCCGGGGCGGGCCCTTGGCCCAGTGTTCCCGCCGATGAGCTCATAGACCCCGCGACGGCGGCCGCGCTGTGGAGCCGCTCGCCCCACGCGGTCACGTTCGACCTGGTCCCTTTGTCCGTGACCGTCGACTACGGAGGCGAGCCTGTGATCGGTGCCGCACAGCCCGCGACCATCACGCTCGCGCTCACGAACAAGACCCCGGGGCCGCTCACAGTGGACGTGACCTGGCGAGTGTTGGGAGGCGTAACTGCTGACAACGCTGCCACCGCGCTTGAGCTGCCTGCATCGGGCGAGGCGGTGGCGTGCACGGCCACCTTGGCAGTGGACGAGGTGACCCAACCCTCGATCCGCGGCTCGATCGAGCTTGCTGTGCGCGGGCGGCCGACGCTGCTTTCCATCCCGCTGGCCCTGGGCGGGGTCCTGAGTGTCAGCAAGGACGACGTGGCGCTCGCGGACCTTGGCGCCATCGCGACATCCGACTCGGAGCTCGACAGGGAGCCAGGCTGCGCGGCCAAGGTGATAGACGGCGAGATCGCGCCACCCGACGGGTTCGAGGGTCAGCGGTGGCACTCCGCTCTGACGCCTCACCCGCACTGGGTGGAGATCGCGCTACCCGGACCTCGCAAGGTCGGCCGTGCAATCGTCCACTTCGCTGACCCCGGCGGACACCCCGTCGACTTCAGGGGAGAGGTGTCAACTGACGGAGAGACGTGGGAGACCGTCTTCTCGGTCGAGGGCCACGCCGACCGGTCTCGGTACGAGGCGACCTTCGAGCCCCGCCCCGTACGACGCTTCCGGCTCGTCATCGACCGCTCGTCGAGCGAGCGCTGGCCCGACGCGGCGCAAGTGAGTGAGATCGAGCTACTGCCCCCGGCCACGGTTGCGTAGAGCCGGCGTCTCTGCCGGATGCGCATTGGACACATCCATCAACACCTGGTACAGCGCGAGCCCCCTCGGCAGTCCGTGGTCGTCCAACCGCGCGCGGCGTACGAACCGTCCCGCCGGGCCGGCGTGAAGCCGGTAGAAGCCGAGCTGCTCGACCTGGGCCGGGCCTTCGTGCCGCGGCGCGAACCGGTAGAAGGGCGCGACCAGCTCGCCCGGCGTCAGCAGGCTGGGCATCAGGTTCGCGTAGTCGGCGATCGGTGGCGTGTCGCGCTCGGGCCAGTGGAACGGCCCCGCCCAATCGTCCGTGCGCGTGAAGAGGTTGTAGCCCCGGCACTGGACGTGGGAGACGTTCCCGAGGTAGGCCCACTGCTCGTACCAAGCGCGATCCCGGTCACGCACCGCGAGCTGAGTGGGCATCCCTGCCGGCCCCGTGTGGCTGACCTTCGGGTGGGTGGGCGAGGGGAAGGCGACGTCGTCGAACGGTGCGTACGGGGCTAGACTCGGGTGCGCCGTGAGGTGGTTCACGCCCCGCCAGGACTGGTCGATGCGGAGGTACCGCGCCATGGAGCCATCGAGCGCGTTCCCGGGATCGTGGAACCCAACGAACGTGCCTTTGCCTTGCTGGGCTGTGAGGAACGGGGTAACGAACGCGTCCGGATCGCCCCGGTCGAAAGCGTCCCAGTCGAGCCAGCACAGGCTTGCCGGGGGCAGCCAGCTCTGCAGCAACCACCGGCCGTCGAGCCCGCCGCCGCCCTGCAAGGGAAGGCAAGCGTTGATGGTGGGTCCGAACACGTGGAGCAGCCTCCCTGACGGGAGATCCCTGACGGCCCACCCCTTGATGGTGTCGTGCCTGTCGCTGTTGAGGTCGGGCCCGCCGAACACGATCAGCGAGCGCTCTCGGCGGAGGTCGAGCGCAGTGGTGCTGTAGTTCGTCGCGTCGCCCGGTAGCTCGGGAGCCGGGAGTCTGAGGAGCGGGCGCCCCCGCAGGTCGTAGACCGCGTCCCAGCCGTCGTACAGGACGACAGGTCGACGGTCCTGCCAGAGCACCTGGATGCGCTTGACGGCGAAGCGCGTACGCTTGTCGGGCGCCCCAAGCGCGAAGCCGCCGCGGCTCATGCAGGAAGCCGGAAGGGCGAACTGCCATGACCCGGCGGGCAGGTCGAGCCTTCCCACCAACGCGTCCGCGCCCCATGATGCCGACAGCGTGAACTCGCGCCCCCGCGGACTTCCGGCAGGCACCGTGGCGATCGCGGAACCGGATGCCAGGTCCTTCACGAGGGCGTCCCGCTCACGCAGCACGACCCCGAAGCCCGGGCGCGGGTTAGGCTTCCCTTGCCGATCGCGCGTCCCATTGTGTGCGAGCGCCAACATCGGCTCGCCCGAGTCGATCCGGAGCGTGATGCGGAGAGTCGCGCGATCGTAGAGCGCAGGATGCACCAGGCTCACCGGCCCTGGCCCGACCTCGATCGCGCCGCCGGGGCCCGGACGGCGCGCGCTCCTGCCCACGCCCTCGACCCGGTACACGAGGCTCCCGTCGGGGGGATCGCCGTACAGAACACTGTCCTCGAACAGCACGAGCTCCGAGGTGAAGTGAGAGGTGGGGACGGGATAGGCGATCTGGGTGCAGGCCGCGGGCAGTGAGCACGCGACAAGCACGGCCGTTCCCACCGATGCCCTCTTCACGGCTCGACCCTCTCCAGCCTGGGGTTGTCGCAGGCCCGGCGGCCGACCTTGGCCATCGCAGTCCACTCCGCGCCTACCCTGACACGAACCACGTCGGCTGTGTAGTCCGACACGCTGCCATCGCACTCGTGCGACCACAGCAGGCTTGACCCGACACCGTAGATGTCGACTGGCACGCCCTGCTGCTCGAACGTGGCTATCTTCTCGGGCGTGAAGCCGCCTGTGGCCACGATCCTCACCGAGCGGCACCAGTCCGGAGCCCAGGCGCGCCATGCGTCCGGGATGTCCCAGCTCCGGTGCGCGGAGTCGATAGCGGCGCGCATGTTGTCGATCAGCCGAGGGCAGACCCCGTTGTCCAGGGCCGGGTCGCCGAGTGGCTCCACGCTCACGTCGCGCATCGAGCTCGCGGTGTCCGCCCGCACGGCGGCGAGGCGATAGCGCGCCGCCCCCTCGGAGTCGCCCTCTGCGGTTCGGGCCGCCCACTCGCGGAACATCACCCTCATGAGCCGTAGCGTCTCCCCGACGCAGTCGTTGGTGAAATCAACCAAGGCTATGCGCGGGATGCTCGGCGGTCGCGTTCGGGCGAAGCACAGCATGGCCTCAACGACGTCGCCCATGAAGCATGCGATCGCGGCGTGGGCGATGGTCCCGCCGCCGTCGGCGCCCCACCAGTCTCCCTGTGCGTCGGTCGAAACACGCGGCGGCACCTGCTTCCTGGCCCAGTGATTGTACGCCTGGACGCCTATCTGGTACGAGTAGCCGTCGCTGGCCTGGACTTCGTGAGCATCGAAGCGCGCGGGGAAGAAGAGCACCTCCTTCCCGTCCGCGGCCGACACGGCGCGGAAGACGTTCGTGGCTATCCGGGTGCAGCGCGTGAGGCACCCGAGGATGGGCGTCTCGAGAACCGCGAAGTCCCGGTAGCGGCCCCGGACGCGCAATACAGGGGTGACGTGCAGCGGGTCGCCGTCGTATTCGATGGTCTCGCCGTCCTGGACCGCTTCCACGTCAAGCTCCGGCCACGCGGGCACCCACTCGCCTCTCGGGCCGCGCCGCCCGCTGCACAGCTTGAGGATGGCCAGCGCCTTGTCGGTGCCGGCCACGATCGAGAACGGCTTGCGCCGCGTGAAGAACTGCATCTCCACCTGGATGTGGCCCACACGCACTCGGCCGCCCGGTGTAGCCAGGCGATAGTCGTCCTCGGCGAGGGCGTCCAGGAGCTCGGCGATGTTCACGAAGTACTTGTCCGAGTACCATCCGTCCCGTGCGCGCTCTATGTCCAGCTTGAACACGTCCGCGTCGAGGCGCTTGCCGTCGAACAAGCTCATCTGAGCCGCTCCGTTAGTCGACAACGCCCTGTACGACGTGGCAGTCGTTGAGGGCCAGGTGGTAGAGGAAGATGGAGTGCATCAGGTCGCCGGGGTGGGGCAGCGCGCCGATCCGCTCCGCCGTCTCGACCGGAACATCAAAGGTCGCGACGCAGTCGGCCGGCACGATGACGCGCGTCCTCGTGTTGGCGACGTTCGCTCGCAGCTTGAAGCCCATCGCGAGCTGGTAGACACAGAGGTCGGTGCAGTCGCCCACGCAGATAACCGCGCCCGGGAGGCCGCGCTCCGCCACGAGGGTGTCCAGCATCGTGCCGGTGAAGGCGCAGAGAGAGTCCTTCGGCACCAGCGTGAACTCGTGGGAGAACGCCAGCTCTGTCAACCCGTGCGGCAGCTCGGCCTCGGGCGTCCCCGCGAGGCAGTGAGGAGGCCAGGCCGAGAACTCGGCGGTCCCGGGAGAGTGGCGGTCCATGACCATGATGAGGTCGCGCACGCCCTCGGTGTGAGCCATCGATATCAGGTGCGCGACGGGCTCCACTACCGACGCCACACGGGCGCTGGACAGAGGCCCCTGAGTACAGAAGCCCTTCAGCAAGTCGACGCAGGCTATCCACACGCGCTCCGGGCCGCCCACCTCGCCGCAGAGCTGGTGGAGCGATACGTAGTCGCGGGCCCTCTCCCACGCGGCCAGCCAACCGAAGAACGGCTGCGAGTCATCGAGCAGCTTCCTGGGCATGTGATCACCTCCCGGGCGGTCCTACCGAGCGTAGTCGACCGGCCTGAGGTAGTACTCCCCGATCGCGGTGTCACTCACCATCGCCGCCGTCGGGAGCTGGCGCTTCCAGTGCGTCGCGTCCACTCGGCGCCTCACGGTCTCCACCTCGACAGCCTCGTGCCCGCGAGAGACGAGCTGCTCGGGCGTGTAGCCGGACAGCAGACCGTGGAGGATCACGTCGGCCCGCGGGTAGGTGATGCCGAGGTCGTCCTCGTCGGTCTGCCCGCGCACGAGGTCAGCCGTGGCCGGCTTGCTGACGATCACGTCAGGGACGCCCAGGTGCTTGGCGAGCTGCCACACCTGCGTCTTGTAGAGGTCGCCAAGCGGGTTGATCGGAGGCGCGTCGTCGCCGTGCCACGTGTAGTACCCCATCATCCGCTCGGACTTGTTGCCGGTGCCGAGAGGGATCGCCCCCAGCTTGAACGCCTGATCGAAGAGGACGATCATGCGCATTCGCGCGCACACGTTGCCGCGTCGGTGCCCGGACGCCTCGTCCGGGTCCCCGGAAAGCAGTGCGTCCACGGCCCCTCCGATGGGGTAGGTGACGCAGTTGATGCCTAGCCGCTCAGCCACAAGCGAGGCGTGGTCGAGGCTCTCCTGCGAGCTTGTCGTGTAGGGCATTCTGTATGCGTAGACCGACTCGGGGGCGAAAGCGCGCGCCGCCAAGGACGCCGTCACAGACGAGTCAACCCCGCCCGAGAGGCCGACGACTACCCGCGTGAACCCGCGCCTGCGGGTCACCTCGTCCCGGAGGAACTGCAGGAGCCATGTCTCGACAAGGGCGCAGTCGAGGAGCAGGTCCTCGGCGCAAGGGGTCACGCGCGCGGCGCTGTGTACTATGTTGTCCCAGGCCACGTTACTCGCCTCCGGCGGAAGACGAAAGCTGCGCGAGGAGCGCCGCGATCCTCTCCTGCAGGCTGCCGATGAGCGGCGCCCGCCTTCGCGCCACCGTCATGTCGATCGGGTCGATCTCAGTGACGACCATAGCCTCGTCGAACATCGGGCCCGACGAGACGCACGTACCGAACGGGTTGTGGACTGTCGCGATGCCGCAGAAACCCTTGCCGCCCTCGAAGCCGAGGAGGTCGGTCGATGCCACCCAGCACCCATGCTCGCCCGCCAGCATCATGCAGACATGGTCCCACGTCCTGACGTTCCCGGGGCGGTCGTGGCGCAGGTCACGGCCCGGCGACGCGGTCGGGATGAGGATGATCTCAGCGCCCTGCAGGGCAGCGATTGTGCCGCAGATCGAGTGCCACGCATCCTCGCAGATAAGGATGGCCGCGCGGCCGAACGGCGTGTCGAAGCACTCGACGGAGAGCCCCCGCGTGACGAACCTGTCCTCGTCGAAAACGCCGTACGACGGCGGGAAGATCTTGCGATGGACGTGGACGAGTCCGACGCCTCGCCCGGGCGTGTCCCTGCCCAAGCGTGCGTACAGTGCCGAGTTGTAGATGGCGCCCCTGTCGCGCTCGTAGAAGCCGAGGCAGACCTCTATGGTGGCATCCGGCCGCTCCGCCACCAGCCCGGCCTGGAGGCGCTGGACGACCTCGTCAGCCGGCAGCGCCACCTCCTCCACGCCTCCCTGCAGGAAGTAACCCGACAGGCAGGCCTCCGAGAAACAGGCCATGCCGGCGCCGTTGTCGACAGCCGCGCAGAGCCCGTCAACGACACGCGCGGTGTTGGCGACGACGTCGGCCTTCACGGGCCGCATCTGGAACTGCGCGAGCTTCCAACGCAATCGCGGCTCACCTCGGAGAGGAGCAACGCCGGCTTGCCGCCGGCATCAACTGACTTCGCCCCTTGACGGCTCCCAGCCTGCTGGTCGATTCTGTGCGATGAAGGGCCGGCGTGGCCGGCCCCGCGCGGAGGTGCACGCGGTATGTCCAGAAGTGGTGCTCGAGCCCTCGCCGTCGGCCTGCTGCTTTTCGGGATCGTGCTCGGCCTTTTTGCCGGCTTCCTGGCCAGCGAGGTGAGCTCCGGCCGTACGTTTGGCGAGGCCCTCGGCCGGATGGCAAGCCTGGATCCGTCAAGCGCCGGCCACGGGGTGGCCTACTCGCCAAGCTCGACCGCCACGCCCGGGCCGCGCCCCACCAGGACTGCCCCGACTGCGGCGGGCCAAGGCCTGGCGCCGGCCACCGCGGGCGACGGATCGTTCGCGTCTCTGGTTGAGCGCTGCCAACCCGCGGTCGTCGCTGTGGGCGTGGTCATTCACAGGCAGGACCTGGAGGAGATACGCAAACGCTTCCGCCAGCAGATGCCGGACATGATGGAACAAGCCCCAGAGCAACCGAACGACCCGTCCGTGCCCGATCAGCGGTTCTTCCCACTCGGCACCGGCTTTGTCGTCGATCCCAAGGGCGTCG
>Ga0315279_10005087_pt1 | contig 17241 bp, 10 predicted proteins | sample YL17G06_20_MG_FD_203694 | JGI IMG/M metagenome (GOLD analysis project Ga0315279, IMG submission 203694) | Sediment microbial communities from Yellowstone Lake, YNP, Wyoming, USA - YL17G06_20 | ecosystem: Environmental > Aquatic > Freshwater > Lake > Sediment | place: USA: Wyoming | collected... | reverse complement strand
TTCTCAGCCGGGACAAGGCCGTACGGTTGGCGGCCATTCCCGCCGCGGCCCGACTCGGCGGCGAGTCCGTTTTATCCGACCTCCTTCGGCTCATCGGTCCGGCCGATGAAGTCGAGGCCGCGGCGCTAAGGACGGTTCTTCTCGGCTACCGTGCCGGCCTGGTCGTCCCCGAATGCGTCCGTATTATCGAATCAACCCCCCTGCCGGGCAAGTCCGTCCTCATCGAGGTCCTCGGCGAAAAGGGGGCGCGGCAAGAGATCGACCGCATGTTCACGCTGGCCCGAGACCCGGAGCCGGCGGTCCGCTCGGCCGCCGTCGGAGCCCTGACCAACCTCGCCGAGGAAAAAGACCTGCCGCGCCTCGTGTCCATGCTGGAGACGGCCGTCGACGGCAACGACATCCTTCGTCTGCAGGAGGCCGTCGCGTCGGCCGTCCGCCGGAACCCCGACCCCATGAAAAGGGCCGACGCTCTCCTCGAACTCTTGAAAAACGCTTCGCCCGCCCGGAAGATCGCCATCCTGCGGGTCCTGCCGAAGGTCGGCGGGCCAAGGCCGCTTCAGGCGGCCGTCGAGGAGTACGGGAGCACGGACGCCCAGGTGCAGGCCGTCGCCGTCTACGCCCTGTCGCAGTGGCCCGAATATCCAGCGGCCGACGAACTGCTGCGCATCGTGAAGACGACGCGGACGAAAAAACACCTGCTCCTGGCTATCGAAGGCTATGTCCGGCTCCTCGGCCGGGCCAACACGCCCAACCCCAAAAAACTCGCGCTCCTTCAAGAGCTCCTCTCCCTGCCCATGGACGATGCCGACCGGAAGGCCGTCCTCATGGCGGTCGCCTCGGTCCGCGAGCCGGAGTCGCTCCGGCTTCTCGCGGGATACCTGGCCAACCCCGCCCTTCGCGAGACCGCGGCGGCGGGGCTTCTGGACCTTGCATCGGAGCAGGCGCCCCAGGAACGCTGGCTCTCGGGCCACGAAGTTTACACAGTCCTCCGGCGCGTCGAAGCCTCCCTCGCCGACCCTACCGAGAAAGAGAGGGTGGGTAAAGTCATTGTCGAGCGCCTGCGCCAGGGCGATTTCGTCCCGCTTTTCGACGGCCGCAGCCTCGGCGGCTGGAAGGGCCTCGTCGCCGACCCGCCCGCGCGGGCTAAAATGACGCCCGCGGAACTGGCCAAGGCCCAGGCCGAGGCCGACGAGCGGATGCGGGCTCATTGGAAGGTCGTCGACGGCGTCCTCGTTTTCGACGGGAAGGGAGAAAGTCTCTGCGCTCTCGGTGACCGCGCCGACTTCGAGCTCCTCGTCGACTGGAAGATCGAGAAGGGCGGCGACAGCGGCCTCTACCTCCGCGGCTCGCCGCAGGTCCAGATCTGGGACGCCGAAGCCAACCCGGCCGGCTCGGGCGGCCTCTACAACAACCAGAAAGGGCGGAGCCAGCCCCTGGAAAAGGCCGACCGTCCCGTGGCCGAATGGAACACGTTCCGGATGTTCATGATCGGCGAGCGGGTGACCGTCTATCTCAACGACCGGCTGGTCGTCGACAACACCGTCCTCGAAAATTATTGGGAAAGGGACAAGCCGATCTACCCGTCGGGTCCGATCGAGCTCCAGGCCCACGGCAACCCGCTATTCTTCAGGAACATTTTCATTCGGGAGATCCCGCGCGACACGGCCGGCCCGGGGATCGCCGAAGCCGAGGCGGCCGAGGGATTCGCGCCTCTCTTCAACGGCCGCGACCTCGAGGGCTGGACGGGCGACACCAGCGGTTACGCGGCGGAAGACGGCAGGATCGTCATCCACCCCGAGCGCGGCAGCGGCAACCTCTATACGGTGAAAGAATACGCGGATTTCGTCCTCCGCTTCGAATTCAAGCTGACTCCCGCCGCGAACAACGGGTTGGGCGTCCGGGCCCCGCTCGAGGGCGATGCCGCCTACGCGGCGATGGAACTCCAGATCCTCGAAGACGGATCTCCCATCTACTGGGGTCTCAAGCCGTACCAATACCATGGCTCGATCTACGGCGTCGTGCCGGCGCGGCGCGGCGCCCTGAAGCCCATCGGCGAGTGGAACACCGAAGAGGTCACGGTCCGGGGCCCGCGCGTCACCGTCGTCGTCAACGGGACGACGGTCGTCGACGCCGACATCGACGCGGCGAGCGCCGGGGGGACCGTGGACGGCCAAGCCCATCCCGGCTTGAAGCGCAAATCCGGTCACATCGGGTTCCTCGGCCACGGCTCCATCGTCGAGTTCCGAAAGATCCGGATCAGGGAATTATAGGGGGGAGTTCAGGACGTTCGAGCACCGCGGCGGCCGAGCGCGCCGAGGCCCAGCGCCTCGCGCAGGGCGGCGTTGATCTGGGTGTTGTCGAGGACGAGGCCCGGATACCAAGTCCCCCGGAATTTCATGAAATAGCGGGCCGCGGCGCCGGCCACGGCCAGGTCGACGAGTTCGTTCGTATGCCCCGCCGTTCCGTAAAAAACATCCTCGTCCGGATAGACGTAGGGCGAGGAGTAGACGGGGCTCTTGAGCGCGGCCCCGTTCGGGGCCACTCCCCTGTCGCTGCCCGTGGGAGGAGGCGCTTCCGGGAAGCCGACGCGCGGGTCCTGGCGGGGCAGGTCCCCGAGGCCGAGGCGTTTCGCGCTATTAAGGACGAGTCCGCCGGTGGCATGGTCGGCGGTCACGAGCAGCACGGTGTTCGTCCAGTCCACCCCGTCTCCCGGACGGTCGACGAAGGCCGTCGCCTCCCGGACCGCCCCGTCGAGGTCGGCGACGCACCCGATCATCCCCCGGAAGTCGTTGTCGTGGTTGGCCCAGTCGATGTCGCCCTGCTCGACGACCAGGAAAAACCCGTCGGGGTCCCCGCTGAGGTAGTCGAGGGCGGCGAGCGTCGCCTCCGCGAGCGACGGATTCTCTTCGCTTCCGGGTCTGACTCGGGGTCGTCCGGGGCTGTCATCCACCTGGGCGACCTCGAAATTGCCGCCCTTGCCGCCGAAGAGGCCGAAGAGCTTCTTGCCGGCCCGGAGGGCGGCCGCCGCGCCTTCGATGACAGCCCGGCCGCCGTCGGCGCCGGGCGTCCTTTCCACCAGCAGATATTCCGGGGAGGTCTTAAGGCCGAGATAGAGGGATTCCGAAATGTAGCCCCTCTTGGGGTTGAAACCGGGATTGTCGAGGAACGGATGTCCGCCGCCGATGACGACATCGGGCTTGACCCGGAGGATGATCTCGTCGGCGATGCCGAGGCCCTTGTATCCCTTGAGGCCGGTGTAATAGGAGTTGCGGCTGGTGTTGTGGCTGACGAAGGCGGCCGGGGTCGCATGGTCGAACGGCACCGTGCTGACGACACCGATGCCCGCGCCGGCCCTGGCCCGGTATTCCTCGACGATCGTGGTCAGCTCGCCGTCCGGAGGGTCTCCCGGAAGCCAGGAGATGTTGCCGGAGTCGGTCTTGAAGCCGGTCGCCAGGGCCGTCGCCGCCGAGGCCGAATCCGTGGCCGGCCCGGGGGGGAAGGGGTCTGCGGCATCCTGGTCCGTGCGCGGCCTCGGTCCCTCGACTTTCACGTCGTAGCCGAGCAGGGGCGTAAACGACGATCGGGAGTACGGCGGGCGGCGGGCCTTCCGGGCGTTCCCGTTATAGACGCTGACGTCCCATGTCGCGACATAGGCCTTGGCCGGGATCTTCTGCCAGGCGAGGCCGTCGTCCGTCCCGTAAAGATAGCGGCTGGCCGCGACTTCATCTTGGGCCGACATCCCGTCGCCGATGAAGAAGATGATGTGCTTCAGGGCCGGGGCGCGCCGGCCGCAGGCGGGGTGGACGACAAGGACGGCCACCAAAAGAACGACGGCGAGGACCGCAAGGGCGGCCCGGTTGGTCCTTCGGCGATTTTCAGTCATGACAATCTATTATAATCCAGCGTACAAATCGGGCGGCCTCGGGACTACGATTCCCGGGATTTTCCGGCTCTGATCGACAGCGGCTCACCACTCCACGAGCCCGGCCAATTTCAGGAACTCGAGCTGGTTGAGGACGGCCTGGAGTGTCGATCGCCGCTCGTTCTGGGCATCGAGCATTTTCCTGATGTCGAGGGCGCTGTGCCTGCCGTTGATGAGCAGCTGGAGCTCGCCCGGGCTGGCGATGGCCAGGTCCTTTCCCTGGACCGGGTACTTGGCCCGCTCGGCCGCGGGAACGGCCGTGATGTATTTCTGGTATTCCCGGTAGCCGTCCCGGCGGACCTTCGCCGTCGGCCGGGGGATGATCTTGGCCGCCGTCTTTTCGAGCGCCGTAAGGACGAGCGGAAGCGGTTTCACCCCGAGCTTCTGGGCGACGGCGGCCCGGTGGGCGTCGATGGCGGCGAGCCCGGCCGCCCCGACTCCATCGACGGCCTTGGCCATTTTGGCGAGGTAGCCGGAGAGGGAGGTATCGCCGGGCGCCAGTTCGAGGACGGAGACGAGGGTGTCTTTTTCGTTCATGACCGCGGCCTCGAAGATGTCCCGGGCGAAGCGGGCCTCCTCTCCGAAAGATCCCGCCGTGGCCCGATTCAGGGCCTCGAGAGAAACGACGAGCTGGTGCCCGAGGCGGCGGGTCGCGTTCGAAACGACCTCTCCGGCGATCTTGACCGCGGCCTCCGGGCCGGCGCCGGCAACGGTGTAGGCGCCCGCCGCGCCGATGACGGCCGCGCGCTTGAGCTGGGTCGGGTCCGCCTTGTCGGCCGTATCGCCCGAGGTGTGGTACCACTTGTCGGGCCAGGCGATCATCATGATGCCGGGGACGCCGACGCCCCAGTCGTTGAAGACCTCGTGGTCCGAGGCTCCGTAATGGGTCTCGATCGAATAGACGAAGGGCTCATCGGCGCCCGAGGGGGCCACGACGCGGACCGGCACGCCGGCCGCGCCCCCCCGATTCTGGATGCGTTCGCGGCTGCCCTCGCCGATATAGCGATAGCAATTCTCCATGACGTCGTTGATGTAGTGGGCGTTTCCGTAGGTCGTCCGCATGAGGCAGAAAAAGGCCTGGTTCTTCGACAGCCACTCGCCGACCATGTCCATGTTGATGTTGCAGAGCGTCTGCTCCATGATCTTCTGATTGGCCTGGACCCACTTGCCGATGCCCGAGAATTCCGGGCCCCAAATGAAACGGATGGACCTTTTCGGCCGGGGCAGGCGGCCCTCGGCGATAAGGGTGTTGAGGACGCGGGCGACCTCGAGGATACAGGCGCTCCCGGAGATGTTGTCGTTGGCGCCCTGTTTCTGCATCCCCTCGAAGAGGTGGGCGGAGAGGATGACCTCGCCCGCGGCCGGGTCCGTCCCCGGGATGAGGGCCAGGACGTTTTCGAGGTCGGCCATCTCCATCTTGGATTCGACCTGGGCCCGGACGGTGATTTTTTCGTTGGCCAGGAGGCGGCGCTTGAGGATGTCGCCTTCACGGACGGGGAGCTGGAAAGCGAACTTCGGCGCCGGCGCTTGGGCCGCCGGCTGGCCCGGCTGCCCCGCCGGGACATCCCTGCCGCGCGTCGAGATGCCGCTCCAGGGCATCTGGATGGGGTCGAAGTAGGGGCGGGACATGCTGATGGCGATGACCCCGAGGGCCCCCTGCGGGATGGCCGCGCCGTAGGCCGACATCAGGCCGCCCTCGGTCACGACGATCTTGCCCTCGACCTTGGCGTCCAGGACTTCCTTGGGCGCGCCGCGGCCGATCCAGACGAGCTCGCCGGCGACGTCGGCCGTGGCGCTGCCGGAGGCCAGCATGGGCAGCATGTCGTGGATGGAGGCGATCTTCTGCCGGCCGGGCTTGGTCTCCCAGAGTTCTCCCTTGACGGCCCGCCAGGCCAGGCTGCCCGGATAGGTGACGACTTCGACCCCGGCCAGGCCGTAGCTTTTGAGCTTGCGGACGATGACCTGAGTTTCGAGGAAGTTTCCCGTGAATTCCTCGTCGAAGCGTTCGCGGTTGAAGGCGTTGATCTCGGCTACCGTGTTCCAGGCTGTTTCTCCGGAGGCCTCACCGACGATCTCGGCGGCCTGGTCCTTGGGCAGGAACGTCCAGTAGAGCCAGGGAGTGTACTGGGCGGAAACGACGGCGGCCAGGACGAATAGAACGGCAACGGCGATAACGTAACGTCTAGGCATAGCCTTCTCCTTTAAGCGTGTTCTTGATCTCCCCGAGCCCCTACATGCCGTACTTGGCGATGATGTCCTGCTTCGTCTTGCCCAGGATGTCGAACTTCCGGCCGACCTTGGTGAACGCGGCCAGGGCCTTGTCGAGGTGATGGATCTCGTGGCCGGCCGAGATCTGGGTTCGGATGCGGGCCTGGCTCTGGGGCACGACCGGGAAGAAGAAACCGATGGCGTAGATGCCCTCGTCGTAGAGGGCCCGCGAGACGTCCTGGGCCAGCTTGGCGTTGAAGAGCATGACCGGGACGATGGGCGTGTCTCCTTCTTTAAGGACGAAGCCGGCCTCGGTCAGGCCTTTGCGCCAGTAGGCCGCGTTCTTTTCCAGCTTGTCCCGCCGCTCGGTCGACTTGGAGATGATGTCCATGACCTTGAGGACGCCGGCCACGACGACCGGGGCGATCGTGTTCGAGAAAAGATAGGGCCTGGCCCGCTGCCGGCACATCTCGACGAGCTCCCGGCGTCCGCTGACGCAGCCGCCGGAGGCCCCGCCGAGGGCCTTGCCGAAGGTCGTCGTGATGACGTCGATCTTGCCGACGACACCGCATTTCTCGTGGGTGCCGCGCCCGGTCTTGCCGATGAACCCGGAGGAGTGGGACTCGTCGACGAGGAGCATGGCGTCGTATTGCTCGCACAGGGCGGCCATCTCGTCGAGCTTGGCCGTGTCGCCGTCCATGGAGAAGACGCCGTCCGTGACGACGAGCTTGAAGCGCTTGTCGGCGTGGAGCTGGAGCTTCTCCTCGAGGTGGCCCATGTCGGAGTGCTTGATCGTGTCGTGCATGGCGCTGCAGAGGCGGATGCCGTCGACGAGCGAGGCGTGGACGAGGCGGTCGGAGATGATGACGTCGTCCTTGGTCAGAATGGCCTCGAACACGCCGGCATTGGCGTCCATGCAGGAGGGGAAGAGGAGGGTGTCCTCGGTCCCCAGGAACTCGGTCAGCCTCTGCTCGAGCTCGCGGTGGATGTCCTGGGTGCCGCAGATGAAGCGGACCGAGGACATGCCGTAGCCGCGGCTATCCAGCCCTTCGTGCGCGGCCTTGACCACGTCGGGATGGCTCGACAGCCCGAGGTAGTTGTTGGCGCACATGTTGATGACCTTCTTGAGGGGCGAGCCGGCCGGGAACTCGACCTCAATATCGGCCGCCTGGGGCGAATGGATGACCCTCTCCTGCTTGAACAGCCCGGCGTCCTGGATGCCCTTGATCTGGGCCTGGTACGTGCCGCGGATCCTATCGCTGTAGGCCACGGCCTTAGCCCTTCTTCGCCACGAATCTCTGGACGAGCAAGACGATCTTGTGGACCGAGTCGAAGGCTTCGGGCGTGGCCTCGTCGTCCGGAATGGCGATCCCGTACTTGTTCTCGAGGAAGCGCTTCAGGGAGACCATCGAGAACGAGTCGACGATGCCGCCCGAGATGAGGGGCGTCTCGTAGGTCAGGGGCTCGCTGTCGTCTTCGAGGTACTCTTTGGTGACATAATTCAGAACGACGTCTTTCAATTTGTCGGCCATATCGTGACTCCTTGTTATATTTGAAATGGGGGACACGTACCGTTTCTCCTGAAACGGTACATGTCCCCGTGATCAGTCGTTCTCCAGCGTCGACGTGTCGCCGATCTCCTCGCCCCACTCCTTGGCGTGGAGGATGCGGCGCATGATCTTGCCGCTCCGCGTCTTGGGGAGCGACGGGACGAACTCGATCTCCTGGGGCATGGCCAGGGGCGAGAGCTTCTTGCGGATGAAGTTCATGATCTCCAGGTCGAGATCTTGGCTTGCGGTGAAGCCGGGCTTGAGCGCGACGAAGGCCTTGACGACCTCGAGGTTGATCGGATCGGGCTTGCTGACGACGGCCGACTCGGCCACGGCCGGGTGCTCGAGCAGGGCCGACTCGACCTCGAACGGGCTGACCAGGTGGCCGGCCGTGTTGATGATGTCGTCGTCGCGGCCGGCGAACCAGAAGTAGCCGTCCTTGTCGATCTTGGACCGGTCGCCGGTGATGTACCAGCCGTTGCGGAACTTCTTCTGGAAAGCTTCTTCGTTGTTCCAGTACGTGCGCATGCGCGAGGGCCAATCGAACTTGAGGGCGACCAGGCCGATCTTGCCGTGCGTCGCGTAGGGCTCGTTCTTGACCGGATCGAGGACGGTCCCGGTGATGCCGGGGAAGGGCTTGCCCATCGAGCCCGGCCGGACTTCCATGCCCGGATAGTTGCCGATGACGATCGAGCCGGTCTCGGTCTGCCAGTACGTGTCGTAGAAGGGCATCCCGAAGACTTTCTCCGACCAGACGACCGCCTCGGAGTTGAGGGGCTCGCCAACGCTGGCCAGGTGGCGGAGCGAGGACAGGTCGTATTTCTTGACGATGTCGTCGCCGGCCTTCATCAGGGAGCGGATGGCCGTCGGCGCCGAGTACCACATCGTCACCCGGCGCTTCTCGATCCACTTGTACCACGCTTCGGCGGAAAACCCGGCATCGAGGACGCACTGGGTGACGCCGATGGCGAACGGCGCGATGATCCCGTACGACGTGCCCGTGACCCAGCCGGGGTCGGCCGTGCACCAGTAGATATCGTCTTCGCGGAGATCGAGGGCCCACTTGGCCGTAAGATACTGGGAGATCAGGGAGTAGTGGACATGCTGGACGCCCTTGGGCATGCCCGTCGTGCCCGAGGTGTAGTGGAGGACGGAGGCCGATTCGGCCTTGGTCGGGTGGATGTCGAGGCGCTCGACGGGGGCGGATTTATCGAGCGAGAAGGCGACCTCACGGTCCTTGAGCGGGGCGACGCCGTCGTGGTCGACGATGATGATGTGCCGGATGTGGGGCAGTTTCTCGAGGATCTTGCGGACCTTGGGGGCATGTTTCTTCTGGGTGATGACGGCCGAGGCTTCGGCGTTGGAGAGCCGGACGAAGAGCGACTCGTCGCCGAAGGCCGAGAACAGCGGCTGGGCGATGGCCCCGATCTTCAGGATGCCGAGGAAGCCGAGGTAGAGCTCGGGGATCTTGTCCATGAACAGGCAAACGCGCTCGCCGTCCGTGAGGCCCAGGCCGCGGAGGAAGGCGCCGATCGTGTTCGTGGCCAGGCGGATGTCGTTATAGGTGTAGGTCTTTTCGACGCCGGTGTGGCCCTCCCAGTGGAGGGCGACCTTCGAGCCCTTCCCCTGCTCGCAGATCCGGTCCGTGCAGTACCAGCCGATGTTGATGGCGTCGCCCGGTTTGTAGCCGAGCTCTTTCTCGGCGATCGTCCAGGAGAAATTCTTGACGCGTTCGTCGTAGGGGCCGATGTTCGACATGCTCTATTCCTCTCCGTTCAGGGTGTTGGCGATTTCGTTTCAAGGACGACGACGGCCGAGGCCAGGTCCTTGATATGGGTCAGTGAGACCTCCATGGCCGAGACGCCGTGGGTTTCGCAGAATTCCTTGACCTTGCCGTGGACGAAGAGCTCGGGCTTGCCCAGGACGTTGTTGACGACCTCGATCTCGGAGAACTTATGCCCGCCGCTCCAGCCCGTGCCCATGGCCTTGAGGAAGGCCTCCTTGGCCGCGAACCGGGCGGCGAAATGCATGGCCGGGCGGTGCTTGGATTCGCAGTAGGCGATCTCGGTCGCGGTGAAGAGCTTGGTTTTGAGGCTCTCCGTGCGGACGAGCTTCTCCTCGACCCTTTGGACCTCGATGATGTCCGTTCCCGCTCCAAAAATCAACGGTTGATGTGCCTTTCGTCCGTGGATAACGGGGCCTGCGGCGCCGGGCCCGCCCGTGAGGCAGCCGCTCCGGCCGAAAGCCCGTAAAGACGGACTAGTATTATAGATAAGCGCCGCGAAATGTCAAAGTCCGGAGGCGACCGACAGGCCGCATCCCGTCACTTTATGATCTCGTGACCTGTTTGCACCGAGAAGAACTTGAAATCCTTATAGTCCAGGCCAATCTTCGATTTTGTCTCCCGCCGGTTAGGCATCAAACCCGGATATTCAATACGAACCGTCGTCCGGTCCGGCAAGAGCACACCGTTGTTCTCGACCCGATACTCGTACGTCCTCAGAAAAAACGGTCTGATGTTCAGCAAAACCGCTTCGCTCAAGACATCGTCGTACCCGTCGAGCGGCACGCCTTCGATCTCGCAGTTGAGGATTCGACCACTCCCCTTCTCCAGCCACGCCTTGGCCGACCGGACGCCATCCGCGTCTCCCAGCTTGGGCACGACCTCTATAACATAGGCGGTCTTACCGAAAACCTTGTCTTCTTTGAGAACCCGATAATGAAAAAGAGCCTGGCGGTCTTCAGCGAGGATATTCAGAGCGGAAGCGATCGGAGCCAGAGCGGAATACCGACTTTCCTCAAGGAGCTCGACCCGATCGGTGATCCTGCGCCCGTTTTCCTTGAGCACGATTCGCCTCTCCTCGATCTCTCCGAATCGTCTGATCATCTGGTAGTCACAATCGAAGCCGAGCCTCTCCGCCCTTCTGCGTTCAATAATTTGAGGCTTATCGACAAGCCAGCCCGTCATCTGACCATCGGCGCTTTCCGTAACTTGGATCCCATAGTCTCTCCCTCTCAACGGCAGCTGGGCCAGACGGTCCGCAGACACAAGAGCATGTGTGATCTCTTTGATCGTTTCTTCGCAGATATAAAAGAGGGCCGCATCGGCCAGCTTTCGGCAATACGCGGAGCATCCGTTCAATATCTTCTCCATTTCCTCTCTCGCGGTCGCATCCACGACCGCGGGATTCTCATCGACAGATGTCACTTCTTCGGCATATGCCATCGGATCGAAACGGAGCATATAATCGAAGGCAGCGGGAACTGGTTTTCCCTTTTGAAGCACGGGCTCAAATGTCCACTTCCAAAACGCTTGGGACGCCGAATAGTCGAGGTAAGGATGGAGGGAGGACAGCACCTGCACCATCCGGACATCCCCTTTTTCGTCAATGGCGATCCGAAGCCCGACCTCGCCCTTGATACCCCGCCGTCTCAACTCATCCGGATAGGCCGGAAGGACCTTCTCAACAGGCAGAGGCGCCGGCACGAGCTTCGGCATGGGTGGGGCCTTAAGCGTCGGCGCGGACCTGCGCTTGGGCTCGGGCTCATTGGCGGTCAACTTAACGACCATGAAATAGGGACGGTTCCCGTAGGGAATGCTGATAATAACCGGATCATCGAAGCCGGCGGTTAAAGTTTGATCCACGATCAGCTCCATCTTTTCCCCGTCCCGGGTCGCTTCCCAAGCATTTCGAAGCATGGTCCGGTCGTCTTTTTCCGGCCGGACGATCCCCTCCATGGTTTTAGAGAGGAACACACGGAATGTCACCAGAGCAGCGGAAAGGACCTTGTGCCTTAGGTCGATCCTGTAGGCTAGCTGCCTGCCTAAAACCACCTGGCCTGGGAAGGGGAGGTCCTCTCGTTGAGTTTGCTTGAACAAGAAGAGCTCGTCGAGTGTTCGCAGGTTCTTCCCTTCCAAAAGAGCATCGATGACGGCCGTTTTGAAAGCGTTATCGGGACCCCCGGCCAACGGCTTGAGAGAGGCGAGCTCCGGGGAAAGCGAGACCGTCAGAAGCTCGATTTGTTGCGCGCCCGTCTGGCCCTCCATCAATGTCCCTTGAAAAAGCCATATCCGGACGGTTAGCACCTGCTTCCCCGCCAAGATGCCTGGCGGGAAGAGGACAAAGCAGAAAATAATGATCAGGATTTTACTGAGCTTCGTCATCATTGACTTCCCCCAAAAGAATTGTGCAACCGCCTCTTAATCCCTACTAATTGCCAGCATAAAATATGCCAGATCGGCTAAAATAGTAACATATGTACATTCTGTCTGTTAAGCGTATTTCGAGCGCCGCTTTGCCCGGCTGTCATTTAAAAAATTGCTATTCTTAGCAAGGATGAGGTTCTCAGCTCCGCCTCGAGGGCGAGGAGCGAAGGGGCGCACGCTCCACGCTGATATTGGACGCGAGACCTCAGGGCCGGAAAATGGGGGCAATCTCCATCCCGCCGCTTTTCCCACGGCAACATGGCCCGCTCAGTTGGGAAACCGACAATCCGTCCGGTCCAACTGCCGAGACCGAGAGCGTCTGCTTATAGATTGTCAATGGCCCTTTTCAGTTTTCCTCGGACCTCCGCGCCGACCGGCTCGAGGGCCGGATTCCCGACCGCCTGCATCGAGGCCACCGGGTTGATGGCCGCGACCTCGACCCGGCCGTCCTCGGTCATATCGAAAAAATAAACCCAAGAGAGGCTAATTCCTCTTATTGATGAGATTCAGGATGATATGTACGATCGCTTCCTTTTCTTTCGGAGAGCTCTCCGCCGCGAGCAGGGTGATAGCGACCAGCGCGTTATCGGCGAGCCGCTTCGTGCCGTCTTTCCGGTAAAGAAGGCCATTTTTCTCCATGAACCAGAGAAAAAGAGCGGCGGCGATACGTTTGTTCCCGTCGACAAAGCTGTGATTTTTGACGATGAAATAGAGGAGATTCGCAGCTTTGTCTTCCAAACCCGGGTATAGGTCCCGACCGCCGAAGGTCTGCATGATCGTATTCAGCGAACTATGCAGGCTCTGGTCCTTCTCCCTGCCGAAAAGGTCGGATGCGTCGAATTTCAGGCGCAATTGGCCGATAATTCCGAGCGCCTCTTCATAAGAGATGCTTTTGGCAGGACCCGAAATGACCTCGGCCTTCGGAATTCGCTTATGGTCATAATCGTCCAGGAGGTCGAGGGCCCTGGCATAGTCCGTCACGACGCGCAACAGCGCCTTGGCCTGGTCGGAATCTACGTCCTGACGATCCAGGACATGCTCGATGAGATGAAGAGACTGCCGCAACTCTCTGAGGCGGCGTTCATTCGTTGTATATCCCTTGACAATATGCTCCCGCAGCATGTTCGTAGCCCAAATCCGGAATTGAGTCCCCCGCTTGGAATTGACCCGATAGCCGACGGAAATGATCATATCGAGGTTATAGAGGTCGACCTGACGTACTTTGCCATCAGCGGCAACCTGTGCATTTTTTGCACAGGTTGAATCCGGGGCTAACTCGTTCGTAGAATATATGTTACGGATGTGCCTGACTATCACCGTGCGGTCTCGCCCGAACAGGGTCGCCATCTGACGAGCATCCAGCCAGACGGTTTCTTTATCAAGGCACACCTCCATAACTGATCTGCCGCCTGGGGCCTTATATATGACAATCTCTCCCCTGCCATTCTTCACAGGCCAACGGACTTTTGTTTCCCTAACTCTACTTTTCATCATGATCACAGCTCTCAATGAAAATTAAACACTCTTCTTAATGACGCCGCAGGTCGGGGCGCTGTCTCACGAATTCAGCCAGTATTTTCCCCAAGCTTCAGCGGCTTATCATGTCTGATAACACGGGACCGGTGGGAAATCAAGGCTGTATGCCCGACCCTAAGGCGGGACCATTTTTTCGACCGATAAGTTTGAAACACGGTCAGAGGCAGTCGATGACGTGTTTCAGCTTCGCCCGGACCTCCGCGCCGACCGGCTCGAGGGCCGGATTCCCGACCGCCTGCATCGAGGCCACCGGGTCGATGGCCGCGACCTCGACCCGGCCGTCCGCGAGCTCCTGGACGATGACGCTACAGGGCAGCATCGTACCGATCTTTTCCTCGGCCATGAGGGCCTTGTAGGCATAGGGGGCATTGCAGGCCCCGAGGATCCGGTATTTCCGGAAATCGACTCCGAGCTTCTCGTTGAGGGTCTTCCTGACGTCGATGTCGTCAGGACGCCGAACCCTTCCCTCTTAAGTTCCGCCGTGACCTTCTCGACGGCCTCGTCAAACTGGATTTCGAACGTTTTGCTGAAATAATAGCTCATGGACACCCTCAGTTTCAGAAAGTGTTGCCCACCTACTTTTTCGGATAAGCCGGCTTGGGCGCGAACTTCGACGGGTTCTTCTTGATCTTGTCCAGCACGACCTCGATCGCCTTCTCGAGCTGGAGGTCGCGGCCGGCCATGACCGAGCCCGGGTCGTTGTCGACCAGGACGTCCGGGTCGGCGCCATGGTTCTCGACCAACCACTTTCCGTCCCGGCCGTAGAAGGCGTTGTTCGACTGCTCGACCGTGCCGTTGTCGACCGTCAGCTGCTGGTTGAGGATGCCGACCAGGCCGCCCCAGGACGGGACGCCGACGACCGTTCCGAGCTTGCGGGCCTTGAAATGCTCGACGAAGGCCTCGCCGTCCGAGCCGTTGTTCTCGTTCGAAATGACGATGTAGTTGCCGTTGCCGGCCGCGCCGGGATAGCGGAACGGGACCATGCCGCGGAGGTTGTTGTAGGCGACGAGCTCGCGTTCGAGCTTGTCGATCAGGAAATACTCCGTCCAGCCGCCCGAGTTCCGTCGCAGGTCGAGGATCACCCCGTCCTTGTAGCGGAAGGCCCGCCAGTACTTGTCGAACTCGCCGATCCCGCCGCCGCCCATGGCAGTGATATGCATGTAGCCGACGCGGCCGTCCGTGGCCTTCTCGATGGCCTTGATATTGTCCTGGATCCAGCGGAAGTAGCGCATCTGGCCGTCGCTGCGGACGGGTTCGACCTCGAAGGTTTTGGCGCCTTCGGTCGTCGGACGGGCGTTGACCGTGACCTTGATCTTCTTCCCGGCCGTCGTTTGGAGCAGTTTGAAATAGTCGTCGCCGGCCTTGAGCGGCGTGCCGTTGACGGCCAGCAGGAAGTCGCCTTCCTTCACGGCGATATCGGGCCGGACGAGCGGACCGGGGAGGTTGAGGTTGATCTCGGTCGGGCCGTAGATCCGGACCAGCTTGTAGAGGCCCGAGGCCTTATCAGGAACGAGGTCGGCGCCGAGGAGTCCCGTGAAGACAGGCGAACTCGGGGTCGCGCCCGGGCCGAAGTCGCCGCCACCGACGTACGTGTGCGAGACGCACAGCTCGCCGACCATCTGGGACAGGACCCAGTTGAGCTCGCTTCGCGAGGAGAGGAAGGGAATGTATGCGCGGTACTTATCGCCCATGGCTTTCCAGTCGCGGCCGTGGAAACCGGCGTCGTAGAAAAAGTCGCGATACCAGCGCCAGGCGTCGTTGAAGATCTGGTTCCACTCCTTCTGGAGGTCGACCGTGTAGACGAGACCGGAGAGGTTGAGCTTCTCGCCGGAAGCCTTTGAAGCAAAAGCCTTTTCGACCGTGGTCGTATAGAGATCGGCGTCCCTGCGGACGAGGAGCTGTTCGCCGTTCGCCGACAGAAAGAAATCCCGGACCTTGTCGTTGAGAGTGACCTCCTTCCGGTCGGCCATATCGAAAATGTGCAGGGTCCATTTGGTCTCTCCCTGCCGGGGTTTGAAGATCTCCTCATACTCGGCTTCGGTGAACGCGTCCACCGAGGCCCACAGGACCTTGCCCTTGCCGGCCTTGAGGAAGAAATAATTTCCGGCGGGGACGGGCAGCGGGAACGTCCGCTTCGCCAGCCCCTCGGTGTCGATCCGGAACGGCACGGGTTCGGCCTTCTTGTCCTCAGGGACGCCGCCGTCGGGCGCGAACGGCGGCCGCTCGCCGTCGCGGAGCTCCACGGCCATCACCTGCTGGGGCGTCGCCATCACGTGGTTGTCCTCGTAGAAGTCCATGAGGATGTCGAAGTTCCGGCTCGAGACGTAGTAGAGGTATTTTCCGTCGGCGTCGAACGACGGATAGAGGTTGTCGTAGAAATCGCCCGTCACCGGGACCTTTTTGCCCGTCTCGATGTTATAGAGGAAGATCTGGCTGTTCCGATTAGCCTGGACGAAGCTGTAGGCGATCCACTTGGAGTCCGGCGACCAGGCGTAGTCGGCGATCTCCCACGTGAACTCGTCGTTCTTCATCTGGTTGGAGGAATCGACCTTGACCAGCTTCTTCGCGGCCACTTCGACGCAGAAGATCGCATAGTCCTTGTTGCCGAAGAGGATCTTCTTGCCGTCGGGGGACCAGGCCAGGCGATAGACGGCCCTGTCCAGGTCGGTCGTGATCGCCGTCCAGTCGCCCCCCGCGACGCCCTGTGTGTACAGCTGGTAGTCGCCCGTCTTGTCGCTGAAGAAGGCGACCGTCTTGCCGTCGGGCGAGAGGGCCGGGTGCATCTCCCGGGTGCCGGGCGTCCCGGACAAGTTATCGGCCGTTTCGGCACCAACGGGGACGCGGAAGACGTCGCCTCGCGCCTCGAGGATAACGGTCTTTCCGTTGTCGCCGATGTTGACGGAATGGATGTAGTCCTTGGGGTTGATGACACGGTTGCGCAGGGCCCAACGGTCGGACGGCACCTCCACGGCGATCTTCCTGTCCTGCCCCGCCTGGACATCGAAGACGTGGATCCGGCCGTCCTGCGCATAGACGATGGAGCGGCCGTCGGACTGGGGCATCATGACGTCGAAATCGGCGTAGTTCGTAACGGCCTTGACCTCCTTGGTGCCAAGCTTCTGGGTGAAGAGATTGGCGATGCCGCTCCCCCTGTCGGAGACGAAGTACATCAGGCCCCCGGCCCACATCGGGTAGCTGTTCTTGCCGACGTAGTCCGTGACAGGCGTGTGCGTCTTGGCCACGGCGTCGTACAGCCAGATGTCCTGATATTGGCCGCCTTTGTAGCGCTTCCAGTAGTACTCCTCGTTGCCGCGGCGGCAGTAGAGGAACTTGTGCTCCTCGGGCATGAAGCTGACGAGAACGCCCCGATCGAGGGGCAGGCGCTCCGGGGCGCCGCCCTTGACCTTGACCGAATAGAGGTTGGGGTCGCGGCCGACGACGTTCTCGAACATCGACCGGAAAACGACCTCGGTCCCGTCCGGCGTCCAGGCGACGACCTGCGCTCCGCCCGGGTTGTAGCTCAGGCGCACGGGCGCTCCGCCCTCGGCCGCCATGAGATAAACGGCCGGGGCTCCGTCATAGGTCGCCGTGAAGGCGAGCCATTTCCCGTCGGGCGAGAACTTGGCGAAGTTCTCGGTCCCGGGAAACGTCGTCAGACGGGTCGCAACACCGCCCTGGGCGCCGACGACCCAGAGGTCGGATTCGTAGGTGAAGGCGATCTTGTCGTTGTGGATGGTCGGGTAGGTGAAGAACCGCCCCTCCTGCGCCGCGAAAACAACGGCACCCAGCAGCAGGATGGCTAGAAATACTCTTAGGAT
>Ga0315279_10005086_pt1 | contig 17241 bp, 10 predicted proteins | sample YL17G06_20_MG_FD_203694 | JGI IMG/M metagenome (GOLD analysis project Ga0315279, IMG submission 203694) | Sediment microbial communities from Yellowstone Lake, YNP, Wyoming, USA - YL17G06_20 | ecosystem: Environmental > Aquatic > Freshwater > Lake > Sediment | place: USA: Wyoming | collected... | reverse complement strand
TTCGTCGATGGTGGTGCGGATGAGGTGGATGGCGTAGCCCACGGCGTCCCGGAAGGACGTGACGGAGAAGATGGGCAGATCCCCTACTTCTTGTGCATGCGTTGCCAGCGGGTCTTCTTCCGCATCTTGTCGTACTTGTGCTTGCGGATCTTCTTGCGCCTCTTTTTGACAACTGAGGACATAGGCGCTCCTTTCTGAGCATTGGCGCGGAAACCCAGAGGGGGCTCGAACCTCCCGCCATCGATTCGGCACAGCGGATTATACCAGGCGCCTCGCCCTCAGACGAGACTTGTGAGCGCTTTTAGGGGGAAGGAGCGCTGACCAGGGGCGTCAGGTATTCCTCCACCACTCGATAGATCTTGGTCTGGGGGTTCTCGTAGACGAGTTCCAGAGCACCGCTCTCCATCTCGTCGAACTTGTCCAGGCCGGGGCCGGGATAGTATTGCCGCTCCACCTCGCCCAGGATGACCAGGGAGACGCCGTACTTCTGGAGGATGGCCTCCGCCTCCTGCGGGTCGCTTGTCGTGTAGAACTTGCTCACGTCCTGCAGCCGCGTCTCCACCATGAAGGCGAAGGAGCCGCGCTGCTGCGTCTGGTGCCAGCGCCAGCCGATGACGGTGGGCAGCCCGGTGTAAATGGCGAAGCGGGAGCCCCAACGATACTCCGGCGTGCTGGCCTCGATCGTGACTGGGGAGCCCGTGACGTTGTTGCGAAGCCACTCAATGGCGTCGAGGTCGTACTTGAGTTCGATTGGTCCGCCCTCATCCTGGTAGACGCCCTCCTCCATGAAGGCGAAGCCGTTGTTGGTGTGACCTCCGTTGCCAAAGCGGTCCTGCACCCGCTGAGGGGTGGCCCCGGCCGGATAGAGGAAGGCGCCAATGAGCAGCAGGGCCAGGGTGACGATCCAGACGCTTCTCAGGCTGAGGGTGCGGGGCAGGAAGGCGGGCCGCGACGCTCGCAGGCGGCCCAGCACGGAGGCCAGAGAAGGCGGCCGCAAGACGGCGAGCAGGTACCAGGCGGTGAACGAGCCGGCTAGGGCCAGCAGCACCCAGATGTGGAGGTAGAACTTGAAGACCGTGTTCATGCGCGCGATGTCGCCGTCCAGGGTGACGACGTCGACGCCGGCGCTGAGGCCGAAGGCCAGGCCCAGCATGGCGAGCACGAACAGCCGTATCGGTGCGTCCGGCCGCGGGGCCGAGAGCTCTCGCCAGGCGAGGAACGCCACCGCCAGCAGCAACAAGATCATGGAGAAGAGGACGAACTGAGAGTGCATGGCTAGCTCGCCCAAAGCCATAACCAGGATGGCCACCCCGGCGGCACCGGCGCCGACAGCCATGCCCAGGGCCAGAGGTCGCAGGGGCGAGGCCGGCAGGCTCATCGCCACCGCCCAGGCGCCCACCACCAGCGCCGCCAGGACCACCAGAGCCCAGGCCATCAGTGGGTGGTCGCCTGTGATGAAGCCATAGAGCAGGCTGCCCCCTAAGACGGTCGCACCGGCGCCCGCCAGGATGCCGGGGAACTGCAACTGGCCATAGACGCGACTTGCGGCGGACAGGACCCCTCCCTCACGCTTGGAGGCGCGGCGGAGGGCGCTCCAGTTGCGCAGGGCCCGATAGAGGAGAAAGGCCAGCAGGCTCCAGGACAGGAACATGAAGAGACCGAAGTGGGCCAGGTACTGACGCAGAGGCGTGGTCTCCGCCGTCTTGTGGAGGCCGGCGTAGAACAGATGGTAGTGGCGCTGGAAGGGCAAGAAGAAGAGTAAAGAGAGAACCGCTAGTGTAACAGCCTTGATGGCCCCCCGGGCCAGCGCCATCCTGGTCAGTCGGCCGTCGCGGGCCACCTCGCTCAGGAAGACGGCGGCGATGACGAAGAGCAGGAAGGGCGGATAGTCCCAAGAGTTGATCCAGCGCAGCGAGCCTACCACAAGGGCGAGCGCCGCCAACAAAAGCCAGCTCCTGTCGAGCGCCAGCAGGCCGGACAGCCCCTCTGAGCGGAGGCCCGAGGGTGAGCGCCCGCTGCGGGCCCGTTGAGGCGGCGTTGCCACCAGGGCGAAGGCCATGGCAATGGTGAGCACGTCGAAGGGCAGGGCCATCAGGTGGGCGTGCAGGTCAGCGAAGAGGAAGGTGAAGTAGGGGAACTCGGTGATGCTGATCTGCGGCGGCATCATGCGGCTGGACCGCCAGTAATCGAAGGGCGGCAGGTCCGCGCCCCCGAAGAGCACCTCCTTGATGCCTCCAATGGTCCCCACCACGCCGCTGAGGAGCGGCACGCTGCTGCCCAGGTGCCAGTCGCTCACCGCCGACAGGCGGTCCACCGTCTGGTCGACGGCATCCAGGTTCCCCAGGATAGTCACCATGGCCACCGCCAGGACGCCGGCCAGGATGGGGCCGCCGGCACCCAGGCGGCCGCCGCCCGGCTTGCGGCGAAGGCGCCGCCGGACCACCTCCGCCATGTTGTAGCCCAGCGAGGCGACAGCCCCCACGGTGAAAGCGAAGAAGAGGGGCACCGCCAGGTTGTAGGCCACCTCGGGCACGATGCCCGTCCCCTTGATGAGGGTGGCGGTCATGAACTGGCCGAAGTAGTAGTAGTTGATGTAGCCTCCGCTGAACCAGGGGTCATAGGGGGGCAGCTCTGTGCTGCGCACAACGGCGTTCAGGTAAGCGAAGTCCATGGGCTTCTCGCCGCCTCGCGCCGGGTGCCAGAGGTCCGGGTCAGCCATGCGCACGAAGTAGAAGGCCAGGAAGGCGGCCAGGAAGAGGGCCTCACCGATCAGGATGGCCCGCCAGTGTTGCCGCACGTAGTCGATGGTCCGCTGTCGCCAGCGGCAGGCGGCGGCAGCGCCGGCCAGTAGCAGCAGCGCCGCAATGATGAGGATGATGCCGCGCGTGAAGTGGAAGACGCCGAGGCTGGTGCCCAGCCACACGGGATAGGCGATGGCCAGGAGGGCCAGGGGCTTCGTCAGCAGGTAGCCGCCGTCGGGAAGGTGGCGAAAGATCACCGGGGCCAGGGGCAGCAGTGCCAGGGATACCAGCTCCATCATCAGCAGCCAGGAGATCGCGGGAAAGCGGTTGCTGAGGCTATCGGGGTCGAAGAGGCTGGTCCAGGTGCCGCCGCTCTGCTGAACCTGCCGCTCCTCCGGTCGCATGATCAGCCCGTTGCCGCCAGCGTCGGCGGGGGTCAGGTGCACCGCCGATTCCGGCGCGGCGGCGGCCAGAATAGCCTCCACGTCCTCCGAGACGTAGGCAGGTGTCTTCCTCAAGATGGTCACCTTGGGGTGGTCATAGACAGTGAAGGCCTCTTCCGCCCCCTGGTCGGGAATAGTGATGCCGAAAAGGCTGGGGTAGGAGGTGAAGGTGGCGGCGATCTCAAACCCCAACTTTTCCTTGAAGAGCAGGTCATAGTAGAGGCTGGTCATGGGGTACTCGGCCGGCACCCGCGGTATCGACCCGTAGAGGCGGTTACTGGTGATAGCGATGTAGTCGACCTGATCAAGGTCGGCCATGATTTCGGCCAGCTTCTGGTTGCTGTCGGCGCCGTAGAGGGCCATCTCTACCGGGCGATACTGCTCGCTGATGCGGCCGCCGGGGAGACTAAAGGGGATGGCATCGTCCCAGTGCTCGTGGCCGATGACTGCCCCCTGCGGCACGTTGTCGAAGATCCACTCCGTGCCCGAGAGGCGGCTCAGGGGTCGGCGGTAGATGCTGGTGAAGGCCAGCGCCCAGAAGGTGGTGAGCACCACTGTGGCGATGAGGGCTCCCTTGGCCACCACGGGCACGGCAGGCCTGGCGTAGCGATAGAAGGCACCGAGGCGCTGGGCCAGGGCCCACTTCCAGCGTTCGTTCCACAGGGTCAGGAGGCCGAACGTGGCCAGGACCACCAGCTCCGGGTAGATGGGCAGGAAGTAGCGCATGGTGGTGACGAAGCGGCCGCCTGAGTAGAGGAAGTTGCCCAGCACCCAGACCAGGAGCAGCAGATGCTGGCTCTCTCGATGACGGAGGGTGCGCCAGAGAGCGCAGAGGACGCCGCCCCAGGCCGCCAGGCCAAGGGCCGGCCCCATCCCCCAGACCACCATGTTCTTCAATGGGAACAGGTAGGGTGTGCGCCCTATCCACTGCACGTTGGGCGGGAAATCCCCGCCCGTGCTCTGCCGCCGCAGGTTGTTCATGTCGTCGATCCACTGATGGGAGAGCCCCACGTCCCACCAGTGAGAGCCGGCGAAGGCGTACGGCTGAGCGATCCGGAACACGACGAAGGCGGCGAGGACGGCCAGCGCCAGTCCCATGACGGCGCCGCTGAGCGCGGCGTGGCCTCTGGCTCGGAGGCCCGCCTCCTCGGTAGGCAGGTCGGCCCCTTTCGGCGGTGGCTGGGCGCCCTTCAGCCACTGCCAGGTACCCCGACCGACGGCCTCCAGGGTCGGCCAGGCACGGATGACGGCGGCCAGGCCGATGATGCCCAGCAGAGGCAGGGCGGTGAGCTTGCACGCCACAGCGAAGCCGAGGGCGAGGCCGGCCAGGGCGTAGTTCCGCCATCCTCCCTCCTGGGCGATGCGCACCGAGTAGTAGATGCAGAGGAGGCAGAAAAAGGTGAGGAAGGACTCCACCACAAAGAAGTGGGCGTGCTGGATGTTCAGGACCGTCACCGTGAGGAGGAAGGCGGCTAGCAGGCCCGCGTTGCGGCCGTAGAGGCGTCGCCCCAGCAGGAAAATGAGCAGCACGCTTCCCACGTCGAAGAGGCCGGCCAGGAAACGCCCCACCAGGTTGATGTCGCCGTAGTCGGCTTTGTTCACCACCTCGGCGACGATGCGGACAAAGAAGAGGGGGAAGGTGCCGTAGATGAAGCTGCCGTCGCCTTGGTTGTAGGGGTTGAGGGGCGACTGCTTGCTGTTGAAGTACTCGCCGAGGCTGCTGGGGATCTTGATGTGGGACTCGACCATGGCCATGAAGCGCTCGTCGGGGTGGATGTGCTGGCCGGCGTCCCAGTTGTTGCCCCAGAGCCGTAGCCAGAGGGCGAAGCCAATGATGACAACCAGGAGGACAGGGGAGAAGTAGCGTGCCTGGGTAAGCCCCCTCAGGCGCGCGAGAAGCGTGGGCGACTCCGGAAGGGGCAAGGCCTGATCCCTTTCCTGGGCGTCTGCGCCCGGGTCACCGGCTGTGGGCTCGCCGAAAGCCACGCGACCTCCTACCGCTTGGTGAGACTTCTCTTGCCGGGCCGCCTGGCCTTGAGGCAGATGTTGACTGCCGGTCCCCGGTCAAAGCCTGGCTCGTTGAGGCGGTCAATAGCCGTGAACAGCCTTACCCCGAGAAGAACCGGCGTCAGCCTTGGCTGTGTTCCCCAGAAGGCATAGCGGCCGGTCTCGGTCGTCTGCTTCCTCCTTGCCCGGAGCCGGAGGAGAGCCTTCCCTACCCCGTAGATTACGTTGTGGCTAAAAGGCATGCAAAAACGAATCTCCAGGCGCACGTCCTCCACGCGCAGGCGAGCCGCCTTCACCAGCTCCGAAAGCTCGTCGGGCGAATAGAGGCGGAGGTGGCCAGTCCACAACCCACCGAAGAACCCGCTGGTGTAAGGCCGGAGGCCAAGCGCCTGGCGGGCAGCGTTCACCGGGTCCCACAGGAAGGGGTAGCGACGATGAGGGACACTGATGGCCACGATGCCTCCCCGACGTGTCACGCGGGTCACCTCCCTAAGGGCGGCAGCATCATCCGGCACATGCTCCAGCACCTCCGAGAGCACGACCTTGTCGAAGGCTTCGTCCTGATAGGGCAGGTGCAGACCATCTCCGACAACCAGGCGGGCCCGGGTGAAGGAGGAGTCGGACAGGGCCTCGCGGAGCCGCCCCTCGTCGGAGTCGACCCCGTGAAGCTCGCTCGATGACAGCATCGCCAGTAGGTGTAGCCAGAAGCCAAGCCCACATCCGCAATCCAAGACGCGATCCGTGGGCTCGGGATCGAGGTAATCAAACAGCACACTGGCCCGTCGGCGGAAGGCGATGTCCGGCTCAAACCGGAGGATCTGCTTGACCGCCGATGCTCTCGTGGAGGCCCGCGGCGGCCTGCGATAGGATCTCGACATAGCTGTCAATGGTTCGCTCGAAGCTAAAGGTCTCCAAGATAGTCTCACGGGGCTTCACGTACCGCTCGCGGTTCTTGATCACTCTGACGACGGCCTCAGCCAGGGCCCTGGGGTTGCGCCGGGGCACGATCTCGCCCATCCCCGTGTGGGTCACGGGGTCGCGAAGGCCGGGAATATTGGTCACCACTACGGGGGTGCCGCACAGCATCGCCTCCACCTGCACCATACCAAAGCAGTCGCTGTCGCTGGGGATGGCCAGCACGTCGCACGCGGAATAGAAGTCGGTGAGGACCTGGTCGTCCTCAATGAGCCCAAAGAAGTGGAGATAGGGCTTGTTGCGTTCGATGAGAGGCACGCAGCGTTCGTAGAACTTCTCATAGAACATGTGATACTCGCCGGCGAACGCGACCTTGGCATCGGGAAGCGACTTCCGGATGTAAGGTATTGCCCTGAGGAGGATGTCGGCCCGCTTCTCCTCAACAAGGCGGCCGGCATAGCCCACAATGGGGCCGCCCTTCGGGTTGACCAGCTCTCGCAGAGCCCGGCCGCCGCTCTCTGAAGGCGAGTTCGGGGCCACGGCCGGATAGACATGGCGCATCTTGTGGCGGTATGGCGCGAGATAGGTGGAGTGCTCCGCGTAGTCGATGCTGTTGGCGATGATGGTATGAGCGGTGAAGGCAGCGTAGCGGTAGTTGAGGAGCATGACCGTCTCGATCGACCGATTGAGGAGACCAGCCGGCAGCATCAGGTCGCCGTGGTGGGTGATTACGAGGCGCTTGCCCAGTCGCCTTGCCAGGAAAGCGACCAGGGAAGCCTCCAGGATGGGCGTGTGAATGTTGACCACGTCGTGCTTGGCGATGAGCTGATAGGCGGCCCAGGGGAAGCCAGGCATCACCACGCCCCGACTGATGCTCAGGTAGGGGCGGAGGCGGAGCACCTGCACACCGTTCAGCCACTGCTTGCGGGGAAGGCCGGGCTTGAAGCGGGAGGTGAGGACGGTGACTTCGTGGCCTCGCTGCGCGAGGGTCTCAGCGACGCGCTGGGCGTACAGCGTCAGGCCGGTGCGATGGGGCCAGTAGTAGGTAAGGCAGCTCAGGACCTTCATACCGCGTTTGGCCTCTTTTGGCGTTGCCATCGTTCCATCGAGGGAGCAGATGGAACGCCGAGAAGGGCGCGAAACCAGTCGATGGTGGTACGCAGCCCCTCTTCCAAGGGAGTAACGGGACTCCAGCCCAGTTCTGACCGGGCGCGGCTGATGTCGGGGCAACGGCGGGCGATCTCACCGGGGCGCCGGTCCACGTGGACGATGGGCGAGGGGCTCCCCGTGATCTCCTTCACCAGGCGGGCATACTCCAGCACCGGGCGTTCGTCAGGGTTGCCCAGGTTGAAGATCTGGCCCAGGGATCGAGGGTGAAACATGGCCAGGCGGAGGCCCTGCACCAGGTCTGAGACGTAGCAGAGGCTGCGGGTCTGCCTGCCATCGCCGTGGACGGTGATGGGCTGCCCACCTAGCGCCTGGGTGACGAAGTTCGGTATGAGGCGGCCGTCGTCGGGGGCGCTGCGTGGCCCGTAGCAGTTGAAGATACGCACGATGCGCGCGTCCACGCCGTGCATCTGGTGGTAGACCATCGTCAGGGCCTCGGCGAAGCGCTTGCTCTCATCGTAGCACGAGCGGGGGCCCACGGGGTCCACGTTCCCCCAGTAGCCCTCGCCCTGGGGGTGCTCCAGGGGGTCGCCGTAAACCTCTGAGGTTGAGGCCAGGAGGAAGAGGGCGCCCCGGGCGCGGGCCAGCTCCAGCAGGCGGTGGGTGCCCACGGAGTTGACCAGCATGGTCTCCACGGGGTAACGGCCGTAGCCCAGGAGACTGGCGGGGCTGGCCAGGTGGAAGACGGCATCGACCTCCGGCAGGTGTACCCGACAGAGGTCTCCTTCATGAAGGGTGAAGCGCTTCTCTCCTCCCAGGTGGGCCAGGTTCTCGCGTCGGCCGGTGACGAAGTTGTCGACGACAACGACCTCGTGGCCTTCCTGGAGCAGCAGGTCGCACACATGGGAGCCGAGGAAACCGGCGCCGCCGCTGACTAGGATTCTCACCTAGGCTTCCTTTGGCTGACGTTCCCGGGCCAGGGGCTCCTCCCGATGGTCGGGGCGCCCGATGCTGAGGTAGGTGAAGCCGTGGCCTCGCACCACGTCCGGCTGAAAGAGGTTGCGGCCATCGACGAGGACGGGGCGGCGCATGCGGGCCTTCACCTGCTTCAGGTCCAGATCCAGGAATTGGGGCCAGTCGGTGGCGATGATGACGGCGTCGCAGCCGCTCACCGCCTCGTAGGCGTCCGAGCAATAGGTCACGTCGCGGAGGATCTTGGCCAGGTTCTTGTTAGCCACCGGGTCGTGGGCACGGACGGCGGCCCCTTCACGTTCGAGGAGGCGGATGATGTCGATGGCTGGCGAGTCGCGCACGTCATCGGTGTTGGGCTTGTAGGCCAAACCCAGGACGGCGACCGTGGCGCCTTCCAGGCTGCCCAAGGTCTGGCGCAGGCGGCGTACCAAGCGCCGACGCTGGTCGACGTTGATCTGGAGGACAGCGTTGAGGAGCTGGGGATGGCTGCCATAAACGCTGGCCATGTGGGCCAGGGCTTTCACGTCCTTGGGGAGGCAGCTTCCGCCGTAGCCGATGCCAGCCTGCAGGAACTGGGAGCCGATGCGTTTGTCCAACCCCATCCCCTGGGCGACCTGGCTGACGTCGGCGCCTACGCCTTCGCAGATAGAGGCGATCTCGTTGATGAAGGAGATCTTGGTCGCCAGGAAAGCGTTGGAGGCGTACTTGATCATCTCAGCCGTCTCGGGATCGGTGATGAGCACAGGGGCCTTCGGGGGGCCGTAGAGTTCGGCGACGCGGCGGGCAGCCTCTCGGTCGTGGGAGCCCAGCACAACCCGATCGGGCTTCATGAAGTCTTCGATGGCGGCGCCTTCGCGCAGGAACTCTGGATTGGAGACAACGGGCAGCTCACCCAGACCACCAGCCTCCTCGTGCAGAATATGGTCGAGGGTCTCGGCGGTGCCTACGGGCACCGTGCTCTTGTTGACGATGATAGGGCGGCTGTCCTTGAGGGCTCGCCCTATCTCGCGGGCGGCCCGGCGGACATAGCGGAGATCGGCCGCTCCCTCCGGCGTGGAGGGGGTGTTCACGGCGACAAAAATAAAGTCCACCCCCTTCAGGGCTTCCTTGTAGGAGGTGGTGAACTTGAGAACGTCGGAGGCGCAGTGCCGTTCGATCAGGGTTTCAAGCCCTGGCTCGTGAAAAGGGACGGTTCCGTTACGGAGGGTCTCAATGCGGTCCTCGTCCGTGTCCACGCAGGTGACGCGGTGCCCCACCTCGGCCAGGCAGGCGGCCGTCACCAGACCGACGTGGCCCGCCCCAACGACGCATATCGAACTGGGCCTCACCCTGTCCCGTCTCCCGACACGCTCTCCGTGGGCACCAGTGTTCAGTTGCGACAAGGGGGCTGCAGCCCCCAGCACCCGTCGATTCTATTAGCGGCGACAGTATACTTTTCTCTACCCCGAGGGCGCAAGGATTGTGGCGCCGGCCGCGGCGGCGTGGTGCCGAAGGCGGCTTCGCCGGGACTTCAGCGCGCGCATGACGCCTGGCGCCCCACGAGAGCTTGACACCCCCCTGGTCGTGACGCATGCTGTAAGTCGTGCCAAGCCGGTTGCACATCGGGTTCACATTGGGACAGGTTGACGGCCGGCGTATAGGGTTCACCTGGCTCATTGCGTTGAGCCTGGTAGTCCTGGGCGCCGTGGCCGGCTTGTGGCTGTCCCAGCCGTGGACCTCGGTCGTCCTCATTCTCCTCGGTATCGGCCTTGCGCTGTGGCCGCGGCTGTCGGACCGGCTCGCCAGGCTGAGCGGGCGCAGTCTAGAGCTTCCCCCCCTCGTCCTCGCACTGGTCTTCTCTGTGAGCGCCTCGTCGGTGGTGGCCGGGATCGCCAACCGGAGCGAGCCCTATGACACGTACTGGCCGGCCTTCGGGCTGTGGTGCGTGGCGCTGGCCCTGCCCCTTGTGGTGGCGGGCGGCGTGCGATGGCCTGTGCGCTTCAATTGGGCCGATCTGTGGGGGTGGAGCAGCAAATTACGGATCGATCTGGCGCTTCTTCTCTTGCTCGTGACGTTCGCCGCCGTAGTGCGCTTCGCGAACCTGGTCTCGCTCCCTTACCCCTTCGCGACCGACGAGGCCGGCCACGCCTTGTGGGGCCAGGCCGTGCGCGACGGCGAGATGAAGAACATGTTCATCTCCTGGTTCCAGGGCCAGACGACGATGTACTACTTCATGCTCGGGGGGTTGGAGAAGATCTTCGGGGCGACGGTCTTCGGGGTGAGGGTTTACGGGGCGGTGTTTGGCGTGTTGTGCGTGGCCGTCCTCTACGTCTTCCTCCGTCAGGCTTTTGACAGACTCATCGCCGTCGTTGGAGCTACCTACCTGGCCTTCTACCACTTCCACGTGCAATTCAGCCGGGTGGACCTTAGCAACATCGGCCCTGTGCTGATGGGGGCCCTCGTCGTTTTGTTCACCTGGCGCGCCGTGCGATACGGGGCCACTCGCGACTTCATGCTGGCAGGGCTGACGGCCGGGCTCGGGCTGTACGTCGATGTCGGGGCCCGAGTTCTGCCGCTGATCATACTGGCCGTGTTTTTCCTGGCCGCCCTCCAGGACCGGTCATTTCTAAGGAAGAATGCCGTGAATCTCGGTGTCCTTCTAACAGTGTTCGTTGCGGCTGGGTTGCCGATAGGGGTGTTCTGGCTCCGTGACCGGGCCGCCTTCATGGACCGGCTGAGCAACGTTGGCATCTTCCAGTCCGGCTGGTTTGACCAGCAGACGGACGCCGGACGGAACCCGGTGGGGGTGATCTGGGACCAGACGGTGCACGCGTTTGGCGGCTTCGGCTACTACCATGATCGGTCAGGGTTCTACCTGGCTCCCATCTCGCTGGTCGATAGCTTTAGCCTGGTGCCGTTTCTCCTTGGCGTCCTGGTGGCGCTGTGGCGCTTCTGGGAGGCCCGCTACGCTGCGCTTCTCGCTCTCTTTGTGGGGACCGTGGCTAGCGGTGGGGTCCTCACAATCGGGCCCCCCACGTCGCAGCGCATCCTCGCCGCCACCGTCCCTGTGGCGGTCTTCGTCGCCATCGGCCTTGTGGCGCTGATGAGGTTCGTGTTCTCCGGGCGACCGCAGCTCGCTGCCCCAGTGGCGGCTGTCGTCCTGGCCGCGCTTGTCGCCTACAACATCCACTTCTACTTCTTCCGCTACGCGGCCGGCGACTACTTCTCGAGCGCCAACGACCGCGTGATGTACGTGGCTTCGGAGTATCTGAACAAGCTTCCTGAAGGAACTGTGGTCTACTGGTATGGGGGACACCGCCTCTACCCGGGCCCCATGAACGCGTTCATAGCGCCGAAACAGTTGGCGGTTGACGTCAATCCCGAAGACGGCCGACTCTCGCCGGAAATTGACGCCACGGGACATCCTGTGGCTTTCGTGTTCTTGCCCCATCGATTCGCCGACATGCAGGCCGTGCTGACCGCCTGCCCTGGCGGCGTCATGACAAACCTCGGTGACGCCGCGAAGGACACCAACTTCGCGGTGTACGTGCTTGACCCTTCGGCCTCGTGTGCTCCCATCGTGGCCAGCACCTCGACTGGCCGGGGGCCGCCTCTGGACCAAGGCACCATGGCCACAGCCTCCGCGCTCCTGCAGTGATGCTTCCCGAGGACCCGGCGGACCTGTCGATGGAGACAGGCGCGCTGGCCGCGCGCGCCCGGCGAGTCGTGCCATTCTACGCCTGGCGGCTCGCCCCCTTCGCGTTCATTGCCCTGGCATTCCTGGCGGAGCGCATCATGAGCAGCGACGCCCGTCGCTTCGCCATCGTGCCGGGGACGGGCCGCATCACCGAATGGGTGATCCCGTCGATGCAGAACCTGGACCAGGCGATAGTCGGCTACGTGCTGCTGGTCCTGGCCGCCGCCGCCTTCGCCCTGAGTCTGAAGCCGGACCTCCTTCGTCGGTTCAACGGGAGGGAGGGCAGCACTGGACAGGCGCCGACCCTGTGGATCGAGAGGCCCTCGTTGATGGCGGTGGCCGGGCTGGGCGGTGCGGCCCTGGTCTGGGCCTACGTGCTGAGGCGTCTGCTGGACAAGGGCGAGGAGTGGTACCTGCCGTTGCTCGTCGTCCTGGCCGTCGCCGTGCCTGCTTACGTGCTCTTCCGGCGCGACCGTCGACGCGGCGTCAGCTTCGCCTTCAAGGTGAACCTGTGGGAGCTGGCACTGCTGGCGGCCCTGGTGTCGGCCGCCGGACTGATCCTGACGTTCGACCTGGCGCACATCCCGGACAGCATGTGGGGCGACGAGGGCGCCTTCTGGGAGAGCGCCCGAGGCATGGCGCGCCACGAGCGCGCCGTCGACTTCTTTGCGCCGGGGGTTTACGGCTTCCCGCTGGCGAGCTCCATCTACCAGGCGCTCTTCGTCAAGCTGCTGGGGTACAGCGTCTGGAGCTGGCGGTTCGGCTCGGTGGCGGCGGTGCTGTCGGCGATGATCCCGCTCTACTTCTTGGTGAGAGCGATGTTCGACAGGTGGGTCGCTTTCGCTGCTGTCGTTCTCACGGCTACGTCGCCCTTCGCGCTTGCCTTTGGCCGCATGGGTTACAACAACATGCAGGCCCTGTTTCCGCTGCTGCTCACGCTCCTTCTGCTGTATCTCGCCGTGGAGCGAAGGAGTTCGTTCCTCTTCTTCGCCGCGGGCCTTGCAGCCGGGCTGGGGTTCTACACCTACTTCGGCGACAGGGTCGCGGTCATTATCATTGCCGGCTTTGTGTGCTATGCCTGGCTCACGCGCCGATTGACGCTCCGTGAGGCCGCCTACGGCCTGGGGCTCGCTGCCGTCGGAACGATAATGGTGGGCCTGCTGCCCGTCATGCGCACCCTGTCCGAGGGGAGCGAGTACCTGGACCGGAAGATGGTGGAGGGGCTCTTCGCCAACGCCTTCTATGTGCGGGCCATGTTCGGCGAAACGGTTCCGGACTCCTGGCGGTCCATCCGCGTGGCGGATGTAGACATCGTCTTCGACACCGGTGGCTGGGCGCGCCTGCTGGGCCGGGGGCTCCTTCGCACGCTACTCGCCTTCCACCGCACCGACTTGGTGAAGCACCACTACATCGCCGGCTCGCTGGGCGGGCCGCTGATCTCGGCGCTGCTTTTGCCCGGGGTAGCGCTTGCTGTGCGGCACTTCCGGCGCCCGGGATACGCGTTGGTGCTGCTGTGGACGCTGGTTGCCATCATCCTGCTGGGCGTGCTCAGCGCCTTCCCCCCAGCGCAGGCCCATCTGGTGACTATGATCCCGGCGGTGGCCATAGTCTACGCCGTGGTCCTCCTGACGCTGGCCGAGGTCGTCGCGAGGTTCTTCCGAGTTGGGCAGGCTTACATTGTGGTGGGGCTGGCCGCGCTGGCGGTGGTGCTCTTCGCCGGGCTCGGAGTGCGGGAGTACTTCTACAACGCCAACCGAGAGTTCACACCGGACATGGACGGAGTCATCTCATTCCTGGCGCGGGACCTGCGGCCCGGCCAGCAGGTGGCGTTTGTCTTTTCGGACGACAAGTACCAGGACTGGGTGCCGTGGGGGGTCCGCTGGTTCGACGTCGACTCACGATTCGTGAGCATACCGGCGGACAAGCTCGAAGAGCCGGCCGAGGCGGAGCGGCTGCGTCAGGCGGCGGCGGTGGTGGTCGATGCCCGGGAGCAGACTCCGCCTCTGGACTTGGTGCGGGCGGTGCTCCCCGAATGGCGACTCTCCTCGCGCAACGACGACGTGGGCGCACCCGTCGCTTGGATGCTGCGACCTCCCCAGTAGGGGCCTCGCTGCCGGTGGCCTGGCCCATCACGGTGACGGGCGTCGCACGCCCGAGCCTACGGCGGCGTCTACAGCGGTCGAGAATCCCTTGGGATGTCCCGTTGTGGTAGAGGGGATAGCCGGCAGGGGGACCTGCCCCTTGAGGCGCCATGTTATCATGAGCTTACCTGACGCCAGCCTGGGCTGATGTGATGCGGTTCCTGAGAAACCCTCTGTTGTGGATAGGGCTCCTGATCAGCTTGGGCGCCCTCTGGCTGTCCTTCCGCGGTCTCCACTGGGCGGAGGTGGGCAGCGCCCTGCGCCACGCCAACTACTTGCTGCTGCTCCCGGCGGCCGTCGCCATGTTCTTCAGCCTCTACTTCAGGGCTATTCGCTGGGGTGTGCTCTTCCACCCACGCACCGACCTGCGTGTGGGCAACCTGATGGGGACCATGAACATCGGCTACTCCGTGAACAACCTGCTGCCCCTGCGCGTAGGGGAGCTGGTGCGCGCCTACCTCGTCGGCGAGGCCGAGGGAGTGAGCGCTGCCCACGCGCTCTCCACCATTGTCGTGGAAAGGGTGCTGGATGTGCTGACGGTGGTCCTAATGCTCATCCTCCTTCTGCCCTTCGTCGACGTGCCGGCCTGGGCCGCCACTCCTGCCCTGGTGGCTGGGGTCGTCTTCCTGGTCTTGGCCGTGCTCCTGGCCACGCTGTCGCTGGCTCGACAATGGGCCCTGGCTGCCGCGGACTGGTGCGCCCGCCTGCTTCCGGCGCGCCATCGGACACGCCTGCACGAGGCGGCGGAGGCGGTCATGGAGGGGTTTGGCGTCCTCAGCAAGCCGGTTGTCCTGGCCTCGAGCGTGGGCTGGTCTTTCGCCTCCTGGCTCTGCTCGGCGCTGATGATGTTCTTCGTGCAGCAAGCCTTCGACCTTGGGGTCGGCTTTGCGGCGGCGCCGTTCGTCCTCGCCACCACCGCCCTGGCCATGCTGGTGCCCGCTTCTCCGGGCTCCATCGGCACCTTCGAGCTGGTCGCCATCAAGGGAATGAAGAACGTTTTCGACGTGGGCAGCAACGCGGCTGCCAGCTACGCCCTGGTGCAGCATGCCGTTCTCTACCTATCGCCGTTGATTGTTTCGGCCGTCTACCTCTCGCGGGAGCGGCAGGCGTGGCGGCAGCTACGCTTCTGGGCGCGACAGGCAGTGCCGACGGAGGAGACCACGGGCGCCAGCTCGACATAAACGGCGGCGGCCCCGCAGGGCCGCCGGCCGTTCATCAGCCTGGAGAAGTCCCCTTAGAGCCCCCGGTCGACCAGGAAGGCGCAGAGGTCGGCGGTGCGCACCGAGTAGCCCCACTCGTTATCGTACCAGGACACCACCTTCACCATGTCGCCATCGACGACCATGGTGCTCAGGGCATCGACGATGGAGCTGGCGGGGTTGCCCTTGAAGTCGATGCTGACCAGGGGCTCCTCCTCATACTCCAGGATGCCCTTGAGGGGGCCGTAGGCGGCCTGCTTGAGGGCCTGGTTCACCTCCTCCGCCGTCACCTGCCGCGAAACGTCGGCCACGAAGTCGACCACGGATACGGTGGCGGTGGGCACGCGGTAGGCCATGCCGTGCAGCTTGCCCTTCAGGTCGGGGATGACGAGGGTGACGGCGCGGGCGGCGCCGGTGGAGGTGGGGATGATGCTGAGGGCGGCGGCACGGGCCCGTCGCAGGTCCTTGTGCACCGTGTCCAGGATGCACTGATCGTTGGTATAGGCGTGGATGGTGGACATGAGGCCCCGGCGCACCTTGAAGCTGTCGTGGAGGACCTTCACCACGGGCGCGATGCAGTTCGTGGTGCAGGAGGCGTTGGAGATGATGCGGTGCTTGCTTGGGTCGTACATGCCGTCGTTGACGCCCAGCACCAGCGTTAGGTCCTCGTTCTTGGCCGGCGCCGAGATGATCACCTTCTTGACGCCGCCGTGCAGGTGGGCCGCGGCCTTCTGGCCGTCGGTGAAGGCGCCGGTGGACTCCACCACGATCTCGACGCCCAGGTCGCCCCAGGGGATCTGAGCGGGGTCGCGCTCCGCGAAGACCTTGATGGCGTCGCCGTCGATGCGGATGGTATCGCCCTCAACCTCCACCCGGCCGGGAAAGCGGCCGTAGTTGCTGTCGTACTTCAGGAGGTGGGCGTTGGTCTGGGGATCGGTGAGGTCGTTGACGGCTGCCACCTCCAGCTTGTCGCTGTGGAAGTCGCGGATGGCCTTCAGCACCTGCCGCCCGACGCGCCCGAACCCGTTGATGCCTACCTTTGTGGACATGCAATCCCTCCGATGCTTATCTACTTGCTGGCCCCCGGCCCGCTCTCTCCGGGCTGCGGCCGAGGGAGCGTCCCTGCCCGCCCCGTCGCCGGGTCTTTGCCCCCGACGACGTTCTGTCCATCCATAATAAGGGCTTGGCCCCTGTGAACCAAGCCATGCCGGCGCGCTCCGATGGGGCAGTGCCGTTTCGCCACCGCCCGCCGGCCGGCTCTGATGGGATGATCGGCAGCGGCCCCGGCTTTGATGAGGACTTGGGAAAGCGCGGCGGGCAACAGACCTCGTGGGGGCCGACCTTGCCTCAGCCCCGGGCGGAGCTAATGGTCATGAACAGAATAGCCCGACGCAAGGCAGGGCTGATGGCGTTAGACATAACAGGCTCTGCTCTGACCCCGGCCCGACCGGTGGCGAGATGAACCTCGTAGGGGCCGACCTTGCGTCGGCCCCGGGCTAGGTGGTAGGGGCGCAGCATGCTGCGCCCCTACGGGTGGGATGCAAAGTTGTTTTGTTGATGACCATAAGGCTGGCCTTCGGAGGAGAGAGCGGTTCGGGCGGAGCTTCCGCCTGAGGCGGACCCGCCTGCGGCGGGAAAGCTCCGCCCCTACGGCTGGAATGGCGCGTCTAGCCCCCGCCCCGGCGGTCCATCTCGATGCCCGCCAGGAGCACGAAGCCCGTCCCGAAGGTCTGGGAGCCGAGGGGTACCCTCTGGTACGTCTCGAAGTCGCCCGGGGGCGTCCCCGCCGAGACGCCCGTCACACGCCCTTCCGGCGTCACCTGCGCTCGGACGCCGTCCCAGGCGCGGCGGGCCGAGGCCAGCATCTCGGCGGGCAGCCAGCCGCCCTGCACGCCCCTCAGGATGGCGAGGGCGAACATGGCCGCGCAGGACGTCTCCAGGTAGGAATCCGGCCGGTCGAGGACGGTGTGCCAGAGGCCGGAGGCGTCCTGGAGGCGCACCACCGCCTCCATCTGACGGCGGAGCATCTCGGCGAGAGGA
>Ga0315279_10005085_pt1 | contig 17242 bp, 29 predicted proteins | sample YL17G06_20_MG_FD_203694 | JGI IMG/M metagenome (GOLD analysis project Ga0315279, IMG submission 203694) | Sediment microbial communities from Yellowstone Lake, YNP, Wyoming, USA - YL17G06_20 | ecosystem: Environmental > Aquatic > Freshwater > Lake > Sediment | place: USA: Wyoming | collected... | reverse complement strand
CAAATAATGGCAGAAAGAAAAACCGCAAGGTGAATTATTTTTTACCTTACGGCTGTAAACTTCTACTCACCTATTTACTATTGGGTTGAGTATACCTCAATTCTCTCTGTTTGTCAACAAGAAAATCGTCCTTCTTATAATTTTTAGGGCTTCATTAACTTTCTTTAACTCTGCGCTTAAGGCCCTGCGTTCTTCTATCTGGATTAAGATATCTTCCGGCCTCTTCTTCCCCAAGTACTTATCTAAACACCCTAAAGAGAGTAAGCGATAATTACTCATCCCTGGTCATTTTCCATGCCTTTTCCTTTTTGGCGCCATTGTTGAAAACGGCCTTTTTTGTCTTCTTTGCGCTTTTCCATAAGCTGATTGAATTTAGTAGCTTGTTCGGGGGTAAGAATCTCTTTTACCGCGAAGATGCCGCTTACCCGCTGGTCAATCAGTTGCGCCTGTAAAGATTTAATCTCGTTTACAACCGGTTCAATATTGGTCCTGGTAACAGCAGGGTCTTTCAAAGTTTGCTGTAATTGCCTCTCTTTTTCCTTCATTGCTGTGCGTAATTGCGAGGTCTTTTCGCGCTGCGCCTGGCGGTTCTCTTCTAATTTCTTCTGTTGCTCGGGTGTTAAATTCAGTTCTTTATAAATGTTTTCTTTGAACCTGCCGCCGGCTGGCTTGTCTTCGCCTTGCATCTGGGCGTATGCAGAGCTAACCATAAGAAAAAACACCGCTAAACCGATAATTATTAATTTTGTCTTTTTCATAATTCATTCCCTCCTTTCCACTAACTTAGAAGCTTAATAATCGCAAAAAGTTCCTTTATAGAAAATATTCCTCTATGCTTGTTCCCAGGTCATAAAGCACATATCCGTTTTCGCCGTTTAAACTATAACCCGCGATGCTCTCTGCGGCATTTTGTTTGCTCAAGGACACCTTGCCCTGAATGAAAGTAGCAGCAATAACTGCAAGAAGAATTAATACTGAAAAAGAAGTAGCTAAAGCAAATACCGGCCTGCGCGTAAATATCAAACCCTTAAGCCGCTCGAGAATGCCGGGGCTTAAGCTTTTCCTTAGATTTAAGCGCTGCGCAACAATAGCATCGCGAATATTGTGCCATACGCGCTCAGGGACTTGCTTGCGTGCTGCTCCTTGAAAAAGCATACGCTGGGCTTGTAATTCTTTTTCTAATCTGCTGCATCCAGGGCACTGCTTAAGATGTTCCTTAATAAACTGCTCTTCTTGCGGGTTGACTTCCCCGTCTAAATAATCCGTCTTGAGCAATTCCTGTATTTTTTTACACTGCATCATGGCTTTCCCCTCCCTGCCTCCTCCAGCAGCGCCTGGCGCGCCCGTTTCAAACGGGAACGCACGGTATTCACCGGTATCCTTAAAGTGCCGGCGATCTCCTGGTAACTTAAACCCTCTATTTCGCGCAAGATCAAACAAGTCTTATGTTCATAACTTAACATATCTAACAGCGCATTAAGCCTGGCTTCATTATCTCTCTGGGCAACTCCTTCCGTAGCCAAGCGGCTGTCAGGCAAAGATTCAATTATATTATCGTAATCGACTCTGTTTTTTTCTTCTTTCTTTGATTTACGATAGCGGTTAATCGCGGTGTTGACCGTAATCCTGTATACCCATGTCTTAAACGCCGAACGAAGCTGGAAACCTTTTAAGTTCTTGTATATCTTCATAAAGACGTCCTGAGTGACTTCCTCTGCATCAGCGCTATTATGGGTAGTCCTGAAAGCTACATTATAGACAAAACTACTGGTTGCCTTATATATCTGCCCAAAGGCATCCATATTCCCCACGGAGGCCCGCTCTAAGACATCCAGAGCAATATCATTCATCTCTTAGCTTTCCTATATATTAGACTAAATTTATTTGAGAAAAGTTCCCCGAACGCCTCTATTATATTCCGAATACAAGGCTAATCAAACAAATCTTACTTTCCGTACAGGGCCTTTAACTGCTCAATAGTCGGATTACCGGGATAATATTCTCCCTGCGGCCCTATAAACCCATCTTTTTGCCGGACTAACGTAATGGTAGTGTAACTGCCGTTTGAATTGGGGATATTTACAGCTACTTTTTCGCCGGATAAATTTTGCCTAGCTATAACATTCTGGTTTGCTACAGGCATAGGGACAACAACATATCCGGAAGGGCAAGCTTTGTAGTAAATATTATTATGGTGATAGTACCTTAACCCGCCGATTACAACGCTGCTATGTCCGAAGGGAAGAAAAGTAACCACTGCGCCCATAGGAGGATGAACAAGAGCAATCTCAAACCAGAACCAACCCGGTTTATAAAATCTACCATCGTGGTAATTATATCTCTGGTGCCCCACCTTAGTGACTTCATGCGGCCTCTGCCTTCCCCTATCGCGGGCAAAGGCATTTGTGGATTGTAAAACCATAACTAGAGCAAAACCTGCTACTATCCATAACCTCTTTGAAAAATTTGTTTTAGCCATCTTGGCCCTCCTTTCGTCTTCTTACACATTAGACAGCTAAGAAAGCGAAAAAGTTCCCTTAAAAATGAAAAAGGCTATTGACCGTATCCGATCAATAGCCTCTAAACTCTCCCTTTATCTGGAGTTAAGGCTGGATAAGACGATTATCAAAGAAATTCGGAGGTTATGAGAGGCTATTTCCTCGCGAAATTTGAGCACATTAAGCTTTTATCTAGCAAAATCCTGCCAGTGCGCACAAATTCTCAGCATCGCAGAGAATTTGTGCGGCGATTACGAAGTAGGATTGTCCGTTTTGTCTGGTAATTTTTGGCAGGAAATTACGTAACTATTTGACGGGTAAATATATGTAAAATGTCCACCTAAGAAAGGTGGACATGGGGTTATTTGTGCTTTTCTCTTACTTATAAACCGGTTATATTTTTGCACCGGTCGACGACTTTTTTAGCAAGTTCTACATTCTTTTTTAAAAAATTATCAATAGCATCTTTTACCTTACCTGAATATTTAAATACCTGAACATTGGCTTGTGTGAATCTTTTCTGCGCATCCATCCCCATATTATCTGCTATCAAATGGGTTATCCTATATTTTAATACCTCATCGGCCGCATTACGTTCTTTGCCATTATGCTGAATATGATTTGGAACAATCCTGCTACTGACAATTTTATTTTTATCAATATCTAAAATAAAAAAGTGGCTGCATTTGCCAAAATACTCACAAACATTACTATATAACCCATTCTCATCCTCTAAGCTTATACCTACTTTCATATTCACTACCTCTCATATTTTTTATTTACAATATCTCTCAAAACCAGAAATTATCTCAAAAATCTCGTGTTTGTCCTTTATCTTTTTTAAACGCTCTACTACAAATTTATCTTTTACTAAATGCGAAATCTTAGCTAAGATTTTAAGATGAAGACCGACTTCTTCTTGAGATGAAACGAGCATAAAAAATAGATAAGTCTTTTCTCCGTCCAAAGCATTAAAATCTACGCCTTCAGGCAACCTGCCTAAAATAAGCAATGGCTCTTTAACTCCCTTAATTTTAGCATGAGGTATGGCTATGCCATTTCCGATAGCCGTAGAGCCTAATTTCTCTCGTTCTAAAATGGCTTTAAACAGAGCTTTCCCGTCCTTTATTCGACTAGGCTTAGCAAATATATCTACTAATTCAGCAATTAACTTAGTTTTTTCTTTTTCCTTCAAATCCAGTTCAATGTATTTTTCCTTGAGTAAATCTGGCAGTTTTATATCACTGTGTTTGATTCTCTCCGTCATATTTAACTTTATCCTTTCTCTCTAGAACAAGAAAATCGCTTCGTGATAGCTTCAATGCGATTTTCAGTGGTTAGGAAAGTGATTTATACTTTCCTATACCATAAGAAATTAAGTATGGGACAGCACAAGTCTCTATTATACCATCCCATACTTAAGAATACCCCTTCATTGAGATTTTTGGGGCGTAGATGGCGCCTGAGGAATAGAAGACTGGCCTCCAGATGGAGCTTGAGGAGTCTGGGAGGGAGTCTGTGTGGGTTGGTTTTCTGTCTTCTGTGGCGTCACTGGCGTAACCGAAACCTTTTTCTTCCTTGCCATTTTCATTCACCTCCTTTACTTGTATTTTGCACGAATTTGTTTTTCTGCCCGAAGCCAATTCTCCCAATCTTTACCAGAAGGTTTTCCTTTCTGTTCCCATATGTGGTAAGCCATTTCCCTAATCATCTGCTGTAATTTTGCCTCTTCAGCCTTTGGAAAACTCCGGCTGGTTGTAACTTTAGAAAAATTGTCAAATGCCATCTCTCTCACCCCCTTTCATTCAATAGGTATAATTATTTTTTGACCGCCTTTTAGCTTATTGGGATTCTTAATTTGTTCCTTATTTAACTCGTAAAGGTACTTCCAGCGATGGCCTGACCCAAGTTCTTTCTCGGCTATCTTCCAAAGCGAATCGCCTTTCTTAATAATATATTCTTTCTGTGAAACTTTTACGGCTGATTCAACATGCTCTTCCTTTTCGATAATATACTTACCTTCCTCTACTGGCTTGGCTTCCTGCTGTATTTGAGGAACTTCTGGCGCGGGAATCATTACCTCTTCAACCTCGGCAATCATAAATTGGGCGTTACGGTCCTTCTGCATGCCTACAAGATCCGTAATTGGAGCAACTGCATCTAATTTTCCTCGGCTCACTATGCGAATGCGGCTTTCTGATATCTCGTTATCAAGCATAAACTTTCTTACCGCTTCCCCACGGCGTTTACCCAATTTTTCATTGTAGGTTTCTGAGCCCCGAATATCACAGTTCCCAGTAACAAGAATGCTGGCTTCAGGATTTCTCTTTAGTGTTTCAATTGCATTTTCAAGTATTTTAATAGCGTCTTGGCGTAAGTCCGCTTTATTGTAATCAAAGTAAACTTTAACATTTTTGATTATCTTCTTTATAAGTAAAGATGGCCTCAGTTCTTTTGGTTTTGGTGGTGGGAGCTCTTCTGCCTTATAATCAAAAATGATTTTATATACATAAACATATCCCCGATTTCCCCAAGGCATAACTTTACCGGGTTGGTTCGGCCACCACCAGTATCCCTCGCGTTCAGGATCTTTAACCGGTCCGGGTTTGGCATCGGTAGGCCACCAGGAAAAATTTTTCTGTAATTCGTCCAATTCTTTTTTCTTGCGTTCTTCTCTATCTGAAGCAAATGAAGAGGTAGTTAGAGTAGCCAAAAAAATCAGTATCAAGATTTTTATCAAAAAAGACTTCATAACAGTACCTTCTTTTAACCTAAAAATACCAGCACAAATACGCCAAGGAATAAAGTAATAAAAGTTAAGGGCAGACCTACTTTTAAATATTCAAAAAAACCCACCTTTACCTCACCCCTGGCTGATTCAAATACAATAATATTGGCAACCGAGCCAATAATGGTTAAATTACCCGCTAATGTGGAAGACATCGCTAAAGTAAGCCAGGCAAGTTTTGAATTAGCCAAATTCGCAAAGAAATGCGAAAATAGGATTACTGCGGGAACGTTGCTTACGATATTTGAAACTGCCGTTGAGCCTAAAGATAAATTAACAATTTGTTTTAATTTTCCATCACTAAGGCAATGCTGCACATAACTAAATATGGAAGTAATGATACCGGATTTTTCTACGCCTTTCATCACAATAAACAAACCGGCAAAAAATAATAGCAGGGTCCAGTCTACTTCCTCTAAAGCTTTTCTTGGCTTAGTCGCCCCGGCCAAAATAAGAAAACAGGCTAAAGTTATAGCTACGGCAGGCGGACTAAACCCCAAAGAGAGAAAAACCAAAAGCAGAGCTAGCGCAAAAAAGGAAACAAAAAGCAGCTCTTTTTGAACTATTATTCTTAAAGTACCATCCTCTGTTATCACTATGGGTTTATGAGCAATTTCTTTTCTATAAATAAAACGGATAACCAAAAAATTTATCAATAAGCCAATAACCGTAACCGGAGCCAAAATCCTTAGGAACTCCAAAAAAGGAATCTTAGAATAAAGACCAATGAGCATATTCTGAGGATTCCCAATAATGGTCATCACACTTCCAATATTTGAAGAGGTAGCCAAGGCAATAAGATAGGGGATGGGATTAAGGTAAACTCTGCGCGTGAGCCTTAAAACAATGGGCGTCAATATTAGGCAAATGGTATCGTTCATAAATAAACTGGAAAGCAGTCCTGAAGAAATAACTAGAAATAAAAGTAACGATGAGGCATTTTTTGCGCTTTTAAGAATAAAATCCTCGGCTATCTGGAAAAACCCCGATACTTCCGTATAGGCAACAATAATCATCATCCCCAAGATAAATAAAATGGTATCCAAATCAATCGCCGCATATGCCTCTTTAAGGCTGATGATGCCAAACAAAACCATCGCCACGGCACCCAAAAGCGCACCTGCTGGCCGGTTAATATGCAGCTTGGGGATGTTTTGTATGCCAATAATAATATAGGTTAAGATAAAAATAATTAGGGCAATATTCATGAGGAGCCTTTTTAAACTACTTTTATCTTGCTTCTTGTGTTAAGTATTGTAGCAACAAATCCCTTGTCTTTGGGCCGACAATACCATCGGCTTTTAAGCCATTGGTTTTTTGGAATTCCCTAATTGCCTTCTTGGTATTTTTCCCAATTTTGCCATCGATAGGTCCGTTGTAAAATTCGGCGTTCTTTAAGGCAAGCTGGACATCCTTATGAGTTAAGGACTTTTTACCAGTTTTATACAGATATCCTTCATTGCCCTTAAGCCCTGTAACAACTACAGTAGAAGGGCCGCGTGAATCTACCTTGCCTTTTAAATAACCTACTGATTCCCGAGACTCGCCAGTCTGTCCTTCTATAGCAGATTGCCTTTGCTCAACTGAATCAACTTTTACCTCTAAGGTGCTTACTTTTGTCTCTAAACTATTTAGTCTCTTACTCGAAACCGTGGAACAACCAGCAAGTAAAAAAGTTATAGGTACAACTATCCACCATCTATTCCCCATCAAAACCTGCCTTTCTCTTTTAGATAATAGCGGCGGCTAATATGGCGATAACTAACCGCCGCTATCTATTTTGATTGCTTATTTATCTGGGACTGCTTCTTGAACTGCTACGGTAATGCTTTCTACCTTTTGCTTTCCCAATACATCGACAGCGTACTCCACTGTTACTTTATCTCCTGCCTTCAAATCAGAAAGCTTCAAGGTAGCATCGCCTTTGGTGATTTTCGTTTCAGGCGCTACTTTAAAAGCGGTATTTTCGTAGATGCTGGTAACTGCATCCTTAAGTTGCTTCACCACCACTTCGGATTTCACCAGATCCACTGAAACCACTTCACCTGAAACCGAGATAGCCTTTTCTTCCGCCGCTCCTTGAGCATAAACCGGAAGGACTACCCCCACCATCCCAATTACTGCTAAACACACTAGCGCGAGCTTCATTACTTTAACCATCCCCCATCACCTCCCTCCTTGTGATTTGACTGTTACGACAATATTTGAAGCAATAAATCTGCCATCTTTTTCTTTCACATAATCAACAGTAACACTGCTGTCTGGTTTAATCTTAGAAAGAGGCATAATATGGCCATATACATCTTTAATCTGGGCACCTTTTGCCACAAGAAAAGTGGTCAATACATCAACCACTCTTTTGGGCTCATGTTTTTTACGCCACACTGTAAGTTTACCTGTGGCTAATTCAACATCTAATACGGAAACATTACTAATTCTTTCAATCTTTTTGTTCATTTCATAGCTTCTGGACATTTGAGTGGGGTATTAATATCCCCTAGCTCAGAACGCTTATCCCTTTTGCTAACAATTTCTTATCTTGGGTCTTTATAAAATCAATTGTTACCCTATTATTGACTTTTATCTGAGCGAGCTTAATGGTGCGGTTATCCTTGCCGGTAATTAGAGTAACGTCATCGATCACAAAATTACTTTTAATAAATCTTGCCTTCCCTGCCCTGACTTTTTTTCTTTTTATGACTAATTTATTTCTTTCAGGTTCAATTTTTGCTACCTTTACATCTAAAATTCTATAGCCCATCTGTTTTAAGTTTTTGTTTTCACAAAAGTTATGATATTCTCAATAGCCTTATTGACTATTTCATCAGGCATGCCGTCATGAAATTTAGATTTTTTATGCATATCGGGTCGGACATTGACATAATCAACTACCAAAAAATTTTTATCCTCTTTCATAACTATTTCTGTAGAAAAAAAATCCAATCTGCATGCCTGTTTGATTTTATTGGTTATTGCCCAAATTTCATGTAATCCTAAACGATATATTTGCCTTAAGGAAAGTATCTCGTACTCCCGGATCACAGGATGCCATCGGCAAGAAATTATTTCTCCAAAGCAATATAAAACCTTAAACCAAGCGGGCTTATTTTCCAAATTTATTGGCACAACCTGCTCTTGTACAAAATAAGACTTATCACTCTCTTGCCCTATTAATCTTAAAACCTCATCTAAAGAATTGATTGTCAAAACTGTGCTATCACCACAAGAACCAAATGTTGATTTAAGCATGCATGGGACAGAAACATGCTGAATCTTAGCTTCCAGGACTTGTTTTTCCTCTTGAGGCTTTATGAAAACTGTTTTCGGAACAGGTAAACCGTAGCTTATAAACATGGAGTGTATTTTAGATTTATCTATAGAATTTCTTACATTATCCGGATGGTTAATAAAATGAATATCTTTTTTCTTAAGAAAATCTGCCAGTCCGCCAAAAGTAGAACTTTCATTCGAAGAGCGGGCAAAAAAACAACGGAAGGAAAGCTGGCTATCAGTAATATCCTTTAAAGAAGAAAAGAAATTATAGGCATGGATTAAATACGGTTTTACTCCTTCTTCCAGAGCGCGGTCATTGAGGTCGTTAATAAACTCATTGTCTGATTCATTATCCCAGGTAATTCCTAAATCAAAGGTCTCCATCTGTATTAGCCTATAACTTTAATAAATAAGGCGGTTCTTTGGGATTTATCCCTTGTATAACCAATTTCTACCCTATCATCTACCTTTAAACCTACGAGTTTCATCTGCTGGTTAGAATTGTCGGTAATTCTTACATTCGGGTCTAAAGAAAAAACTATATGCTTTTTCTGGGCCTCGCCACCTAAGATTTCGTCGATAGCTAAAGAAATCTCTTTTTTGTTGTGGTTAAGAGAAAAAATCTTACCTTCTATACTGCGTATAAAAGCAGACATTGTCTTATTCTTTCTTTTCCCCCGGCACTTTATGGATGTGGTCATCTTTAACCCAAAGGTTAGTCACACTATTATTAACCCGTAAGGTTAATACTAAATCGTAACCATCACCATCGTATTCGTATTCTTCAACAAGCTTACCGCTTGAAATTATCCTGATTTTTTCAATCTGGCCTTTTCTGCCGTTACCATAATCTACAACATCCCCTACTCTTAGTTTTATTTCCTGCGGCATTTCGCGCTCTCCTTAACCTTCCTCATACAGTTATCAATAGTTTTTAAAGCCTCTGCCTTGGTAATGTTTTGAACAAAAGATAATTCATCAGATAATAGTTTATTAATTCGCTCACGCAAACTTTTCTCCTGCGTTTTTAACTTATCCGTTTCGCCTAAAAACGCCATGTCTCTAAATATCTCGGCGATTTTTAAGATATCATTGGTCTTGAATTCCTCGGAAAAAAGTCTAATACGTTCTTCAAAAGATTGCTCTTCTGGCAAATTATCAGTATTACTGAGCCTATCAAGCACTCTAGGGATTTCTTCCTTTCCTATTGGGTACCGCAACATTTCTGAATGAGAAACAGGAATCATTATCTTGGTTTTGTCCCTATAGATAATGTAACAATCCTGTTTACCATAATATGTATTTTGCATTTCGATGGCCGCAATCTCACACAGGCCGTAAGAATTATGGATTACCTTATCGCCTACTTTAAACATTTTTATTTTCACCCTTTATCAAAGTTTCGCTTTTGCCTTTAGAGACTTCTTTTTTAAAATAACAATCGTAACATAACCATTTGCCTGTGTCGTATTCTTTTATAACCATACAGACTTTCTTAAGACACGACGCGCAGGTGAATTTAGAATCTGCCCCTGATTCTTTTCGCACAAATTTATACTCTTCTATTTAATAATTATTGCTTTAAACTTACAAATCTCTTGGCATCTCCCGCAGGCGCTACATTTAGATAAATCGCTAATCTGAACAATATCTATTTTATTATTTCCTTTAAATGTCCTATCCTGCCAAATCAAAACATTATGCGAACAATTGCTTATACAGAGGCCGCAATTTGTACATAAGCTATAGTTTAAGCTAATGGTTACTTTATCACCTCCAAAGGTTACCTGTCCTGCTTTTTTCTTGTGGTTTCTAGGTTCTTCTATAATTTTGACCATTTGAGAATATTGATTTCAATACCTGATTTTGCTTCTTTCTTTAACTCAAATTTGTCTAAGAATCCTGAATTTTTATCTAAAGAGATACCTTTTTTGTTTAGATTACAGTTATTATTTAAAGCTTCTTGCGCTTTTTCTAGAGACATATTTTTGTTATATACATACATCTCTAAGCCTTTTCCCCGTTCCAGCTTATAGCAATTTAAACAAATGTAGGCATCCTGATTGAAAATTAGCTCTTTAGCCAATTCAAATACTAAATCTGCTAACTTCTCGAGGTCTGTTTTATCGAATTTGATGGATTTAATATAATCGATTGCCTGAACCTTTACCCTCAATAAATCAAATTCGCTGGTTATGCTCCTACCTTGAAACTGTAGCATCTGTCCTTTTCCTTATATAATCTATAATCTCTGAAACCTTATTTTTATCGGCTATGTCGTTATCCGGAATGACAATTTTAAATGCATCCTTTAAATTCATTTAGACGACCGCCTTCGAGAAACAAGGATTTATTGACCCCCATAAAAGAGCTTAGTTCCTTAAAATAATATGACTTTCAATAAAGGCTATTCTTTAGCTTTAATTTTGAGACGAATGATTGTAGGGGTCTTGGTGGGAAGTACTATAAATGATACCTAAAACTATGAGGCCTGTTAAAAAGGATTTTTAAATTTATACACAAGCTATTCTTAGCTCTTATTGCAATCGATCCTTCGACTACGTTCAGGATTGATACTGAGAGCGGCGTAATCTTTTCCCCGCCCTAAAGGTGGGTTTGAACGCTGCCGAATGTATCAAAAATTCAAAACTGCTTCCAAAAAAACACCAAGACCCGGTGTTTCTGCTATTTTTCCTATTTTGCCTCTCCTTCTTTTTGAAAACCTACTTTTCTCTGCCTAAACTACTTAAGACCGCCTCTGTTCTTTTTAGTTTCTTGCGCAGCATTTCCGCTATCAGGCGCAACACCTGGAAGATGTCGTGGTCTTCAATATTGTAATAAATAACCGTGCCTTGTTGCCTTGATTTTAAAATATCACCTTCTCTTAAAACCAACAGGTGCCGGGAAAGACTCGACTGTGGTATACCTAAGGTCTTAACAATGGCTCCCACGTTCTTTTCGCCACTCTTTAAGAATTCGACAATCTGAAGCCGCACAGGATGGGCTAATGTCTTTAAAAAATCTGCTTTTATTTTATAGGCTAATTCTTCCATGTTATTTCCTTATTTCTCAATATTCGGATATTGGAAACTATAACATACAAAAAAAAGTTTGTCAATGAAATTCTGGCTAATGACCGAGAGGTATTCACGCTCATGACGCCCAGAAGGGGCTCACCAAAAAAAGACTCTCTGTAAACAGGCAACCTTACACCCGGCCCTATCATGCACTCAATTCAATCGGATGAATTGGTGCGCCGCCCATTGCGGCGATGGATTGGTGTGCCATCCAGCAAGGACGCACCCGCTTATCCTATTAAAGCGGGGTGCTGTCTTCTACGACAAAAGGCTATTGACCGTATCCGATCAATAGCCTTTAAACTCTCCCGTTATCCGAGGAGTTGGAACCGTCCCCTATTTTCCCTGATTACTCAATGAGCACAATACCGAAATAGTCTGCCCTGCATTTAGCTGAATCTAACGTCTCGATGCTAAAGCCGTTACTGCGCGCGGTAGAGAAAACGTCTATACCGCAAGCTTCCATGGAAGGCCTGGCCTCCTCACGATGCCGGCATTCACCCTTTAAGTTACAAACTCTGCAAAGTCTGCATGGCCCTGCGCCCATCCCTAAGGCCTTGTGATATCCGGCAAGAAAGGCCTCTTTTTCTATTTTTATCACTACCTTTGAAATATCCACATGAGACCCGCTCTGGCAATGGATGAGGATTGCCTTTTGAAAAGAATTCAGTATTTTTTGCGTCTCATCAGGCGTAGGCGAATGCGGCGGGCACGTAAAACACTGTCCATATCCGTCACAACCAAATTGGCACTTGTATCTTACCCAGGCCGCAGTTTTGACCGTCTTTACCTCAATGACTTTACTATCTCTAGCACCTAACTCGACTGCCCTGCCTTTCAATTCCTTAATGGTCTTTCTGTACATAACTTCATCCTCCATAAAACTTCATGACGTTTCTACTTAATGAGCGCATAACTTACGGAGCGATAGCGAACGTAAGTTATATGCGCGAATTAATCCTTGGCCGCTGAAAGCGGCCGAGGATCTTAATGAGCGCCACAACTTATGGAGCGCAAGCGAACATAAGCTGTCTGGCCGAATTATTGAGCTAGTACAACCGTTCCCTTTATTTCTATTGTTAGTCATTGTCCCCTATTTACGCAACGATACTAATCTGATGCTTGCCGAATTCGACGGAATCTCCTAATCGCAGCTTGCGACGAATGCGGTTTTCGACTTGGCCGTTGACTTTGATCGCACCCGACTGGATGTTTTGTTTAGCCTCTGCACCGCTAGCCACCAACTCCAGCACTTTAAGCAAATTATCCAATTCGATAAACTCAAGCTTAAGTTGAAAGTCCATACTTAAACACCTTTATTTTTTAAAATTAAACGCTGGATGTTTAACTATAAGCCTCAGGGCTTTTTTAAGCAAGTTCTTGCCTGGCTCTTTGCGATGCCAGGGTGACGCGCCTGATGGGTGCGGTAACGCAATAACATCAAAACAATATCCGGCGCCTATCATTTCAAACTTACGGCCGATGATTCGATCGAGCTTTTGCAATGAAAGGAATTGTGCAATAGCCAGCTTCCCAACAGGAATAACCAAATTCGGCTGTAGAATATCCAATTCACGTTTAAGCCACGCGGAGCAATTCAGCACTTCCTCGCGCGACGGCACGCGATCCCCGCCCGTGGGTTTTTTCCCGGGGAAACACCGGCATACTGCAGCCATATATATAGAGGAGCGAAATTGTTCTTCACTCATTCCTGCAGCTTCGCTAAACCAGCGAAAAAGAGTCTTCCCCGCAGTCCAGGCAAACGGCCGGCCCAACTTCGGTTCCTTATCCCCCGGCGCCTGTCCCACGAGCAAAACTTTACTCACTACCGCTCTACCGCTGACCACAGGCTGATACATCCGCGGGCACAACCGGCACTGCCGCAGCTTTTTAACATGTCTAGCAAGTTTTCTGGTAATATCTATATTATTCAATATTGAAATCGTGAACGTCTGTGTTCCTATAGCTTAGACCCACAGAGGAGTTCTCTTGCGCCATTCTTGTCTTGAATGTAGACTTCAGGGATAAATTCGATTGAGTTAGGGATAAGATTGGCTATAACTTTTTTTATGCGTGCTTGCTGCGTCTCATTTTGAAGATCAAAGATGGGATTTTGACTTAGATCGTTTAATAAAAGGATGACTGGATCACGTGAAAATATATAATCCTTCAAAAGCTGCTTGACAAGAAGGTCTAAATAATCCGGCTTGTCTTTGAACACATCCACAGCGGTTTTAAAAGTAATTTTCCCCCAATCGGAAGCGACAGTTTTATGAATAAGCGCATAGACGGAAGAATACTTGATCATCTTAATTTCCCCGGGGGCTAATTTACTGGCCACATTTATAATGACGGTGGTAAGCTCTGCATGTTTAAATGTTTTAATTTCTTTGTGTATATCAATAGTCAGAAGGTCAAAAATATAAACGCCATGTACGCTGGATACGGCATTGATTGTACTGCGCTTTACAAAATCCTCTACCGCATCCCAAAGGATTTTTTCATCATTTCGAATAAAATTTAATGCCAAAAAAATGCAGGCTTGATCTTCGCGAATCGCTTTATATTGACGGACTTTTTCCTCATTATGCCCGACATATGAAATTTCGTCAAAAAGCGGCATATGCTGGAAGAGATTTGAATTTTGAAATCCGAAATCAATTAAATTCATAATAAGCTAAAAGGCGTTCTTGCTGGAAACTAATTTCCTATAAAACTAGAAAAAATAGAAGCGTTCCCTGGTTTCTAAATTCGTGCAGTATACAGGTCAAAAACTCCTTCTTAGTATACATCTTTAAAAGTATGCCCTCAAGAAAAAATTAGGGAGGGATTTCCTCGGTAATTTTGTCCTTTTTATCCAATCATCTTTGGCTTAAGGTTAAGTAACTACCTGAGAAGGCCTGACCCCCACGGGACACGAAGGTATTTCTAAAGAGACAATTCCTCCAAATACTCCCATCGCTGGTAGGCTTTCTGAAGCTTTTCTGAAAGTTCTTCAGACCTGACTTTGACCTGATTAACCTCCTGAGGCGCTCTCTGGTAAAAGGCGTAATCTGCCAACTGGCGATAAAGCCCCTGCTGCTCCTCTTCCAGCTTTTCAATTTCCAAAGGAAGGCTGTCCAGCTCCCGCTGCTCTTTAAAAGTCAGCTTGCGCGGGACAATGAGTTTTTCTTTTTTTATCGGCTCTTTTTTTACCTTGTTCTTTGGTAGTTCAGGCGGTAATGCCGCCTGGCGCTGGCTTAGCCAGTCATCATAACCCCCGGGATATTCGTTGATTATCCCATCGCCTTCCAGGGCAAAGGTCGAGGTAACCACATTATTCAGGAATTCCCGGTCGTGGCTGACCAGAAGCAGCGTGCCGGGATACTCGAGCAGTAATTCTTCCAGAAGTTCCAGGGTCTCGATATCCAGGTCATTGGTAGGCTCATCCATCACCAGCACATTAGAGGGTTTGGAAAACAGCCGAGCCAAAAACAGGCGGTTACGCTCTCCTCCGGAGAGAACTTTAGCCTGCGTGCGGCTGCGCTCGGGGGTAAAAAGAAAATCCTGCAAATATCCCAGAATATGTTTGGGCTTGCCGTTAATGATGATGGTTTCGCCGGCGCCGTTTATGTTTTCGGCCACGGTCTTTTCTTCATCAAGCTGCTCGCGCAGCTGGTCGTAATAGGCGACCTCCAGATTAGTTCCCAGGGCCACTTTTCCTCTCTCCGGCGCAAGCTTCCTCAGTAAAATACGTAAAAGTGTAGTCTTGCCGCTGCCGTTGGGCCCGATCACCCCGATTTTATCCTGCCGCATAATCTGGGTAGAAAAATCCCGGATCAGGCATTTATCCCCGTAGCTAAAACTAATCTGGGATGCCTTGATCACCCGGTGCCCGGAAAGAACGGATTTTTGCGCGCGCATGCGCACCCGGCCCTCCTGCTTACGCTGGGCTTTCTTTTCCTGCCTCAAGCGCTCGAGCGCCTTGACCCGTCCTTCATTACGGCATCTCCTGGCCTTCACTCCCTGACGGATCCACACCTCTTCCTCGGCTAACTTCTTATCGAAATGATTCCACTCTGCTTCCTCGATATCCAACGCCGCCTGTTTACGCTCCAGGAATGTCTTGTAATCGCATGCCCAGCTATAGATCCTGCCGCGGTCAAGCTCGACGATCCTGGTCGCCAGATGCGTCATAAACATCCTGTCATGCGTAACGATGAAAACCGTACCCGGATAATTACGCAGAAACCCTTCCAGCCAATTGATGGAATCGATATCCAGATGGTTGGTAGGTTCATCCAGAAGCAGCACCTCGGGCTTGATCACCAACGCCCGGGCTAAAAGCACCCGGCGTTTCTCGCCGCCGGATAAAGAATGAAAGTCGCTTCCCGCGTCAAGCTTCATCTGGGCAATGACATATTCAACCTGGGCGTTGACATCCCAGCTTCCGGTATGGTCTAGCTCAGCCTGCAAAGTATCCAACTGTCTGAGCAGTTCCGGAGAGTGTCCGGTCTGCAGGCGCTGGGTAAGGTGATGGTAGCGGCTCAAGAGATTGGCGCGCTCCCCCAGGCCGGAAAGGACGATATCAAAAACATCCCCCTTCATATCAACCGGGACTTCCTGGGGCAAATGGGTAATCTGAATCCCTTTCTGACAGGTCACCGAGCCCTCGTCAACCGCAAGCTGGCCGGCCATCACCTTCATCAAGGTGGTTTTTCCCGCGCCGTTACGGCCCAAGAGAGCAACCCTCTCCCCCTGCTCCAGATGCAGGCTTAAGCGGTCAAAAATAAGCGGGCCGCTAAACCTCATGCTGATCTCCTGCAAACTGATTAAAGCCATCATTCCTCCGCAAAAAAACCGCAAGGTTAGATATTCTCTCCTTGCGGACGAAAGCCTCTACACTTGTATTAACTACGAATCAAGTATACCATCTATTGACACTTTGTCAATCAGCGATCTGCTCTGTCGAATTCCTCACGAGATCATTTGGCTTTAGCCCATACTCAACCATAATCTTTGCAATCGGCTGCTCGCCAAAATCCCTTTCAATATCGTTAAGCTTATCAACTCTCATAAAAACCCTGGAAGCCGTCCCTTATTCCATTTTAAACCGAATAACCCAGCCTGCGTAATTCAACTGCGACTTTTTCGCGCTGGTCACCCTGCAGCTCAATTGTGTAATCTTTTACGGCTCCGCCTGTGCCAAAGGTGCTCTTTAATTTCTTAGCCAACTTCTCAAGCTGCTCTTGGCTTAAAGGCAAACCATAAATTATGGTTACACCTTTATTTCTTCTACCCGCAGTCTCATGCCGTATCCTCACCTTACCGCTAGTTCCAGGCAAAACGTTCCTTTTTATTTCACGGCAGATGCACTCCTTGATTGGCTTAGAACAATCAGGACAGATTGAGCCCTTGTCAGTGGAATAAATAAGATGGGAATCAGTAATATCTTTCATATTTTAGGTATCAGGCTGGGTATAAGTCGCACATTAAGTATTGTGCGCTGTCCCGGGTTTAACGGACACGTTGATTAGAAGACAGCTTCTGATTCGGCCATCTCCGGCGTAACGTAGTGTAGTGTTTGATGCAATCGTTGTCTATTGTAAAATATCTCCATAAACTTA
>Ga0315279_10005084_pt1 | contig 17242 bp, 13 predicted proteins | sample YL17G06_20_MG_FD_203694 | JGI IMG/M metagenome (GOLD analysis project Ga0315279, IMG submission 203694) | Sediment microbial communities from Yellowstone Lake, YNP, Wyoming, USA - YL17G06_20 | ecosystem: Environmental > Aquatic > Freshwater > Lake > Sediment | place: USA: Wyoming | collected... | reverse complement strand
CAACGGCTGCTCGGCGACGGCCGTCGAGGGCGGGCGCTCCATCGATACGTCGATGGGCTTCACGCCGCTGGAGGGGCTGATGATGGGGACGCGCTCCGGGGACGTCGATCCCTCCCTGGCGGGCTTCTTCGCCCGAAGGGAAGGGGTGGACATCGCGGAGGTGGAGGGCTGGCTCAACACGCGGTCGGGTCTCCTGGGGGTGTCGGGACGCTCGGCGGACATGCGCGAGCTCCTCGAGGCCGAGGCCCGGGGGGACGCACGCGCCGCCCTGGCGGTGGCGATGTTCTGCTACCGGGTGCGGAAGTACGTAGGGGCCTACCTGGCTGCCCTGGGTGGGGCGAACGCCGTGGTCTTCGGCGGCGGCATCGGCGAGAACGCGCCCCTGGTGCGGGCCCGAGTCTGCGCCGGCATGGGCTGGTGCGGCCTCACCATCGACCAGGACCGCAATACCCGGACCGTTGGCTCCGAGGGCCGGATCAGCACGGACGATTCCGCCGTTCAGGCCTACGTAATCCCGGTGGATGAGGAGAGCATCATCGCCCACGATGCCGTTCGCTGTCTGCGCCGCCGGCAGGAATGAGCGGACGTCCTCCAGAATGGGCAAGAACGGCAACGTGAGGGATCGGGAGGAAGAGATGCCTCAAAGCGACAACGCCGAAGCCATCCGAGCGGAAGAATGGGCAGTCCTCTACCGGAAGAGGAACCCGGCGGCGGACCGCTGGTCGGTCGGCTACGGGTCCATCCACCACACAGTGGAGACTCAGGCCCGGGTCTTCGCTATGGCGGAGCTGCTGGCGGCCCGCGATGTGCGGGGAGACGGCGTGCCTTTGTTCGACATCCTCTACGCGGCGGACCGGGTCGCGAGCGCCGGCATGTGGTTGGTGGCCCACGAGACCTACGCCTGCAACGTCTATCTGGACGGGCGGGACCTCTCGCCCGACGACTTCAAGCCGGACCCAGAGGGACACACGGGCGGCGCCCTCAACATGGTGCCCGCCTATACCGGCTACATGGCTATCAACGCCATAACCGGCCAGACCCGCTCCTGGATCATGGGGCAGGGGCACACCGTGGCGGCCATCGACTCCGTCAACCTGCTGCTGGAGAACATGAGCGATGCCCACGCCGCCAGGTACTCGCTGACCGAGGAAGGGCTCACCCGCTACGTCCGAGACTTCTACTCGTACCGGCTGCGGCCGGACGGCACTCAGGACTCGCCCCTGGGCAGCCACGTCAACGCTCATACGGCTGGCGGCCTGGTCGAGGGCGGCTACCTTGGGTTCACCGAGCTCCAGTACGTGCACATGCCGCTGCCTGGCGAGCGTCTGGTTGTCTTCCTGAGCGACGGCGCTTTCGAGGAGCAGCGGGGGAGCGATTGGGCGCCCCGCTGGTGGCGGGCCGAAGACAGCGGTCTGGCGATGCCCATCATGATCAACAACGGGCGCCGCATCGACCAGCGCACGACGATGTCCCAGGAGGGAGGCGCGTCCTGGTTCGTTGAGCACCTGGCGCTCAACGGCTTTGACCCCATCGTGTTCGATGGCAGGGACCCGGCGGCTTTCGCCTGGGCGATCTTCGAGATGGAGTGCCGGCTTGAGGCTGCCGCCGCGGCCGTGCGCTCAGGGGCCGACCACTATCCCCTGGCGCTGCCCTACGGCATAGCCGTGGCGCCCAAGGGGGCCGGCTTCTACGGCGAGGGGACCAACCTGGCCCACAATTTGCCCCTGGGCTCCAACCCCCATACCGACCTCGTGGCGGCCGAGCGTTTCAACGAGGGCGCCCGCCGTCTCTGGGTGCCCTTGGCGGAGCTGAACGACGCCGTCGGCAGGCTGCGGCATCACGAAGACTCAGGTCGGCCCCGGGAGCGAGACCATCCGCTGGCCCGAAGGGACGTGCGGCTGGAGGTGGTGCCGCCGCCCGTGTTCCGGCCGGTGCCCGATGGCCGGAGGGACCCTTCCACCTGGAGCAGCGCATCCCCCATGGCCGCCGTCGATCAGGGGTTTCTCACTCTGGTCCAGGCCAACCCGCACCTCCGGCCCCGGGTCGGCAACCCCGATGAGATGCGCTCCAACCGGATGCTGCGGACCCTCGATGCCCTCAAGTTCCGCGTGACCGATCCAGAGCCCAGCGTCCCGGAGGCGATCCATGGCGCCGTGATCACGGCCCTCAATGAGGAAGCGGTGGCCTCGGCTGCCCTGGCGAACAAGGGCGGTATCAACATCATCGTCACCTACGAGGCGTTTGGCGCCAAGATGCACGGTGTGGTGCGCCAGGAGGTCATCTTTGCCAACCACCAGCGGGCTGCGGGCTGCGAGCCCCGTTGGCTCTCCGTGCCCTTGGTGCTGACCTCCCATGTCTGGGAGAACGCTAAGAACGAGCAGTCTCACCAGGACCCGGTCATGGCCGAGGCGATGATGGGCGAGCCGGCGCACGTTTCCAGGGTGCTGTTCGTCGCCGATTACAACAGCGCCGCCGTCGCGATTCGTGGCGTCTACCAGACGCAGGGCCAGATCTGGACGCTCGTTGTGCCGAAGGTCGATGCGGTGCCAGACCTGTTCACCCCGGATGAGTCGGCTCGCCTCCTGGAACAGGGCGCCCTGCGTCTGGACTGGGCGGGCCATGAAGCGGCCCGACAACGGGTCGTGCTGACTGCGATCGGGGCCTATCAACTGCTGGAGGTGCTCCGGGCCTCGCGAAGGCTGGCAGAGAAGGAGGTCCCGCACTCCGTGGTCTACATGTTGGAGCCGGGGAGGTTCCGTGCCCCACGCAGCGAGGGCGAGCGGGCCCAGGCAGCGCCGGCCGCCCTGGCGGCTGAGCTCTACCCGGACGCCGTGCCAGCCCGCGTATTCGCGACCCACACCCGGCCTGCGCCTCTCCTGGGTACGCTTCAGCCCCTGAACACGGGCCCCCAGACCTGCGCCCTCGGCTTCGTGAATCAGGGTGGCACCCTGACCACCGCCGGCCTGCTCTTCATCAACCGCTGCACCTGGGCCCACGTGCTATCGGAGGTTGCCCGGGTCCTCGGCCTGTCCCGCGAGGACCTCCTCACCCCGCAAGAGCTGATGGCCCTGGACGGCAGGGCTTCCCCAGAGGGAGTGATCATCTAGACCGGTCGGGGCCTCAGCATTGCAGCCTTCCCCCTGGGTGCCGAGTGTTGGAGTGGGGAGCCGAGAGGACAGTACGGAAACTGACAGGGAGTCGACATGGTCGCATCGGAGCCTGAGACGCCAATTCAGCCACCCACGGTTGCCTATTTTTCTATGGAGGTCGGCCTTGATCCGGCGATGCCCACATACAGCGGCGGCCTGGGCGTGCTGGCCGGGGACACCCTGCGCGCCGCCGCCGACCTGGGGGTACCCATGGCGGCTGTTACGCTCCTGCACCACAAGGGCTACTTCGACCAGCATCTGGATGCCGAGGGCAACCAGACCGAGAGCCCCTCCGTCTGGTCTCCGGAGACGTTCTTGGAACCACTGCCACCCCGCGTGTCCGTGACCATCGAGGGGCGGCAGGTGCAGGTGAGGGCCTGGCGCTACCTTGTGCGCGGGCTGTCCGGGCACGCCGTGCCCGTCTACTTGCTGGACACCGCTCTGGCGGAAAACGACCCCTGGGATCAGGCCCTCACCGACTGCCTCTACGGTGGAGACGAGCGCTATCGCCTGTGTCAAGAAACCGTGCTGGGCCTGGGCGGTGTAGCCATGCTGCGCGCCCTGGGGCACGGCGGGGTGCGACTCTACCACATGAACGAAGGCCACTCCGCTCTCCTCGTCCTGGCCCTCCTGGAGGAGCAGACCGAAGGGCGTGGTCTCGGCGGTGTCACGGACGTGGACACACAGGCCGTCCGCAAGCGGTGCGTATTCACCACCCATACCCCTGTGCCCGCCGGCCAGGACCAGTTCTCCCCCGACCTGGTCCGGCAGGTGCTGGGCGAGAAATGGGTGACTGCTCTACAGGCGTCCGGCTGCTGCCCGAGCGGCACCCTGAATATGACCTACCTGGGCCTCTTCTTCTCGCACTACATCAACGGGGTCTCCATGCGCCATGAGGAGATCTCGCACGACATGTTTCCAGGGTATCCCATCAACTCCATCACGAACGGTGTGCACGCCGTGACCTGGACAGCGCCTGCTTTTCAGAGCCTCTACGACCGCCTCATCCCCGAGTGGCGCGGCGACAATCTCTACTTGCGCTATGCCGTTGGTATTCCCCTCGACGAGATCCAGCAGGCGCACGCTCAGAGCAAACGGGAGCTGCTGGCACAGGTGGAAGGGCGGACCGGTGTCCGTCTGCAACCGGCGGCGATGACCATCGGCTTTGCTCGGCGCGCCAGCGCCTACAAGCGGGCCGATCTCCTGCTCTCCGACATCGACCGCCTGAAGAGGATAGCAACCCAAGTCAACCCCTTGCAGGTCATCTATGGGGGCAAGAGCCACCCCCGGGATGAAAGCGGCAAGGCCATAATCCGGCGCATCTTTGAGGCTGCGGCTGCTCTGGGGGACACTTTGCCTGTCGTCTACCTGGAGGACTATGACATGGAGCTGGCAAGGTCTCTCTGTGCCGGCGTGGACTTGTGGCTGAATACGCCGCAGAAGCCGCGGGAGGCCTCCGGGACTAGCGGCATGAAGGCCGCCCTCAACGGGGTGCCGAGCCTGAGCGTCCTGGATGGCTGGTGGATTGAGGGGCACGCAGAAGGTGTGACCGGCTGGTCCATCGGCGATGATTGGGAACCAGAGAGCGATCCTTCCAAGGAGACCGCCTCCCTCTATGACAAGCTGGAGTACGTGATCCTCCCCATGTTCTACGGAAGGCCGGAGGCGTTTGCCGAGGTCATGCGCTCCGCTATCGCCCTCAACGCCTCCTTCTTCAACGCGCAACGCATGATGCTCCAGTATCTGGCGAACGCCTATCAGGTCTTAAGGTAGGGGCCATGCGTTCGTGCTCCTCGAGGCTTAGGAGCTGACGCCACACATTGGCCCTGGATTCCCTCAAGGGGGTGCGCTGAGCGGAGATGGCTGCCTGCGCTGGAACGAGCCTGCCTCAGTGGCGGGTGCGGGCGCGAACCCGGCATTGACGGAAGCGAAGCAGCGTGTAAGATGGTGACATCGAGTGGAGTACGGTTGGCGGCAGCCTTTCGCCGTCCCCTTCCGGCGATGGGGCTCCGCCAGGGAGTGAGATCATGGTTGACATCAGCGTGCAGACGATAACTACCGGCGTCGAGGCTGACCCTTACGAAACGGCTCTGGCCCAGCTCGACGCTACTGCGGAGCGGCTCGGCCTTGAAGATGCGATGCACCAGTACCTGCGCACGAACCGGCGCGAGCTGACTGTTAACCTTGCCGTACGCATGGATGACGGGTCGACCGCTATCGTCTGGGGTTGTCGGGTGCAGCACAACAACGCCCGCGGGCCCTGCAAGGGCGGCCTTCGGTTTCACCCTGACGTGCACCTGAACGAAGTCAGGGCCTTGGCGATGTGGATGACGTGGAAGTGCGCGATCCCCAACATCCCCTACGGCGGGGCCAAGGGCGGGGTGAAGGTTGACTACAAGAGGCTATCCCCAACCGAGCTGGAGAACCTGAGCCGTGTCTACGCTTCGGCCATAGGGCCCATCATTGGCCCCGACCGGGACATACCCGCCCCCGACGTGGGTACCGACCCGCAGGTCATGGCCTGGATCGTGGACACCTACAGTCGTGAGCAGGGGGCCTGGAGCCCGGCGGCGGTGACAGGCAAGCCGGTCAACGTCTGCGGCACCCTGGGGAGAGACGCTGCCACCGGCCGCGGCATCCAGTTCGTGATCGAGGAGGCAGCTCGCCACCGTAGCCTCCCGCTGGATGAGGCGACGGTGGCCGTGCAGGGCTTTGGCAACGCCGGGCAGTGGTCGGCTCGTCTGCTGGCGGCCCAGGGCTGCCGCGTGGTGGCCGTAAGCGACACCTCTGGCGGCGTCTACAACGGCCAAGGCCTAGACATCGAGGAGGCCGTGGCCCACAAGCTGGCTGAGGGCAAGATCGTCACCTTCAAGGACGGAGACCGCATCAGCAACAATGAGCTGCTGACCATGGACGTGGACATACTGGTGCCGGCCGCCTTCGAAAACCAGATCACGGCTGCTAACGCCGATGACGTGAAAGCCAGGATCATCGCCGAAGCCGCCAATGGCCCTACTACACTTGAGGCCGACCGCATCCTGGCGGAGAAGGACGTCTTCATCGTGCCTGACGTTCTGGCCAGCGCCGGCGGCGTGGTGGTCTCCTACTTCGAGTGGGTCCAGAACCGGCAGGGCTTCTTCTGGGAAGAGAACCAGGTCAACGCCAACCTGCGCCGGATCATGAGGAAGGCCTTCGGGGAGGTCGCTGCCCTATCGGAGAAGCAGAAGGTCACCATGCGCGAGGCGGCCCTGATGCTCGGCGTCAGTCGCGTGGCCGAGGCCGCCAAGCTACGGGGCATGAACCACGCTTAAGGCGGCACCTCGCCCGCTCCCTGGGTGCAGCCTAGCGGCGCTAGCGCGAGAAGTGGGCTATAATGCTCACCGGCACGCGCTGCTGGCGCGCCCGAGGGAAGGTGACTGCCATGGTTCAGGCTGAGCGCGACACGGAACGGAAGGTTATCTCCATCCTCAAAGTCCTCTCCGAGTCCTCTGAGCCCGTAGGATCGACCACCATCGCCCGCGAGCTGGAGTCGCACGGCGTCTACCTCAGCGAGCGCACCGTCCGCTACCATCTCAGAATCACGGACGAGCGAGGTTTCACCCGCCCGGCAGGGCGCGACGGTCGCAGCATCACTCAGCAGGGGCTGGAGGAACTGAAGAATGCTTTGGCGCCGGAGCAGATCGGCTTCGTCATCGAGCGCATCAACCTGCTGGCCTATCAGACCAGCTTCGATCCGCGGACGCGCACCGGCCAGGTGCCCATCAACACGTCCCTCTTCCCCGCCGACCGCTTTCGCGAGGCTCTGGAGGCCATGAAGGAGGCCTTCGTTGGCGGCTTCTGCGTGTCGGACCTCGTGGCCACGGCGCGCGGCGGCGAGAAGCTGGGGGACGTGGTCATTCCTGAGGGCCTGGTGGGCTTCGCCACCATGTGCAGTGCCGTCATCAACGGCGTACTGATCAAGTCGGGCGTGCCCATGGACTCCAAGTTCGGTGGCATAATGGAGATGCGAAACGGCGAGCCTCGGCGTTTCGTAGCCATAATCAACTACGCTGGCACGTCCCTGGACCCGTCCGAGGCCTACATCCGGGCTCGCATGACCAGCGTGCGGCGGGCGGCTGCCACGGGCAGCGGCCATATCCTGGCCAACTTCCGTGAGATACCAGCGCCTTCGCGGCCCATGGTCGAGGCCATCGTCGCCGATCTGAAGCGGTCCGGCGTCGGCGGAGTGCTCCTGGTTGGCGAGGCCAGCGAACCTCTCTGCCAGATGCCCGTCGGGCTGAATAAGATCGGAATGGTGCTGCTGGGTGGGCTGAACCCGGTGGCCGCCGCCGAGGAAGCGGGCGTCGAGGCGGAGAACATCTCCGAGAGCGGAACCATCGACTTCCGCCAGCTCGTGAGCTACCGGGAGCTGTAGGCCTCAGGCTGAACAGGCTCACTCTCCGGTCTGCACCTCCATCAAGAGGCCCGGGCATATCGCCAACGCCGGCCTCTCGCGCGTGACCCCGTGGCGTGAGCAACGCGAGCCCCGCACCTTCTGCCGCCGCGCCCCTCTGCCGGCGCCAATGATCGGAAGTCTCCACATGGACTTCAGGACGGGAGAGCTGCCGGAGCTGGTTCTCCAAGCTGAGTTTCGTCACGTGCTGGAGGGGGCTGGCATAGCAAAGCCGTTGACCGAGTCGGCCAGCGGCTATCAGTTGACTATTGGCGACCCCGAGGGGGAGGTCGCGAGGAACAGTCTTCCGGGGACAGTCTTGGGTGGTGGAGGGATGTCAGCTCACTACCACAATGGTGCTGGAAGGCGGCTACCTAGCTTTCTGCCGCCGTGTCCAGTCGGGGCGCTATCGCCCTCCCCCGGGGGGGGTATCTTTAGCCTGCTTGAGCCGTCCAATGGGCTTCCTGGTGTGTCTGAGGGGCATCTGGAGCGTCGCCTGGAGCAGCCCGGAGGAAGGGAAGGGGGCGTCCCCGGATCGGGACCTGCCTTATGTGTGGTCGGATCGGTGCGCTGGTTTCTCACGAGTTCCGACCGGAGAGAGAACATACCTACGGAACACACCTCAGGTAGACAGAACCCGTGGCAAGCGCGGTCGAGGCGCCGGGGAGAAGAACAGAGGGCGATGGCCTAGGCCATCGCCCTCTCTGTCTAGCGGTTATCGACCGGCGCTAGCGTTTGGTGTCCGACAGGCGGCGGTACAAAGCGCTGAAGAGGACTAGCAAACCGGCCACGGCGAAGAGGCCTCCCAGGACGGCCGGCCAGGGGAACCAGGCATCGCCAGGCCCGCTGCCGGTTCTGGGTAGCTCCCGTATCACTGGTGTGGGCGCCGCCAGCACCCGCGAGACAGGCGTGCGCGTCGGTTCCATGCCAGTGGGCAGTACTTGGGTCACACGCGTCGACGTCGGAAGCGGCGCGTTAGCGGCCGTGGGCAGTGGTGTGCTTGTGGCCGCAGCCGGCAGTGTGCCGGTGGGCGTCGATGTGGGCACGGCCCTGCTGGTCGGCACGATGGTCGGCGTGGCCGTGGGCGGTGTGCCTGTAGCCGAGGGTACAGGCGTGGCCGTGGGCGGTGTGCCTGTAGCCGAGGGTACAGGCGTGGCCGTGGGCGGCGGCGTGTTCACCGGGGTTGCCGTCGCTACCGGCGCAACGGTCTCAGTCGGGCTTGGCGTATCCGTCGGCATTGGCGTCGACGTGTCGGTCGGCGTGTCCGTCGGCATTGGCGTCGCCGTTGGCGTATCCGTCGGTATTGGCGTCTCAGTTGGCGTGTCCGTCGGTATTGGCGTCGACGTGTCGGTCGGCGTCGCCGTCGGTGTATCCGTGGGGATCGGCGTCTCAGTTGGCGTGTCCGTCGGTATTGGCGTCGACGTGTCGGTCGGCGTCGCCGTCGGTGTATCCGTGGGGATCGGCGTCTCGGTCGGCGTGTTGGTGGGTGTGTTGGTAGGCGTCGGCGTCTTGGTCGGCGTGTTGGTAGGCGTCGGCGTCTTGGTCGGCGTGTTGGTGGGTGTGTTCGTAGGCGTCGGCGTCTCGGTCGGCGTGCTGGTAGGCGTGTTCGTAGGGATCGGCGTCTCGGTCGGCGTGTTGGTGGGTGTGGGAGTAGGTGTCGCTGGTGCGACGATCTCCCTCACCGGAATCGGGACGCTCTCCGCGCCGTCGGTGAGCCGGACGTGCAGTTGCGACCCATTCCACAGGTGTGCCTGAGGGCCGAGCAAAGCGTCCCACCGGATCTCGCCGGTGTCGGCCGTGGCAGTGAATTCCAGCTTGTACTGTTTCTCGGTGTTGGGGCCGCTTGGGAACGTGCCCAGAAAAGTGAACGTGAGGCCGCTCACTCCCGAGATTCCTGCGAAGTTGTGGAACTGGTCATACCCGACGACGCTGGCGTTATCCTCGAAGTCATGTTCGATTCCGAGTGAGTAGGAGGCACCGACAGTGAGGCTCTTTAGCAGGGTGCGGTGCGGGACATCTTCTCCGTCCGAGTAGCAGCCAGGGGCTGGCCGGCTGCCGGCGCAAACGTTGCCGTCCGTCCAGTCGCCGTTGTTGCTTGGGTCTCCCCCAAATAGCAGTCCTTCAAGATCCGTGTCGCCCGACGGAACGGGAGTCGAGTCAACGGCCAATGCCGTCGACAGGCCGCTGCGACCGTGCTTGGCGGGCAGGAGCACCGCCGCCACCGTCAGGCCCACGGCCAGGGCCAGGGCCAGGCCTGTAATGGATAGCAGGCGTGCCTGGCCCTTCTGATCTCGCAATAGTGTGCCGACAAGGCTATGCTTTCTGCCCATGACTCAACCCCTCCACTCACGCCCGTGAATCGACACGAAAAATGCCGCTGCCTTCACCCCGCACCGACGGCTGAGAAGGCTGCGGCTGAAGACTCTCCGAGAATGCTCTCTTCGGCAGCCCGGCTGTCCTAGCCCCGCCTTTCGGCGGGCCCCGCCGGGGGCTGGGGGACCGTAGACCCGTGGCTTTGCGACCGCTGTTTCGGGCCCCGATCTCTCGGGGTAACGTGGTTTCCCACGTCTCGCCCTTTCGGACATCTTGTTGACTTGTCCCGTACGCTTGTTCTAGGGGCGAAGTTGGCTTGGCGTCGTCCGGCTGGCTGTTGTTCCCCTTCCAGTCTCCGACAGCCGATGGACTATGTCAAGCAAGGGGGCCCTCCCCTATCTACTTCAATAACGTCCCTTTCGGGCTCTTGTTACATGATGTGAACCTGGACGAGACCCCAGTCAGAATGGGGCCGGGCCCCTGAGCAGAGTGACGGAGCGTCTACCCCCGGCCGAGCAGAACGCCCCGCCTTGCACCCAGAAAGGCTGGCGAGGAAGCATCGCCCGCACTGCATCGCAGAGACAGAGGGGCCGTGCCAACCCCGGCTTACGACACGATGATTGGCAGGTTGGGGTGCGCGGCCTCCACGCTGAAAACGACGAGACTTGGGAGTCTGTCGCGACATGCCTGCCCGCACCTTCTGCCGCCGCGCCCAGACTGCCTGGGCATCGGAGATCCTGGCTCCCCGTATCCGTGACCGCCTAACTATCGGCCTTGCCTTTGGGGGTCAAGCATCGCAGTACATAGGGCCCGACACTGACCTCGTCGCCGTCTTCGACGGCTGCCCACACGATGCTTCTCCCTGCCAGGGTCGTCAGATGACCCGACGCGATGTGATGAAGCATCAGTCGGCCATCCCGCCACCACATCCGGGCATGCTGCTCAGCAAGGCCTGGGGCGGCAGGCAGACGGATGGCGCACCTGTTCCCCGAGCCGATGGTGACGGGCTCCTCTCCCAGCTCGAATCTGAGATCTTCGCTGGGCCCGCTGGTAACGACGACAGTCGCCTTTGACGGTGCATCCGGCGCCTCGTACGTGGTGCGGGTAAGCGTGCGTTTCCCAGAGAGAGCCCTACCTGCCCCCCTTCGCCGCAGGAACCATCTGGTGCCTCCCAATCCGAGCAGCGCCGCCGCAAGGCACACCGGCACCGCCACTGCGGCCAGCGGGAACGAGCCCTCAGTTGCCTCAGGCGCCGCCGCCTCAGGCTCAGGCTGCGAGACAGGGGACAACAGAGATGGCGGAGGCTCCGGCGGCCGAAGGCTCCGATACTCCCTTTCAGCACTGCCTGGTGAGGCACCCATCGTGAGCAAGATCTTGACTGAGCGCTCCTGAAGGGGTGCCGGGGACGACGCATGAAACGTGACCACATACTGGCTTCGAAGGAGCTGTTCCAGGGAAGCGTAGACCGCCGGGATTTCCGAAGGGTCTGCGACACGGAAGAGCCTGCTCCCCGATCGCGTAGCCAGTTCCTCCAGGTACGCTTGGTCGATCTTCGGACCGACGCCGACCACATAGAACAGGGACGCAGCCTCAGAGGCAGCCGCCAGCGACCCCTCACGACTCAGCCGAGACCTGCTGCCAAACTCCTCCCCGTCGCTTAGAAGAACGACCGCTCGGCGAGCCACGCCGGATGCCGCTGCGACCGCGGCTGATTCCGCGACCGCGTCGTACAGCGCGGTGTTTCCACCCGCCCTCAAACGGGATACGGCATCAACTAGGGCCGTCTTGTCCTGGGTAAGAGGCTGCTCCACGCGCACCTCATCGGCGAATGCCAGCACCGCGGCCCAGTCGGTCGAGGCCAGGCTGTTGATAAGGGCAATGGCGGACGCCGTCGCGCTGGCCAGAACCGGGCCTTCCATGCTCCCGCTCACGTCCAGCGCCACCACAAGAGCAAGGGGCATATTCCTGTCCACGGCCCGCTGGATCGAAACGGGCGTGGCTGGCAAACCACTCTCCTCAATCTGGAGCTCCTGCAGCTGAATGTCGGCAATGGGCCTATTGTGCTGATCGGCGGTGAGGACTACGGTCACCTCCGGGAAGGCGGTGTCGTCGACGCCGACTATGGAGACGGAGATAGCCCCATCATCTGCCAGCCCTACCTCACCACTGGCCAGCGGTTGTGCCGCCAGCAAGAGGAGGACGGCAATGGCCATGCGTCCCAGCCCCAGGCCGTGCCGCCGAACGCAGCCGTCTTTGTCTTCGCAGAGTTGGAAGTTTCGCTCTCGCACCGGAGTCTTGAAGTGGGGCACGGCCGCCTGCTTCCGCCCAAGCTCAACCCAGGCCGATCAGGGCCTCCTCATCCACGGGCAAGAATGAGAGGCTGTCGCCGACCTTGAGCCCCGCACGCTCGACGGAACCCGCTGGCAGTTCGAGGACGCTGTGCGCCCGCCGACCACCCATGGAAAGGCGAAACGGACGTAGACGGGCGGAGGTCTTCACCACGGTGCCATCAAAGGACAGATAGGCGACATCGATGGAGAACCTCATGAACAGCGTATGGATGGACCTGCAGGGCCTGATCCAGAGCCCCCTGCCTTCACCAAGCTCCTTGCGGCCCAAGAGCCCCACGGCCCGTGTCCAGGGGTTCTCGGCTACCTCGGCTAGGCAGAGCTCTCGATCGGCGACCTTGACCAGCACTGTTCTCACGTCTTCAGGACACCAAATAGAGGTGGAAGTACGAAATCGAGAACGCCGTCGCCGCAACGAGAAAGGGGGCGAATGCCACTACATCCTTGGGCTTACGGATGCGCAGCAGGAGGAGAACAGTGGAGACAAGGGCGCCGCTGGCGAAAGCTGTGAAGAACATCGGCAGCACCCCCCCCAGGCCGACCACAATGCCACAGAATGTGCCTACCTTGACATCGGCGAATCCCATCGCTCCCCTCCCGGCGATGGCGATGAGTAGGAGCAGCAGGAACGCCGCTGTGCCCCCGAGAAGCGCCTCGATAGCGTCGCTCCAGCCGAGCGTCAGAGAGGCAGCCACGCCGAAGCCCAACGCCGGGTAGGCGATGCGGTTAGGCACACGTAGCGAGCGAATGTCGTGCACCGCCATGAGGAAAAGCAGTGCCAGGTACGCAAAGGCGAGCAGACCCCGGTATATCCCTGGCTCCCTGCCGAGAACGGCAAAGAAGCACGCCGTCAAACCCGCGCCGACCACCAGCTCCAGCAAGAGGCGCGGCCGGGGAAGACTGGGTTGAGCAACAGCAAGGCGGGCCATCATTATCTCCCGAGGTCACCGACAAAGCGTATAAGGTGGAGGATAGATGGCACTATCACGACGGCGACCATCGCTGGCAAGAAGCAGAGGGCAAGCGGTATAGTCATGAGGACGGGCGCCTTCTGGGCGGCCTCCTGGGCCCTCTGCCTTCGAGTCAGGCGGAGTTCTTGAGCCTGTATTCGCAGGACGTCGCCCAGGGTAGTGCCCATCTCTTCGGCCTGGACGACGGCAGCCGCGATGCGCACCAGATCGTCAACGCCCGTACGGTTCGCCACATGGGCGAGAGCGTCACGTCGGGGCCTTCCCAGGCCGATCTCTTTGAGATAGAGAGCGAACGTCTCAGAGAGGGGGCCCTGCGTCTTCTCCACCACCATCGCAAAGGCCGCGTCAACGCCGAGGCCAGCCTCGACACTGGTGACCAGCAGGTCTAGGGAGTCCGGCAGTGCCCGCGAAATGCGCCTCTGCCGGGTGTGCACGCGCCGACGCAGAATGACGTAGGGGGCGAGGAACGCGAAAGGAAGGATGGCCAAGCCTATGCCGAAGAGCTGTAGCGGAGACGTGTTAGGTCTCGCCAAAGCAATGTACACCAGGGCAAGCACGCCCACGAGAATCGTCGCTGCCCACAGTGTCAGGTAGGCCGACAGGGACATCGGCTCGTTGGCCATCACCAGCATGTGGTCAATGCCCCACACCACGTTTTGAGGGAGCAGACGGGCCAAAAGTCTGCCAGCCCTTCGGGATGCAGGCGCCAACACCCTTTTCAGCGGCCCTCCTTCCAGCCTTCTCTCCCTTGTCATCTGCTGGTAGGAACCGGGCCTGATCCGTCGGCCGACGACGTTCTCCTTTGGTCGGAAGACCCCCCACACTGCCAGCGTCACAGCCGCACACGAGACAGCAGCTATAGCAATCAGCATGGCCCTCTCCTAGACCTCTATCATGGCAAGTCGACGGATCAGCCAGAGGCCAAGCAGTTCGAAAATGATGCCTATCGCCAGCGAGATTTGCCCGGCGGCGGTCTCCACAAGCAGCTTGCCCGTGTCCGGATTGATGCCGATGAACGCCGCAGCCACCAGCACCGGGAGGAGCGCCACCAGGTTGCCGGTGAGCCGTTGCCTGGAGGTCAATACCCGAACCTCGCCCCTCATCTTGGCCCGCTCGCGGATGGTGTTGGTCACGTTGGTGAGGATCTCAGAAAGGTTGCCGCCCACGGTCCTCTGGATCACGATGGCCGTGAGCGCGATCTCCAGGTCTGGACTGCCTACGCGCTGAGACAACTCCGAGAAGATGTCCTCTGCCTCTGCACCCAACTGGAGGTCACGGAGCGCGTATTGGAGCTCGGGTCCCAGCGGCGCCCGCGTTTCATTGGCGGCATATGCCAGCCCGTGGAGGAGCCCCGACCCAGCCCGCAGAGACTTGGCCATGGCCGTCAGGGCGTCCGGAAGCTGCCTCTCGATCTCCTCCAGCCGTTTCTGGCGCCTGCGGGACAGATACAAGCGGGGGACAAACCAGCCGGCATAGACAATGGCAACAACCACCACAATTTCGAGCCAGGCAGCCTCCACCTCGAGCCCCCTCACCAAGGCGAGGCCAGCTGCTCCGGCGACCGCTGCGCACGCCAGCCGCAGAGAAAGGTATTCGCCGACCCGGATCGGCCACCCGGCCTGGTCCAACTCCCGGCCCATGCGCTCTCGCGCCTCCGAAGAGAGCGGGAGCATGTCAAAGAACTGGAGGGGGAAACGCCGGTGCCGGTGTAGCAGGGAGCGTGCGCTGGAGCCCGGGCTGGCTGCGCCCTGCGCAAGACGAGCGCTCACGATGCGCCGCTGGTACCTCAGTCGCTGATGGGCCAGAACCACCAGCAGCGCGACCGCCCCCGCGACAGTCAGGCCGATGAGCAGAAGAACCGGGTCCATCTAAGACCACCTCTTCACGTCGAAGATGTCTTCCGAGAGGTCCATGCCGAAAGCGTGCAGGCGGTCGGCGAACTTGGGTCGGATTCCCGTAGCGCGAAGCTCGCCGACGACGCGCCCCTGCGGGTCGATGCCGGTCTGCCTATAGAGGAAGATGTCCTGAAGGGTAACGAGGTTGCCCTCCATGCCAGAGACCTCCGTCAGTTGGACGACCTTGCGCGTGCCGTCCACCAGCCGGTTGAGGTGGACTATGACGTGGAGGGCAGAGGCCATCTGCTCGCGGATGACCATCACGGGCAGTTCAAAGCCCGACATCAGCACCATGTTCTCGATGCGGGCCAGGGCGTCTCGCGGCGAGTTGGCGTGGACAGTCGTAAGTGAGCCCTCGTGACCGGTGTTCATCGCCTGCATCATGTCGAAGGCTTCGGGGCCCCGGACCTCGCCGACGATGATCCGGTCCGGCCGCATGCGGAGAGCGTTGCGGACGAGGGCGCGCTGCGTGACCTCGCCGCGCCCTTCGATCGACGCCGGGCGGGCCTCGGCCGAGATGACATGGCGCTGTTGCAGCTTCAGCTCGATGGGGTCCTCCACCGTAACGATCCGCTCCCTCTCCGGAATGAACGCCGACAGGGCATTCAGAAGGGTCGTCTTTCCTGTGCCGGTGCCGCCGGATATGACGATGTTGAGCTTCGCCCTGACAGAGGCCTCCAGGAGCTGCGCCATTCCCTCGGGCAGCGTGCCGATCTTCATGAGATCGTCTATCGTGTAGCGGTCGCCGCGGAACTTGCGGATGGTCACCACCGGGCTCTTGGGGACGAGCGGCGGGATGATTACGTTGACACGCGACCCGTCCTGCAACCGGGCGTCCACCATCGGCGACGCCTCGTCCACGTGGCGGCCGATGGAGGCGACGATACGGTCAACGACCCGGTTGATGTGCGCCTGGTCCCGGAACACTATGTCGCTCTCGTAGATGATCCCGTCGCGCTCGTAGTAGACCTCGTCGGGCGCGTTTACCATCACCTCGGAGACGGAAGGGTCGCGGAGCAGCGGCTCGATGGGACCATGCCCCGTCACGTCGTCCACGACGTGGGCGACGACCTCCTCCTTGGTGTCACCCACGATCTGGGGGAACAGCTCCGCCACCAGAGTGCGTGCGGCGCGCTCGACCTGCTCGCGGGCGTGCTCCCCATCGAGGCCTTTGAGAACCGACTCATCGATCTCGCGGATTAGCTTCTGGTGGAGCTGCTCCTCGACGTCGTAGTAAGGATAGGAGGCCTCGTGATCTGGCTTGCCCATCCACTCCGGGACCCCCCTGGGTTGTTGCCACGGCTGCGTCATGATCCGCCTCTTTCTTCTTGCGCAGATGCTGGAGGAACGACTTGGTCTCCGGCTGCCGGACAAGCGATCTCCTTGTTCCCGCGATCAGGCGGGCCAAAGAGGTAAGATTCCGGGCAGCCGTCGACCTGCCATCCTTTAGTAGCACCGGCTGGCCGAGCTGGACCGACACAGGGAGCCGCCGGTCATAGGGCAGCTCCCAGAAGATGTCCCGGTTGAGGGCCTCTCTTAGCTCATCGATGTGGAAGCCACCCACCCGAGCGCCTTGATTGAGCAGAACTTTGGCGCGGCTTCCGTCCACCCCCCATGACTCCAGCCGGCGAATGGCGCCCGCCGTATCGCGCACGCTGGACACCTCGCCGGTGGTGACAACCAGGGTTAGTGTGGAAGCTTCGACGGCGGCGCGGACATAGGTATCGAACGAGCCCGCGGTGTCGACGACGACGAAGTCGTGCGTCTGAGCAAGGAGGTCAACGATCCGCCTCAAGTCGTCGCCATCGTAGGCCGTCCATCCGTCGTCGTCGGAGGGGGCCGCCAGGACCTCCAGGCCGCTGCCGTGCGTCGTCAGGAACTCGCGGACGCTCTCACGGCTGGCGCCGTCACGCTGCCGCAACAAGCCGGCGACCGTCTGGGTCGGAGACAGATCGAGCATGGTAGCCACGTCGCCAAAATGCGTGTCGGCATCCAGGATGGCAACCCGCTTGCCGGTCTCCCTCTGCAGCGCGAGAGCGAGGTTGACGGCGATCACCGTCTTGCCGATTCCGCCCTTGGCCCCGGCCACCGTGATCACCGTGCCGCGCCCGTGACCGGTCGAGAGCTGGCCGGC
>Ga0315279_10005083_pt1 | contig 17249 bp, 16 predicted proteins | sample YL17G06_20_MG_FD_203694 | JGI IMG/M metagenome (GOLD analysis project Ga0315279, IMG submission 203694) | Sediment microbial communities from Yellowstone Lake, YNP, Wyoming, USA - YL17G06_20 | ecosystem: Environmental > Aquatic > Freshwater > Lake > Sediment | place: USA: Wyoming | collected... | reverse complement strand
ATTCCGCCCGTTTCCGGCAGAAATACTAGCCGCTTTTACGGACCGAGTTCCTGCTTCAACCTATATAGTCATTGATCGGGGTTTGAGTTATGGGTATGAGGGCGCGGTATGTACTGAATTTAAAGCTGCTTTATTCACGCATCAGGTCCAGAAAAATGTGCATGGCTATTTAATCGGCATCGGCGGACGCGATTTTGATGTTAATCAAATTATGGAAGCGGCGAAACAAACCATTACCGTCGTGGAAAATGGGCAAACTTACAAAAAAACGGAATGGATAAACGTTATGAAGTGATTCAAATGTCAGAAAATTTACTGCCAAAAGATTTACCCGAAGAAGAGCTCCTTCTTCCTGGTACTCGTGCCTGTTCAGGATGCGCCTTTGCTTTAGCATACCGCTTTGCCCTAAAAGCCTTAGGAAAACGAACAATAGCTTGCACACCTGCCAGCTGCAGCACTGTTCTTGCAGGTATGTATCCGGTGACCAGTTTAAAAATCCCAATGCTAAATACTGCTTTCGAATCAACGGGTGCTGCCTTAAGCGGAATTCGTGCTGCCCTGGACATTCTAGGAAAAGAGGACATTACCGTGCTCGGTTGGGCGGGCGATGGTGGTACCGTTGATATCGGAATTCAATCGTTGTCAGGCGCAGCAGAACGCGAAACCGATATGATCTATGCTTGTTATGATAATGAAGCCTATATGAATACAGGCGTGCAACGGAGTGGTTCTACCCCCTACGGTGCGTTTACCACTACAACTCCCGCTGGAAAACTCCAGAAACGGAAAAATATGCCGGCTATTCTGGCAGCTCACGGTGTTCCCTATGTCGCAACCGCAAATCCCTCCTATCCCATTGATTTATACTCAAAATTCAAAAAGGCAAAGGATGAGTTCAAAGGAAAGACTCGCTACATCCACATTATCGCTCCTTGTCCTCCAGGATGGGGATTTCACACCAAGGATTTCATCAAAATTGGCCGATTAGCCACACAATCTGGGATGTGGCCTCTCTATGAGATTATTGAGGGAAAGCTAATTCTCTCTAAGCCCAGCCGCGACATCGTCTTAGGCAAGAAAAAACGAGTTCCCGTAAAAGAATATTTTCAGGCGCAAACTCGATTCAGAACGCTCACAGATGAGCAAATTCAGCAAATTCAAGAAGAAATTGATCAAGAATTCGAAACCTATAGACAGAATCTATAATTTTCAAACAGAATAATTTCTCAATTCAAAAAACTGTTGAATCTCTTTTCATTTGATCTTATTTCGACAATAAAACAATAAATTTATCAATATCTAATATATTTATATTATAATATATTTATATTAATTTATATAAATACCAAGTCTAATCTTAGATGCGATAATAAATAAATTAAAAAACCCATTTCTAATATTTTTAAGACATGCATAGGGGACAAAATTACTGATTTCCTTTTATATATTTTTCAAAATATATGGCTCAAGGTAAGAGTTTTAACTGATGAATTTTATGGGATTAGAAGAAACATCAAGCGGGCAAGCGATGAAGGATCAGGATGCTCCTGAACGCTCCAAGTTTTATTTTGAAATGATAGCTCATAAGATGAAAAACATTTTACAAACTGTTTTGTCAGCGACCGATCTGTGTAATAATTATTTAAATGGAAATCAAAACTTAGATGAAATTCAACAGTTAATTAATATGATTACCCAACAAACGTATAAGGGATCAACTTTTATATCGAACATCCAAAAATTATTTCTAATCGATGAAATCACTTCACCAATTGAGGCAGTTAATGTTTCCGAGATGTTAAATAAAACTATTTATAATTTAAAATTGCATTTTAAAACTAAATTATTAAAAATCCAGATAATATCATCCGTCAAGCATCCTCTTGTTCTTGCGAATGAATTTCTTGAGGATGTCTTTGAAAATCTTTTATTGAATGCGGTAGTTCATAATTCAAATTCAGCTATTGAAGTGATTATCAAGATTTCACGTATGCCCAAAGATGAAACAAGCTATTTACAATTAGAATTTATTGATAATGGGAAAGGAATCCCTGATGATCGTAAACCGTTTCTTTTTCAAAGACAATCAACGAAATCTCCAGATGGTGGTGGAATGGGATTAGGATTGTCGATTGTCCAACATTTGGTGTCGCTTTATAATGGTACAATTCATGTAGAGGATAAGGTTCCTGGGGATTACTCGCAAGGAAGTAATTTCATTATTTTAATCCCGGAAGCACCAGAAAGCTGTTAAGAAATAACAAAAAATAATTGAATTATTTTTCACTTTTAAGTGCTACATTCATTTTCGGCGAATTCAAAACGGTATTATAAACCGGGCAGTGTTTCTCAACGGCTTCTACTAATTCTTGAATTCTTTCTGGCGATTCATCACTATCTATAGCAATCTCGATTTCGATATTTTGAAATCCTGATGGAATCTCTTCATCAATTCCGAGGAAACCCTGTGCATCGAGTGATCCTTTGACATTTATCTCTGCCCCTGTTATTTTAATATTCAGCAAATGGCTCCAAGCTTGCATAGTGTTTAACATACACCCTCCTATTGCAGCTAATAACATTTGCGATGGGGCTGGTCCTTCTCCAGTACCTCCAAGCGCTTTGTCTTCATCCAGAATTAGCTTGTGCTTACCTGCTTTAACACTGACCTGAAGAGGTCCTGATTTCACCAACTTCACTTTCATAGTTTGTTTGGCAAGACTTGGATTCTTCTTTATCTCCTCGATTAATGCCTTCATACTCATAATCATTCACCTTCTTTTCTAGAATATCGTTTATCAAAATTCAAAATACATAAATAATTTTTTCTTATCTTCTAAAAATAATAAAGATAGTAAGAGTACTAGTAAGAGCGAAGAAAAATGAGCGAAACAATAAAGGTGAAAGCCATCTTCATGAGTATCTTAGGCGAGCTCATTGGGATGAAAGAGGTTGAGATTGAGCTCCCAGAATCGAGCACTTTTAAAGATTTAATGGCAGTTATTAAGCAAGAATACGGTCCAAAATTCCCAAAGGAGTTGTTTAAGAGAAGCGCGGGAGAATTTCAATACATGCATTTGATGTTAAATATGAAGGATATCTATGAAAAGAAAGATGGAGATCATCCCCTTGCTGACGGCGATGTTCTATACTTTATTCCCCCGATTGGGGGCGGGTGAATTCAGCCTATTCTAATTAAAACGGTTACCGCCGCAGTTGCCACAATCATCTCGTTGGAGGTATCGCCTAATTCGGGTATTTGAACCCCTGGAATAATCATGCCTCCCTTTTCAACAATGACTTCCTTGTTCCCAAATGGAATTGCCTTGAGCAAGCGCGTTTTATTTATTTGTTCTGGATAGGGGACTGCAATCTGAACTTGTACATAGAAATCACTCAAATTTTGAAGATGGCAAATTTCGGTTAGTCCTGCGAGACAGTTATTTGAGATTGCATTCTTGATGGCCTTCTGAGCTGCATTTGTCACGTCTTGCCCGTGTTGATCGACTCCCATTCCAATTTGAATTATAAATTTCTTCAATTCAGTTTCACTCATTTCTGGTCTCACCTGATTTTATATTCATAAAAACGCCTATTTCTTTTTATAATAGAGCTTAGTTCATTATCCAATTTTTTAAAATGTTTTTCGTTCTCTTCACGCGATTCTTGTTCCCATTCTTCTGAAGATATTGTAATATATTTTGGAAGTGCAAGCGCATTTAGTATTGAAATTTTCTTTTCATTTATTTCTTTTTTAGGCATAATTTGACCTCGAACATTAAATGATGAATTTTTATATTTCAATTCTTAAGAAAATTTTCCGTAGGTTTTGCCTACTCGTAACAGCGTTTCTATGTTCTCAGGGGGTGTTCCAGGACCGATATCGCAGCCGGTGCTAAGAATATATTTCCCTTGCGGTTCAGAAAATGCCCCCTCTTGAAGGCAGGCTTTTGTAGCTTTTTCGACATCAGCGGGCGTCCCGCGGCGCATGATCCCTGTATTCACATTCCCTAAAAGAAGGACGAATTTGTTCCCAATTTGTTTTTTTGCCTGGCGTAAATTGATCTGATCCCCACTAAAAATCAGGATGTTGGAAATTTTACTTATTTTCTCAACGAGATTTTGAGACTCTCCACAGATATGGAGCAGAAATGCGGGCGAATTGACTTTTCTGGTTATCTTCTTGATGTAAGGCACAGCAAAATCTTGAAAAGTTTGAGGTGAAATGCAAGTCGAAGAAGCCGTGGGGTCTGCAAGTCCGACCGCTTGAACCCCTGCCTCCATTTGAGCATTTAAGAATTCAATTATGGTATCGGTCACGGAATTTAAGACCTTATGGACTGCTTCCGGATTCTTGATCATATTACGCATTAAATTTTCTACACCCCAGACCGAGCCTGCCGCCGTAATTGGTCCTTCGCATCCGCCAAAATAAAGATGCCCTTCTTCGCTGAACTTTTCCGCAAAAACTCCTGCCGCCTTAATTACTTCAGGCATCCTCCCATCAGACCTCGGGTTCTTTGGCTCTAGAGAATCAATTTCTTCAAGCCCGCTGATTGCAGGCGTTTCAAGGACTGGAATTACATCTGGCATATATGTTAAAGTGGCGCCGTAAGCCTCCCCAATAACATTTAAATCGGCGATCGTTATCACAAAGGGCAATTTGAACCGGTTTGCAACATAGAGTTGTGCTTCAGCTATCTTCTGCCCATCCTTCATGATTTGCGGGGCAGGAATTTTGCTATATTTATGGTATTCATTTATCGCATACCCTAAAATGATTGGGAAGGTCGGGACGGTCGCTCCGGGCTTCGCATTGATTCCATCTAAAATTTCTGGGACCGAATTGAGTAATGCTTCCACCATTTTTCACCTTTTAAATGAATTATCCAATAATTTAATAGCTGAATTCACATCTGCGAAAAACTTAGCCCCGATTTCTCGGGCGAACTTTTCATCGGGAGCGGCGCCTCCAATTATTAATTTGACTTTGCTTTGTAGACCTTGGCGTTTGAGAAGATTCGCCACTTCCACCATACTGTCCAAGGTGGGCGTCATTAAAGTCGATAAGGCGAGAACTTGGGCTTTATTCTTCTTAATTTCCTCCACGAATGTAGCGGCAGGAACATTGCGCCCACAATCAATCACTTTATAGCCGGCACTTTCCAAAAAAATCTTAACCACATTTTTGCCAATATCGTGAATATCGCCTCGGACAACACCAATAACTACCGTTGCCTTATTTGTTTGCTTCGCTATTAAATACGGTTTAAAAACCTCAATTGCCTCGTACAGTGCATCCGCTGCGACAATGATTTCTGGCAAGAAATACTCCCTTTTTTCATATAGCTCTACTACTTTTCGCATGCCTTTATTTAAACCATTGATAATTGCTTCATTTAAATCGATGGCTTTCTCTTCAACTATTTGTTCTGCTATTGCTTTCGCCTTTTCAGAATCACCATGGATAACAGCTTCAGCGAGTTCATCTAATTGACTCATAATACCACCTATTCATTCACTTGATATATCAAATATAAGTAGTTGATTCAGAGATAATTCATTATCGCCAACTGGTTCGCCCGTAAATCCACATATCGGAGCGTGGTCAATTAATTCTCACCTTTTAAATACATTAATTGACTCGTGTGTTGGTCATACTTTCCTAGGAAGGTCCTTTTGAGGAATTGCTTTAGGACTTGATAATTTTTGGATTTTTTTATTCAGTTTTCTATGATTGAGAATGCTAAAAACTATAATTACGCCGATCATAATGGATAGAAGCCATATTAGGGGCTCTAAACCAGGAGTTATTGAAGTTTCAGCAACTCGAATTGAGCCAGAGACCTCATTCCAGTTCCCTAACTTATCCTTCATGTAAATCTTATATGGATAATTGTCTGCAGTGCTGGGAATCCACGTGAAATAGCACCAAGTGCCGTTACCCAGATCGATCATGCTGTGGTTGGTCCCCTCAAATTCAAGGAGGACCGCTTGGATCCCAGAAAGATCTACCACGCCGGAGATTGTAATCACCTCTGTACCACCGAGTTTTAGGGGATTAGCACTTTCAATCACTGATAAATAAGAGGGAGGAGAGCTATTGAGAACTTGAATTGCATAGGAGGAGGTCGCATTCCAATTCACCATTCTATCCATGATATAAATTCTATAAGAGTAATTACCTATGTGATTTGGAGTCCACATCGTATAACACCAAGTTCCATCGCCCATATTATTCATACTATAATTGTTCCCCTCGAATTCAAGAATAAGTAACCAGATCCCTGAAAGGTCCGCCACGCCGGAGATTGTGATCGCCTCTGTACCACCGAGTTCCAGGGGATCGGCACTTACAACCACGGAGGTATAAGTGGGAGGGGTTCTATCGAAAACTACGATATTGCCGTTTTTCATATGTAAATTCCCCGCATAATCACGGATGCTAATCCAATATATGTGGGGACCTACACTACTGGGAGCCCATTTGTTATAACGCCAAGTGCCACCACCTATATTGCTCATATTATAAGTGGACCCCCCAAATTCAATGAGGACTGATTGGATTCCAGAGAGATCTGCCACGCTGGCGATCGCTATCATTTCTGTTCCACCGAGTTCCAGCGGATTGGCACTTTCAATTATGGCGGTATAAGTAGGAACCGTTGTATCGATAACTTGAATTGCCCCAGAAGACACATTCCAAAATCCTAAATTATCTCGAATGAAAACCCTATACGAATAATTTCCTCTAGTACTAGGGATCCAAGTATTATAGCACCAAGTGCCGCCGCCTAGATCGCTCATCGTATGATTGTTTCCCTCGAATTCAAGAAGGACTGTCTGGATCCCAGAGAGATCTGCAACACCGGTGATCCAGATCATTTCTGTCCCGCCGAGCTCCAATGGATCAGCACTTTCAATCACGGACAGATAAGTGGGAGGGGTGCTATTGACAACTTGAATTGCACAGGAGGAGGTCGCATTCCAATTCCCCGTATTATCTCGAATGTAAATTGTATACGAGTAAATACCTATATGACTGGGTTTCCACGCGAAATAGTACCAAGTGCCGCTACCGAGAGTACTCATGCTATGGTTGGTCCCCTCAAATTCAAGGAGGACCGCTTGGATCCCAGAGAGATCTGCAACACCGGTGATCCAGATCATTTCTGTCCCGCCGAGCTCCAATGGATCAGCACTTTCAACCACGGTGGTATAAGTGGGAAGGGTGCTATCGACAACTTGAATATTGCCGGAGGTCACATTCCAATTTCCCGCATTATCCTCGAGGTAAATCGTATAGGGATAATCGCCTATGGTGCCTGGAATCCATGTGTTATAGCGCCAGGTACCGCCACCTATATCGTTCATATCATAGTACAGACCCTCTAATTCAATGAAGACTCTCTGGATCCCAGAGAAATCTGCCACGCCGGTGATCGCGATCATTTCTGTCCCGCTGAGCTCCAATGGATCGGCACTTTCAACCACGGTGGTATAAGTGGGAGGGGTGCTATCGACAACTTGAATTGCCCCGGAAGATACATTCCAAAACCCTAAATTATTTCGAATGAAAATCTTATATGGATAATTGCCTCTAGCACTAGGCGTCCATGTATTATAGCGCCAGTTGTTGTCGCCTAAATCGCTCATGGTATGATTGCTCCCCTCGAATTCAATAAGGACTGTCCGGATCCCTGAAATGCTCATCACGCCAGTAATCGTAATCGCCTCCGTACCGGCGATTTCCAGCGGATCGGCACTTTCCGTCACTGATGTATAAGTAGGAGGGGCCGGTCCATAGATATACCCGTCACTGCCACCCACATACACGCGTCTATCCGAAACCGCCGGGGACGATTGCACCTCCGCCCCCGTAGTGTAGTTCCAGAGGAGCACACCGGTAATAGCGTTCAAGCAATAGATATTTTTATCATTACTGCCCATATACACGCGTCCGTCCGAAACCGCCGGGGAGGAGAACACTTCCGCCCCCGTAGTATAGTTCCAGAGTTGCTTTCCTGTAGTGGCATTCAGGCAATAGACTTGGTGGTCCAAGCTACCCACATACATGCGCTCGCCGGTCACCGCGGGGGAAGACCACACCTCCGCCCCTGTAGTGTAGTTCCAGAGTTGCTTTCCTGTAGTGGCATTCAGGCAATAGACATAATTATCCATGCTGCCCACATACAAGTGCCCGCCCGCCACTGCCGGGGAAGAATATACATAACCCATCGTGGTGTAGTTCCAGAGTTGCTTACCCGTAGTAGCGTTCAAACAATAGACGTTGAAGTCTCCGCTGCCCACGTAGACGCGCCCATTCGCCACGGCCGGGGAAGACTGCACCAAAGCCACCGTGGTGTAGTTCCAGAGTTGCTTACCTGTAGTAGCGTTCAGGCAATAGACCTTATGGTCAAAGCTGCCTACATATACCCAACCTTCCGCCACGGCCGGGGAAGACTGTATGGATCCCCCGGTGGTGTAGTTCCAGAGGTGCCGCCCGTGGTGGCGTTCAAGCAATAAAGCTTATAACCGGCACCCATATATACGCGCCCGCCCACTACTGCTGGGGAAGACCAGAATCCCCAGTCCATAGTATAGTTCCAGAGTTGCTTACCTGTCGTAGCGTTCAAGCAATAAATCCTTCTGTCTCCGCCGCCCACATACACGCGCCCGCCTGCCACTGCCGGAGATGAAGTTATGTATCCTGAAGTGAAATAATTCGAAAATGGAATTGCGCTGTTGATACAGGGTGTGTGCGCTTCGCCCGTATGGTTGAGCTGCCCGCGGAACATGGGCCACTCGTCTTGGCTGGGGTCACTGCTCCCAGGGGCAGTTGTGAAGCGTAGGACACTTGGGGAGACAAGAGTCGCAGGAGAGGCTGAGATATCAGTGCAAGGTCTTATATAGAAAAGCATGAAAATGAAAATCAAGATAAAACACATACTTTTTAAGAAACCTCGACGCGGTTGTATCGCTATTTTCAGCATAACTCTTTTCTCCTTTTTAATTTTACATTTTATAAGAGAGGATCTTTTTTTCTATTATGGATCACTAAAAATCCGGTTCAAGAAAACAAAAGACAAATTCTTTACTTAAATTCTTTGGAGTCCTCTCTTATCCGGCTTAAGAAAGCAATAAACAAATTATAGACTGAATAAAATTATTCCTACAATCGAGACCCCTGCACCACCTAGAAACAAGATTAAGTGTTTCCTTTGGTGGATTTCCTTAAAACATAATAAACGCCAAAATGCGCTTATTATTAACATAAAAATATAAAAATAAGCCGTTATCCTTCACTATTTTAGTGACGTATTATTGGATAGAATCTTTGGCGGCCCCATGTCCTTTCCGCATATATCATTTCAACTTCCAATAATTTTTCCAAATGATATTTTACCGTCTTATGATTCAAATCCAAACGATTCGCAATTTGATTTTGGTACATCCCGGGATTATCTCCTATCAATTGCAGAATTTCTAAGGTTGTTTTGCTTTTCATCAATTTTGGATCTAAGGCTGTGAATGGGTTTTTTTCCAAATAGGAGTAGTAAACCAGATATTGGCCAACTCTCTGTTTTTGAATAATCTTATAGGATTCTAAGATATCTAAGTGCCACGCGAGATTGCCTGCCGAAATACCGACTTTTCGTAATATTTCATTGAAGTGAATACCTGGTTCTTCTAAAATGAGATTTATGATCAGAGAACGGTTTTCATTCTCTAAAACCTCCTCTATGCTTAACCGATGCGGTGTCGAATCGATATGCAATATCCGCGTCAGTAGATATTCCCGGTATTCGGCCTTAACCATTACCACTGAAACTGCGAGAACAACAATCGCAGAAATAACAAGCATTATAATTAGAAAAAGGTTTATTCTGGTTGGAAAGCGTAAAATACCGGCAACACCTATTTTCGGATCATGATTTATGATGTTTCCTCGAGAATAACTCAAATAAATTACATCATTTTTCATTCCTTCATCATAACTAACTGGGCTTGAATTGACTCTCTTCTGCATGCCGTCAATTTCTGCAAATTCATTCCATGAAAAGAAACCAGAAATTTGATTTTCATTCGTTTGAACACTTTCTTCATTCGAGGCAAAACCCTCATTTTCATCCTCGGTTTGTTCCTCTGATTCATAACTGCCACTTGAATTCAATCCAATTTTCAGTGCCAAGTCTGAATTACCATTCGTATAGTTAAAATTTTGAATGGCAATATCAAGTTTCATTTCAGTAGGCCCAACTAAATTCGTGTTAATGCGTTCAAATTGCTCTACCACACAAATTTGAACTGAAAAAATCCCATTCACTGTCGTCACATTAATGATATGAATGGTTGTATTATCTCCAAGTTGTTGATTTCGATATATAAATGGGCGAAAATTGGCCAATGGGACCTGTTGTAGAAATGTATCTACTGACTCATTATAGATACCATTTGCGTCAATATCCAAGTACTCAATTATTGCATAAAAAATCAAATCAAAATCTAGGTCATTCCCTGAAGATTCTTCATCAGCGCTATAAGATGCCCTAAAATCGAGTTTTCCCGAATCGTTTATTATTTCAAATATAAGTTTATCTTGATTCTCACCAGCCTTTAAAACGGATTCAATTTTAATAGAGTCCGTATGATTTTCTACGGTTACTACACGCTGATTTAATTCCTGAAATTGTTCATCTATATTATTGTTCTCATCTGCTTGCACAAAAACTGTAAGCGGGGAAATGAATATCAAAAGGAAAATAATCAATCCAATTAATATTCCGTATCTGATTTTGGTTATTTTCATCAACTCTTTTACTCAAAAGAATTTCATTATATGTACGAATAATGTCTAGAAGATGGCGATATTTAATGAAATAGGGATAGTTTTCCCCCTTGAAATAGTCCTTTTTTTATAAGTTAAATACAATTATCCCCGCGATAGAAATTTCTGCATCAATTAGAAACAAGATCAGACTTTTATCTTTATCAATTGCCTTAAAATAAAGAATTCCCCATATGGCACTTATTATTGACAAGACTGTTTGAATGATAGGTATTGTAAAGCTCATTTCATATGCAGCAAGAGAATATAAACTTATAAAAACACCCGAGACCCAAATGATGCCACTTGATATCGCCCAATAGTGAAATTTTGGCTTTTCATCGAGCCATTCTTTTACCTTTTCTGGCGTGCAGTTCAATAGTAAATTGGCCACCAAAGATTTTTACATGCGGAAAAAAAATTTACTGAAAAAACGAATAAAAAAAAGGGGTTGAAGAGAATTGTTTATTCAGGCGTTCTTTCCACGTCTATTGAAAAATATCGCTAAAACAACAGCGACAACTGCTATAATCCCTACAATAATGAATCCAGTGTAGTCAGCTGGCATCTTTAGGATTCCTTCGATACCGATTTTTGGGTCATGAATGATATTTACTCCGCGTGGATAATTCAGATATGATACCTGATCTGCTCCAGAAGTGCTAGGCGGAGTTAATTTGACTTGTTTTTCGATCCCATCAATTAATGACGTGTTAGTCCAGGAGAAGAATCCAGTAAAGCCATTCTCATTGGTATCAACTCCTTCTTCATTTGAAGCATATCCTGCTGCTTCATCATCGGTTTGACTTTCTCCATCATACCCAGTTGTAGAAACTAGATTAGTTTTCAGTGCAAGATCTGACCCGCCATTTGTATAATTGAAGTTATGGATTGCAATGTCAAGTTTCATCTCTGTAGGCGTAATCCAGCTTCCATTAATGAACTCCCAATTTTCAACTGCATAAAGTTGTACGGAAAAAAGTCCATTCGCCATCGTTGCATTGATAATATACATCGTTTTATTGTTCGCCGTCGTCTCAGTGGAAATTCCAAAGAGAAAAGGCTTCGCTATTTGCACTTCTTTGACAAAAGTATCATTCCCAGGGGTATATATTCCATCGGCATTTCCATCCACATATTCGATTATCGAGTAGAAAACCACCGTAAAGGATAATTCATTATCTCCATCACTTACTTCCGAATTATAGTCCATTTTCAATGATAATCCGCTATCTCCTGGAATAATTTCCAATACAAACTCATCTTGTATTAAGCCTGTCTCGAGTTGCGAATGAATTGCAATATAACTTCCTCCATTAATTACTGTGAGTTCCCGCTCATTTAGGTTTTGTAGTTCTTCATCGATACCGTCCGTAGCCATCGTTGTTACGACGAGAGGTGACATATATATCGCTAATAGCATCACTATCCCGAATAATACCAAAACTTTTTTGGTTTGCATCATTTTTTTTCATCTCATTTTATGGAAATTTGAATACTTACCATTATCATAGAGCCAAAGGATTCTATATAAACAAACAGGGACGCTTCTTCTCACTAGAACACTTTTCCCCATCAGTATTTGCAGAAAATGCAAGCCCATTCAATTTTTTAACAGATCAGAAACTCTTCATGAGGTTAACGAACTCTTAACGCAAGGCGTCGACATTCATAATTTATGGGGTCCGAAAAGATTTAATCCATCTTTTCCAGTAAAAAAAAGGAATTTAAAGGTGAGGAATACAAGGTGCTACAAATATTACGTTTTCAGTTAATAGAACGGTAGAGGTAGTCAATCCTTTTACCATAATTGTCAGATTGTACGATCCTGGGGGCTCTGTTATATACCATTGCAATACTACAGAAGTTAAGTGATATTTGGGATTGCCTTCATCAGCAGCTGAAACCACCAAACTCGGATTCTCTGTATTTGATTGGTTATTAAGACACCAGCGTATTTCGATTCCATCATCATTTCCATCCCCATTAACTGATATATTTACTTGACCTGTATATATCGCATGCACGTACTCTATGGTTCCCAATGTAAAATTCACGTAAAGGTTAGTACCCGTTGTCCATGAGGTGCTGGAAATGGTATACCCCTTTTTATTTATGTTGCTCCAATAATCTAATGGTGGAGGCGTTTTTTCAGGTTTAATTAAAGCATAAATTCCAATGGTCGTCCCAACCATACCGAAAAGTAAAGATATTATAGTTATTATGCTCCATACCTTGGTATTACTATTTCTATTTGACATTTTCTCTCTCCTTCAAATATTGGTTTAGCATCACGATTTTATTCAGTTTTTATGCTCTATATCCAGATAAAATACAAATCTATTTAAAAAAAGGGGGATACTTTTCCCCATCCAAGATTGCGTTAAAACAATTAGATTCAATTCATTCGAATCGATTATTTTAAAAAAGTTATAGCTAAATTTAAAACAATAAAAATTCAAAATTAAACTGCCATAGCGCCTATTACGAAAGGTGAGAAACAGATTGCAACAAGAAACAATAGACCAACTAATATCCAGAACTTTAGTGTATTATCCATATTTCTCATCACCTCGATAATGAACTTCAGTTGATTTTCAAGTGTTATAGCTATCACTATGTATATAAAAATAAATAGGGACAGTTTTCCCCAAGGAAAAAACTGAAAAAATTTTATGAGTTATAGACTAAATAAAAGTATTCCAACAATCGAGACTCCGGCGCCACTTAGAAACAAGATTAAGTGTTTCCTTTGGTGGATTTCCTTAAAATATAAGATGCCCCAAAGCGCGCTTATTATTAACTGGACCGTTTGAAGAATAGGTATCGTAAAACTCAATCCATACGCCCAAAGAGAATACAAACTTATAAAGATAGCAACCCCCCATATAATGCCGCCTAAAAGCGCCCAATAGTGAAATTTGGGTTTTTCACTAGCCCATTCTTTTATCTTTCTTGGGGTATTTATGAATAATAAATTACCAACCAGCGAGCCTAAGCTCAAAAGGAACGCGAGTACATAATAGGGAATGGTTGGAAAAACATCAGAGGACATCGATTCACTTGAGAGGGTATTAAAAATACTGAAAAGAAGTGATGCAAGAACTGCGACCATAATACCCGGCCAATTTAAGTTCTTTTTCTCTTCACCCGAAATCGCTGCCACAATTACGGATCCACAAATTATTATCGGCATCCCAATACCTTTGAAAAACCCAACTGGTTCCGCAAAAAATAATATCCCGAAGATAAACGAAAAAACCGATGTCAAATTAAATAATATCGTTGACTTACTCATTCCAATCCGATTTACTGCACTTATGGAAAGTCGATTTCCCATGCTCCAAACTATTCCACCTAAAAATGCGATTATCATAGGAATCCAATGCAATGGGGGCATTCCTAGCAAAAAAAGGATTGTAAATATTACAGAGGAAGTACCCAGAATACCTACTGCCATAGTTAAATTATAATGCCCCGTATTCACATTTCCTAACTTTTTCTGCGGGACATATTGCGATCCGAAGACAGATCCAGCAATTGCTGGGAGAATTGCTTCCTCTAAGGTCATAATATCCCTTTATTTTAAATTATTTCGTTTCTAATTTACTAAGATACTTAATAATTTTTTGACCACTATCTCATCTACTTTGAAGATCTATGATATTGGTAAGAAAAAAATTAATTTATGTAATTGGGGTAGTTATTCTCATGATATCTCAGAATGATGATTTAGTGCTGCCTATAAGGGAAGAGGAATTAAGTCCGCTCCATAGGATACTCCTCCACACGGATGGAACTGTAACGGATGTGCTCAGGCAATGGACGGGGTCGATCATCAATATTGTCAAGCCACCGATCAATAAATGCTTTCTATGGAACAAACTTGATAAATATAATCTTTATTTTAAAGGCAATCACGACAATAATTCCTGTAAGGAATTCAAATTTCGAGAGGTTATCCTTCAATCTGCTGAATCGAGTATAAATTTAGTCTATGCACTCAGCTTGATTTGTCTAACAAATATAACCCCCACGATTCTTCAGAAGTTGGACCATACCGATATGGGCATTGGGATGGTTATCAATTCCGAAAAGCTCGAGACTTATCGTGAAATCTTAACATTTAACAAATTCAAGGTAACTGACTTTGCTTTTTTCCAAAAAATCTTTCCTAGGGCAAATCATTTCATTTTACACCGCGCTTATATAATAAGTCACAACCAAAAGCCAATGTTCATCATCAACGAATATTTTCCAAGCGAACCGGAACATTTCGATTTTCAAGTAGCGGCCTCTGATAAAGAACGTATCTTAAATTACCAGAGAGACTCCATTATAGGATAAAGAACTATTTTAGAAAATAAAAAATAAGAAAAAGATGATTTTAATCTATTTATTTCAGTTTAAATAACGGATTTCCATAAATCGTCGTGGAAGCCCAATCTAAAACATCCTTATATTTGACCCAGTTGTGGCGCCTTGCTTCCCGTAATGCCGCTGCAGCAGTCATGCCTTTTTTCAAATTCTCATAGAAGTTAACTGCTAGGGCTATTTGAGTTTCATCGGAAACCTGCCAATTGGTGCTTAAAATCGATTGTGCCCCGGCTAAGGTCAAGCCACGGATTATTCCAAAAACCTCTCCACCACCAGTACCTTTCGCCTGCCCAGTTTCACACGCTGAGAGGAAAAACAGTGGATTATTTATCTTAATAAGTCCCAATTCGCGCGCGGTTAAAGGTCCATCCGATAATAGCAGGACAGATAGTGAGGGGTCGGATTCCATAAAATCGGCATGCCCAGCATAATGCACTATGCCAAATTGCTTCAAATTAATATTTTCTTTGAATTTCTCACGAGTAACTTCATTTCTTAGGAGGATTTTTGAATGTATTTTCCCTTTCAGGTTCTGCTCCAAAGTTTTAACTTCTTGCTGAGCACCCCCAAGATCTCCTGTCGGATTTCCGAATAATAATAAATCCTTCCCTTTTGTGCCCATTCCTTTCTTCAGCATAATTCGTGCCAAATCCAGCGAGAAATTCCGAACTAATGGAAAATCCAATCCTAAATAGCCATCATATGTTCCTTTCGAATTCTCATTTTTCAAAATTTCCCAGGGAATTGCATATAAATCCCGGTGTGGGATAAGCATCAACGGTTTTTCAGATGGATCATCCAGGTACTTCGCACTAAACTCTCTAGGGAATATTAATTCAAATAATTTAGGGCCAATCTCTGTAATAATATCATTATTTAAGGTATCTACGCCTGCTTGAAGCCGTTCAAGGGTCTCTTTTAATAAAGCATTATCAACTTGTTTAGTGAATTGTTCTATCTTTCCGATAGAGTCTAAAGTTAATATAATAATCATCGATCGTTGGGCATAATAGAATAACTCAATGATTATGATATCTTTCTTTTTGAGAACTTTCAGCGATTCGTTTACAATGCTGTAATCAAGTGTTGGTTGCACATGACCCGGATCAGCACATCGTTCATAGATTTCAGTTCTTAACCGCCTTAATGTTGCAGAGACTTTTTCTATATGCTCATTAATTTCCTTAATTTGCCTTAAATATGCTTCATCATCTATCTCATTGTAAATATATTGATTTTTAAGGCGGGCAATGTTATTCTCTCTCATCTGCAAATCGTCGAGGGCTTCACTTTCTTCTTTGATCAGTTTCGCCATTTCTGGACAGGCCGAAGAAGTCTCGAATCCCTGCATAGTCCTGATGATCTCACGACTCTTTCCGCGCTCCAAAGCATCCAACGCATTGGGAAGGTTATTATTGAGTAGGTATGCATATGAAAGGTCTTCAAGGACAGGCACGACATCTGCCTGCAATGAAGTTCTAAACTCTTCTATTGATACTTCTTTCTTAGTATTTTCGTAAGCCTCCGCTGCTTTTAGCAATCTACTGATAGCTTTATCAAAATTATTATTTGCAAGCTCAATGAGTCCTAAATGGTGATTGCATTGTCCCAATCCCTTGATGTCTTGGAGTTCCTGATAATAATTTTCCGCTGTTTCATAATACTTTTTCGCCTCTTCTAAATTCCCCTCCACAAATTCGGAAACTGCAATATTAAAATTCCATAGTGCCTGCGAAAACTTGGTCGTCCGTGCCTGTTTTTGAGCCACCGCCATTTTTGTCATAGTTCTCATACTGAAAGCTACTTCTTCGGGCTCCCCTGATTCCTTTAACTCCTTAATCCTTTCCTTGAATTTATTAATAGTTGTTTCATTGGAAGAGCGTTGCATGAACGACCCGAGTTGATGCCAGAGCGATTCCTTTTGCGCCTCGTCATCCAAGAGATCTATCACTTGCAGATATAGCTCTACTAACTCATCCCAACGATTTAGATTAAATAATGCCACATTCTTATTCATGAGACTTATTATCTGATTTTGTTTGTC
>Ga0315279_10005082_pt1 | contig 17250 bp, 16 predicted proteins | sample YL17G06_20_MG_FD_203694 | JGI IMG/M metagenome (GOLD analysis project Ga0315279, IMG submission 203694) | Sediment microbial communities from Yellowstone Lake, YNP, Wyoming, USA - YL17G06_20 | ecosystem: Environmental > Aquatic > Freshwater > Lake > Sediment | place: USA: Wyoming | collected... | reverse complement strand
GATCAAATTGTTCGAGCGGACCGTCAAACAGATGCTAGGTGAAGAACCGATCTCTTGCACCGGCACGGACGGGCTCGCAGATCTTCAGATGATCATGGGCTTCCACGCCTCAGATCGAGAAGGTAACATCATGCTGACGTTGCCGCTGCCATCGAAATACAATGATCTGGTCATCAACTTCACGTAGAATCAAAAGACGAACAGGTTAGGTCGAAACGACCTAGGCGAAGAGGAGTTCTCTTTGAGAAGGACTGTGTCGAGTCGTTCGCAGCCAATCGGCCCGGATCATCCAACTCTTGCAGAAGCCCACAGAAAGGCGAACCCTCCAATGGGCAAAGATGAACTAGATCACTTCTGCGATGATAGATTGGAACCTTCAAAGACAATGGTTTATCAGTCGAACGGTCTGAGAAGGCTTGGAGCTACTGGAGAATGAAACTCAGAGACCTTGACATCCTAAGAGCGGTCTATCGTTCTTGGTACTACTTCAGACTGGGTTACGCGACATATCTCACATTCCTTCTCGGATACGTTTCCACGCTCGTAACAGTCTACTATCTTGCTATCCAGAACATGCCCGAACTCTCGAACATCTTCCCTCATTTCGCAACCTTTGGTGTGGTCGCGACCGTGGTTGGAGGGCCGCTAGCAGTTGTAATAGGGTGGGCGCACTTGAAGCGAAGCGGGCTTTTCTCCACCGAACAGGACATAACCGTGGAGGCAAACCCCTACCTATACAAGCTGCCTCCAGGCTACACCAAGGAGCTGTCGATACCCGCAACACTCGTTCAGTTGAGACTCGTGCGCAAGCTGGCAGAGACCAGCGGGATTCTAACCGACACGGAAAGAGCTGAACTCGACGAAATAGAAAGGAAATTCAAGACCCTCATGGACGGCGGGTACATAGGTTCGCCCAGAAGAAAACTCGACTTCTGATTTGAACCCGCCTGATTTCTCCAAGCGCTATTCTAACTTCGGGGCAGGAGCATCTATCGAACTAGCTTTAGGCGCGGTCGACTAGATCAATCTGAATTCCGGAAGAGGAACGATGAATTTTCCCCCTGCGCTCAAGTAGGCTTGCTCGCGCTTCACAAACTCATCGAGGAAGTGCCAAGGCAACACTAAGAAATAGTCAGGCTTGTCTGCGCGTGCTTGCTCCTCAGAGATTATGGGTATCAGAGTCCCTATGGTCTTCTTGCCCCACTTGTCCGGATTCCTTTCGGCCGCGGCGACTATGATGTTGTGGTCAAGGTTCCAGAACTGTAGGAGCGTGTTTCCCTTCGTTGAGGCACCGTACACGTAGACCTTACTACCCTTTCGGTGCTCCTCTTCTATGAAGTGGCGAACTTTCTGACCTAAGCTTGTGACCCTAGACGCGAACTCCAGATAGACTCGGCGATCAGAGAGATGCATGTCGGCTTCCAGTTTGCGTAGTTGCGCAACCCGATTCTTGGAGTCGCTCTGGTTTCCGAGCGATTTGCATGATCTGTGCTTCACGCAGACCCGGAAGCTTCCTCCATTCACATCATTAAGTTCGGCGTCGAACACTTCAAGGTCGTGCCGGTTCAGAAGCGCCTCAAGCGAGCTGAGAGAGTAGTACTCCAAGTGCTCGTGGCAGATGTTGTCGAACGCATTCTGTTTGAGCATTGAAGGGAGGTAGCTCATCTGGAGAATCCACACGCCGTCCCCGTCCAACACTTGGGCGACATCATCCACAAACTCATTCGGTTCATCCAGATCGTAGAACATCGCAATGCTCGTGATGAGTTTAGCCTTTGATTCGCCGAAATGTTCCTGAAAGCTCTCTAGGTTGAAGTAATCGTTGACTATCCTAGTTGTTCCCACTTGGGCAAACTCGATCAGGTTGGTAGCAGGTTCGAAGCCGACCAGCGCAAGTCCTCTTGTCTCGTATGACCGAAGCAGTGTCCCATCATTACAGCCGATATCAACAACCATGTCCCCCTCCTCAAGATGAACTGTCTTCTCAGCCTGGTTCGCAATGTCCTGCAATGCCGCGGTCATGCTTGCATTGATGCCAGATCGATACCAATACCGCCTGAACATCAAGTCCGCCTGCACAGTGTGTCGGAGTTGAAGGAGCCCGCAGCCTCCGGAACTTGTTTCACAAAGCACCAGCTCAAGTGGGGCTTTGGGAACATTGTCAGATGACCCCTCGTCAACGAAGTTGGATACGTACTGTTCTCCAAGCGAAAGAACCGGAGTCAGATTACTCAAGCCGCAAGAACGGCAAGTGGTTCGTGTCTGAAAATGCATGGACTCTCCCCCCACTGACATGCTCTATGACTGGGAGTCAAGCCCCATATATGCAATAGAAGTGGTTCTAGCTGGGCTTCCTTAACAGGATCCCCATTGCTGCCCCTGCTTCGCCGAGTGCCTCCTCTTCTGTGTCGAAAGGGAAGCGGTCCTGCCAGAGTCTTACCAAACGTGGCCAGTAATTGTTCCATTGAATTCTCGGCGTTGCCTCCGAAACTAGGTAGGAGCGGAATGGCTTGACGAGTCGTGCCGTGATGTCGTCGAAGCGATATGAGCGGAGATTATTCGGCTGTTCCGACCAATCTAGAGTAATCGTCAGGAATCCTCCAGGCTTGAGAACTCTAAGCATTTCCCGAATGGCGATCACATCCAGATTCCTCTTGTGGGCATTGAAGGGTTTTCCATTGCGAGTCTCCTCTTCTAGGTGCTCAAGGACGGATATGCAGTACACTCGATCGAATGTGTCGTCGGGGAAATCCAGGTTGGCCACGTCTCCGACTTCATAGTGTACTTCTGCTGAGGCCAGTCGTGCCAAGAAGGGTGAAACGCAAGTCATCTGTGTAACGTCCGTGTCGACCGCTGTGACAAGGGAGCCGACCTTCGCCAAGTACATGGGGAATATTGACCAGCCCGAGCCGGTGTCCAAGATCTGCATCCCTTTGCGAGGCTGCGTGTTAGTGATCGCCCATGGATACTCCCAATAGCGAGGGGCCCAGAGCCTATTGCTTCTGAGAATGGTGTACGAATAGTCCACGAATTCCATGGAGATCTTACGACAAAATGCTCGTACTAGCTTCCTGATCCGGTCGGTCTCGTTCTCTCTCAAGAATCGCTCGACATAGTCCAGAGGGATTCCCATCGTTGCGATTGCTATCCTGTCCCGCAGTGGTTGGTTGTACGGATTCCGTGAAATCAGGAAGGCCGCCAACTTGGCCTTCTGTCTGAGTAGATTAAGCCAGAGATCCTCGAACTCTTTTCCGATGCTTACAAAGATCTCCGATTCTAGTTCCTCGAAGTTCTGTGGGGCGAGCATGCGATGTGTGTCATGTGTGTTCTGGTAATATCCTTGCCGCTCGCGTGCCCGTGTCCGCTGACTTCCTACGTGGACTGCGCCCTTGGGCGAGCCTTCTCAAACTATCTAGTCTTCTCAATGAGGTTCTTCCATTGAACCTGGCCAAAGCTTGCAGAGAGTCAAGGGTATGCGACGGGGTCCAAATAAAGAAGAGAAAACGAGTCTGATCTGCCCTCGGCACCCCTAGGGGTCCGAATCGTGGTCGTTCTTCTCGGGAAAGCTGCTCTGAGAGTATGAGCGATCCCTGCTGTGAAGCATTCTTTGTAACACGTCGCTTGGCGTGTTTTCGGATCCGAGTCCAGAGCCTCCAGCGCCGAGAATAGCTCTCACGTGGACGGAGGCGAGTCTTCTGAGGAGCTTGGCGAGCCTTCTCCAGAGGTTCCGTTGTTGGTGTGCCCTCTTGATGGCTTCGTCATATCTCGGAATCCACCTCGGACCATGTTCAAGTACCCACGGCCGGTCAAGTAGCGGAAGAACGGTGTCGATCACAGTGTCCCGCCTGACGTACGGAAGATCGGGATCAATGTACTTGACATATGCTTTCACATTGTCAATCACTCTTCTACGCCAATTCTCCGCATTGATGACGATCTCCTTTGGATCTTCGAAAACGATCTTGGTGGCGGCCTTTGAGGGATCGGATGCGTACTTTATCTCCTCTGTCGTGTGATGAAAGTGGAAGGTCGTCGTCACCTTGCCGTACTTGTAGCCGCTCATCTCTATGCTCTGTCTCGCAGCAATGTCGGTAATCCTCCACATGTAATCATCGTCAACCTTGAAAGCAGCTAGGGCCTTCCTTCTTCCCATCTGGGGGCAAGCGACTAGGGGCCTTGCGTCTAGTCTGCTTGTCGCGGGGTCTTCACGGTAGAACTCATAGGCGTGTATTCGCTTGGAATCGAAAGCATCGAACTGTTTGCGGTACGTGCACATTTCATCATACCAACCGGCTGGAAACGTGAGGTCAGCATCTGTAAACATGATCCATTCCGATTTGGCTCTTGAAAGCAGGAACTCAAAGGCTTTGCCAGTGGTGTGGATCTCCGGTCGGATATGGAGTTCAACTCGCGGAAACTTGTCGAGGATGCGTAGAGTTCCGTCTCCCGATCCTCCATCGCAGACTATCAGTCTCGACACCGGGACCTCTTCATACAAGGATGTGAGAGATCGCTCCAAGAATCTCTCGGCGTCAAGTGTCACCAGAAGAACATCTACCCCTTTTCGTTCTCTGATGTGGCGGTCACATAGACTTGGAAGGCGTCGTCCTTGCCGGCTTCGGAAGTCTCGCGAGCGCCCGGTATTTCTCTTACGACTGACGGGCTGTCCCCCCAAACTTCCTCGATTGATGTATTCCATTGTTACTGTATCGCCTATCAATGAGAATGCTGCATGAACGACCGCACTTCGGAGACCACGCGTTCAACCTCAGATTCATGCATTCCGTTGAAGAGGGGGAGTGAGATCGACCGTTCGTATAGCATACTGCTGTTCGGGAAATGCACGTCCGAGGTTCTGAAGTTGGGCTGGGTGTGCAAGGGCGGCCAAGGTGTGCGAGTCTCAATACGAGCTTTCTGTAGATGCGCCTTGAGATTGTCTCGCAGTTTCCGAGAACGAGTGAGGGCGACGAACATCATATGGGCATGTCTCGTCGCAAAGGAGGGGACTACTTGGAACGTGAACCATTCACACAACTCCTTTCTGTAGCAGAGAACTATCTGGTTTCTCCTAGAAATCTGATCGTCAAGTTTTCCTAGCTGAACGAGTCCTAGTGCGGACTGAATATCAGTGGTCCGGAAATTCATCCCTAGCGTTTCCGAGAAGTACTTGCGATTCGGGGGTTCCCCATGGTTTCTCACCAGTCGGCATCTTTGCGCGACCCCAGCCTTGTCAGTAAGTATGGCTCCCCCTTCGATTGTGGTCAACTGCTTCGCCGCGTGAAAACTCAAAGTGGCAGTACATCCAAGAGATCCAACCCTCCGGCCCTTGTATTCGGCGCCTATCGACTCAGCAGCGTCCTCAATCAACGTGAACTCATACTTCTGGGAAAGCTCGCGTAAGATGTCCATGTCGTTAGGCAATCCCGCCACATCAACTACGACGACAAACTTGGGTCGCTCATCTCCAAGGGTCCGTTCCAATGACTGGTAGTCAATATTGAAAGTGCGTGGGTCAATATCCACTAAGGAAACACGGCAGCCCAGCAGTTTCGGAACGTTCGCTGTCGCGACATGAGTGTAGTCGGGCACAAGGACAAGGTCGCCGCACATCGCCCCCTGCGCCATGAGCGCACACATTAGCGCTGAAGATCCATTGTTCACGGCGACAGCATGCTTGGCATTCGAATATCTAGCCAACTTTCTCTCGAATTGTTCTGTCACTTTGCCCTGGCTTAACCATCCTGTCCGTATCACCTTCAGTGCTTCATCGATTTCGGGTCGGCCAATGTCAGGCTGACTCCAAGGGATGTCGTAAGGTGTTTTGAGCCTCGTTGATCTGCGAAGTCTTCGCAAAGAGTGGATCCCTGGCCTAGGATCGATACCTTCGTTCCCACTCCCATGTACAGGCGTTCGCCCTATACCAATCTACAGTTCTCTTCAATCCCTCGTCTAATTCGACCACGGGTTTCCATCCGGTGAGATCCCTCAACCTTGAACTGTCACAGATCAAGCGTGAGACATCGTAGGGACGTAGCCGCGAAGCCTCAGTCCTTATCCTAATCCCGCCTGTCCTCATCAGCGAGCCGATTCTTTCCGCAAGCTCTTTCACAGAGTAGTCTTTCCCGAAGCCTACGTTGAACACGCCTCCTTCGATCCCCTCCTTTTTTGCCAGCATGCAGACAGCGTGTGCTGTATCATCGACGTAGGTGAAGTCTCTGCGCGCCTCTAGGTTCCCCAGAAGCACGTCATCGGACTTTGCGAGTTGAGACATGATCTCGGGAATGACATAGGGATGGGTTTCGCGCGGCCCGTAACAGTTGAAAGGGCGAACAATGACCACAGGGATTCCCTGCTCCTTGGCAAGCACTTGGCAAAGGTGGTCGGCAGCAAGCTTGCTCACGGCATAGACTGACTGGGGAGCCGTCTGATGCTGCTCGTTCATAGGAACGGTCTTAGCTGAGCCATAGACTTCGGATGTTGAGTAGTGGACAATCCGTTTCACCTCGAACGTCTTGCAGGTCATCAGGACATTCATTGTCCCCTGGAAGTTCGTGTGCACAAACCTCTCGGGATAGTCATAGGACAATGGAATGTAGGGGTCTGCTGCTAGGTGGTACACAACGTCGGGACTAGTTGCCGAGACCGTCTTCATGAACTGTGAGCTTACCACATCTCCGCGAATCACATGGTCACGCGGAATAACATCCTTCACATTGGCGATCGCTCCAGTCTCGAAATTGTCGTAGACGAACACTTCATGCCCTTCCTCTGCAAGGCATCGCACAAGGGAAGAGCCCATGAACCCGGCTCCTCCGGTGACCAAAGCCCTCTCGCCCATGACCTTCACACAATTGCACCAAGAACTGGAAGGCATATATAATTAGGATTCCTACGAGCCGACAGAGATTCAGGGTCCACTCTCATGTAGTAGGATTTGGTGCGATTCGATCGGATTGAGTCTCCGTAAGAGTTTCCCATCCTGGTGAGCCGCTGTGCGACGGAATGATTTGGAATGAAAATTGCCATAACAGGAGGTAGAGGATTCATTGGGACTCACCTATGCGATCGGCTCACGGGAATGGGTCACCAAGTAAGCATACTGAGTACCCACCCAGAGGCATATTCCGGCCCCAATCGAGTTTACCGTTGTGACGTAACAGACTCCCAAACGATCAGGCAAGTTGTGCACGAACTGGAACCGGATGCAATATGCCATTTGGCTGCAGTCTTGGGAAGAGGGGTGCAGGCGAGAACTGCGTATCCGGTCAATTCAGAAGGAACGTACAACGTACTCAAAGCCATATATGATCTGGGTCTCAAGACGAAGTTCCTTTTTTTATCGTCATGTGCCGTCTACGGAAAGCCCTCAACGCTACCCATAGGGGAGGAATGCCCTTGTGAGCCATTGTCAGGCTACGGCAAGACGAAGCTGGCAGCCGAGATGTATTGTAGATCTTTTTCCTTGCTTGGAGTGCCAGTAATCATCGTCAGGATGTCAACGGTGTATGGCACGGGGCAGACACACCATAACATCGTTTCTGATTTCGTGGATTTCGCTCGTCGCATGAAGCGCATCAATCTCTACGGCTCGACGGAGAGGAGCAGAGATCTGGTGTACATCGATGACGCGACTAGCGCTCTCGTCTCCGCCTTATCTATCCGGTCAGAACTTGAGATAATCAATGTGGGCGGAGGTAGGGAAATATACGTGCGCGATCTGGGTCAAATCATAGGGAGAATAATGCATATCCCAGTCGAGGAACTGGCGGAGCAGAACTTCTCACCAAGCAGAATGTTCCTATCCATTGAAAAAGCGAGAAAGCTACTCAATTATGATCCAATTGACTTGGAAGAAGGATTGACAAAGTACATCGAGGAATCCGGATGACAACGGTGCTCGTCACGGGCGTGGGCGGACTAGCAAGTCAGAACATCATTAGATGCGCCAAACAGGCTGGCCACAAGGTAATCGGAACTGACGTCAATGCTCTTGCAGCAGGGCTCTATAGATCTGACAAAGGCTACCTTGTCTCAAGGAGCTGGAATCAATACATCGAGGACCTCCAGAGGATATGCAGGAAAGAGCACGTGGAAGTGCTAGTTCCGGGCTCTGACGTAGAACTGCCGATTCTTAGCAAGAACGAACATCTATTTGACGAGATGGGCGTTTGTGTGATCATCGGAACACACGAATCCATAATGATAGCTCGCGACAAATTCGAGACACAGGAGTTTCTGAGAAGGAAAGGGTTTCCTTTCATCAGATCCTATCTTCCAGAGGATCTGGACAAATGCATCGACGAAGTGGGTTTCCCGTTTGTAATCAAACCGAGGAGTGGGTATGGGGCAGCCCACTTCTATGTGGTGAAGAACACGGAAGAGGCAAGAGTTCTGATCTCATACATCAGACGGGACGGCTGGGAACCGCTACTCCAGGAATACATACAAACAGATTCCGAGTACACTACAGGTGTACACATTGCAAGAGACGGGGACATCCTCGGATCTGTTAGTGCTTGGAGGAGACTGAAGAGAGGAATCACAGTAGAAGCCATAATCGATGACTTCCCCCAGGTGAGGGAGCATTCCGAGAAAGTCGCGGTATCGCTGGAAACCAAAGGCCCGCTTAACTTTCAATCGAAGTTCACGAACGGCAAGTGTCTCATATTTGAGATCAACGCCAGATTCTCGGGAACAACATCCATAAGATCGACGGCAGGTGTCAACGGAGTGGAAGTATTGATTAGGAATTTTCTGTACGGGGAGAAGATCCGACTTGAACCAAAGAAAATCGTAACCACGTTGTACTCGGAGTATTTGTCACTAAGTGCAGAGGAGTACTCTCGGCTCCTCTGGGCCAGAGAGACAGAGAAATGCGGCAGAATCTGCGAATCATGGTGGTAGAGGCAGGGATACCAATCAGGAATTGAGCGATAGTGAGTGTCAGTTGGCAGGGCCTCTAATCTGTTCTTGCACGCGCGAAGCGGAAGGATCCCAATCGGACTGGCAATTGGATGCATTCGATCGGAGGTGTTCGTGCCGTTGAAGATTGCTGTCTTATCTGACATCCACTCCAATCTGGATGCGTTGGATGCCGTGATGAAAGACCTGCCGAACGTCGACAACATTCTTTGTTTGGGCGATCTCGTAGGCTATGGACCGCAACCAAACGAAGTGATAGCTGAGCTTCAGAGATTGCAGCCCCTAATGGTGCTGCTCGGGAATCACGATAATTCCGTCCTAACGGGTGACACTGCCGGACTAGCCGCACATGCGGAGCTGGCAGTCAAGTGGACGCGTAAGGTTATTGGGAAGGCAGAGCTGCAATATCTTTCGAGCCTTCAGCCATCGGGCAGATTGGAACTTGGTGGTATTGCCATAGCCCTGTTCCATGGTAGCCCCCGCAACCCCATTTCTGATTATGTTTATCCCGATTCGCCGAGATCGACGTTGGAAGATCTAGCAATGAAAGGAGCGGCCGATGTCGTGATGTTGGGACACACGCACATGCCGATGCAGTACTTGTCCACGGGAAAATTGCTGGCAAATCCTGGAAGCGTAGGCCAGCCTAGGGATGGTGACCCTCGAGCGTCCTACGCCATACTTACCCTCTCAGGAAGCCTTCGCAGTTCCGAGATCAGACGAGTCGAATACGATGTCGACTCCGTTGCTGAGAAGATAACCGAATCGGGCCTCCCAGGATACCTTGCGGACAGACTATATGTTGGGCTATGAGCTGCCTGAGTGGACCAGACCTGTGCTGCATAGACAGCTGGGCTTTCAGTCCAAGTCCGAAGATGACCGGTCCTTCATCTTCGAGATCAACAAGCGATTCTCCGAGACAACAAGCACACGAGCCGTAGAAGGGGTCAACGAGGTTGATTTATTAATCCGAGATTTCGTTTACGGCGAAAAGACGAAATGCGAACCGAAGAGGCTAGTGGCGAGCGCATGTTCAGAGCATCTGTTTCTCAAGAAAGAGGAATACTGCAAAGCGTCGTTTGAGAAACGGACTGCGAAACGAGGAACAATAGGCGGGTCTTGATGGTAAGCAGGGAGACATGTCAGATTTGAGTGCGATCTCAAGGCCTAGCAGACTGTCGAACATTGCTAGAAAGAGGGCTCTGATGCTACTTCAAGACTGCAAAGGCAAGCTTGTCGCGTCGCCTGTCTTGTCAGGTACTCGGAGAGAACGCGACAGGAGGAGATTCAAAGAGATACTCGTCAACGCCACGCAAGACCTCTCACGCGACTTAGGCGATATCTCACAACCTAGATTGGAGGAGCACGTGGCGAGATTCTTCACCGGAAAACTTGGGGAAGTCAAGATAGATGGCCTTCATTGGATCCATTGTCCGCTCCTGTACCTGATCTGTAGACGATTGAGACCATCAATAGTAGTGGAAACTGGTGTCTGGTGGGGTTTCTCGTCGTCCTTCATTCTTCAGGCGTTGCAACACAATGGGACAGGAACACTCTACTCGATAGATCTCCCAAACGCAACATACGTGACCCAACGAGCGCAACGCGAGATGTACGTTCAAGATGATGCAGTTTTTCCGCCCGCCGCGACGACCGGTTGGCTTGTACCCAAGGAACTGAAACACAGATGGAAGCTGATAGTGGGAAGAAGCAGCGAGATGCTGCCCTCCCTCTTGAAAGATCTGCAACAAATCAACGTGTTCTGTCACGACAGCGAGCATACATACGAGAACATGATGTTTGAGTTGACGACGGCGTGGCCTGTCCTAAGTTCTCCCGGCGCTATCATCGTCGACAACGCAGACTGGGGGAAAGATGCCTTTGCGGAGTTTGGCAGGAACGTGGGACTAGCCCCCACATATTACAGAGATATTGTCCGGGGCGTTCCGGAATATGTTGGAATGATTACGAAATGATTCCACTCAGCTCCAAAGAAACGCCTTAGCACCTCTTGGTAGTCGCGTCCGCAAGAACCCACGAGGACCGCCTAACATTCTCAAAGAGCGTAACCTTGTGAATCACTCTTGATGATTGTCTGCTCCTTTTCCCCCTAGTTCGTATCTATCAGCGTGCCTTGCAGGAAGGTATCGCGGTGGGCAAGTGAGACCCGACTACAGGGAATGCTCCCAGTCTCTGCGGGACAAGACTATTGCATGGAGCTCGGCGCAGACTGCAGGCGAATGATCATACGGTAGTGCAGAACAAGGCACAATCCCTGGGTCCTACGATTCAGTAGGTTGCGACGAGTCTCGGTACTTCGATGTTCCAGGATCACCGCATCTGCGTCTCGCCGCAAACGGGGTTGTCTCTGCGCTATGCTGACCCTTCTCTTATGGGGGTCGCTCGGAAGAACTGAGTATCTATGAAACAAAGAGAAGGTGTTAAGAAGTTAGAACCCAAAGGTATCCTCATAGTGAGCTGGAATGCCAAAACGGCAAACCCGGCTGTTCCTTGTGATTCTTCTTCTGACGCTTGTGGTCTCGGTTTTTCCTAGTGTCGCGTTTGCGGACACCAACACTACCGGTGGGGCATCATCGTCAGGCACGCCAAGCGGTGGATACATCCAGGCGTTTCCGATCACGATTTCCGGCAGTGGGACCGTTCAGAGTGTGGGTGTGAATTGGGCGGGGACTCAGTCCGGCAATGTTAGGGTGGCTCTCTATAGTGCTGGGTCGGGGAAGCCTGGGAGCTTGCTCGCTGAGAGCACCAGCACAGCCATGACCACGGCGGCCGGATGGCAAGACATCTCCGTCACCTACAGCATCACAGCAGGCAGTTACTGGGTTGCTGTCCAGATAAGTGGAAGCAAAACCGTCTACTATTCGTCCGGTAGTCGTAGCTGGTATGCGAAGAGTTTCGGTGCATTCGACTCCAGTTGGAGTGGAAGTTCTAGTCAGGACTCGGCGGCACAATGGAATATGCGCGTGACCTACACTACTGGTCCGCCGCCGATGGACTTCTCGATCACCGCTTCGCCAACCTCGCAGAGCGTGGGCGCGGGAAACACAGCTTCATTCACGCTGAACCTTGCCGCCGCTGGCGGGTTTACTGAGACCGTCACCCTAAGCGTAACGTCGGGCTGCCCTTCAGGCGTCACGTGCACCGTGACACCGGACTCGATAACTTCCTTCCCCGGCTCCTCTACACTCTCCGTTCCAACCCTCATCACCACAAGCGGAAGCTACTCGGTGGTCGTCCATGCCCAGAGCACATCGAAAAGCCATGACGTAACGGCCACCCTATCCGTCACTGGTCCAGCATCGTACGGCTTCAACGTGAAATCAGGGGCAACCCAAATCGTTGTGACACTGACATATTCTTGGACAGCAACTGGGACGCCACCCGCGGGAAGCATAACGATCGTTGGCCCCGGCGGGACTCCGCAATATGGGGAGTCGGCAGGAGCCGTCTATGATCGAACATCGATAGCGGTCTCCGGCAGCTCGAACACATACACGCTTCTACACCGAGTCACATTTACCGTGAGTGGGATTACTTCACCGGAGGTCTGGACCGCGCTCGTTTCGCTCGCAAGCGTCAGCACCTACAACATAACAATCGAAGTAAGCTAGATACGACTTGAGGATTCGCTTGGAATGACAGCGTCCTCGTCCTCGTATAGCGTGCGTGCAATAGACCGGCGCATCATGTGGCCTGGAAGAGCAGACTTGCTCTTCGCCTTGATTCTTCTCTATCTTTCCGTCGCGAGCATGATGGCGCCCTTCACATACGCTTCGGATTCAGTTTCCTTTGAATATGCGATCATGAGACCTGACCAGAAGACCCTTCAAGAATGGGTGAGCCGGTATCAAAACGCCCAGAGGGTTTCCGTAGATCGAAGGGCAACGCTGACTGCAGGATACCCTCTGGCATTCAGCCTTCTCGATCATTTGCAGTATACGCCTTCACAGCGTAACCAAGGGTATTGTGGGAACTGTTGGGCTTGGGCTGCCACTGGCGTCATGGAGGTTGCTCTTGACGTTCAAGGAGTCCAGAAGGATCGTCTCTCAATACAATACTTGAATTCCAACTACAACGGGGGAACCGGCGCAGGTTTCGCCTGTTGTGGAGGATGGTTGTACCATTTCTCGAGCTTCTACTCCAGCGAAGGTCTCGCTGTACCCTGGTCCAACACCAATGCCGCCTGGTCGGATATAGGACGATCCTGTGGGAGCCAGACGAGTGTGCCTGCATCGAGCATCTCCACCTCGCCCCACTACTCGATCACTTCCATCACAGATCAAGTGATTACGACCCAAGGAGCAGTCATGGAAACAGCGATTTCGAACATCAAGTACGTTCTCAATCAGAATAGAGCTGTATGGTTTGCTTTCTATCTGGCGACCCAAGCGGACTGGAGTGCCTTCGGGACTTTCTGGGCAACCCAGCCTGAGACTGCCGTGTGGAATATGGACGCTTATTCCGCTCACATAGCAGACTATGGTTTTGGGGGTCACGCGGTTCTTGTGGTCGGATATGACGACTCAAATCCATCGAACCGGTACTGGATTGTTCTCAATAGTTGGGGCACAACAAGCGGTCGCCCCAATGGACTATTCCGCCTGAAAATGGACATAAACTACGATGATTACTTCTATGACCCCTATCCATATGGATACTACAGTCTGTATTGGCAGACTCTGGATGTCAGTTTCGCCCAGCAGATAGCGTTCCAGTTGGGTGGCGTGGGCTCCGATGCGGTGGGAACTTTGATCAGTATTGATGGCACAGGTTACGCCTACTCGCAGTATCCACTGAGTTTCGCTTGGGCGCCTGCGTCAACCCATACTGTAGTGGCAACCGACCCTGTTACGGCCGCATCAGGGAAACAGTATCGCTGGGCGAGTTGGACAAATGGCGACGGGCTGTCAGGTGTTTCGGGCACATACACCACGCCCACAAGCCCACAAACGGTGACCGCAAACTACGTCACGCAGTACCAACTCACGATCCAAGCAAGTCCATCCGGGGGCGGCACCACCAACCCTGCCGTTGGCTCTTACTGGTATGATTCGGGCACTTCGGTGCCTGTCTCGGCGACCGTGGCAAGCGGGTACTCCTTCTACTACTGGAGTCTGGATGGCACGAATGTGGGAACGAGCCCATCGTATTCTGCTCTGATGAACTCCGCTCACATCCTGACAGCAATGTTCCGGAGCACATCGTCTGTTTCGGTGTCTATGTCTGTGGCGCCTGATGGTTTTGCCTGGATCATTTCGGGAACAATAACGCCTACGCAGCCATCCCCTGGAATACTCACGGGTACCCCGGTGGCGTTGAGCTACAGTTCCGACAGCGGAGGCACATGGAGCAACTTCATCACCGTACTGACCAGCAGCGCCGGGGACTACTCGGTCTATTGGCAACAGCCTTACCAGTACGCTGATCTCCGAGTGAGGGCAAGCTGGAACGGAAACGCAGCATACGAGGGCTCAACAAGCTCCTTCCAGATGGTATCTGGAACATACGGCCCATTCTATCCTCCGGTCAGCGTGTTGGTTTCTGGGTCAGGATCAGTCGCGAGAGGCGGTTCGGCGACTTTCGACGTCATCGTCACCAGTCCCAGTTCCTACACTTTTGATAGAACCCTGTACATCATAGTGGTCGGACCGGACGGGTATCAGTACATCGATACCGTCAGAGCTGCAGTGAATGCGGGCGAGACAAAAAGATACCAATTCGTCTGGCAAGCTCCATCATCGCTCACGACGGGAACCTATCAGATCTACGCGGGTCTGATACCACCAAACCCGGCGGCCCTCGGCCAAACCCAGATAGCAGTGACCTAGCAACAGTGCGATCGCCACGAACCTGCTCGTAAGAAGCACACTAGAAGATTCATGACACTTCGTTGTCCCACTCACTTGGGAGTCTCAAGCCTTTTCTAGCCCTGGAGTCTTAGGCAATCTCCGGTTCAGTTGTCCTCTGCTGGGTTCCTGCGTTTCTGCGTGCTCCTTTCGGTCATTGCATCGATTTTCGCGGTACCTGGTGTTCCTTCCGTTCGAGCGCAGACGCCGTTCACTCTCTCAGTGTCTCCTGACCGCGTAGTCTTGGGAACAGTTAACGGATCTACAAGCTGGTTTGACGTGACGGTCATGGCAGGAGAGGGTTTCAACGGCACCGTTTCATTCTCAGTTTTCGGCGCCCCTACCGGTGTGACTGCCGTTTTCCAAGATCGGGTGGTGTATCTCGCGCCTCTTGCCATGTTCACCACATGCCTAGAGGTCACGACCCTGCCTGATGCAAGGCAGGGTAACTATTCTCTAACGGTCGCCGCGGCAAGCCAAGGCCCCTCAGTATTCTATGCTGCGGCAAATCGGGTTACTCTGATCATTCAAGAGGTGGGTCAGGCACCGGCATCATCAGGATGTAACAGAACACAGACTGCGAATCCTTCAGCTGCCGGACCAGAGTACGTGATTTCATCATACGCCTTAGTATTCACAGCTGGTATCGTCCTAGGCTCGGCAACCACGTACATTCTAGTACGCAGAAGCCGCAAGCTGGAACGCGAGCCATGAAGCGCTCCGCTGATGACAAGAGTCATGCCTGGGCCACCACGAGGCTCAATACGATGCGACTGGAACTGCTCGTAGTGGTCCAAGCATTCACGGTAGCTGCTGTTGAGGCCACCCTAGGAACTTGCCTGATGGTCCTAGAGCGTTGCTATAGATTGCGAGACGGTAGTCTCTCGTAGCAAGACTGTAGAAGCTTGCTGACGGAACATTCGTGTTGGTGTCGTACAATGCCCCAACGTAGGTTACGCGCATATTCCATTGCGCCGCGGAGTCCTGTCTTGAACTTCCACTCCAAGTGGAATCGAATGCGCCGAAACTCTTCGCATACCAGCTACGACTACCGGACGAATAGTAGACGGTTTTGCTTCCACTTATCTGGACAGCAACCCAGTAACTGCCCGCGGTAGTGCTGTATGTGACGGAGATATCCTGCCATCCAGCGGCCGTGGTCATGGCTGTGCTGGTGCTCTCAGCGAGCAAGCTCCCAGGCTTCCCCGACCCGGCACTATAGAGAGCCACTCTAACATTGCCGGACTGGGCTCCCGCCCAATTCACACCTATGCTCGAGACAGTTCCGCTACCGGAAATCGTGATCGGAAACGCATAGGCGTATCCACCGCTCGCCGTGCCTGTTGATGATGTTCCTCCGGTATATGCTGTGTAGGTTGTCGTCGCGCCTCCAGTTACGGTTACCGTGCTTGTGCTGGTTGTATACTGCACCGTCGTTAGGATGCCTTGAACCGTTTGAGTCACAATGGACCAGATCGTCGAGGTGGTCCAGCTGGTCGTGGTTGTGAAGATAGTTGTGGTGATGGTAACGCTTGGTGCTTGCTGGGGGAAGAACGAGGCGCCAGCATAGAGACCTGACCCTGCTGATAGGAACACTGCAAGGATCAGCAGCACGGCCACCCGGATGGAGCGCCGTGCGAAAGCGGAATCACCCGCTTTTGTGATTTTCATGAACTCGTTGAACACCTCCTTTGCATCCATGATCGCAGCTTCGGAATACTCCTGCCCTTGCCAACGGTGACCCTGTGGCCAACCGTGACAGCAAGGAGAGATATGAAGCCAAGGTAGGCCAATGGACTCGGTGCGCCGTGACTGGCTGAGCTGGTTACTGTCGTGTAGACAACGTTGGTGCTAGTCGATGTCTCGGTGCCGGTGTACCTAGTGAGAGTCGTGATTGTGTAGCCGGTCACCGTTGTGGTACCGGTCGAGGTTAGGGCTTGTGTGGTTTGGACTGTCGAGGTCGCGGCCAAGGGAGCCAATGTGACGGTTGTAGGGACCACAATCGTACTTGTGGACGTCTCGGTGCCTGTGTAACTGGTCACTGTCGTTGTCAGAATTGAGGTTTGGAGCTGGGTGCTCTGGACGGTTGTCGCTACCGTGGACGGAACCAAAGCAAGAGTCGTGACAGTCGGGATCGTACTCGTGGAGGCCTCCGTGGTGTAGCTTGTGACGATCGTTGTCGTGGTCTCGTATGCGAGTGAAGTCGCAGTTTGCGTCACTGTAGCCGTGACGGTGGTTGTCTGTGTTTCGCCGGATCCAATGGTGAAGACGTACTGTTTCACGTTGTTCTGTTCGTTCAGTTCCGCGATCTGATTGTCAGGGTCTACGACCCATTGCGTGGTATGTGTGCCCGCCGTTGCTGTGAGTGGTCCGAGATACCATTCCTGAGCCTCACCCGAAGCAATGTTGTCCGGCCCTCCGCGGCCGTAATCGCTGTCATAGTACACATCCAGATAGTATC
>Ga0315279_10005080_pt1 | contig 17251 bp, 19 predicted proteins | sample YL17G06_20_MG_FD_203694 | JGI IMG/M metagenome (GOLD analysis project Ga0315279, IMG submission 203694) | Sediment microbial communities from Yellowstone Lake, YNP, Wyoming, USA - YL17G06_20 | ecosystem: Environmental > Aquatic > Freshwater > Lake > Sediment | place: USA: Wyoming | collected... | reverse complement strand
CGTCTGCTGGTATGCCGCGATTCCGTTCATGGTGTCATCCCCGTCATGAATAGGAGCCCGCGCTGGCCGACTGCAGGTCCTTGCCGCTCATCGGCTTGGGACGGGCTGTACCGGGTTGTGACGTTCATCAAGGGGGAGATGACTGAAGAATTCCGCCTCAGTCATCTCCCCGGAATTTCCCAATGCGGGTGTGACGCTTACGATTATCTCAGCAGCGTCAATGCCATCTGCGGGATCGAGTTGGCCTGCGCCAGCATCGCGGTGCCGGCCTGTGCCAACACCTGGTTGCGGGTCAAAGTCGCCATCTCGCTCGCGACATCGACATCTGAAATACGCGATTCGGCAGCCATCAGGTTCTCCGCCTGGATGCCCAGCACCTCGCCGGTCGCCTCCAGCCGGTTAATGTTGTAGCCGAACTTGGCCCGTGCGGTGTCCTTGGTATTGATCGCGCTGTCCAGAGTGGCCAGAGTGTCTCGGGCACTCGCGGCCGTGGTAATCGACAGGGTGCTGATGCCCAGCCCGACAATCGTCATCTTGCTTCCGGCGACGTCGATCTTGTCGGTCGCCCCGCCGAAGTGGATGGATACCGTGGCGGAGTTGTCGAGCATCTTGATCCCGTTGAAACTGGCGGCGGTGGCAATACGCTCGATCTCCTCGGCCATCTTATCGAACTCGTCGTCCATGATGCCGCGCTGGGCCGACGAGTACGAGCCGGTGGCCGCCTGCTCCGCCAACTGCTGCATACGTACCAGCAGGTTATCGACGACCTGCAGGGCACCTTCCATGGTCTGCAACAGGCTGACGCCGTCCTGGGCGTTGCGGGAACCCTGCTGCAGCACGGCGATATCGGCACGCATCAACTCGCGCACGGCCATGCCCGCCGCATCATCGCTGGCGCTGTTGATCCGCAAGCCGGACGACAGCCTCTCCACCGATGTGGCCAGGGCGTCGTAGCTTTCCCCGAGGTACCGGGCAGCATTTGCCGCCATAAGGTTGTTCTTAATTGCCAACATACATGCGACTCCTTAAAAAAGACCTCAATTTGGCCCCTACGAAAGCAATGGTCGATCTTCGTGCCTACAAGGGCTCTCGGCCCTTTATGCTCATTATCGAGGAAAAGGGCGGGCACTTAAGGCATTTACGTATGCCGAACAGCGACAAAGAGGGACCGCCCTTTAATAGGACCGCTGGCGCGACTGATACGCGTCGCATTGCCTCCGTCCGCCCTGTCGAAAATCTTCAGAAATCCGCGGGATCGCCGAAAACGGGTGTCCCAACCGCACTGGGGGTGGGATCCCGGAATGAGGGAAGCATCGGTCCTCTGTGCGTGCGTACCAGCAACCGCCACGGATGCATATTTTCTCATGAGGACCTGCGCGGATGGCCGATAATCCACACGGTATGGGAATCAGCAGGGCGATTGCCCTGCAGGACGGCGGACACCGCGTGAGGAGCACCCGCCCCATGCCGCCGCCTGCGGAGTTGGATTCCGTCGGTCCACAGCAACAGTAGTGAGTGCAGATGACATCCGACGAATATGTGACGCGCGATAAGACGCTGCTCGTGTTCAATTGTCACGAGCCCTGGATCTATCAACTCGGAGTGCTGGGCTACAAGCTGGACATCGTTGTTGACCTCCCCGGCAAATATAACAAGGGATGGGACGGGCGGATGCGCCCCGTGCCGGTCAACGCGCGTTTGATCAGCCTGCCCGAAGCGCTTCAGTCGCCGACGGACTACTATTGCATCATCACCCACAACACCACCGACCTGCTCGACATCCGCTCTCGGCCGGAACCCCGGCTGATTGTGCTGCACCACACCCTGGAAGGCCGGCTGCAGGAGGAACACTCCAGCGTCAACCCGCAAAAAATGAAGGATATGCTTCGTAAATACCTGGAGCTGGTCGGGGGCCATGCCGTCGCCACATCCATGTTCAAGGGCGAGTCCTGGGGACTGACGGACGATATTGTGCATTTCGGACTGGATGTCAACGACTACCCGCCCTACTCCGGCGAGATCGCGAAGGGTCTGCGCATCTGCAATTTCGTGAACAGCCGCCGGCATATCCTGCTTTGGGATTTTCACGAGAAGGCTTTTGCGGACATCCCGGTCACGTTGGTAGGCCGTAATCCGGACATTCCCGGCGTCGAGGCCGCCGAGAGCTGGGAGCACCTTAAGGCCATCCTGCAATCACATCGATTCTATGTCCACACGGCCGATCCGCGCTACGAAGCCGGCTACAACATGGCGACCGTCGAGGCGATGGCGGCCGGTCTGCCCGTATTGGGAAATCGCCATCCCACCTCCCCGGTCAAACATGGTGTCACAGGCTTCCTGAGCGATAATCCCAGGGAGCTGCAGCGCTGTGCGCGGCTTCTCCTGGAAGACAGGAAGCTCGCCGCCTTGATGGGGCAGCAGGCCAGAAAAACCGCGGCGGAACGGTTTTCGCTGATGCGGTTCAAGCACGCCTTCCTGCGCTCGATCGAGATCGCACGGCGGAAATGCCATACGCGCAAGGTCGATCCTTCGTCCTTGCGTTGTGGAGCGTTCGGGCCTGTCCCGGTCGCCGGCGGAAACAACGCCCCGCCGACGCCTACAGAAGCATATCGATTCGACCGGGCGCGGTGTTCATCTGCGGGTCCACAGCCGGCCCCTCCTGGGCATCCGTCGGATAGCTCGTGCCGGTTTGGGGCCAGCGTGCCTGTGAAGACGCCTGGGGATACTCCTGCTCCTGGCCCGAGCCATGCTGCTGCGGGCTGGCATCCTGCTGAGGCTGGCCCTTGCCGAACTGCCGCTGGGGCTGATCCGAGGTCACCACGTCGAGCTTTCTGACCTCCACCCCGGCCTCCTGTAAATTCCGAAGCACTTCCGGCAGTGCCTGCTCGATTTCGCGGCGTGTCTCGCTCTTGCTGACTTCCAGCAGGCCGCTGATGTGCCCACTCTCTTCGCGGAACCGCACAACCACTGAGCCCAGTTCCGGCGGATGCAGCCGAATCAGAAGCTGGTTTTCTCCTCGAGCCAGTGACGCACGCATCGAATCCAGAATCTGCTCGCCAACGCCCTGCGTCGGATTCTTGATCGCCGTGCCGTTGGCGCTCACACGAGGCACAGTGGCAGAACGCTGTGAGAGCGTCGGCTCGCCAACCGCCGCGGCGGTCGGTGCCTCAGACCGCACGTACAACCCGTCCTTCTTCGGGCGGAACGCAGCAGCTTCTTTCCCGCCGAGCTGAACGATTCCCTCTTTCACACTCCGGCCGGGAGGGCTCACCTCGTGTCCTGCCGTCACATTCCGGCGCGTATCGGCCCGGGGACTATTAGTACTCCGCTGAGGCTTGCTCAGCGTCTCTGTGCCCGGATCCTGCCTAACCACTTGGAGTTTCTCAAGCGTCCGATCCGACCTGTTCTCGGTAGCGACCGCGTGACCGTTCGACAGAGCTTTGGTCACCACCACCGTATTCGGGCCGGCATCTCTGGCCTCGATGACGTTAGCGCGCGGGCCTGCCGGATCACTTCCACAGTGCCCGGCGACGGTCGGCTGGCTACTCCTCTGGGCATTTCCCGTCAGGTTCTGCGGAACCTCACTTGCCCCCTTGTCATTCTGCGCTCTCGGGACCTGCACCTGAGCCTGCTTTGCATCGGCCTCGACGAATCTCGCCGTACCCCCATTCTGTTTGGCCGGGCGGACGGTTTCCGGTGCGGCAACCACCCCACGCTCAATATTCGTAACCTCTTTACCAACCGGCGCTTGAGACTTGGTAACCACAAACCATTGCTTGGTGGGGACCGGAGGTTCAACAGAACCTCCGTTGCCATTCGGCACCTGCGGGGATGACGCAGGGCGCGCCTGCTCAGCCGGCACAGGCGCTTTCGCCGGCTTGATTTTAGCGGCTGGGAGTTCCGACGGCGTCATACTGGGGGAAAGCAAGGCTGCCGAATCAGTGATTCCCTCTTTCACGCCAACCTGCTGACCCTTTCTACCTATTTGTCCCACTCCCTCTTTTTTGACAGCCTTTCCCCCCACCCGCGTGTCTGATCCCGGCGGGTTGATCGCGAGCGTTGGCGTTCCCTTGTTCGCCGGCGCCAATGGCTCCCTGGGCATGGGGACATCCACAGAGGCCTGCCTGCTATTTCGCCTGTCGGCTGCCGGGATTCCATTGATCGCGGCTTTACCGGACTTTAGCACTGCTTCGCCCGCTACGAGAGGCAGCACATCGGCGAACCGCTGTCTCGGTTTCCCATCCGCCTGGCCCGCCGGGCCTTTGGACCGAGCCGGCTCGCCGAGCGGCGTTGTCACAGGCACATTGTTGGCAAACATCACAGAAACACGCATACTGCATCCTCAGATATGCCGAGGTATGAGCAAGTGGCGTGCCGACCCCGTGGCATGGCCATCGAACTGACGTAACCCGCTTTTCTGCCACAATTTACGTCGATACACAAAAACGAAGGATGGATGTCGTCCAAACAACGCGGGACGTAACTTCCGGAGGAATGTTCCGGGCGAGAGAGGAATCTTCCCTCTGTACGGTCCGCCGTCGTAGTCGGCGGCTCACGTCAAATATCGTAACCGCGTGTATAGAAACCTGACACCGGCACTTCCCATGGAGACACACGAAACAAACCCATTTGACTTCTCCACGGCCCGGATTGGGCACGAATCGGCACAAAATGATGCGAATACCCTGCTTGGCACGCTTGTTGCTGCTTTGGGCGACAGCAGACAGAGTGTCTACGGACTCAGAAGGGATACGATATGGCAAGGCCGGTCGATGTAGTCAGTTTGCTGGAGGCGGGAATCAAGGCCGAAGGGCTCCGCCAGAACACCATCGCCGGCAACGTGGCCAACATCGAGACCCCGGGCTATCGGCGGCTCGACGTCAAGTTCGAGGAGCTGCTGGCCAAGGCCCTGGCCTCTTCCGACCCAACGGGCCTCGATGCCATTGAGCCGGAGATTTACACGCCCGGAAACACGCCGGTCAAAGCGAACGGCAACGACGTCAACATGGAGGCCGAGGTCGGTGAGCTGGTCAAGAACTCGCTCCGCCAAGCGGCCTACGTCAGACTGCTGCGCAAGAAATTCTCCCAGATTGAAACAGCGGTGAATATCAGGGAATAGTCCCCGGACGGTGGACCGGAAAGGACGGAAAGGATGCGCCGGAATGACAGTCAAGAATGTATTCGGCCCCGTGGATATAGCGGTCTCGGGCATGCGGGCACAGGGCAGGCACATGGAGGTGATTTCCTCCAATATCGCCAACTCCCGCACCATGGACGCCGGCCAGGGCCAGCCCTACCGCCGGCTGGAGACCGTCTTGCGAACGGAGAATGAAGGGGTCAGCGGCGTGGTCGTCGACGACGTGGTGGAGGACCAGAGCCCTCTGCAGCGAATCTACGACCCAGGCAATCCCCAGGCGGATTCATTGGGCTACATCACCATGCCCAACGTTCATCTGCCCATGGAAATGATGAACCTGACCATCGCCAGCCGGGCGTACCAGGCCAACGCAGCCATCCTGAAGCGGTATCAAAGGATGGTGGAAACCACGCTCGAGCTGCTGCGGTAACTGAGGGATCTCACGATGATCAATTTCGACCCGAACGTAAACTCTATCCTGCAAAAAGCCCAGTCGCCGGTTCCGCACCCGGAGAATTCCGGTGCGGCCAAGTCGGGCTTCTCCAACGTCGCCGAGGCCGTCGGCAAGTACGTGTCGCAGGTGGACAACCTGCAGCAGGCGTCCGACGCATCCATCCAGGACCTGCTCGCCGGCCGGAACAACGATATCACAGCGGTTGTCTCCGCCGTAGCCAAGGCGGACGTCAGCTTCAAGGTCCTCGTCGGCGTCCGCAACAAGCTCATCGAAGCCTACAAACAAACGATGAACATGCCGTTGTAGCAGTGCAGATTAGGGAGCGATGGAATTCCTGCGTAAGATAGTCCTGATCTGGCAGAAGGTGAGCCTGGTCCAGCGGGTGCTGCTGGTCGCCGTGGTCGTGGCCTCGGTGATCATGGGCTCGCTCCTGGTTTATTGGGCCAGGCAGCCGGACATGAGAATGCTCTACCAGGACCTGCCGCCCACCGAGGCCTCCAAAATCACCGAGAAGATCAGCGAAAAGGAAATCGCCTACGAGCTGCGGGACGGCGGCACGACAATCTACGTCCCCAGAGAGAACGTCTATCAACTCCGGCTCGACCTGGCCAAAGACGGACTGCCGGTCGCCGAGCAAAACGGCTATAAGCTGTTCGACGACGAGAAAATCGGCGTCAGTCCCTTCGTCCAGAACGTCAACCTCAAGCGCGCCCTCGAAGATGAGCTGGCCAAGAGCATTCAGATGATCGACGGCGTCGCGCACGCGCGCGTCCACATTGTCAACCCCGAGCAGAAGCTCTTCGCCTCCGAGGAGGAGCAGACGACGGGGTCGGTGGTCCTGAGACTGCGGCCGGGCTACCGACTCAGCGCCACCAACATCGCCGCGATCACGCACCTGGTCTCCGGCAGCGTCAAAGGTCTGAAAGCCGAGAACGTAACGGTCATTGACAGCCAAGGACACCTGCTGTCCAACGAGCAGGACCCGGGCCTGACGACGGGTGCCAGCACGGTCCACGATTACAAGGAGCGGGTCGAGCAAGACCTCGCCCGCAAGGCCGAAGACATGCTGACGGCCGTTCTCGGCCCCGGCCGGGCCACCGTCCGCGTCAGCGCCGTGATCGATATGAACAGCATCAGCACCGTCACGGAGACATACGACCCGACCGGCAAGGTGCCGACCAAGGAGGAAGTCACGAACAATTCCCAGACGGACGCCGGCGCCTCGGGGCAAAAGACGGCGGCGGGCACCACCAAGAAAGATGAGACCGTCGTGACCGAGTACCAAGTCGGCAAGACCGTGAAGCAGCAGATCTCCGTGCCGGGCGAAATCAAGTCCCTGTCGGTCGCGGCGTTCGTCGATCTCTCGACCGATGCCAACGACACCGGCTCGGGCGGTCAGCCGGCTCTCCTCATGCAGGTCACGGAAGCGGAGCAGATTATCCGCACCGCTCTGGGTCTGAAGGAGAGCGATTCTATCAAGGTCATCAATGCGAAATTCCACCGAGCCGCCGAGCCGGTCGCCGAGGAGGAGCCGGCCGACTGGTCCCGCTACCTCGCGCTGGCCCGCCAGCTCTCTCTCGGCATCATGGCCATCTGTGCCCTGATTGTGCTGCGGATCTTCAGTCGCGCACGCGGCAAGGCGGTCACGGAAGCGCGTGCCCAACTGCCCGAAGGCGCCGGCCCCGCCGGTTTGCTGCCGGGCGAAGCCGCGGCGGAGCCGGTGATGTTGCGCCGGCAGATCGCCCAGGCCCTGCGGCAGAACCCCGAACGGGTCCGCCAGATGTTCCTCAGTTGGATTGATGAGAAGGAGTAGACACCCGTGTCCCTGACCGGCAAGCAAAAAGCCGCCCTGCTGTTAGCCAGCCTCGACCCGGCCACCGCCGCCGAGCTGCTCAAGGGCCTCGATGCCAGACTGGTCCAGGACCTGGCCGTCGAACTGAGTTATCTCGACGCCGCCGGCCATCGAAACGCCCGGCAGACGGCGGACGTCGCCCGGCAATTCTGCAAGTCCCTGCAGGGGGAATCGTCCTTCCAATTCAAGAGTTTCCTGCGCGAGATGCTCCGCAGTACCATGGGGGAGGAACAGGCCAAGCGGGTCCAGCAGGATATCCAGGACCTTTTGCAGAAGCGCGACCCCTTCCTGACGATTCGGTCGGTGGACCAGCAGACGCTGGCCGCCGTGCTGGAGACGGAGCATCCGCAAGCGGCCGCGGTCGTGCTGTCCGAGCTGCCGCCCAAGAAGAGCTCGGAGGTGCTCGGATTGCTCGGCGAAGGCGTGCGCGTCAGCGCCATCAGCCGGATGACGGGGATCGGCGGGATTACCCTGGAGGCCAGGGCGCGCATTGCGGAAATGGTGCGTAAACGCATCGAGAGCATGGGAGCCGGGGGAGAAGCCGGCACGGCGATTCAGGTCCGCCCCGAGCAATCGCTCCGCAAGGTCGCCGTCATCGTGCGAAACCTGGAGAAGGAGATCCGCGACGGCGTGCTCGAGGCCATTCGCCAGAAGGACCAGGAGGTCTGTGACAAAATCACCAACCTGATGATTGTCTGGGAGGATATCCCTCTCACAGGCGACCGCTCGCTTCAGCAGGTCCTGCGCGGGATCGACGAGCGGCAGTTGGCGCTGGCTTTGCACGAGGCTCCCGAGGAGATCGTGCGCAAAATCAAGGCCAATATCTCCGAGCGGGCCGGCGCGTTGGTGGACGAAGAGACGTCCCTGATGTCGGCGCCCAAGAAGGAGGACGTTCGCCAAGCCCGAGAGAAAATCGTCGCCGCTCTGCGGGAGTTGAATCAAAAGGGAGAGCTGACCTTCGAGGAAGAGTAGATCGATGTCCCAGATGTTGACGCTCAGTTTAGCCCGGCCCATCGCGGCCATACACGTGTCCAGCACGTCGCCAGAGGCGCTCTGTGCCGAAGGCGGGAAGTGGGAGGCGGCAAGCGGGCAATCGGGAGCCATGGACGGGACGCACATCACCAAAGAGCTGGAGCAGCAGAAGGCCCAGCTCACCCGGCTCTGCCAGACTGTCAACAGCATCGGGACGAGCCTCGAAAAGCTCCACCGGGAGACCCTGGCACACAACCGCGCCGAGATTGCTAGGCTCGCCGTCGAGATCACCAGAAAAATTCTGGTATATAAGACCGGCAAGGGTGACTATGACATTCAGGCCATTGTGGAGGAAGCCTTGAAGCTCGCCCCCACACGCCAGAACATTGTGGTCCGGCTGAATCCCGAGGACCTGCCGCACTGCCAGCAACTGCAGCGAGAGAGCCCGGAAAACCCGTTCGCAGGGCTGGAGCTTACGGCCGATTGGAGCATCGGGCGGGCCGAATGCGTCGTGGAGACTCCCAAGGGAATCGTGCAGTCGTTCATCGAGGAGCACCTCGACCGCATCGGCGAGGCGCTCCAGAAGGTGGAATAAGATGGCGGAAACGAAAAGCTGCCTGGTCGATTTCGAGCGCTACTACTCGGCCCTGGAGGCCGTGAGCCTGATGAACTGCCAGGGCTACGTGGTGCGGGTCTCCGGCTCGACCGTGGAGTCGGCCGGCCCGGTCATCGGTCTGGGCGAGCTGTGCGGGGTGCACATTCGCGGCGACCGGCGGATTCTCGCGGAGGTCGTCGGCTTCCGCAACGACCATCTGATTTTGCTGCCGTTGGAGCACATCGAGGGCATCTCCCCGGGCGACGCCGTGACCGCGCGAACGACGCCGCGGCACATCATGCTCAGTGAGAAGACGCTCGGCCGGGTGCTCAATGGCCTGGGCGAGCCCATCGACGGCAAGGGTCCCCTGATGGGGAATGAGAGCCAGCCGCTGGACGTGAGCGGTCCCCCGCCGCTGACCCGCGAGAAAATCACCGAGCCCCTGGCCCTGGGGATCCGCTCCATCGACGGCGTTCTGACGTGCGGGCGCGGGCAGCGCATCGGCATCTTCGCGGGCAGCGGAGTGGGCAAGAGCGTGCTGCTCGGCGACATCGCCGTCTCCAGCGACGCCGCGGTGAACGTGGTGGCCCTGATCGGCGAGCGGGGCCGCGAAGTCCGCGAGTTCCTGGAAGAGAATCTCGGTCCGGATGGGCTGGCCCGCAGCGTGGTAGTGGTCGCGACATCCGATGCGCCTCCGATCCAGCGCGTCAAAGCCGCCTTCGTTGCCGTCACGGCAGCCGAGTACTTCCGGGACAAAGGCAAGAGCGTGCTCTTCATGATGGACTCGCTGACGCGTTTCGCGCAGGCACAGCGGGAGATCGGTCTGGCCGCGGGCGAGCCGCCGGCGACCAAGGGCTATTGTCCGAGCGTGTTTTCCCTGATGCCGCGCCTGATCGAGCGGCTCGGCTGCTCCCAGACCGGCAGCATCACGGGCATCCTCACGGTGCTCGTGGAGAACGACGACCTGACCGACCCGGTCGCCGACAGTGCCCGGAGCCTTCTGGACGGCCACATCGTCCTGTCGCGAAAGCTGGCGGACCGCAGTCACTACCCGGCGGTGGACATTCTGCAGAGCGTCAGCCGGCTCATGCCCGCCGTGGTCAGCGACGAGCATCGGGTTGCGGCCCAGAAACTCAAGGAAATCTATGCGACCTACATCGACGCCGAGGACCTGATCAACATCGGTGCCTTCGCGCCGGGCAGCAATCGGCGGATCGACGGGGCCATCAGTCTCATCGAGCGCATCAATGAGTTCCTGGTCCAGCCGGTGCGTCAGAGGACCACCTTCGACGAGACGGTCAAACGGTTGGTGGCCATCACGAAGGCGTGGGACAAACTCCTGAGTGTCCGGAACGGAGACCCGTGTAGATGAAACGATTCGCGTGGCGTCTGCAAAAGGTGCTCGACGTCAAAACCAAGGAAGAGGAGCTCAAACGGAATGAGTTGTTTCAGTTAACCGAGCAACTGGCCCAGAAACGGACCGAGCTGCTCCTGCGTCAGAGGGTCCTGCAAGACCTGATGGCCGACATTACCAAAGACGAGTCGCCGGAGCGATGGAACGCGCAGGAGTTCTTCCTCAGGCATGCGGCAGCCGATGATGCGCAGATTCGCAAAGTGCGGGAGGAAATCGCCGATCTGGAGACCCGGCAGAGACAGAAAATGGCCGAGGTCCTGACCGTCCGACGGTTCAAAGAAGGATTGGAGAAGCTGCGGGCCCGGGCCAAGGAGGAGTTCATTAGAGATCAGGAGAAGCTCGAACAGAAAGAATCCGACGACCGGACGACGATTGCTTTCGCCCGTAACGAGGGCGCAAGCGGATGACGGAGAACTGAGGACAGAGGACGGAAGGCAGAGGATGGAGGACCGAGAACTGCACCGTTCTTCGTCCCCGGTTCTGCGGAATGAGGAGTAGAACCCGTGAACAAGAAACTGATTATTATCGCCGCCGCGGCGGGACTGGTCAGCTTCGCTGGTGCCTTCGCCACGGGCTGGCTGACCCAACCGGCCGCCGTGGAGGGGGCCGGCGCTGCGGATCAGGCCGGTGCGGCCGAGCAGGCGAAAGCGCCGGCTCCGATCTCCTCGCCGGTTGCCGATGAAGGGGCTGGGACCCGGGCCATGACCGAGCAACAGCTCAACGAGCTGATCGGCGAGATTCGTGAAAAGATTCAGGAGTACAATCGCAAGCTCCAGGACCTCGAGAAGGAGAAGGCACGTCTGCAGATCGCGCACCAGACCCTCAAGAAGGACATCGAGACGTTGAACAACCTGCACACCGAGCTGGCCGCCAGCGTCGCCAACCTGAAAACCGAGCGCGATATGCTCCTGAAATCCCGCGTAGAAATCGAGCAGGTGGAGAAGGCCAACCTGATGGCGATTGCGGCCGCCTACGACAAGATGGACCCCGTCCGGGCCGGTGAAATCCTGACGAATATGGCCCAGGGACCGACCCCAAATGGGACCTTGGCGAAGAATACCAACGCGGATGACGCGGTCAAGATTCTCCACTTCATGCAGGACAGGACCAAAGCCAAAGTACTGGCGGAGCTCGCGACGGCCCAGCCCGCGCTGGCGGCCTCGCTCAGCGTGAAACTCAAGCAGGTGATGGAGGCGAAATAGCGGTATGGATATCGCAACAGTCTTGGGGGTGATCTTCGGCTTCGTCGTCATCATTGGGACGATTCTCTATGAGGGAAACCTCCGCATCTTCTTCAATGTCCCCGCGCTGGCCATCGTGGTGGGCGGCATGACGTGCGCGACGATGATCCACTTTTCCATGAAACAGTTTCTGGGCATCTTCTCGGTCATCAAGAAAACCCTTCTGCACAAGACCATCCCGCCCTACGAGCTGATCCAGCGGATGGTGAACTACGCCGCGATCAATCGTCGCGACGGGGCGCTGGCGCTCGAGCAGGAGATGGGGAAAATCAAGGACCTGTTCCTGGCCAAGGGCATGCAGATGCTCATTGACGGCCAGGACGAATCCTCCATCCATGAGCTGCTGGGCATGGAGATCCAGTACCTCGAAGAGCGGCACGCGACCGGGAAAAAGATTCTCGACTTCATGGGAGCCTCATGTCCTTCGTTCGCGATGGTCGGCACGCTGATCGGCCTGATCTCCATGCTCAGTAAAATGGAAAGCCCCGATGAAATCGGCCGGGGCATGGCCGTGGCACTCGTCTGCACCTTTTACGGTGCCCTCCTGGCCAACCTCGTGTTCCTGCCGCTGGCCGGCAAGCTCGGGCAGCATTCCAAGGCGGAGAAAATGTCGATGGAAATGACCAGCGAGGGCATCTGCGCTATTGCCAAGGGCGACAGTCCCACCGCCGTACGCGAGAAGATGCAGGTCTTCATTTCGGCCAGACGCCGCGAGGCGGTCAAAGCCCAGGTGTAAGGGAGAGTTGTCCGTTGCCGGTTGTCAGCGGCGGAAAGTCTCAAGATGGCACACAAACCGAAACAAAAGGCTCAGGAAGAGGAGTCCGGCGAAGGGGCGCCGCTCTGGATCATCTCGTTCGCCGACATGATGTCGTTGCTGATGGCGTTCTTTGTCATGCTCTCGACGTTTTCCAGTTTTGGGCCCGCGGAGACGGCCAAACTCCACAAGGCCGTCCGGGCCGCGCTGATGTCCGATTTCCTCGGCGGCTGGTACAGGTCTCAGCCCCGGGGAGCCGTCGGGCCGCAGGCCATCGCCGCCGGACAACTCGAAAAAGGCAGTGAAAAGCCGACGCTCGAAGAGACCGCCGGAGGCGGCTTGATGGCCGAAACCGAGCCTCTCGACTTCCGAACCCGCAAGATCTTCGTGGTCGAGTCGAAAAGCATGTTCTGGGCGGCTGGGACAACGCTATCCGCGAATGGCCGCGCTTTCCTCGACGACCTGGCGGCGTTCGTCGGCAGCATGCCGGACCGGATCATCGTCAGTGAAACCGGCCCGGCAAACCAGGCGGCAGAGGGCGGAGGACAGAGGACGGAGGGCGGCTCTCCTGATCCGCCATCCGCCATCCGCAATCCCCAATCGGAGGAGCTGGGCCTTCTGAGGGCCGTGGTGGTAGTGAGGTACCTCACGGCCAGAGGGATTCCGGAAGACCGCTTCAGTATAGCCCCGGCAGGGATGCGGCCGGACCAGGGCCGCGACGCCGACCGCATGCTCGAAATCGCCCTGCTGGAGGAGAGCGCCTATAAATGAAAAATCAGAAACAACCCGTGCCGGAGGAAAAGGGCGAGTGCGCCCCGCTTTGGATTATCTCCTTTGCCGACATGATTTCGCTGCTGATGGCATTCTTCGTCATGCTCTTGACCATGTCCGCCGGCCAGAGCGGCAAACTCTGCAACGAGGGTGAGGGGGTCTTCGAGGAGACGCTTTACGGCTTCCGAAGGTCCATCGCCGGCTTCGGGCTCCCCGGCCTGTTCGGCGCCGCCGACGAGGCCCTGGAGTTTGACAGCCCCAAATTATACTACCCCATGAAGGGGGAAAACGACGCCGGCGCCAGTCGAACGATCGACGCCAGTGAGGAGAATCTCAGGCGGGTCTTCCATCAACTGGGCCGCCGCGCCAAAACCTACACCTCTCCGGTGCAGGGCCGCCGCCCGGATTTCCTCGCCGTCCCCATCAAGTTCGCCGAGGGCGAATCCGTCCTGAACGAACCCGCGAAGCAGTTTCTGAGCACTTTCGCCGCCGACTTGCAGGAGTACGCACCCGTTGAAACGCTGCGCCTCTATGTCGTCGGCCTGGCCCCCGAGCCGGCGGTCGCGAGAGAGCGGTGGGTCCTTTCCGCGAAGCGGGCGCAGGCCGTGGCAGACTGCCTGCGAGCCCTGCTGCCTTCCGATACAGATTGCCGGGTCTTTTCCTGGGGAGCCGCGGCCGGAGGCGACTGGGTCAAGAACGATGGTCCGGTCTCGCAACAGTCCCACGTCGCAATCGCCATCCTGCGACCGGGCGAGTAGGTCGGGGCCGTTGTCGAGGGGTGCACGTCGAGTTTGCAGGTAAGCCCGGCGAGAGACCCATGTGCATAGGGTTGTCATTTCGACCGGAGGCTCGCCCAGGGCGGGCCGCCGTGGAGAAATCTGGCCGCGAAGGGACGACACGCCGGATTCGTAGCCAGATGACTGGGGCCCCCAAACGCGAAATACGGCGTTTGGGGAACCCCTCTCGACTTCGCTGCGCTCCGCTCGACATGACAAAGCGGGCAATGTGCTCCCATTACCTACGAACGTGACGTGCACCCGTTGTCCAGTTTCTCGACAGCGCGACCATTCTTCAGCCACGCCCTTGATCGGCGCTGGCCGTGACGTTTTTATAATGCGGCATTCCTGTCCCGGCACACCGTTTGCACTATCCCGTCAGATGCAGACCGGGCACGGTTCGCCCGGACTTTTCGTTCGCTTGGATAAGAGAGCAGATGCCGCCAGTGGCGAGGTCGAGGTGAGCGGTCAGAAGAAAAGGATCGGATTGCTGTGCCTGCTGGTTGTGGTGGGCGGCGGATGGGTCGCGCTGGCCTCGCGGTACAGCAGCGAGCACGCCCCGGCGAGTACTCAAGCGCCGACCGTGGAGACCTCATTCCTGAGCGATCCGAATCTGGCCTCCGCGGACAGCGCCGGACTGGGCGGCCGAGAGCTCTTCCTCAAGATGATGCTTTCCATCGGGCTGGTGCTCGGACTCGGTGCGGCGGCTCTGTACCTCTCGAAGCGAGTCCTGCCCAAGGTAACGAACGCGCCGGGCAAGGAGATCCGCGTCGTCGAGACGTCTTATCTCGGGCCGCGCAAGGCCCTCCACTTGATCGAGGTCGGCAACCAGCGACTGCTCATCGCCAGTACGAACGATCGCATCACAACCCTGGCGCACTTGAACGATGCCTGGCTCGACGAAGATGTGAAGTATCAGGAAGCCGAAGCCCAGGGCATCCCGTCTCTTCGGCGCCAGTCTCTTGACTCCTGATGCGGAGTACGGTTTTGGCATTTTGATTCTCGATTGCGTGTCGATATGCTCAGACGAGTCCATATTGTTGCTGTCTGCTGCGTGTGTCTGGTGGTCCTCGGCCGCACCTCGCTCGGTGCTCCCACTCAGACCCAGCGGGCTGCGGACGGCAAACAGAAACCCACGCTGCCTTCCCTTATCCGTCCCCCCTCTACCACTCTTCCTCAGATCAGTCCCAGCACCCCGCCGGCGCCGAACCCGAATAACGTTCCGAGCATCAGCGAACTGATGACCGTTCTGGAGAAGGCCACGTCCCAGAAGGCGGAGGGCAAGGACTGGTCCACGCCGGTCAAGCTCGCGATTGTCTTTGCCGCCCTGGCGATTCTGCCCAGCCTGCTGGTCATGATGACCTCCTTCACCCGCATTGTCATCGTCCTGGCCTTTGTCCGCCGGGCCCTGACCACCCAGAGCATCCCGCCGACGATCGCCGTCGTGGGTCTGGCCCTGTTTCTGACCCTCTACACGATGGCGCCGACGTACGCGCGCGTGAACGCCGAGGCCATCCAGCCTTACTTAGCCGACAAGGCCACGCTGGACACGGCCGCCCAGAAGGCGAGCCAATGCATCAAAGAGTTCATGCTCCGACAGAGCCGCAAGAGCGACCTCGTCCTGTTCGTGCAGATGGCCAAAATCCCGGCCCCCGCCACCCCGATGGACATCGGCTTGCACATCGTCGTGCCGGCGTTCATCATCAGCGAGTTCCGCACCGCCTTCGAAATCGGCTGCCTGCTGTTCATCCCGTTCCTGCTGATCGACATGGTTATCGCCAGCGTGCTGCTCAGTGCGGGCATGATCATGCTGCCGCCGGTGATGATCTCGCTGCCGTTCAAGCTGATTCTCTTCATTCTCGTGGACGGCTGGGGCCTGCTGGCCAAAAGCCTCAGCCTGGGGTTCCGATAGCCCAGTTGCGGATGGATGATGGCGGATTGGAGAAGCCTCGTGGCGCTAATCCGCCATCCGAAATCGGTGGAAGGATTGAGTTCATGGATGATAGCTTCGTACTCTACCTCGGCCGACACACGCTGGAGACCGCCCTGCTGCTGTCGGCGCCGATTCTCATCACCTGCGTCGTCGTCGGCGTCGTCATCACCCTGTTTCAGGCGGTCACGTCCATCCGGGACATGACCCTGACGATCATCCCCAAGCTCATCGCCGTCGGGGTGGTGATGCTCCTGTTCAGCAGTTGGATGCTCCAGGTGACGCTGCGCTTCACCACGGAGATCTTCGCGCACATCCAGAACATCGGGCCATGAGCCAAAGGATTTAGGATTTGCGATTTATGATTTATGATTTCACCGGAGAGTCCTGCCCAATCGCAGTCGGGAACGGCAAATCCTGAGGATGCCCAAATAGTAAATTGTAAATTGTAAATCGTAAATCCAAAATGCTGCTCGGCTTTGCACTGATTCTGACTCGCATCTCCGCCTTTTTCCTCGTGCTGCCCGTCTTCGGCTGGCAGGTCGTTCCGGTCCGCCTCAAAGCGGCCCTGGCCATCTTCCTGTCGCTGTTCTTCTACACCGTCACGCCGCTGCGCTTCCACCCGGCCCACGTCTCCAGCCTCATGGCTATCATCCTGCTGGCGGGCGAGGCCGCTTACGGCCTGGCTCTGGGCCTGATCGTGATGCTGCTGTTCTCGTCGGTGCAGATCAGTGCACGCATCATCGAGCAGCAGATGGGATTGACCATGGCCGAGATCATCGATCCGGTCACGGGTGAAGAGGCCAGCCCGTTGTCCAGTCTGCTCGAGACGATTTTCGTCCTGCTGTTCCTGAGCGCCAACGGTCACCATCTGTTTCTGCTGATCGTCTCGAAGAGTTACGAGGCGTTCCCGCCAGGCACCGTCCCCACGATCGACGTGCTCGCCGGCGGCGTGGTCGAGACCGGCTCGGCGATGCTCATCGCCTGCCTGCGTCTGGCCGCTCCGATGCTGGCGGCGTTTCTGATTCTGATGGTCGCCCTGGCCCTGCTGGCCCGGCTGGTCCCGGAGATGAATATCCTGTTCGTCAGCATGCCGGTACAGGTGGCGTTGGGCATGTTCCTGGCGGCGGTCTTTATGCCGTTTCTCGGCAGCTTCGTGAGCGAGATGGCCACCTGGATGGGCAAGCTGCTGCCGCTTTGAATTTATGATTTGCGATTTATGATTTATGATTTCACCGGAGAGTCCTGGCAAATCGCCCATCGGGAATCGCAAGTCCTGGTGAGACTCAAATAGCAGATAGTAAATGGTAAATAGTAAATCCAAAGATGGCTGATAAACCTGCTGCCGAAAGAAC
>Ga0315279_10005079_pt1 | contig 17267 bp, 18 predicted proteins | sample YL17G06_20_MG_FD_203694 | JGI IMG/M metagenome (GOLD analysis project Ga0315279, IMG submission 203694) | Sediment microbial communities from Yellowstone Lake, YNP, Wyoming, USA - YL17G06_20 | ecosystem: Environmental > Aquatic > Freshwater > Lake > Sediment | place: USA: Wyoming | collected... | reverse complement strand
TATAGCAGACTTCTTTATCACTAGAACAGATGGATTCTCTCCCGCCAAACATCTGGCAGCAGTAGTCAGTGCATTTAGCACTGTATGTAAGCTGCTTGTTCGAACAATAATAATCTCTATGCATCCCAGCATAACATCCGTCCAATCCATGCGAGTCGCATGTGGAAGTTGGAGGCGGCTCCAGCTTCTGGCCGATTATGTACGTGTTTATAATTGGAAAGAACATCTGCGGGCCGCCGTCATCGCAGACATAAAAGACTTGTACGACTCCTTCATATGATTGTCCGCCAACCCATACTCTCAAATTCAGCTGCTTTGTTTCACCAGGCTGCAAATAAACATTGGCGTCATCGATATAGTCCCTCAGTCCGCTGTAAGGCCTCAGCGTGACTGTCATACCTTGCTCGTCCTTGTTCTTCACAGAGATAGGAAAGTCAATCTGCATCTCCGAGTATGCTGTGCCGTTTATCGTCAGGCCTGTCCCACCTAACGGGTTGATGGGCGTCCCTTTCTCATTGTAGACAGTCGGGTTGATGCATGCTGACACATACGGAGCAGAGAAGAAGAATGTAGATACTAGAACAGCAATTAAAGCCAATTTTTTATTCATGCTTACACCATTTCAAGATTTGAAAAATAAAAAAAGGGGGAAAGTCGTCAAGACTTTTTCCTTTTTCGAATCCGGTTTTGCTTGAATTATTCTTAGACAGCTCTCATCAAAATGACGAGATTGCCATCTGTGAATTCTCCGATGCATGGCACTGGATATCTTAACTTGAAGCTACAGTCAGCCTCGTGTCCGTTCTCTAGAACGTTGTCATGTCCAAAGAACAATGGATTTAGGCCTAGGCATTGAGCATGGTTTGTTGAAGTTGCAGCATTCTGGCAACTCCATTTAATGTTCTTGTTGTTGACATCTTGCCATTGCTGTTCTATATACAAACCGTTGTCTAGGTTGCACTTGAAATCCATTTGTGTCTCAACGTCTATTATGTTGCTAGTTGGGCACTTAGCCGCCATATCTGGCGAAGTTAAGTCCGTACCACCGAGCCATACTGCTATGTCTACTCCACCTTCAGCGTCGTTTTCTATCAACAACTTGTTGGTTGAGTAAACTAGATCACCAGCGTAACCGTCTTCAAACTCGAGAGCGCTTCCTGAGGACAATCCTATGTCCATGGAAACTTCTGGGTTGAAGAAGAATGTCTGGTCATCTGTTGAAGCAGTCAAGCTATTCACTGTGTCAGTCACTTCGACTGTTATGACATCGCTGCCTTCCATGTCGTCAGTAACTGTTAGTACACATTCGAATATCTTGTCGTAAGCTTCGTGGAAACCTGCTTGTGTGGATTCGCTCTTCTGTGGCGGATATTCTGCAAGTATATCGCTAACTTTGTGGTTTAGCCAATATACAGCGGAATCCTGCTTCCAGAAGGAACCCTGAGACGTCTTGCCACCAGTTTTAACTGCAACATAGTCGGCTGTGACGTCGTTACAATATACAACTTCACCGCTACCTACTTTCAACATAGCATGTGTTATTGCAATTGCACCGTCAAGGTCTCTTGCTACGACAAGCTCTGCGATTTGCTCACCAGTGAATGCATAGTTGTCTCTACGGTCCTGTTCTTTTGGTTCATTGGGATTAGTCCAGCGGTCTACACATCCAGATGCTTGGACGTCGAAACCGTCAGGAACTGACCCTCCAGACGGATCTTGTGGTGTTCCTCCTGAGAGACCATCGTCACAAAAGTCGAAGGTCTTCTTCAGGAAGTATACCTGTAGATCGTCTCCAGGACCTGCACCGTCTGGTACTTTGTCTGCAAAGGCCATATTTGTGTTTATTGTGGCCAATAGCAGAATAGCTATACCGGATAAGACTATCATATTTCGGGTGTTCATCTTATCACTAAAAATGATATTTTAAAAAAATCTATTTATAGACACTGTATGCTACTCAATAATGGTATTAATATGGAGTATAAACACTATTCATACGGAATAGAAAAATCGTTACCATTTGAGAATTCAATATTTTTGGAAAAAAGGAAAATCGTTGCTTGAAAAATCCACTAGAAAATTTTTTTATATGAAAAAGGAGAAGGAATTGGACAGTTTAACTAAAACATTGTGAGCTTAGGCGCAGTACTGGTATTTGCAGTAGCCTTGTTCGCAACCATATGAGCACTGCTGGCCAGGATTGATGCAGACATTATCGTGGAACTGGTTGACAAAGGCATTTTTCGCGCCGCCGCACTCTTTACATCTTTGACAGCCTGCTGTCGACGGGCATCTGCTGAACAGGCAGTTGCTGCAGTCCACATCTATATTGGCAGTAGTCTGCTCGCCTGCGTCGTCAAAATCTCCGTCCTTGTTTTTATCCAGGCATGCGAACAAAACGTAGTCTCCGATGTTGACAAACCTGATGCTCTCGCTGCATTCGTTCTTGCTGCTCAGCTTGCATGTCCCAAACAACAAACCGTTGCAACTGCCTTCTCTAAATTCTACCTGCAGACCTTTACAAAAACTGAGGCTGCCGGATGCAGTTGCTCTTATTCTGTCGCGCGGGCAGAGTGTGAAAACTTGAGGCGGATCAACGGCCTTCTTGATTTCCAGATTAATATCTCCATCGCACGATCTTGGCACGCATTCGCCATCCACGCATATCTCATCCCATCTGCAAATCTTATCGCGCCTATTTCCAGTGTCAATCCACCTATGGTCGGTTATTTTATATTTGCAAGCGCTGCCGGAGCAATAGTAATCGTAATAATCTTGCGTCCTCTGCTCGCATTCCTGGCAAGGATTGTCCGCACAGACAATATATCTTTTGCTATTGCTATCATGCCATCCGTCCAACGAATCACAGTCTACAGCAGTGTAGCTGCATTCGCAATTGCTGCCACAAGCGCCGTTCGAATGCAATATATTTTCTAGGCAGAAGTCTTTACAATCGGAATTGCTTTCGCATCCCGCTCCACAATCTTTGTTGCAAATGTTCGTGCAACTACCAGAAGAGCAGAAGAAAGGATTGCAGTTAGTTATAGAAATCCACTGCCACAGCTGGCTGCAGCTTCCAAAACTATTGCATCGCAGTTTTTGCTGTGCCACTGTGCAATCGTCTTTACACAATAAATTGCTGAACCCGCATTCTATATCAGATTTACATTGGCCGGACAAACAAGCTGTCCCGGACGGGCAAAAAGTTGTTTCTGTATAATCCAGATAATTGCAAACTCCGGAAGCGCCGCACTCAAACTTGTCAACGCCTATTCCGCAACTGCCAGAGCAGTAAGCAGCGGAAGAGCCGCAATATCCCACAGTGGTGAATTGGTTGTTTGAACAGTGCTGCCCGGCAGGAGCGCTCTCGCAATAATTCCTCGTACCAGTTATGGAATAAGTGCAGCCCGAGGCCAGGCAATAATAGTCTCTGTACTGCTGCGGCTTGCATCTTTGGCAATCGCCGCTACAGGTGAACGAACCAGTGTCATACCAGCCGTCATTCACATTGCAGTCTTCGCTTGTGAAAGAACATTGGCAGTTGCCAGAACACAGGCCGTTGTAGTAGCGTATGTCAGCGAAGCAAAAGTTCTGGCAGTCTGCGTTTGACTCACATTCAGCACCACAGTCTTTCTCACAGCCATTGCAGCTTCCAGCAGAGCAACTGAAAGGATTGCAGGAGGAAACATCAATCCACTTCCAGAAACTGCTGCAACTTCCAAAACCGTTACACCTGTACTGCGGCTTCGCTTTCGAGCATTGATCCTTACACTGATAGTCGCCAGTGTTGCACGACAGATCATTCACGCAGCTGCCGCCAGAGCAGACAGTATCAGCCGGACAGTTGAAAGTGTCGGAATAATCGAATTGATTGCATGTTCCAGAGGCAGAACACTCAAGCCTGTCAATTTTATATTTGCATCCGTTCGAACAATAAGGAGAGGAAGAGCCGCAGTAGCCTGTTGTTATGAAAGAACCGCCAGAACAGTGCTTGCCTGCAGGAGACTGCTCGCACAACTGCCTCGTGTCTGTAACAGAATGCGTACATCCCGAAGGCTCGCAATAATAATTTCTATACTCCTGCTGCTTGCAGCGCTGGCAGTCGCCGTTGCACGTCCATCCACTTGTGTCATACCATCCGTCACCTGTACATTCCTCAGATTGATAAGAACAAAAACATCCAGCATCGCAAGCGCCGGAAAAATATCTCGCATCTCCCACGCACTTGTTCGGACAGTCAGCATTTACAGAACACACAGCGCCGCACGAGTCTTTAACGCAGCTGTAAGTGAAAGGATCTTGCATGCACTGGCACGTGGAGTTGCAGTTTCCCTTGTTGTCGCGAGTGCCGGTCTGGTTTCCCAGGCATGTGGAAGTTGTCTGCGGGCAATAAATGTTGTTGTTAGTGTTCGGCAGCTCGCACTGCTCTGCATTGTTGACAGTGCCGTCGCCGCAGAACGGGGCTGTGGTGGTCGTAGAAGTTGTAGTGGTTGTTGTAGTTGTTCCGGGCTCAGGCGGTTCTCTGTCAAAACAGCTAGGGCAGTCATCATATATCGGGCTTTCACCAGAAAAAACAAAATTTATAGAAAAGTAGAAAATTGATATTATAAAAAAGCTGAATACAATTATTTTTAAATATTTTTCTTTATCTGGCATGTTTTCTCCTCTTTAACATCATAGTAAAACCGAAAGCGGACGCTATAACAAACGGAATATATTGCGGGTTGAATTCTGCTAAATGCAATCCTTCAGGATAAGCTTTCTCCCACGTAGATACGTCATCAAGTCTGCCTACAGCAGCTATTCCCGGGTTAGGCCAACCAGCTTTTAGGCCAACTCCACCTGTTATGCGCCAATACCCAGTATTGTTGCCGGCAAGGATTAATGACTTTATGTTGTTTGCATGATCGCCGTTAAGCGGATATCTTAATATGTGGGTCAGTACTGCCTGCGGGCCTGACATGTCAACATAAGCGTCTGCAGACAATGGAATTTTTTGCATGGGCCTGACCCACGCGTCTCCATCTCCTATCGTATAACAAACATCGGTCCCGAGCGGCACGACTTTAGAGACAGGCACCACGGCAGGCAGTTCGCCGAACACATTCACCCTAACCAACAGATCGTCCAAGTTTGGCTTGTTGTCAGCTTTGACAGTAGTGCTAGTATCACCCAACGTGCAAATGCCTTGGTTGTAAGCAGTGTCAAGGCCCCATAAGCTGAAAGGAGTTCTGCTGATGCATATCAGGTCTTTATCATCGTGCGCATAGAAAGCTTCGACCCATCTGTCTGAAATTTGAGGATTTGTATATTTAAGCTCTAAGAATAATTTTTTTTCTTCTTGAGTCAATGGTTTTTTTAAATCGATTTTATTACTATCTATTCGTGGGATTTTACTGTTAGCTGCATATGCCGGCCTAATCATGCCTGAAAGATATGACGCTAGAGTTGCGTTTAATATTCCTAATGCTGTAAAAAGTACACCCTTCCAAGGACTACCTTCAGAAGTATTCGATATGCCTTTATGAAAACAGACATCATAGCCGTCAGGCAGTCCATCTAGCTTTATCCTATCTTCCCGCGATTCATACAATAAATGCATCGATTCAAACAATTTTTCACGCAAATCAGGATTGCCATGAGCTTCAACGCGATCAAGAAGCCTGAAAAATTCTTTTTCATGAGCTTCAGATTGATCTGGGCTAAACCAATATGGAAATGGATCTTTTCCCAGTGTAAAAGCATAACCGTCCGTCACCAGCGAATAGTCAAGCTTGCCTTTGGTTTTTTCTAATGCGTATTCCAGCTCCTCCCAGCTTCCAGCACGAACACTATCAATCTTCCCCTCCCCCATCAAGGAAATTTTTTCGGCGATCTCTTTCTTAAAATCCCCGAAATCCCGCTTGTATTTTTCTGAAAAAAGTTTGTCCTTCATTTCCACTGTAATCGTTGGACACGCAAACAGCTGGTCTAATGAGTAGGTGAGAGGCAAATCAGGACCTGCTCTTTTGCTACGTAAACCCGCGTATTGTAAAGTTGAAGAATATCCAACGGGGTATTCCGCAACTATTCCTCCAGATATGCCAACATCTTCAACCGTTTTCATAATATCACTTTTGGATAAAGAAAAATTGTTTCTAAAATTTAACTATTCGATGCTTGCCACTTAGGAGTAATACGGCTATCCAGGGTGAAAAAAATTCCTATCCCGTATGAAATTCCGACCCAAACCGCATGAAAAAAATTTTTTTATGGTTATGTATAAAAAGTTTTGAGCCTTTGCGGCAAATTTTAAAATAAAAAATCTACGCGCTCATCTTCCTTCTGAAGCTGTTCATGATAATTTCTATGTCGATGATCTTGCCGCACTCCGGGCATTTCAATTCATGAAATTCGTCGAACTGCTTGCTGGCCATTTCCATCACGGATTAAATTCGCTTCTACCTGCTATGAATTGCGCTTCTATACGATAAAAAGATTGTCTTGCCATTTGCGGGTGGTATGTGCAGAAAAGAGGAATTTTTTTCCTATCGAATAGAAACTTTAGTGAAAAATCGCTTTGCTTAGCAACACCTGCAGGATCAATTGTTTTTACACGTATCTAGTCAGAAATTGCTGGCCTACTCTTGATTTCAGTATATGGTCGCACTGATTTGCTAAACTGGCAAAATACATTATGGGACTTAGAGACAATATCGATATTGTGGTCATCACTCCGCCAAAAGCGCCTGCAGGTGCGATTGGCAGCATGCCGAGGTAAATTTTTTCATATGTCTTCAAGCGTTTTTTAAGAGTTTGCGAATCCTCTGCCTCAAGATTTACACTTATGCCTAGAAAATTTTTTACACGATATACTGCGCTGAAAAAATTACCCCTCATTCTTTCCATGAAATAAAATTGTTTTATATAAATTTATTTTTGCGCATATACAGGAGCCACAAAACCTTTAAATATTTAACAGTTGTTACTATTAACACGTGATATAATGGAATCCATGATTAACTTCATGACAAAATTGTCAAACGCAGTTAAGAGTCATGTGGAGGAGACGCGCGAATGCGTAGGCAAGGAAGTCATAGACTCCACGGCAAGCAAGAACGGCATTTGCGTGGACAAGATCAAGACATACTTCGGCGTTAAGTTCTCTTTACTTGGACATAACTACAGCCAGGGCGAGAAGAACACTACTGACAGGTTCAGTGAAGACTTGCTCGTGTGCCAGGGAAGCAACGGCAACAGAATATTCATCCCCCAGAGCGACATAGTCGCGATAGGAAACTCGGTGATACTGGTCAGCAAGAACCTTGGACAGAACGACAATAGCGATTCTGCGGCAAGGAAAGACCAGATCTACAAGAGATACTTCAGCACGAAAGAATCATTGAAGAGGATGCTTCCAAGCATAGAGAAGCCTGAGACGAGAAAGAAGAGAAAGATGTCTATAACTAGGTTGTTCCACTAAGACAGGACTGCGCTGCAATTTGGAAAAATGTAGAGTGCGGGCTATGCCGCAAAATTTTTATGTTTGACGTTTTTTTAATTGCAAAAAATCAAAGGGCCAAATTCTTTATTCCGCATGAACAAATTTTCAAAAAAACTTCTACTAAGTGAAAAAAACAACACGCTTTATATACAACCTGCCGCATTTTAGGCATAGGTTAAAAAACCTTTCTCAGAAAGGCATAAGAATTTAAATTCCATTCTAATAAGAGTAGGTTATGATGGAATTGAAGGCTGACTTCAGGGTTTTGGGATTGATCATACTTGCCTGCTCTGCTGTGTTTGCGAGCGCAATTTTTTCCCAGGAGTCCATATCGCCGATGGCTTGGAGGTCTTTCTCTATACAGCTTCCTGAGGAAGTCAGCGCAGAGCCTGGTCAGACCGTCACAATCGACGGCGGCATACTCAACACAGGATGGTGGTGGATGCACGACTTCAGCCTTACGCTGTCCGGCCTGACGGAGGATTACGCATATTCATTTTCGCCGCAATATTTTGAAACTGTTCACACAATAAAAGAATGGGATTCCGACGTAGGTGTGTACAGGGTCCCTGAGAAATTCACCCTAACAATAACCATTCCTGATAATGCTGCGGGCCTGCAGTTAATAGCAGTGACAGGCCAGGAGATGCAGTCAGCGAAGCAAGTGACAAATTCGACTCAGTTCGTTTTGAAGATCACGCCGGCAGAGCATTTCACTGTTTCTGACATAATTGCTCCTGAAAACGTCACGGATGGCAAGCCTTTTGATATGAAGCTCACAGTTACAAATGACGGAGTGAAGTCAAGCTCTGTGACGCTCAAGGTAAGCACGCCTGCAGACTGGACGGTAGCTGAAAGCAGCAAGTCTGTGACGCTTGAACCGAACAGCTCTAGCGAAGTTACTTTTGCAATAACTCCGACCATAACAAGCGGAAACATAACCGTCACTGCAGAATACCCGTACAAGGAGAACATCACGACTATAAGTAAAATAGGCCCGCTGCTAGTGCCTATGCCAAAGCCAGCAGTGACAACCACAGCAGGGGCAACAACAGTTGCCACGACCATAGCAGGGATAAACGTCACTGAGGGCGTGTTGACAGGATACTTCTCAAAACTATTCACTGAAGTGATGGGGCTGCCGCTGTGGGTTATAATTGTTGCTGCGATACTTCTTGTGATAATTTTGTGGAACCTCTACAAGATACTTGGCAAGTACAAGTTCAGGCTGGTCAGAGGCAAGCCGGAAGAGATGAAGAAGAGCAACGAGGTTGCTGCAGTAGAAGTGAATAATGAAATACTGCCGACTAATCCTGTGTAAACTGTTGCGGACAATAAATCCAAAACTTATAAATATATCCAACCCATATCTTACACTGCGAGTGGTGGAATGAGCGGCAAAGTGATGGGATGAACGGTGTGATACAGTGCGAGCAGTTGTGGAAGGTCTACAAGACAGACTCTATGGAGTCGGAAGTGCTGAAGGATGTTGACCTGAAAATAGGCAAGGGTGAGGTAATGGCGATTATGGGTCCGTCCGGGTCAGGAAAATCTACACTGTTGCACATACTCGGCTGCCTTGACAAGCCTAGCAGGGGAAGGCTGCTGATAGATGGAAAAGATGTTTCGAAGATGGACGAGGAGGAGCTTGCAAAGATAAGGCGGGAGAAGATAGGATTTGTTTTTCAGTTCTTTTATCTGATACCATCGCTGACAGCGCTGGAGAATGTCATGCTGCCAATGGCTTTCGCTGGTGTCGACACCGGCGAGCAGAAAAGGAGGGCGGCAGAGCTTTTGAAAATTGTCGGGTTGGAGGGAAGGATGAACTACATGCCTTCGCAGCTCTCCGGCGGTGAAAGACAGAGAGTGGCTATAGCAAGGTCCATGGCAAACAAGCCTGTGATAATATTGGCTGACGAGCCGACTGGCAACTTGGATTCGAAGTCAGGCTCGGAGGTCATGAAAATACTCATGGATTTGAACGAAAAGTTCGAGGCAACCATTATACTTGTGACACATGATAAAATTGTTGCATCATGTGCAAGGCGGACTATTCACCTGAAAGACGGCGAGATAGTCCGCGAGGAAAAAAACCATAAAGGAGGGAAAGAATGAAAAAACCGATTACACTAGCAGTTGCGCCGATGGTTTTTGCATTTCTGTCGCTTGCTGCGGTGGTTGTGAATGCAGCTTCGACCACTGCTGGCTTGACAGTGACATGGCAGGTCGCAAGCAGCGTAAGGCCTGGCGGAGAGACCACGGCATTGATAACGCTGTCAAACCCATCGACAACGCTGGGAATCAACAACATCAAAGCATACATCAGCGGCACGAACGATGTGTCAGCAGATATAGCAAGCTTCGAAATAGCAGGACTGAGCGCAGGTTCGTCGCAGCAGACAGCAGTAAAAGTAAAGGCAAGTCCGGCTGCAACTGCATCCACATCATACCTGACAGTAACGCTGAACTACAACATGGAGGGCAGCAGCTCGCAGCAGCAGACAACTGTCAGCATACCAGTTACAATCAACCGCGCTCCGACGCTGCAGATACAAAACATACGATACAGCAAGTCGGAGATAGAGCCAGGCAACACTGTTGAATTGAAGTTTGACATAATAAATGTCGGCGACGGCACTGCAAAAAACATTCTGGTCGGGCTGAGCCAGTCCGCGGACACTTTCACAGTAGTCGGCTCATCCGGACAGGACTTCATACAGTCTATAGCTGTCAACGGCAAAGCAACTGCCTCATTCAACCTGATACTGAGCCCGTCGATAGCTGTCGGCACGAAGCTCATACCTGTGACATTCAGCTACTACGACGAGACTAAGTCGCAGAACTTTTCCGACACGCAGTACATAGGATTGACCGTGTCAGGCGAATACAACTTCATCGTCACGCTTGATGTGCAGGACTACCTTCTGCCTGGACAGATAGGAACTGTCAACATAAAAATAGCCAATGCAGGAGTACAAGATGCGGAATTCGTTACAGTGAAGCCAGTCGAGACAGAGCAGTTCAAACAGATAACTCCGCAGGTCGTGTATGTTGGAAGTTTGAAGTCGGATGATTACGACACAGAGAAGTTCACTTTGCGCGCTGGCACTGTCCAGCCAGGAATATATCCGCTCAAGATAAGCATGACATACAGGGACCAGTACGGCAGCTCTTACAACCAGACGTACGAGACGAATGTGAGGGTATACTCGGCAGAGGAGATACCGCGCACTGGAACTGTGTCGCCATTGACAGTAGTAATAGTAGTTGCTGTCATAGCAGCAGTGGCATACTTCGGCTACAGGAGATTTTTCAAGAAGAAGAGTAAGTGATGAAATGCTGCAGAGCTTACTCTCCATGGCTTTCTTCAACATCAAGCAAAGAAAGCTGCGAAGCTTTCTGACATTGTTAGGAATAGTCATAGGAGTGGCAGCTGTGGTAGCTACAGTGTCACTGGGGACGACGATGGAGGAAAGGATTATAGGACAACTGAACAAGTTCATGGCTGACATCATTTCGGTTGTGCCAGGGAAACTGAGAATAGTTGCTGGCCCGACGCAAGCTAGCGGAAAGGCTTTGCAGCTGACTGAAGCGGATGAGAAGGAGATTGCAAAGGTCAGCGGTGTGAAAGATGTTACAGGCGTGATAACTGCAAGCCAAACTGTTACTTTTGGAGACGAGACTGGAAAGCTGACTGTGGAGGGGGTGGAAAGCACTAAGGTAATGGAGGAGGTGCAGATAAACCTCATAGGGATGGAGGAGGGAAGGTTCATTTCTGATTCGGACAAATACTCTGCGGTTATCGGAAACGGTGTGGCGCATGATATTTTTTCAAAGGAAGTTGGATTGAAAAAGTCGCTGATAATAAACGGGGTGGAATTCAAAGTTGTTGGCGTTCTGAACAAAGCTGGAGGAATTTTGCAGTCAATAGACAGCGAGATATACATACCGATAAAAAGCGCGCGCGAGTTATTCGGCGACCAGTATGATACTGACGAGTTTTCTAGCTTGACAGCCAAAGTGCTGCCAGATTATGATGCTGGAAAAGTGGCTGATGCCATTGAGGAAACACTGAGAAAGAGGCACGACCAGACTGCTGACACGCAGACGTTCACAGTGATAAGCGCGAAATTTTTCCAGGAGCAGATTTCTTCCATACTGACAACATTAACAACTTTTCTCGGAGCGCTTGGCGGCATATCGCTTATAGTCGGAGGAATAGGGATAATGAACATCATGTACGTCTCTGTCACAGAAAGGACAAGGGAAATAGGAGTGATGAAGGCTATCGGCGCAACAAACAAAACTATATTGCTTCTTTTCCTTATCGAGTCTGCAATATTTGGATTGCTTGGGGGAATAATTGGAGATGTTTTGGGATTCGGCTTGGGTTATGGTCTAAATTTTGCTTTCCAGAACTTCGGCCCGCCACGGCAGGAAGGAGAGGCAGGAATAATAATCAATCCCGAAGTTTTACTGTTCGGGGCTGCATTTGGCGTAGTTGTGGGAATGATAGCAGGATTTTTCCCTGCAAGGAAAGCATCGAAACTGCAGCCAGTGGAAGCGCTGAGATACGAATAGCCATGTGGGCATATGGCCTTGTGGGTATGTGAATTATTTTGAGCTAAGAATTTAAGTTTATATTACAGTTCTTAAATTATTGATAAAGATGAGTATAGAAACTGTGAATGGAGAAGAGCATACATTCAGTGGTAGTATAATTACGAAAATTGAAGAATCTGATTTGACTGGCAATTTTAAAACAAAATTAATAGAACGCTACCCCACTCTTTCAAATGAAAATCTAAGTTTAGAAGAAATGGCAAAATTACTTGACTTGCCTGTTCATATAGTCAGAAGGGATAGAAGTGTTTTAATTAAAAGAGGAATTTTAAAAAAACGTGGTCGTAAAATAGATGATAAAGATATAAGAAAATATCATTCTGAAGGTTTATACGATTGTCAAATAGCTGAGAAATTAGGAGTTGTAAATGGTACAGTATCACGTAGATTAAGAAAACTAGATATAGATTCAAATTTTGGATATACTAAAGAAAGAATTATAAAGAAACTAAAAGGTATGGAAAAAAATTTGAGCCATTCTCCCATTGCTAGAGAGGTTCCATATACTTTGTTAGTTGCAGCACAAACTTATTTTGGTTCATTCAACGAGGCAAAAAAAGCGGCTGGATTAGAAACATTTCCTGTTGGCGGGCAAAAAAAATGCCAGCAATCAATTTTGAAATTTTTATATGAAAAGCAATCTGCAACTTATAGAGGACTGGCTGAATTCTTTGATGTCCAAGATGTTCATGATGAAATAAAGACACTTGAAACTGAAAACAAAATTCAAGTTAATAGAACCAAGCGACCGTTTACCATTACTTTTGCTGAAGAATATAAACGTTTTATAACGCCAGTTTACCAAGGCATTGATGAAAAAATTATAGAACAATATTTTCCTAATATACTTGAAATTATAAGAGTGCCGACTGATGCGACAGAATTATACCAAAGTAAAGTTCAACAAATTCTTAAGGAATTAAAAATAGATAAAAAAATTGATGCCCGAGAATTAGTTAGTATGCTGTTCAGAGGAGAAGTTAGTATAGCAAGAGGTGTTAATGACCCAAGGCTGAAAGTTTTATACAGGCTTGAAAGGGATAGGTATGTTGATATTTCAACACCATCTCAGCCCGAGAGACCAACCACCGAATTTACATTTACTCCAACACCAGAAAGAGTAAATAAAAAACAAGAAAAAAGAATCAAAGAAAAATTAAGTGAAATTGAAAAAATGGAAGAGACTTTTACAGAGCAGAGATATTATTGTGGTAGGGAAAGGGCGTGTCCAGCTTGCATCGGTTATACATCCAATGAAATTATGGAACTTCGGGGTTACAAATGCCCGATAGGTGAAAATATAAACCAACCCCTACCAGAAAAAATATATGATGAAATAAAATTCGCAACAAAACTCACCAAGTCTAGGTTAATGTCTTCTATTTTCTAATACCCCTCTAACGAACCCCTAGCAGGGAATAAATAGCAACAATCATTAGATACATGTTAGAAAATAAGTGTACATTTTGAAATCAGTATCCAAATCTTCTTTCATATTCCTTATGTGTTAACCATTCCAGTATAATTGAGACTATCTTTACCTGATCTCCAACAACAAAATAGAGCAATCTCCATGCTTCAGGTAAGTTGTATTTCCAAAGATTGTTAACACTATACTTCTTGATGTAAATTTTTGGAATAAGTTTCTTTGGAATAGATATTCCGACAAATGGATCCTTCTTGAGATCATCAATAGCTCTGCTTATGAATTTATGAAGTTTTGGGTCCTCTTCTTTCAGTTTTTCGAAAGCGTTCTTTGTTTCTTCATCGGCAAAGACGACAATTTTCTCTCTTTCAATCATTTGACTATAAACTCTGATTTGACATATTTTTCAACAAGTTTAGGATTCCATATCCAGATAATCTTTCCATCTTTGATTACGATTTTGCCAGATTCCTCCAAGTAATCCAGAATAATGTTGAATGTCTGATACATTATTTGTTTTGGTAATGACAGCCATAATTGTCTCTTTGATGGATATTCCTTGGCTTTCCTAATTTTCTCTTCAACCATAAGCACAGTGTCCAATCTCGGATAGTGCAGTATTTCTTGTTGCGATTTCATACTAATCTTATAATATTCTAAGTATATAAACTTATATATTATATATATTTATGTGAAATTTTATAATTACCAAACACATAGTATTTTTCTAATACCCCTCTAATAAACTATAAATTCTAAAATCATTAGCTAGGTATTAGGAATGGGCACAAACAACAGAAACGGTTTAATCGGACTGGTTCTCAAATTGTGAATAGCCATGTGGGCATATGACCTTATGGGTGTATGGCAGAGTCAAACCCCACCTCTCGCATGTAGATTTTTAAATTCAAAACCCAAGAATCAGATAGATTTCCTATTTTTGTTCTTATGAAGAGAATGATTAAACCTCAAAACCAAATAAATCATATGAGAATGAATAATCCTTGGAGAATAGTGGACAGAGTCATCTATGAATCCGATATTTTATTGGAAGTCATAGATGCTCGTATGCCAAATCTTACCCGCAATGAAAAGTTGGAGAATAAGATTCGACAAAAAAGGAAGTTTCTCATATTGGTAATAAACAAATCGGATTTGATAACAAGAAAAATGAGAATGGATTTTTTGCGAAATTTTGAATCGAGGGACGTAATTTTTGTCTCATGCAAGGATAGAGTAGGGATACCGACTTTGAAGGGAATGATATTTGATCTGGCTAAAAGGATAAGACACCGGGATTATGTAAGAGTCGGCGTCATTGGTTATCCAAACACAGGCAAATCATCAGTCATAAACGCTCTGGTTGGTTTCAAAGAGGTTGCCAGAACTTCTCCAATTGCCGGATTCACCACAGGAATCCAATGGGTGAGAGGCAAAGGCAAAATCATGTTTTTGGACACTCCGGGAGTGATACCTTCGGATGAGAAGGATGAGGCAGAGCAGGCGCTGATGTCCATTATAGACCCGAACAAGCTTGCAAACCCTGACATGGCAGCGATGAGAATAATACAATTGTTCTTGGACCACAATAAGAAGAGCTTGGAGGAATTCTACGACGTGAAGATAGAGACCGATGACGTGTCTGAAATCCTATTGGAAATCGGAAAAAGAAAGAATTTCCTCAGAAAAGGAGGCAAGGTAGACGAATCAAGGACTGCATTGGCCATGATCAGAGATTGGCAGAGGGGAAATTTACTGTTGAACTTCTGATGCCTCCCACATAATATTTAATAGATTCTCTAATACACCTCTAACAAAAGTATAAATTCTAAAATCATTTTCTATAAATATTATCGTGATGATCATAATCTTCTAGAATAACAGTTTTATTCTTTTCATCTATTGAAAATGCAAGAACATAACTTCCAAAATGGACTCTCCTCAAACCTTTCATTATGTTACTGAGAGGTTTAAATCTATGCGGATTTTCAACTACCTCTTCAAGTTTCTTAGCGATTGTTTCAAGTTGATTCGGATTTTTCTTAGCCAATTTCTTGAATATCGCATCTATCTTTGGACTATTGACGATTAAATACATTTATTTCAGACCATATCGTTTTTTAAAGTCCATTATAGATCCTACTTTTATATGCTTTCCTTTTTGAATTTTTTTCAACTTTTCAATATACTCAGGTCTAATTTCTGGCTCCACTTTAACAAATCTTTTAAATTCTTTAGCCATAACATTGATAGCCTGAGACTTGTCTTTCAATCCATACTCTGCCTTGAGATGATTCAATACTTTGTTAGCTTCTTCATTAATATCTACGATAGCTTTTACCATATTAACACCATGTTAATATGGTTTATTTGTTATATTTAAAGGTTGTGATTACCGATTTTCTAATACCCCTCTAACAAAACTATAAACCTATTCGTTTCTTATTCCAGAAATCCTATTGAACAACTGTTGGCAAGTTACCACTTGTGCTTAGGATTCCTCGGTATAACAATCCAAGCAATAATATATGCGAGCAATCCCGTACCGGCAGCGAGTATGAAGAACACCCACAGCAGCCTTACCAGTGTTGGATCCACATTAAAATACTCGCCAAGCCCGCCGCACACGCCTCCTATTATTCTTTCCTTGCCAGACCTGTAGAGCCTTTTCACTTTCTCAGCCATAACATTTATTGGTCTTGATGGCATAAATTAATAAAATGCCTATAACAGTTATTATACATGGTGTTGAAGATGGAAAAAATAAAAGGCAGCGAGACTGAAAAAAATCTTCTAAAGGCATTTGCCGGGGAGAGCCAGGCGAGAAACAGGTACACATATTTTGCTAGCACAGCAAGAAAGGAGGGCTTCGAGCAGATCGCAGCGATATTCGAAGAGACTGCTGGCAACGAGAAGGAGCATGCAAAGGTTTTCTTCAAGCATCTTGAAGGCGGGGATGTTACTATAGAAGCGAGCTATCCTGCCGGGAAAATCGGGACGACTGCAGAAAATCTTCTTGCAGCTGCTGAAGGCGAGAAGGCGGAATGGGGCACGATATACCCAGGTTTTGAGGAAACTGCCAGAGAGGAAGGATTAGAAGATGTTGCAAAATCCTTCAAGGAAATAGCGGAAGTCGAGGAGAAGCACGAGAAAAGATACAGGAAACTGCTGGAGAATGTTAATAGCGGCAAGGTTTTCAAGCGCGACAAGGCAGTGAAGTGGAAGTGCAGGAACTGCGGTTACGTGCACGAAGGCGAGGAAGCGCCGAAGATATGTCCGGCATGCAAGCACCCTCAAGCATTTTACGAGCTGTTTTGCAAAAACTATTGAAAGAGTGATGCGGTGGAAGACGTTATAAGGGTTGAGAATCTAACCAAGCGGTTTGAGAGAATAACTGCTGTAGACAGCATATCGTTCCAAATCAAGCAGGGCGAAGTTTTCGGACTGCTCGGGCCGAACGGCGCTGGAAAGACCACGATGCTGCATATGCTGGCAACACTGCTCAAGCCGACGGAAGGAACTGCGGTTGTGAATGGCTTTGACATCAAAAAGCAGCCTAACAAGGTCAGAGAATCGATAGGCATGGTTTTCCAAGATCCGAGTTCTGATGACATACTGACCGGCTACGAGAACCTGAAGCTGCATGCGCTGATGTATGGCGTGCCGAGCGAAGTGAGAGAGCAAAAAATAAATGACGTGCTTGAACTGGTTGATTTGATGGACAGGAAAGACGAC
>Ga0315279_10005077_pt1 | contig 17269 bp, 9 predicted proteins | sample YL17G06_20_MG_FD_203694 | JGI IMG/M metagenome (GOLD analysis project Ga0315279, IMG submission 203694) | Sediment microbial communities from Yellowstone Lake, YNP, Wyoming, USA - YL17G06_20 | ecosystem: Environmental > Aquatic > Freshwater > Lake > Sediment | place: USA: Wyoming | collected... | reverse complement strand
GGTGCTCATTCTCGCCGGTGCGGGCAGCGGCAAGACGCGGACGCTCACCCACCGCCTCGCCCATCTCGTCGCCGTAGGTGTGCCCCCCTATCGCATCCTCGCCGTGACCTTCACGAACAAGGCCGCCGGCGAGATGAAGGAACGCATCCGGCGACTCATCGGCGACGTGCCGACGGCCGCGCTGTGGGTCGGCACGTTCCACTCCATCGGCGCGCGCATCCTTCGACGGGACGGCGGCCGCATCGGGTTCGACCGGAGCTTCAGCATCTACGACGCCGACGACGCGCTGACGCTCGTCCGCCGCGTCTGCCGCGCGCGCGGCATCGACGACAAGGTCCTCAAGCCCGCCGTCGTGCGCGGGGAGATATCCGCCGCCAAGAGCTCCCTCTGGACGCCGGACGACTACGTACGCGAGAGGCCGGGGCCGCACGCCGCCACGATCGCCGACCTCTTCCGCGAGTACGAGGCTCGGCGCGCCGCGAATAACGCGGCCGACTTCGACGATCTGCTCGCCCTGCCCGTGAAGCTGTTCCGCGAGCATCCGGACGTGCTCGCGGCCTATCAGGCGCGGTTCGATCACCTGCTCATCGACGAGTACCAGGACACCAATCACGCGCAGTACGTCCTCGTCAAGCTCCTCGCCGAACGCCACCACAACATCTGCGCCGTCGGCGACGACGACCAGTCCATCTACGGCTGGCGCGGCGCCGACATCACGAACATCCTCAACTTCGAGCAGGACTTCCCCGAGGCGACCGTCATCCGCCTGGAGCAGAACTACCGATCCACCAAGGTGATCCTACGCGCGGCCGGCGCCGTCGTGCGGAACAATGTCCACCGCAAGGGGAAGGAGCTCTGGACCGAGAACGGCGAGGGCGAACTCGTCGTCGTCGCGGAACTCGACGACGACGTGCGCGAGGCGGAGTGGGTCCACGAACGCGTGCAGGCGGAGCACCGCGCTGGCCGCGCGTACCGCGAGATGGTCGTCCTCTATCGCACGAACGCCCAATCCCGCGCGCTGGAGGAGGCGTTCGTGCGCGCCCGTACGCCGTACGTCGTCGTCGGAGGTCTGCGGTTCTACGAACGGAAGGAGATCAAGGACGCCCTCGCGTACCTCCGCGTCGTCGACAATCCTCTCGATTCCGAGAGCCTGCGCCGCATCATCAACGTGCCGAGGCGCGGCATCGGCGAGACGACCATGGCCCGCGTCGCCGCCATCGCCGCCCAGACGGGGCGGCCGCTCCTCGATGTCATGCGGGGCCTCGACGCGGCGGCGGCCGGCGGCGCGCGCGCGGCGAAGCCCATCTCCGAGTTCGTCGCGTGGCTCGACGGGCTCATCGCGCTGAAGGCGACTCTGCCCGCCGACGAGATGCTCCACAAGGCCATCTACGAGAGCGGCTACGTGAAGTCGCTGGAGGAGGAGGGCTCCGTCGAGGCCGAGACGCGCGCGCAGAACCTCGACGAACTCCTCGCCGGGGCGACCCGCTTCGCCGAGTCGAACGACGATCGCTCGGTGAGCGCATTCCTCCAGGAGGTCTCCCTCGTCACCGACATCGACACGTGGGACGAGACGGCCGACGCGGCGACGTTCATGACGCTCCACAGCGCCAAGGGCCTCGAGTTCCCCATCGTCTTCATCGCCGGGCTCGAGGAGACGCTGTTCCCGCTCGGCGGCGCGCTCGACAGCGAAGCAGAGCTCGAAGAGGAACGGCGGCTCTTCTACGTCGGCCTCACCCGCGCCAAGGAACGGGTCCACCTCACGCACGCTCGCCGGAGGCGCCGCTATGGCGACTGGATGCCGATGGCCCCGTCTCGCTTCCTCGACGAGATCCCACCGGACCTGATCGACGAGCAGGCGGTCGGCGCCCCGCCGGGCGCGTTCGGCCGCGTCGAGGACTGGCCCTCGCGGAGCACGGAGAGCAGCAGGAAGCCATCGACGTCGCGGCGGACGAGGACGGACGAATCCGTCTGGCGGATCGTCCGCGACGACTTCTCGCAGGAGCACCCACACCGAGAGGATGTCTCCCAGGTCCCCGCCAACGTGGAAGAGGTGTCGCGCCAGGTGATCGACGAGTTCCTCCAGGTCGGCCGCCACGTGATCCACCCGACCTTCGGCCGCGGGACGATCGTCGCACGCGAAGGCGCCGGGCGCGATCTGAAGGTGGTGATCCGGTTCGACGACGGCGTGCGGAAGAAGATCATCGCGCGCGTGGCCCATCTGGAGCCGGCCGTGTAGGCGGACTGGCGGACGCGTCTCCCGCCCGGCGATCCCCGCGCGCTCTCCCTACCGTACCGGCAGGAGGACGAAGATCGTCAGGTCCCACAGCGCATGGGAGATGATGCCAGGCCAGAGCGAGCGCCGCCGCCAGTAGAGAAGCCCCCAGAAGAGCCCGGCCACGAACGCCGCCAGGACAAGCATGAAGTTCATGGGCCAGAGGTGCACCCCGCCGTAGGCGACGCCGGCCACGATCCACCCGTCGAGCCCGCCGAACCGCCGCGCGAGGCGGTCTTGCAGGTAGCCACGCCAGTAGATCTCCTCCGCGGGTCCGATCACGAGAGCGAGCAACAAGCCGGTGACGGCGGGCGATGCTTGCGTGCTCAGCTCATAGATGCCGCCGACCTCGGCCGGGGCGAACGGGAGGACGGCCGCCGCGATCCGAGCGCCGGCCAGGAAGACGGCGTAGAGGATGACGGCGCCCGCGACGCCGACGACGGCGTGGGACGACCGCCAGGCGAAGAGCCGCGCGCGGCTTCCTCGCTGCGCGACGAGGGCGAGGAGAGCGAGGATGGAGGCGGAGAACGTCATGTACAGCCAGAAGTTGCCGAGCTTCAGGCCAAACATGACGCCCCAGAGCGCCGCCGCAAGTGCGACGGTGAGGACGAGCGCCGTCACAGGAGCTTCCCGAGCAGGATGCCCACGATGAGGAGCCCGCAGAACGCGAGGTGAAGCTGCGCCGTCATGACGTCCGCCGCAGCGATCTCGGAGCTCCTCGCCGCAGCGCGGGTGACGAGGCGGACCACCTTGAGCGCGGGCGGGATGCTCAGGAAGACGAGCAGCGTCCAGACCGGCAGGATGCCCGCAGCGATCATGACGACGACGCTGAGGTATGCCCCGACAATCATGGCGAGGTACTCGGCGGCGGCGAGACGACGGCCGCTCGTCAGGGACATCGTCGTGATGCCGCTCCTCCGGTCGTCGGCGATGTCCCGCACGTCGTTGGCCTGGAGGATCGCCGCGACCAGGAGGCCGACGGGCAGCGACGCGGGCAGGACCTCCCATCGGAGGCCGCCGGTGAGCGCGTAGTATGAGCCGGCGACCATGAGCGGACCCATGAGGGCGAAGACGCCGAGTTCGCCGAGACCGCGGTACTTGTAGCGGACCGGCCAGCCGCAGTAGAGGAAGCCGCCGAGGAATCCGACGACGCCGAACGCGAGGAGCGGCAGCCCGCGGAGGGCCACCATGGCGAGGCCGAGCGCGATCCCGATGGCGAAGGCAACCATCCCGCCCCAGAAGATGTGTCGCGGCGGCATGAGCCCATTCACGAGGATACCGGAGCCGCCGAGCGTGCCCACCCGGTCGACGCCGCGCATGAAGTCGTGGTAGTCGCTGATGAGGTTCGTGCCGGTGTGGAAGAGCACGGCCGCGGCGAGCACGGCCGGGAGGAGCCACCAGAGGGCGCTCGATCCGACCGGCGGCAGGTACCAGGCCAGCGCGGCGCCGACGAGCACCGGCATCACCGACGCGCTGAAGGCGAACGGCCGCGTCGCCCGCACCCAGAGCGCGACGATGCCCTTCGGCCGTCCCCCGTAGGGGTACTCGACCTCCGCCACGCGGCCCGAGGCGTCCCTCACGCGGACCACGGCAGGGATGATCCTAAGCGCCGGCGACCCCGAGATGCCCGCGGCGGCGCACTCGTCGGGGACGCGGTCGAGGATGATCGCGCGGCCAGTCCCGCTCACGGAGTCGGCGGCTTCGCCGATGGTCAGGGAGACACGCGGGTCCCGGCGGATGGCGGAGGCCAGATCAGCGGTGGCGGCGCAGTAGATCCCGTCGCTGCCGGGCGCGAACGGGAGGACGACGGTCTCGTCGCCGGTCCTTCCCCGCACGGTGAGCAGGAGGCTCTTCGCTCGCGCCATCCTTCCCTCGACGGCTTCCATCGTCTCGTGTCTGCTTGGCGCGTGAGCTTCGTTCCCCATGCGTCCTCTTCCTCGCGCTCTTGAGCGCTCCTATCGAGGGAGACATGAACAGCGACGCGGACGGAGAAGGCCGGGCGGCGCACGTTGCGGAATGGGCGGCCCGGTCGGTCCTCAGAGAGGCGGCGCGCGCTACAGGCCGGTCGGGTGATCGATGAACTGCGTCTCGACGCCGAAGGTCGCCGCGAGGTGCTCGGCGAGTGCCTTGACGCCGACCGTCTCGGTGGCGTAGTGCCCGGCATGGATGACGTTCATGCCGTACTCCTCGGCCTCGAGCGCCGTGTAGTGGGGACCTTCGCCCGTGATGAAGGTGTCGATGCCGGCGCGCGCCGCGTCGGGGACGAGCGTGCCACCTGCGCCGGCGGCGATGCCGACGCGGGAGGTCTGCCACAAGCCGTATGGCAGGAGGCGTGGCTTGACACCGAGGGCCGCCTGCACGCGTCCGATGAGCTCGTCCCGGTCGATGCTGAGCGTGCCGTGCAGACCGATGTCGATGTCGTGCGCCCTCCCGAACGTGCCATCCACCTCGACGCCGAGCACGCGGGCCAACTGCACGTTGTTCCCCACCTGCGGGTGCACGTCGAGCGGCACGTGGGCGCTGTACACGCCGATCCGGTGCCGGACGAGCGCCGCGAACCGCCGGTACCGCGTGCCCACCATCGCGGCCTTCGGGCCCCAGAACAACCCATGGTGAACGAGCAATAGGTCGGCACCCCAGAGCGCCGCGCCGGCAATGGTGGCCAGGCAGGCGTCCACCGCGACGGCTACCCGGCGCACGTCGGCCGCGCCTTCCACCTGCAAGCCGTTCAGCGCGTCGTCCGCGTCGGGCACCTCGCGGATGCGCAGGTAGTCGTCGAGATACTTCACGAGATCGGTCAGCGCAGCGCTCATTGCGGATCTGGCTCCTTGCGGTAGTTGGGGACGGCCCGCCTCGCCGTCTGGACCGGGCCGTCGCGGGGCACCGGATGATACCACGATCTCACATCTTCGCGACACTCACAAGGGGGGTGCGCGGGCTGGCTCACCTGCGCGGGCGCTCCGCCGCCGTGGACCCGCCGCCTCCCGCGCGCTCGTACGCAACCTGCCCGGACTCGACGCGGGCCAGCGGCGGCCCCCCGTGGACGACGTGCGGCGCTCCCGCCCGAAGGCCTTGCCAAAGTGAGCTTTGGCAGCGAACGTTACAACAATACGAAAATCCGTTTGCGACTGGAACACTCTTGCGCGCAACTTCCGGCTGTTGGGCCACGGCCTCTCCGCTGCGTGCGCGATAGAGAGAGCAGCGTGATGTCGGTACCCGTGCTTACCATCGCCTCGGCCACCGCGGCGCTCCGGCGAGGGGCGGTCATCGCGTACCCCACGGAAACATTCTACGGCCTTGGCGCGCTGCCGACGGACCAGGAATCGCTGCGTCGGCTCGTGGCCCTCAAACGGCGGGACGAGAACAAGCCCATCAGCCTGATCCTCGGGCGGCCCGAGATGCTGTCGACGGTGGCGGGCAGCCTCACTCCGGCCATCGTGAGGCTGATCTCCATGGCGTGGCCGGGGCCGCTCACGATCGTCCTGCCGGCAGGCGACGACGTTGATCCGCTCATCACCGGCGGAACCGGCACCGTCGCGGTGCGCGTGCCATCGTGGGCGCTCGCGCGCATCCTCGCCGACGCCGCCGGCGGCGCGATCACCGCCACGAGCGCCAACCGCCAGGGCGAGCCTCCGCCCACGACCGCGGACCAGGTGCGCCATCAGTTTCCCGAGGGACTGGCCGGCATCGTCGGCGGCGAGTCGACGGTGGGCGGCGCGCCCACGACGCTCGTCCGACCTCACGGCAGGCAGCTTCTCATCCTGCGCCCCGGCGTCATCAGCGTCGAGACACTCCGGCAGTGGTGGTCGGGCGACGTGATTAGCAACGTGGGGCGGCTACGGGAGTGAGGCGCCGTTCGACCGCGCGGGCGGCGGAGATCGCCAGTCTGCGCCATCGAGGCTGCGAAGCCCGCGTTGCCATGCACAGAACGCCCGCTCACGGAGCGGTGGAGACGCCCGATCGCACGGCCAACGCGGCCCGTGGCCCGTCGAGGCGGCGGCGTTGTGCCGACCTGGCAGCCTCGGTATACTCTTTGGCGATTTCCGCGACGTGTTCGGCGCTTCAGCGAGGAAACGGACATGAACGGGGCGAAACGAACGCGCATCGTCATCTGCGGCGCCGCCGGCCGGATGGGCAGACGGCTCGTCGCGCTCGCACGGGAGGACGCGGCGCTTCAGGTCGCCGGCGCCGTCGAGCACGCCGGCCATGCCACGCTCGGAGAGGACGTCGGCGTCGTGGCCGGCGTCGGATCGCTCGGCGTGACGATCACGAGCGACCTCGCCGCGGCGCTTCCCGGCGCCAACGTCGTGATCGCGTTCGTCAACGAGCCCGCGGCTTCGATGGAGCAGGCGCAGCTCTGCGCGCGGGCCGGCATTGCGCTCGTCGTCGGCACGACCGGGCTGTCGGCCGATCAGGAGAAGGACTTCCGCCGCGAGGCGGCCGCGATCCCGGTCGTGAAGGCGAGCAACTTCAGCGTCGGCGTGGCGGTGCTGGTGCACCTCATCGAGGAGGCCGCGGCGCTGCTCGGCCCGTCCTTCGACTGCGAGATCATCGAGGCGCACCACACGCGCAAGAAGGACGCCCCGAGCGGGACGGCGCTCAGCCTCGCCCAGGCCGCCGCACGGGCCCGCGGCTGGAAGCTGGATGAGGTCGCGCGCCACGGCCGCGAGGGCATCGTCGGCGAACGGCCGGCGAAGGAGATCGGCCTGCACGCCGTTCGCGCCGGCGACATCGTCGGCCAGCACACGGTGCTGTTCGGCGGCACCGGGGAGACGGTCGAACTGGTCCACCGAGCGCAGAGCCGCGACACGTTCGCCATGGGGGCGCTTCGCGCCGCGAAGTGGGTCATCGGCAGGCCGCCCGGCGTATACGACATGCGCGACGTGCTGGACCTGCCGTGACACTGCGCGGCCTCCCGACATGCACGCGGCCCGGCCGGCGCGACACCCACTCGAGGCCGCCGATGTGGCGGGGCCACTGCCATCTTGCCGCTCCGCGCCGCGTCGGCGGCAGCGCTCTCGTGTTCTGCCCGCCAATTCCCATCGCTCACGATCCGAGGAGGAACCGGTCATGGCACTGCTCCAGGTCCGCTGGCGCGCGGAGTCGCTGAAGGCCGTCGGGTGTCCGGCGGTGATGCTCGAGGGCGACGACGCGTCGCCCGTCATCGTGGCCGGCACGACGGAGGGTTATGTCGTCGCGCTCGACGGCGCCGGCGCCACGCTGTGGCGCACGCACGTCGGCGGCAGCATCTCGGCCTGGCCGGTCGTCGACGACGTGCCGGGGATCGGCCCGAGCGTGCTCGTCGGGAGCGAGTCGGGCCGGGTCGCGTGCCTCTCGTCTGCGGGAGCCGTCCGCTGGGTCACGGACATCGAGGGGGCGCTGACCGCGTTCAACAGCGTCGCGGTCGTACGCGGTGGCGGCGACGTCGCGCTGGCGGCCACCGACCGCCGCGGGCGCATCACCGGCCTCGCAGCCACCGGGCGCGTCCTCTGGCGGTTCCACGCGCACGGCAGTGGCTTCGGCCCGGCCGCGATCGGCGACCTCGACGGCGACGGCGCCGACGAGATCGTCGCGAGCTCCGGCGACGGGACCATCTACTGCCTCGCCGCCGATGGCTCCTTCCGCTGGGCCGTCCCATCCGCCGCGGGCTCGGAGTACTCGGTGGCGGTCCTCGCCCAGATCGGCGGCGCCCGGCGCGCCCTCGTCGGATCGGTCGATGATCTGCTCCGCTGCATCGCGGAGGACGGCACCGTCGTCTGGGCGACCAAGGGCCGCGGCGCGGGCTACATCGAGATCGGCATCTCCCTCGCCGATATCGACGGCGACGGCGCGGACGAGATCGTGTTCGTCTACCAGGGCCGCGCGATCCAGGCGGTGAACGGCGCAGGCCAGATGCTCTGGTCGTGCATGGACTACGGCGGCGGCGACCAGGCGTTCGGACCTTCCATCGCCGACATCGACGGCGACGGGAAGCTCGAGTACCTCCTTCCGCAGCGGCGAGGTCCCGTGCTCCGCGTGCTGCGGGCGGACGGGACGCTCATGGAGGCGATGGCGTTCCCCGCGAGCCTCGCGGGCGCGCCCGTGGTCGCCGACGTGGACGGCGACGGCCGTCTCGAGGCGCTCGCCGTCGGCCTCACGACGGGCGAGCTCGTCTGCTTCGAGACGCCCGGGACGGCGCGGCCCGGGGCCGTCCCGTGGCCAACGAGCCGCGGGGCGTTCGACGGACGGGCGAACCGGCTTCCGGACGTGCGGCGCACCAAGCGGCCCCGCGAGATGCCCGGCGACGCCGCCCTCCATCGCGCGTCGCCGCGCACGCTCGGCCTCGGCAAGAACGATATCGCGTACATGGCCGACTCACAGCCCGCCGGCTCGGTCATCGAGGTCTCGCTGACCGGGCCCGACGCCGTGGTGCACCGCGGCGTGCAGCGCGAACCGGGGGAGCCGATCAGGTTGGAGGTGGCCGACGCCGGGCCGCACGCGGTGACGGCGACGCTTGCGGCGAACGGTCTGCGGCGCGCCCTCGGGGTGATCGAGGAGCCGTTCCGCGTCGTGCCGTTCGCCGACGAACTCCTCGAAGCTCGGCGACTCCTCGACGAGCTCGACGTCCTGCTTGCAGGATCGCCCGACCGGCACGCCCTCGCGCACGCCAGGCGGGTCACGTGGAACGATATCGACGCGCGCGCGGCAGGATACAAGGCGCTGCCGCTCGCCGAGCGGCGTCGGTTCATCGGGGAGGTCGCCGCAGCAATGGCCGCGCTGCGCCGCGAGGTCGCCTGCCAGCGTGGACGGCATGCCGCGGAGGTGGGGACGGACCGCCCTGTCGAGTACCTCCCGTGGCTGCCCGAGCATCCGTGGGCCGCGTTCGATCCGGCTGCCGACGCGCCGCCGGAGGACGGCCTTGTCGGGAAGCTCGACCTCCTGACCGACATGGGGGGCCACGAGGCGGCGGCCATCGAGATCGCGAACATCCTCCCGCGTCCGCTCGACATCCGCGCATGGCTGGAGACAGTCAAGGACGCCGATGGCCGCACGCGCGCCGCGCGCGACCATTTCGAGCTGCGCCAGGTCACCTGGGTGCCCGCGACGACCGGCACGCGCGAGACCGAACCCTCCGGCCGCATGGGCGCCGACGCGCTGCCGGACCTCGGCGAAGGCGGCATCCTCCGGATCGCGTCATCCGCGGCCGCCCGCCTCTGGATCGACGTCGCCACCGGCACGCTGCCCGCCGGCACGTACACGACGACTCTTCACCTTCGGGCGCTCACCCCGCTCGGCGCCACGTGGGATATCCCCATCTCATGGACCGTCGCGCCGGTGGCATTGCCCGCCCAGATGCCGCTGAAGTTCTGCAATTGGGCCTACGTGAACTCGTCTGCCCTAAGCGGCTATCAGGACGCCGCGCTCGCCGACATGCAAGATCACTACACGAGCGTCTTCGTCCTCGGCGGCGACTGGACCCCGGCCGTCCGCTACGACGCCGACGGGAAGCTCGTCGCAGTGGACTGGCGGAAGCACGCCTGGCCTCTCGAACGACTCCGGCCAGGCGCCGTCCTCCTCTTCCCGGGCAACGTGCTCAGCCCGGCCGACGGCGCGCCCGGCATGTGGTCGGAGCCGTGGAAGAAGGCCTTCGCCGCGTTCCTCCCGCTCTGGACCGAGTTCCTTCGCCAGCGCGGGTTCGGCTACGACCGGTGGGCGTTCTACCCGGTGGACGAGCCGGGCATCTTCTGCGGCTCACTCATCTTCGAGCTGGAACGGTACGCCCGCTTCGTCAAGGGCATCGATCCGCACGTCTGCATCTACACCGACCCGTACCGCGGCTACACCGTCGAGGACTACACGCGGACGATAGACGTGCTCGACATCCTCCAGCCGGCGTACCACGTGCTCACCTCGCCGAACCCCGATCGCGTCGAGCATCTCAAGAGCATCCGCGGCATGCCGGGCAAACGGTTCTGGATCTACGAGGCCCAGGCCGGCGTGAAGGACATGCCGGTGCCGACGACGTACTACTGGGGCGAGATCTGGACCGCGTGGGAACTCGGCTTCACCGGCATCGGGTACTGGACGTACTGCACGGGCGGCGCCGATCTCTGGTCGGGCGCGCAGGATTACGTGCTCATCTACCCCGGCGCGACGAAGCCCGTGCCGAGCGCCCGCTGGCAGGCGGTCCGCATCGGTATCGAGGACTACGCCCGGCTCGCGCGGCTGCGGGATGCGATCGCTCACGCGCGGGAGGCCGGCCGTACGACGGAGGCCGCCTTCGCCGAGCGTCGGCTGGAGGAGATCGCCGCCGAGGCGCACGCCGCCCGGTGGGACCCCGCCCTCGTGGCAGGCATCCGCCGCGACGTGATCGACATGACGGTCCGCCTGGGGGCGTAGCGACGCGTTCGGACCTGTGCAGGGCCTCCGGCTCTCCTCGGCGACGGAGGGAGCCCGCGTCGGCGGGTTGTTGTTCCAGATGATGCCCGCGGTCGCAGCGTGACCGGCGAGGCCATCCCGGACGGGTGGCGCGCTGGAAGGAGTGGGTGACGTGTCCAAAGAAGACAAAGCGGCGGCCTGGCTCGCGAAGAGCATGAAGGCGGCGTCCGAGGGGCGCAGCGAAGAGGCGCTGAGGTGCGCGGAGCACGCCACGCGACTGGCGCCGGACGTGGCCGAAGCGTGGTCCATCAAGGGGTTGACGTTGATGGACCTGGAGCGGTCGGCAGAGGCCCTCGCATCGTTCGAGCGGGCGCTGAAGCTCTCGCCGCGGCAGGTGGACGCGCTCCTCGGCAGAGCCACTGCGCTCCTCGACCTGGAGCGCTTCGAGGACGCCGTCGTCGCCTACGACCGGGCCGCGCAGGTGGCGCCGGACTATCCCGCCGGGTGGCTCGGCAAAGGCATCGCCATGCGACGGCTCGGCCGCGAGGAGGAGGCGGTCGCCCTCTTCGATCGGGCGATCCGGATCGACCCGGCGCAGTTCGAGGTCTGGCAGCAGAAGGCGGAGGCCCTCGAGGAGTTGGGCCGCGATGAGGATGCGCTTGCGGCGTACGAGCACTGTGCGAGGCTCGACCCGGACGACGCGACAGTCTGGTACAACCGGGCGCTCCTGCTCCAGCGACTGGGGCGCTTCGACGAGGCCCTCGCCTCCTGTGAGCGCGCGCTCCGCCTCATGCCCGAGGACCCGGAGTTCTGGCGGGTGAAGGCCGGCATCCTGAACAAGCTCGGGCGCGCGGACGATGCTCTCTCATCGCTGGACCGTCTCACGGAGGCAGCTCCGGGCGACGCGGAGGCATGGCATGCGCGAGCGGCCGCGCTCGCGGAGATGGAGCGGCACGAGGAGGCCCTCGCCGCATACGATCGCTGCCTGGAGCTCCGCGCCGATGACGCCGGGGCATGGTACGGCAGAGGCATTGCGCTCATGGAGCTCTCGCGGCACGAGGAGGCCTTGGCCTCTCTCGACCGCGCGCGCGAGATCGAGCCCGACAGCGCGGACACGTGGTACACCAGGGGCCTGGTCCTCGTCGCGCTCGAGCGATACGACGATGCGATCTCGTCGTACGATCGCGCGCTGAAGCTGCGCCCCGATGACGCCCAGTGCTGGGTCGCCAAGGGGCTGGCCGTCACGGAAGTCGAGGGTTTCGCCGCCGCCATCGCGTACTATGACCGCGCGATTGAGCTGGCGCCGGACGGCGCGGGGGCGTGGCTCCTCAAGGGGCTGGCGTTGTCGAGGACGGATCGAGCGGCAGAGGCGCTCGCGTGCATCGAAGAGGCGCAGCGCCTGGGCATCCCCGACCTGGACGACTACATCGCGCGCCTGAAAGCCCAAGCCGCCGGGTGATGGGTGTCGGTCAGATCACCGTCCCCGGCGGGATGACGGTGCCCTTCGGGATGACGACGATGCCGTCGGAGATGACGTACGTCTCGGTCTCCTCGTCCTGTACGTTCCGCGCGTTCATGATCTGCGAGCCCGAGCCGATGCGGGCGTTCTTGTCGATGATGGCGTTCATGATGACGCACTCGTAGCCGACGCCGAGATCGGGATCGCCCGGCTGGCGGTGCGCCTCTGCCTCGCCCTCGTAGTAGTCGGCGCCCATGACGATCGATCGGCGGATGGCGGTGCCGTCGCGGACAATGGTGCGGATGCCGATGATCGAGTCCTCGATCATCGCGTTGGTGATGATGGCACCTTCGCTGAGGATGCTCCGCCGCACGTGGCAGTCGTTGATCTTCGTGCTCGGCAGGAACCGCGGGTGCGTGTAGATGGGTCGGTCGGGCTCGTAGAAGTTGAACTCGGGCAGCTCCCACGTCAGCGCCAGATTCGCCTCGTAGAAGGACCGTATCGTCCCGATATCGCGCCAGTAGCCGTCGAAACGATGCGCGCCCACGCGGTACCCCTCGATGGCCCGCGGGATCACCTGCCGCCCGAAGTCTTCCTCCGTCTCGTCCTTCAAGAGCTCCATGAGCACCTCGCGCCGGAAGAGGTAGATGCCCATCGAGGCGAGGTAGCTCTTCTCGGCTGGCGCGCCGGGCTGGCGGAGCGACTCGAGCACGTCCGGCTCCTGCGGCTTCTCGACGAACCGGCGGACGCGCCCCGTCTCGTCCTGATGGAGGATGCCGAACTCGGTCGCCTCCCGCGGCCCGACCGGCTTGACCGAAATCGTCACGTCGTCGTCCCGCTCCAGGTGCGTCGCGAGGAACTCGCGGTAGTCCATGCGGTAGAGATGGTCGCCGGATAGGACGAGGATGCGGTCGTACGCCGGGGAGTCAAAGTGCCGGAACATGCGGCGCACGGCGTCGGCCGTGCCCTGGAACCAGTCCCCGTGCTCGAGAGTCTGCTCGGCGGCGAGGATCTCGACGAAGCCGCGCGTGAAGACGTCGAACCGGTACGTGCGGTGGATGTGCCGGTGGAGCGACGCGCTGTTGAACTGGGTGACGATGTAGATCGTCTCGATGTCGGAGTGAAGGCAGTTCGACAGGGGGATGTCGATGAGGCGGTACTTGCCGCCGATCGGCACCGCGGGCTTCGACCGCACCTTCGTCAGCGGATAGAGCCGCGTGCCGCGGCCGCCGCCGAGGATCACTGCCAGGACGTTGTGCCGCATGCCTCGCACTCCCTGCCCTCGCGGGCCTGACCGTCCACGCCTGGGGGCGCACCTGTCCGAGATGATAACACAATCCGCGACGTCACGCAGCCGGGCGGCCGGTGCGAACCGTTCCCTGATTCCCATTCCCACGCAATTTGACGGGCCGCCCGCGCAAGCGTACCATTGAGACCTCACCCGCCGGCGTTCCCGCGACGGAACGCGTTCGCCCTGCGGCGGACCTGTTCCCGCGGCTTCATCCGTACCCGCATCACCGGGATATCCCATGTCGGAGAGCTCGATCGTCGCCGGTCTGGCCGGCAAACTGCACACCGACATGCTGTCGCGCGCCCTCTACAGCACGGCGGCATGCATCTACCAGATCATGCCCCAGGGGCTCGTCCTGCCGTCCGCGGAGGAGACGGCCAACGACGTCCGTGCCGCCGTCCGCTACGCCGCAGAGAACGGGCTGCCGATCACCGCGCGCGGCGGCGGATCGTCGCTCGCCGGCCAGGCGGTCGGCGCCGGCCTGGTGATCGATTTCTCCCGCCATGCGAACCGGGTGCTCGCCGTCGATCGCGAGCGCCGCACCGTGCGGACGCAGCCGGGCATCACGCTGGCCGGGCTCAACGCGCACCTCGCACCGCACGACCTGTTCTTCGCGCCGGACCCGTCGAGCGGCGACTACGCCACCATTGGTGGCATGATCGCGAACAACTCGAGCGGCCCGCGGTCGGTGAAGTACGGCTCGACGATCGACTACGTGACGGCGCTGCGGTGCGTGCTCGCCGACGGCGCGCTCGTGGAGTTCCGCGGCGCCGATCTCATCCATCTGGCCGGCCCGACGAAGCTGGCCCAGCGAATCCGCGATGGCCTGCCCGTCCTGCTGGAAACGAGCCGCCCGCTCGTCGAGCGGCACTTCCCGAAGGTGGCGAAGAACTCCAGCGGCTACCGGCTCGACGCCGCGCTCGCCGCGACGCCGCCGGAGATCGTCAAGCTTCTCGTCGGCTCCGAAGGCACGCTCGCCATCGTGACCGAGGCCGAGCTCGAGGTGCTCCCCCGGCCGGCGGCGTGGTCGATGGTCCTCCTCGACTTCGACGACCTCGAGCGCGCCGGCGAAGCGGTCGCCCACCTCCTGCCGCTCGGCCCGAGCGCGGTGGAGATCATCGACCGGACGGCGCTCGATCTCATCCGCGCGAACCGGCCCGACCTCGCGCGGTATCTTCCGCATGGTTTGGCGGCGCAGCTCTTCGTCGAGTTCGACGTCGCCGGAGGGAGCCCGACGCCTGCGGAGGCCACGCAGGAGCTCTGTCGCCGCGCCCTGGAGGCGGTCGGCACGCTCTCCGTCGGGCACACGTTCGCCTTCGACCCGGCCACGCACGACGCGCTCATGGGCGTGCGCAAGGCCACGCTGCCGATCCTCTACACGCATCCGGGCCCGCGCCGCGTCGCGGCCTTCATCGAGGACGTCACCGTCCCCCCGGAGCGACTGCCCGAGTTCATCCGCCGCATGACGGTCATCTTCGACCGGCACGGCGTCGAGGCGGTCGTGTACGGCCATGCCGGGCAGGGCAACCTCCACGTGCGACCGCTCGTCGATCTCAAGCGGGGCGACGACGTCGAGATCATGGAGCGCGTCGCGGAGGAGACGTTCCGCCTCGTCGCCGAGTTCGGCGGCACGATCAGCGGCGAGCACGGCGATGGGCGCGTGCGCTCGGCGTACCTGCCGCTCATCTACGGCGAGGCGGCCACCCTCTTCGGCCGGGTCAAGGACCTTTTCGATCCGGCGGGCATGCTCAACCCCGGCATCAAGGTCCCCGAGCGAGCGCAGCACATCGCGGAGAACCTGCGCTTCGGAGACGGCTTCGCGTTCCTGCCGCACGAGCCGATGATGGCGTATCCGCCCGGCACGCTCGACGAACTCATCGAGCGGTGCCACGGGTGCGGCCAGTGTCGGACGGCCACGGCCGCCCTCGTCATGTGCCCGGTGTTCAGGGCCACGGGCGAAGAAGCCGCGACGCCGCGCGCCAAGGCCAACCTCCTCCGCCTGCTCCTGAGCGGGCAGATACCCAGGTCGATCACGACCACGCCGGAGTGGAAGGCCGTCCTCGACACGTGCATCGGCTGCCGGATGTGCAGCTTCGAGTGCCCGTCGCACGTCGATGCCGGGCGGATGGTCATGGACGCCAAGGCGCGATACGCGAAGGCCGTCGGCCGCACGCGCGCCGAGACCGTCCTCGGCATGTCGGACCTCGTGAGCCGGCTCGGCTCCGCGACCGCGCCGCTCGCAAACCGGATCGCCCCGTTGCGGCCGGCGAGATGGGCGGCCGATCGTGCCGCGGGGGTCGACGCTCGGCGCGTGCCGCCGCGCTTCTCCGGCGAACGGTTCTCCGCCTGGTACCGGCGCGCGAGCCATCCCGTCCGAGATCGATCCGTCGTGTACTTCGTCGACCAGTGGGCCGAGTTCCACGATCCGGCGGTCGGGAAGGCCCTCGCGGCGGTCCTCGGGCGGCACGGCGTCGGGATGATCGTCCCGCCGCAGGAGCCCTGCGGGATCGCGGCGCTGGCGAACGGCGACCTCGAGCAGGCGCGGCACATGGCGCGGCGGAACATCGAGGAGCTTCGGCCGTTTGCGGAGGCAGGCTACGCGATCCTCAGCACCGAGCCCACGGCGACGCTTGTCCTGCGGGACGAGTATCCCGACCTGGTCGGCGCGGACGAGGCGGAGCCCGTGGCGCGCGCCGTCACCGACGCATCCGACTACGTGGAACGGCTGCTCGCGCAGGACGGCGCGAAGGCATCGGAGGACCTGGTGCCCGTGGCGGCGTGCGTGGGCTACCACGCGCCGTGCCATCTGAAGGCGCTCCGCATCGGGAAGCCGTCGCTCACGCTGCTCCGGCGCATTCCCGGCCTGAACGTGGTCGAGATCGAGCGCGGCTGTTGCGGCATGGCCGGCACGTGGGGCATGAAGCACGCCAATTACGACCGATCCATGACGATCGGCGAAGGCCTCGTCGACGCACTTCTCGCGCCGGAGATCGAGTTCGGCGTCACCGATTGCAGCACGTGCGCGATGCAGATGACCCACGGGGTCGCGACCCGCGGCGTCCACAAGCCGACGGTGCATCCGCTCAAGCTCCTCGCGCGATCCTACGGCGAGCGGGTCTGAGGAGCTCGATGACGCGGAACCCCACGCATGCTCATCCGTACGACGAACGGCGCTCCATCCTCGCGGATCGGCTCGACCGGCTCTGGGCGGCGTACGACATGAGCTTCCTCGACCCCGACCCCCTCGTCGTCGTCCGGCGCTACTCCGATCCGCGGGATCGGGAGATCGCCGGCCTGTTCGCCGCCGCGCTCGCATTCGGCGGCGTCCGCACGATCATGCGCGACGCCGAGGACCTGTTCCGGCGCATGGGCGCCGCGGCCGACGGCGGTTTGCGGCAGGCGATCGTAACCTTCGACCCGGCGCACGATGCCGCGCGGCTTGCGGGATGGTACCACCGCTTCGTCCGCGGCGAGGACGTCGCCGCGCTCGCGTGGGCCGTCCGCCGTGCCATCGAGGCGCATGGCTCGCTCGGCGCGCTCTTCGCCGAGGGGTTCAATCCCGCGGACCGGGATATCGGCCCCGCGCTCGCCGCCTTCGTGCGGTACCTCCGGGGCTTCGACCCAGCGCCGGTCGTGCCGGGCCCGTTCTACGGCTACCTCTTGGCGTCGCCGGAGGACGGCTCCGCCTGCAAGCGGATGAACCTCTACCTCCGGTGGATGGTCCGCCGCGAGCCGCCGGACCTCGGCCTCTGGCGGCAGATCCCGCCCTCGCACCTCGTCATGCCGGTGGACACGCACGTCGCGCGGATCTGCCGCTCCATCGGCCTCACGGCCCGGCGCACCGCGGACTGGCGCATGGCGCGGGAGATCACCGACGCGCTCGCCGCGA
>Ga0315279_10005076_pt1 | contig 17270 bp, 12 predicted proteins | sample YL17G06_20_MG_FD_203694 | JGI IMG/M metagenome (GOLD analysis project Ga0315279, IMG submission 203694) | Sediment microbial communities from Yellowstone Lake, YNP, Wyoming, USA - YL17G06_20 | ecosystem: Environmental > Aquatic > Freshwater > Lake > Sediment | place: USA: Wyoming | collected... | reverse complement strand
CAAACGGCAAATACGTAGCCGCAGGAGGAACAGGACCCAGTGGAGGATTCGTAGCGTTCTACAAAGACGCCAACAACGAAACCTCACTCCCAACCAACCCAACATGGCACGCCACAAGCATGATAAATAGTACCATAGTAGATTTGGCAGTTTCCGACGACGGCTATTCTGTTGTAGGAGTGTCTACCTTTTCCACGCTCTACTACTGGGCAAACGCCACAACATTGACCAACGATCCAAACGCCACATGGACGTATGACGATGGCTTTGGATGCGTGGACATGAGTTCCAACGGCAACAGCGTCGTAGCTGGCGACTATTCCTCGCAGAACTTGACCTTCTGGACAAACTCCAAGACCAGACAAGGACCCCAAACGCCAGACTGGACTCGGCTCAATTCCACAAGCGTGCTCGACGTAGCCTTGAGCGACGACGGAGAACTGATGGCAGCCGCAATACAGACAAGCTCCTTTGACTATAAGGCATATTTCTACCTGCCTAATGGCACGATGCTAGGCGAATTCAGCCTGCTTCAGAACAGCCCAATAGTTTCCATGTCCGGAAACGGAGCCACAACTGCTGTAGCAGGTCCAGGCTATGATAGCCTTTACGTGTTCGGTTTGACACTGGACAAGACTCCACCATTAATAGACAATGTTCACCAGCAGCCAACCAATGGCAGCGTCCACCCAGAAGACACAGTCATGATTCTCGCAAACGTCACTGACGACCTGAGTGGCGTGCAACAGGTGCTCCTAAGCTTCAACAACGGCAACGAAACCTGGTTCGTCTACCTCATGCAAAACTCCCAAGGAACCCAATACAATGCCACAATCCCACAATACCCATACTGCACCTACATAACTTACGTAATCATCGCCGCAGACAACGCCAACAACACCATCACAACCCAAGAAATGGGCTACACCTACCAATACCACGTAATCCCAGAATTCCCACATGTACTAGTTGCTCCATTGTTCGCCATAGCAACACTGTCAGCAATTACATTCCATAAACGAAGAAAAACCTTGCCACGGTCTTAGTTCGCCCTTCTTCCAACCCAATGTGAATCTGGTTTTGAACATGAAGATCTGCTAATTTCGGAGTCCTGATTCACTCTGATGAAAACATGATGCGTTCGGCAAAGCAGCTACATAGACAGCCAACTACACTTAGGCAAGAGCTTTCAACCCATCCAACACGTTCTTCAGGCCCTGCCACAACGCATCAGTAGACAGTAGCATAGCCGACTCCTCATGCACGTTTTCACCAATGACTGCAAAGCAAAAGAAAGTGGATGGTGTAGCTTCTTGAAGTGAACGCGCTTCTTATGCTCCATATCACAACCATGCCAACACTTGTCATGCTCGCTGGGGATATCACTGGTTACCAGCATTTGAAGCAGGTTTCTTATCATGCCTGCGTTAATATTTCGTTAAATAGTTGTTGAGACTCTTGAATGGCACAAAAGTTTGACTTTTGAACCAATTGTGGTCTTTGTTTGGCAAAAAAGCAAAATTTAAGTCCTACGATGTACTTAATTATCATGTGAGTCCCATGATTCTTCTTCGAGGAGAAAGGATACATCTGCGACCGCTCGAACCATCGGACCTAAAAGAATTCTTCCGATGGATAAACGATGCTGAAGCGGCAGGTGAGTTTGACGTTTTTGGAATAACAAGCTGGGCTGACTTGGAAAAATGGATAAGAGAACCATCCGGCCCTTACGAGTTTTCCGCCCTTGTCATCGAGAGGAACTGCACCAAAGACAGAGTCGGAGTCGCCGTGCGCTACATTTCTCATCCAGTCATGTGCCACATGGAAGTCGGATTTCAGATATGGGACAAGAACGAACGGAACAAGGGGTACGCTACTGAAGCAGCGAGACTACTGGTTGACTATCTGTTTACAACGAGAGACCTTACCAGAGTCCAAGCCACAACACACGTGCTGAACAAGCCTGCCCAACGGGTTCTAGAAAAATGCGGCTTCGCAAGAGAAGGACGACTGAAAAGCGCCTTGTTCACGAACGGAGAACACCATGATGCATACGTCTACGGCATAACCAGACGAAAATGGAAACTGTTGAGAAACAACGGAAACCACTTGAATAGCGAATCACCAAGCACCATAATCAGCCCCATAATGTGAGTCAGCAAGCCGAAGGGTTTCAGCCTTGAGACAGATGTTTTTTCTGATCGCCGCTGTTCTATTTGCACGCTCACTCCTTTCTCTTTTCCACTACTTCGCCACTTGTTTGTTGAAAGTATATGCTCATGCTGCAGTGGTTGGCATCGAGGCGGCAATACTGGCATTGGCCAACGACATTCTTGGCTTCTTCTGCGGATGGATAGGCATAGCTGGAAGCTTGCCAGTGGCTATCCAGAGATTCAGGAAAACCCAACTGGAAGATTTCAGGGCAGAACCCCTGAGTCAGGCGATAGCATGAAACAGAAATCAATTAGACTAACATTAGCTCTAACCATCCTTCTCATACTGCTCTCCTTTCAAGCACGCATTGCTTCCTGCTGGAGCAACGGCGGCGTAAGCGCCGATCCTGAGCATCCGGACTATGGGACACACGATTGGATCGCAGAGCACGCGCTGGAATGGCTGCCCCTTCAAGAAAAGCAGCACATCCTCGACCACAAAGAAGCGTACGTATATGGAACTGAGCTGCCGGACAGACCAAAATCCTCAGGCGGTATGGGTGACTCGCTCTGGAATCACAGCGTGTACTTCCATGCGGATGGTTCGCTACAGAACGATATTGCAGCAGTAAGAGCACAGGAGGAATACGATTCTGCTGCTTACTACTGGCAAGCAAACAACGCAACCGAAGCCTTGAAGCATCTTGGTGCAATGACACACTACATTTCGGATGTAGCCGCCTACGGACATGTTATGGACTACTCAACCGACTGGGGAAACGAACACAACCACAGCAACTACGAAGGCAACGTCACGGAAATAACAACCTCTTACGACAGCCAATTTGACAAGTACCTCCAGTTCGACGAGAACCTAGCCATTGTATCGGCCTACAACGCGACGCTCTTGTTGGCTAACGACACGACATTCGACCTAGACGGCGACTTGAACTGCACTTGGATGGATAAAAACTACGACTGGAACGACCCAGCTTTCGAAAACAGATGCGGAGAATCACTCAACCTAGCCACGAACATGATTGCTGACGTTTTGCACAAGTTCTACATACAAGTAATCGTTCCAGAGTTTCCCCCAAGCCTGCTTGTGCCAGTGTTCATGATTCTCGCATCGATTGCGGTCTTATTCACAAAGAAAAAGACATCGAAACGCGGAGTCTCTGGAATCGTCAGATCCCGAAGGCGTCGTGGCGGATGAACAGACACGCCGGGAAGTGAAGACCAGTCGAAATCGTCAGTATTAAGGAATCTGGAAACGACACATTGAGACTCATGAGGTTAGTGATTGCCGACGCCAAACCAAGATCAAGCCTTCATTCAAAGTAGTCCAATCGCCATTATGATTACTACTGATTCAGAAGATGAGAATCCGTTTCGCAAGCCAGCGATTCCTGACAAGTCTTATAAAGACGTTTCTCACTTCGTACTTTCACCAGTTTCACAGGAAGATTTGGGGATTTGCCAACAAAGCATAGAACGGAAAGAGCTGGAATGGGCAAGACAGCCATAGCTGGAATAATCATTCTCACAATCATAATTGCAGCAATGGCATACGCGGTGCTTGCTCCGCGACCGCTCGTCCATGACATCGCCATAGCCAGGGTGGTTCCAGACTCAGCCGCAGTTCCTCAAGGCCTAAACATAAAAATCAACGTCACCGTCAAGAACCAAGGCAGTTTCCAGGAAAACTTCAACGTCAGCATAGCCCTTCCCAAAAACTCCTCCACTCAGACGCTTACCCAGAAAGTAGCCAATCTATCCGCAGGCGTTGAAAAAATGCTCACTGTTGACTGGAACACGGCAGGCATGTCTACAGGCGATTACCATATAAACGTGACCGCAACTCCGGTCGAGAACGAAACCGACACGGCAGATAACAGCCTAAGCACTACGTTAACGTTGTCAAACAGAGTCATGCTCAGGACAAGCATGGGCAACATTACTATCGAGCTGTTTGACGACATGCCCATCACGTCAAGGAACTTCAAGAACCTGACCTGGATACGCGTTTATGACGGAACCATCTTCCACAGAATAGTTCCGAACTTCGTGATTCAGGGAGGAGACCCGACTGGCACGGGACAGGGTGATCCCAGAATAGCTAACATTCCGGATGAGCTTCCAAACAAGCACAGCAACATCAGAGGCTCCGTCGCCATGGCGAAATCCTCACAGCCGAATTCTGCAAGCAGCCAATTCTACGTTAATCTGAAAGACAACAGCGCAGACTTGGACAGCAACTACTCCGTTTTTGGCAGAGTCGTGGCTGGAATGAGTGTTGTTGACGACATCGCAGACGTGAAGCTTGCTGAGGGTACTGAGAAGCCTGAAAAGGATGTACGATTGATCAAGGCGGAATTCGTCAGATAACATAGTGCCGGAATCTCGTGAAGACATACGATAGCGATTGTAGCAACCTGAAGCGTGCGTTTCACTCTCCTAGGACACGCTTGCCAAGGAATGTTTCTTAGAGTTGGCCGTGGCAATCGTTGTTTGACTTAGGTGTCGGTCGATAGTATGAAAAGTGCCGCAGAAGACAGCCACGTGTACGCAGACAAGTCAGGGTGAAATCCGGGGCAAGAAGGTTGGAAGCTGAAGCACTCTCGGTTTCTGGGAGAGCCACGTTCGGAGTCGATGAAGAACGAGTAGGACGACTGAAATCTGAGCTGAAAGTGGATATGGCTGTTGACATGAACGAGGTTTGCGTGCGCGTTTGTGCGGAAGGCATCAAGTCTCAGAACCCGAACATCACTGATGAGGAGCTTATCGAGAAGTTGCAAGAGAGGTTACTGAGGGAAGCGCTGGCAGAAACGCAGAAAATTGGAGGCGTGAGCAGGCTAGAGGCTTTTCGTAATCCGGTGCAAAGGCTTGTGAAAGGTCTTGAAAGTGTTAATTTGGAATACGCGTTTACTGGTGCTTTGGCGGCGAGTTTCTACGGGTTACCAAGGACGACGACGGAAGTTGATGTTTCGGAAGCTTGAAGGACAGATGTTCTTCGGGTTTATGGCTTTGAAGGGTTCAAGGCCTGCACAAGCTTGTCTGAGCCTAAAAAAGGGATTGTTGGTGGATGACTAGGTTTTTGAGTTCGTTGCGTGTCCGTATGTACGCTAGTCTATACCCCACTTCTTCGTAACCTTCACCAGAATGAAGATCACGAAAGCCACGATTACAAAAGTGATCAAAGCCACCAGAAAGTCGCCCACACCGAATATCTGACCAACGTAGTCCAAAGGTGGATTCCCATTGATATCCAATGTTGTCGAAGGTATCGGGACTTTGAAAGTTGACAGATTACCCAAGCCAGGAATGGCAAGACCTATGATCGGCATCACCAGATCCTTAACAAGCGCATTGACCAGAGCGCCGAGGTAGACACCCATAATGAAAGCCACGGCAAGACCCATCACTTTGTACTTTGAGAAGAAATCCATGAATTCCTTCCACAAGCCTTTAGGAGCAGGCGGGGATGGCGGTGCAGGCTTCGGTTCGAGCAGCGTGCGAATGCGTTTCAGTTCCTCAAGCATTTCATCATCTTTAGCCAAAACAATCACTAGGCATCCTTTATCTTCGAGTACGATTTATAACATTTTTCATACTGGAGTGGGAATGTGAGTGGGCCGGGAGAGATTTGAACTCTCGACCTTTCGATTATCAGTCGAACGCTCAAGCCAAGCTGAGCTACCGGCCCTCCAGTTGTAGTACTACTATTGTTTGTCGTGCGGTTTTTAAGGGTTTTCGGAACCCTTTTAATCGCTCACCAGCTATATCCTTCCCTCGCGGGCCCGTAGCCTAGCACGGATTAAGGCGCTGGCCTTCGGAGCCAGAAACCAAGGGTTCAAATCCCTTCGGGCCCGCCACTTTTAGCGCGCTTCTGTGTCTGATTTCTCCTTTTTGTCTGCATTTGAAGATGCTTCCACAAATCCTAAATCGCTTGGAGGGTATAATGTCTGGTAAACGTTGGGAAAGGGGGAATTCTGTTTATGAAGAGAAGAATGGTTTCAGCAATGACTCTCATGTTGCTGTTAACTGGTATGTTGACGTTGGCGTTTAACATTCAACCAGTCAAGGCAGAAGCAACAATCTACATTAGGGCTGACGGAAGCATTGACCCGCCAACGCCATTAATTACGACTGCTGATAATGTGACCTACACTTTTACTGACAACATTTATGATGAGATTGTGGTTGAGAGAAACAACACAGTAATCGATGGAAATGGATACACGCTTCAAGGAACAGGAGCTTATGCGTCTAAAGGAATAAACCTGTCAAGCAGAAGCAACATAACAAGCAAAAACACAAACATCAAAGACTTTTCTTATGGCATCTTGCTCTCTGAGTCTTCAAACATCAGCATAACTGGAAACAACATAACAAACAACAGCTGGGGTGGCATCGGGCTCTCGGGGGCTTCAAACAGCACCATATCTGGAAACCACATAACGAATAACGGTAGGATTGGCATCACGCTCACTGGGCTCTTTGGGTCTTCAAACAACCGCGTTATTGGGAATGCCCTCGTTAACGACGGTTTGTCTGTTTGGAATTCTTATGGTAATGTGGTTATGGACAATTTGGTGAATGGTAAACCTCTGGTATATCTTGAAGGAGTTTCTGATGTTGTGGTGGAAGACGCTGGGCAAGTGATACTTGTTAACTGCAACCGCATAAAAGTGGAAAACCTCAACCTTTCCGACACATACATAGGCGTGCAGCTTTGGAGAACAGGATACACCACAATAGTTGGAAACACCATAACAAACAACGGTTATGGCATCAGCCTCGAGGACTCTTCAGACAATAATAGCATAAGTGGAAACACCATAACAAATAACAGCGAGGCTGGCATCCGACTCACTTATGGGATATACTCAAAACATAACAGCATTGTTGGAAATTACATAATTAACAACAGATATGGCATAGAGTCTGGAGCTGAAAACAGCATATCTGGAAACAACATAACAAACAACACTTACAATGGCATCGAGCTTGACTCTTCATACTATAGCAGCATTGTTGGAAACAGCATAAAAGACAACGGATATGGGGGCATTTATCTCGATTCTTCAAACTACAATAATATAACTGAAAATGACGTAATAAACAACAGTCAGTATGGTATCCGGCTCTATTACTCTTCAAACAATGTATTCCACCAAAACAACATTACAGCAAGCAATGGGTATTGCATCTATCTTGAGCAGTCTTCAAACAACATGATATACCACAACAATCTCATAAGCAACACTCAAAACGTTCTCTGCTTCAATTCAATAAACATTTGGGATGATGGCTATCCTTCAGGCGGAAACCATTGGAGCAATTATACTGGAGTTGACTTAGAACCTGATGGAATAGGTGACAGTTGGTATGAGATTGATTCCAGCAACATAGACCACTATCCCTTGAAGGGCATGTTTTCTGACTTCGACGCTACCTCAGAACACAGTGTTCAGACCATCTGCAATTCGTCAATATCTGGTTTTCAATATGGTGATTCTTCAATAAGGTTCAACGTTACGGGGGAAGATGGCACTGCAGGCTTCTGCAGAATATGCATTCCAACAGCTCTGATGAACGCAACCTACAGAGTGTTTGTCAACGGCACAGAGGTCCAATGTAACCTATTACCATGCTCAAACAGCACTCATAGCTATCTCTATTTCAGCTACAGTCATTCAATAAAGGAAATAGTCATAATCCCCGAGTTGGCTTCGCTCATCATTCTACCACTATTCATGCTAGCGACGCTAATCGTAGTCATAATATGCAACAAGAAACGTATTGACATTACCTAGAGGATAGTTCCATATAACGCGCGCGCTAGGCTAGATGGTTCTTTTATGAAGCGAATTACGAGAATGTTGAGCAGATTCTTGGAAGTATCTTGAACAGGGCTTCGAGGAGCAAGGAAGACAAAGAACAAACCCTTCTCAAGCTTTTCGAGCTTCTGGAAGGGTTCGCAGGTAGGTCGATCGGAAAACGCTTTGTATTAGATGAGGTTTGCGAGGCAAAACAAGAAATCATAAAGGCAATCGTAGACCGAGCCGACATGTGAACGGACTACTGAAGCAATTCTGGTGTGACCTCAGACCTAACTGGCGTGCACTGCAAGCGTGCTCTCTCGGTAGCGTGCGCTCACCATGATTTTCCGTAGTTCTTGCAGGTAGTATAGTAGTCCTTGAGGTCTATCTTGCCGTCGTCGTTGATGTCGCAATTCGGTACATAAACGCGGCCCGGAGGATTAGGGCCTTGTCGAGTAGTGCCGAAAGCCTTGCCGACAGCGAAAACGTCTTTAAGGTCAACTTTTCTGTCTGCGTTGACATCTCCGGGTATCGAGACAAAAACCCAGCCACTGGTTATTGTGTTGTCAACAGTGTTTGTCTCACCGGGAACTGCTGAAGCATGAGCGGTTATCGTGTAGTTGCCCTTGCCGAAGTTTGTGGTGTTCCATGCGAATGTTAGAGTTGTGGAGGTTCCGTTTGACAATGCTATTTCTCGTGTTTCGATTTCGGTTGTATTAGCGTAGACTGTTACGTTGAAGGTTTCTGTGAAGTCGCCTTTGTTTGTGACGGTTACATTTATTTGCGTGGAAAATCCTTGTCCGACAACGGTTTTGAGAGGAGTTACGTTAGCTGTGGTTATGTCGTAGGCTTCTGTTATGGCTCTGTCTGTGATGTATGTGAAGGTTGGTAGCCATCGTTGGATTACTGTTTCGATGTTGGCTGGGTCTGGGTTGAAGAATTGGAAGACTCCTCTTTCCCACAATGTATCTGGTTCGGGCCCGGGCTCGTACTGCCATGCAGTGCTGTTAGTGTAGATTTCGCAGGTCAGGGCGAAGGTGCTTCTGTTGGCGTACATCCAGTCATCCCATGACCCTGATATGGTGTACAGGCCACCGTTCGGTCCGTAAGGTGCTCCGACTAGTGCTGAAAGGTTGGCGGCGATTTGCCTGAATATGTCGTCGTCTGGGGTCGGGTCTGTTGTGTATCCCCATGGGTATCCTACTACTTCTGTGCCTGAGTGGAAGCTTATGGCGTATTTGAAGTCATTGTTGAGCGCCAGATCTCTCACCGCCTGGGTCTCTGGTTCTGAGAAAGGTGCTGGCCCCCGGTAGTCTTCGGCCCAACTATAGGGGCTTCCGCTGTCACATGTTGCGTTCCATTGATATCCATAATTTCTGTTCAGGTCGACGCCTCCGATCCAGTCCTCATTCAATCGACCGTCTCCATCGTTATCTATGCCTTCCCATCTGACAAACACCCATTGGGAACCGTCCCACCGAATGAGATCTTCTATGTAGCCGTTTGCATTCTCGTCGTCCGGTGGATCCTCGTCTAACAGGGTATCCCCATCCTCGTCAAAAGGGTGAACGTTCTTGCGTTGCCACTCATTCTGCTTGACAGCGCCGAAGCCGTCAACATTTAGTGCAGGCACTATGTAGATTTCGCCGTAGTTTAGCAGGCGGGTTATGGTTTCGTTTGTGCCGAAGTTGGCTGCAGCGTCTACTGCAAAGTATAGGGCCAGTTCTGCGCTTATGGGTTCGCGGGCATGATGATAACCAACGAAGAGCAATTTGGGTTTTGGATGTGTGTTGGTTTCGTTTGTTAGTCTTATGCAATAGATGTCACGGTTTTGCCAGCTCTTGCCAATCGAAAAAACATTTATGATGTTTGGATATGTTTCGTTCAAATAAATCAGTGCCCTAGCGATCTCCGTATAGTTGTGGTAATGACCCCAATTACCCCAAGGCTGAGCCCAACGTTTCATAAGGGGATAATGATCAATGTTATTGCTATCTATAATGTATGAAGTGTCACCTATTCCGTCTTCATTCGCATCAACTCCTGCATAGTCGCTCCAGTAGCTCCCACCAGAAGGATAACCATCATCCCATGTGGTGCCGAGTGAATTGGAAAGAAACACTTGTTGCGTATTGTTGATGAAGCTGTTATGATAGATGGTGCTTAGATGCGATTGGAATAGGTAGATTCCATAATTACTGTCGACGATTGTGTTGTCAATGAATAGTGTGTAAGGGCTGTTGTCGATGTGAATGCCTGTATCTGAACTATTTGATATAGTGTTATTAGCAATATTGCTATAATATGAATTAACCCACAGACCAATACCAATAGAGGTATCTGATATAGAGTTACTAATGACGGTGTTGTAAGAAGGGCCATTAAAAGAGATGCCTTGTTCAGCACTTGATATCATATTGTGACCAATAATGTTGTTCTGGCCGAGCCATGAAGAGATGCCGTAGCGTATGTTCGTTGCTATATTGTCGCTGATGTTACAAGAACTCGCTCTGTCAATGGAGATGCCACTGCTTTCATAATAGTAATATCCCCAGCCACTATTTCTAACCATGAAACCAGTCACAAGAACGTTGTCTTCTTCAATAATGATCACGGCAGCTACTCCACCACCATCAACAATTGTGTTTTCCCTGCTTTCTCCAGTAAGCGATATGGCCTTGTTTACATTAACGTTTTCATAATAGATTCCATTTTCTACATATACCGTGTCTCCGGGGTTAGCTGCGTTTACAGCTTCTTGTATTGAGGCGAAGTCTGCTGGTCCATCATCATCCACAATCCAAGTTTTTGGTTCAGCCCTTACTGGTTGAAATTTAAATGCCAACGTCAAAATGCTTGATAACAACAATGTGAGCATTATTGCTATAACTGTCTTCTTCTCCATAAACAGTGATACCCCTTCTCCTGTACAACTGTAACGTGTACTCTTCAGACGATTTATGTCTTATGGAACCTTTCTCTATAAGCATCAAACAACAAAGAAGCGTAGCTCGCTGAATCAAACGCAACAATCCACATGTCTACGAGGTTCAACTCCTGTTCGTAAAGGCTCTACCCATCTCAAGCAAACTACTTGCGATCGCATGTTAGTACGCGCGTGATCTTGTAGAGGTATGCTCCAATAGCGCGCGTCGCTAGACTTAACGTCCTTACAGAATTGAATCGCGAAATCGTCCACGAGATGATGATATAATTCTTGAAAATCGCAAATGAGAGAAGGTTGACCGACCTGCAAAGCGTGTAAAAATCCTAGCGCGAGCTAAAAGCCGAATTCTATGACTGGAAAGGGCAGGAGCCCAAGAAACACCAATACTTCATAGACCAGCAATACAGTAGGCACTCCGAGAAATATCAGAGAGAATAGCATGTACTCTTTTGTTGTATGGAAAGTTCTCCGATGAAATAGCGCCATTAATCCCCAAAACCCAAGACCAACGATTAGGGGAGTCATCATGCCTATCCATGCCCATCTAATGAACCCCCGATATTCCAAACCGAGGGTCAGCCAATATAAAATCGCAGAAGCAATAAAGCATATCACAAAGGGATAGAGGAGAACCTTCCAGAGACGCGCATAAGAGCCCCCAAGCATGTCTTTGTGTCTTAGGTTGTCTTCTTCCACCAACGCCCCGCAGCTTTCGCAAAATCTTGCATGTGGAGGTGATTTTCTCCCACATTTTGAACAGGTCTTCTCATGCAACTCAATCACGATTCGTCGAGTTCTCTAGCTACAACCCTAGTCGCGCTTCTTTAATAAGGCTTAGAACACCTGGAATGTGGAGATGTTTCCCACGCGCGCTTCTTCACACACACTCGCTGTGTGCGTGTGTGGTGTGTGTGGGTAGGTATAGTGGTAGGAGTTGAGAGTGGTTAGTAGTCAGTGGTAGTGAGTAGTGGTTAGTGGGGTTGGTTGGACAAAACTTTACCCCCCAAACCCAAACACACACGGCGAGCGCGCGCGAAGACATAGCGTAACAAGTTTTCCACATTCAATCCAGAAGCTTATTTTTTGATAGAATTCTGTTCCTGAAGCTATATATATGAATCAGGTTGATATGGTTGATGATACTTGTGAGGGAGAAAGTTGGAGTTTGAGATTAAGCACAGACCAGCATACGCATTGCTCGTTGCACGTTTAGAACCTGAAGAGTCAATTGTCGCAGAATCTGGAGCAATGGCGTTCACGTCATCTAACATTGAAGTCAAGACCAGGTCAAGAGGAGGCATCCTTGGCGGCCTAAAAACCAAACTTCTTGGCGGTCAAAGTTTCTGGGTTAATGACCTAGTTGCCCATGGCGGCCAGGGAGAAGTGGGACTGGTCTCCGCCCCCATCGGCGACATGGAAAGATTGGAGATAAATAGTGGCAGTAGATACACGATTCAAAAACAGGCTTTCGTGGCCTCAAGCCCGGGAGTCACAATAGACACCGAATGGCAAGGATTTACTAAAGGGATTTTTGGTCAGAGCCTGTTCATGATCAAAGCCACAGGACAGGGAAACGTATGGATCAACGTTTTCGGAGCCATCGAGAAACGAACCTTGAAAGCCGGAGAACACTTGATTGTCGACAACTTTCACTTGGCAGCTTTCAGCGACACCTGCAAGTACAATGTACGAAAAGTCGGCGGCATCAAAGCAACTCTGTTCAGTGGCGAAGGTTTGGTAATCGACATCGAAGGACCAGGAGATGTACTCTTACAAACAAAGAACATACGTGAGTTCGTAGACTGGTTATGGCCTTTGATAGAACCAATGGTCAGGAACGAGATTTCTTCCTCTAAGGAAGAGAAGCATGGAGGATTTAAGTTAGAGCGAAGGTTCTGAAAGGAGGTGGCTTGATGAACAAGAAATTCGTTGCTATAGTCGCGGTTGTTGTGGTTGCGGTCGTTATAGTAATAGCTGCTGTTGTTGTTATTCTTCCCAGCCTATTCACCCCGCCCGTCGATTTCTCAGGAATTAACCTCGCCACTACTAGGACTACCGACGAGCTTCTTCCAATGACACTTGCCGACAAAAACATGGTTACAGACAGCAATGACACGAGAGAGCAGGTTGTCACTGTCGACACTACTAGTTTCAATATAACACATACAAGCGCTCAGTACGACGAAGCAACAGTGCACATAATCAAGACGCAATCTGCTTCAGAGGCATCAGACACCCTCGGCGTTGTATTTGAGGATGATGCTTGGTACGGAGGTGCATCGTCTTCCACGAAGACTAATGATTGGTTTACGGCAAGCAAAGGAGGCAGTACTGCGTTCTTCTGGAGATCAGGCATGTGGGTTTTCGGCATCGAAGCGCCAAATGACAATCTACGAAACGACGTCGCACAGGATCTTGTCCAATATCTCAAAAGCCTATAGACTGGCTCACAAAAACCCGCGCGCGCTCAAATATTTAACTGATACGTATCATGATCCTGAGAACGCAGCGAGGTTGCCTTTGTCTGTCACGATTCTTACCGTGTATTGGCCGCTAGGTATACTGATGTCGTCTCTGTAGAAAACGAGGCTCTGACCAGAATTCAGGTAGATGTTCACGTCATAGCGCTCGTGAAGTGAGGAATTGATAATCCATAAGGACACTATGTGAGAAGTCAAAGTGCCACCGTTTATGAACGTGAAGTAGGGTCCGCCACTGGGGGATTGCAGCTCAATCAAGTCAACTCCCAAGTCGAATTGTGCACTTGAGCTTTTGACTCCCGTTACTTTTATTTTCCATTGCCCAGAAGTGCCACGGAAACGTGTCAGGTTTGCTGTTATGGTTTGGTTCTTGGCTTCGTCTGTGTATGGGATTGCATTAGAATTATAGAAAATGTATCCGTCGCCGCTTGTTGGATAAACGCCAAGGTTGTAGTCGAACAGTTGAAAGGTGACTGAAACATTGCCGGTGCTCCATGCAACGTCAATTGCCCAAACGATAGATGTCAGATTTCCAAGGATTGATGTTCCGGTGAATTCTGCTTCAGTCGTGAACTCCACGGGGTCGCCAAAGTAGGCAAACCCTATTTCAAAGCATTCATAATCAGCAACGGTTGTGTCATCTGCAAAAGCTGACGTCCCAATTACCGCAAAGGTTGTTCCATCCCATTTGACAGCTCCGAGGGCGTAGGTTGTCGCCTCTAGAACTGCACCCAACACAATTCTGTCGTTTCCAACGGTTCTTGGGCTTGACTTCAGTTGGACCCACATGTGAATGCTAGTGCCCATCGCGACATTTGTTGCTGCAGCCATATAGTTTGGTGCTCGGAACTTGCGCCAAGTGATCTGGCCTGCGGTTGTTCCATACACAAGCAAGCCCTCGTTCTCGAAATTGGGCAATGTGCGATATTCCCATGCGAAATCTGCGCATCTTGAAGCATGAGTGTCCACGCTCGCGTCCCAAGGAGGATGAATGACCCATCCCATTACTCCAGCGTTCTGCAAAAGGAGGATATACGTTAGATCTTGTGTGAAAGTGTCTGTCCAACCTACCCCGCCGTTTGATGAGAAACTGTAGTAGCTGTTTGTCCCGTCGTAGGTCAAGGCTCCTGGCTGACTTGTCGTGAGACTTCTGGCTGTGAAGTAGTTCGATAAGGTTGAGCTTGGAGACTTCAAAATAAGCCTGTACGACTTTCCACTCACTAAAGATATGGGTGAATCAAAGTATCGTTCATACCATTGTGGCGTGGTTGTTATGTCACTTTGAGGAACTGTTATCGTGGCGACGTCCTGTGAATCTGTTTCGTTGCGCAGAATAATGAAGAGAGAGTCTGGAGGGGTTCCAGTCTTTACAAGGGGAAGATTGACGCCTACGATTTTGTTACTTCCGTTTTGTGTCCATTTCTCAGAGTACCAATTAGCTCCGTAGACATTGTGGGTGGCGATACCATCATATGGCATTGCTTCGTAACTGCCAGTAGCATTGTATTTCAGGATGAATATCGGGTCGCGATTTTGAATGGTTGTGCCTGAAATGGTGTTCAGCCAGCTATCTATCGCATTTTCTTTTGGACGGAAATTGTTCTGATTTGTGCCCAGCCGTCTCAAAGCGATATAGTTTGCTGCTCCTATGGTTCCGCTATCATATCTAACAGTGATGTGGTACACAGTTCCTGCAGTCAGCATTGCTGTGGATGGAAGTGTGAGGTTCAGCCACCCAGAGGCAGTTGGTGTGGCAACGGCATAATTAGAAGCTCCTCCAACGTAAGTTCCGCTTGGCAGATAGCCGGCGGTGCTGGTTTCTATTCCAAACCTGTAAGCTGGTGAAACTGAAGCCGTCTGAATGAAAACCAGAATATTGGTGACGAATTTGCTTGCTTGCGCAGTGAAGCGCATTGCTGAAACAGATGCGGTTGAAGCCATTGAGCCCATTGACTCTGCGGCTGTCTCCCATTGTCGGTTTCCGATCGAGTTCTCGTCTAGAACACTCGTAGCCAAGTCGGTCGCACCGTCAACACTCGTAAGCATCAGTCTGTCATTCTGTGATTGTGCCAGTTTCAGCCAATTCATAGGGCTTGTTGCGCCTGAATTTATGTCGAAAACGTTCACAGAAGACCACGATGTTGTTAACCTGCTCCATTTAATGAACTCGCCTTCTCCTGCAGCAGCTACTATTGCGCCACTTGTTTCTGAGGAAATCGAGATACATTCTTCCATCGTTGTCGAGATTGAGCCTGTCAGCTCAAGAACATTGCCGAATGCAGAACCATCCCAGACTACAGCATTTGCGTCATTGTTGGAGCTGTCGATGTATGCGACACCAATCTTGTCCGAGTTTGGAACAGAGGTCAAAGCAACATACGTGACTGCAATCTTCGAGGCATGATCGCTGTCATCGTAGTATTTTTCCTGGCTCCATCCAGTTTTGAGCGAGCAAGTTCTGTAAGCCAAATCTTTGGTCCCGCCTCCGACAACTGTTTCATAAACGAGTAAGGCTTTCCCGGACAACGATTCATAAGCGACATCGTATGGCCTGGTGGCAAGTGTTGGCAAACTCATCCACACTTGACCTAAATTGTAGGTCGTAACCCACGATGACCCATCGTACACGTATGCATCAAGGTATCCTTCCTCGCTCAATGCAACTACAATCTTCTCGAAAGACCGTTGTTGAATCGGACAACAAGCAACTCTTGTGAAGAGAACTGAATTGCCCGCGTTGGGCATTTCGCTTTCCTCGCTCCAGAGAGCTTTGTCACCATCCCATCTGCGACTTTTAGGAGAACTCAACTGATCTGTTCCTCTATTGCTTCTGTATGCTATGAAAGCATCCGTCTTGTTTGTAGTTGACGTTGCGGAAGCAAACGACCGTGTTGTCATGTAAACCGAATCATCAGAGGCAAGGTTGCTCGTTGACCCTGAAACGAGTCTCGTGTTTCCGAGAAGGTCGTAGCTGGTCGGATTGTATGAGGCAGAGTTATTGCGGATGACATTCTCAATAATCACTTTTTCTTGTGCCCTTTCCCAATCATACTTATTCATCTCATAGTTCCAAATGAAGACGTTTGCTACTACGATAGCAAGGATAACCAAACCCAGCATGGCTGTAATGGCATTACTTACCCCTCTTTTATTGGATCTGAAGGATCTCATCTTTGTCAACTACTTTCATCGTACCCTACAGTATGCAAATCAGACTGCTATGTACAGTGAAAAGAATTGTGAAGCCAAACTCCATATTCATAATGTGTCTGCGACATGCACTCAGAACATACAAATGCAAACAAGCGCGCGCTTTGTTGAGACGGATCAACGAAAAAGTGTTCTGGTGACAAGGTCATCGTGATAGAGTCGCAAAGATTTGAGCTCGGCCTTAGATATAGATGAACTACAAACAGCGCCCCAATCACTAAAAACCGCATATTACATGGACTTTAGAAAAATTGGGGTTTGCGGGAGACTTCTCCGAGTGTTGCAGGTTCAAGCCCTGCCTCGGCACAAAATCGTATGGTTCACTCTTTTATGGCGAGCGTGTCTAACACGCTACCTATAGGTCCAAATGAAGAAGGGAATTGTGGACTTGAACCCGTTTGGGTGCTAATCCCTTCGGGCCCGCCATTAGACCCGAACCCATTAAGGTTCTAGTCCAACTGGATAAGAAAAACACGCCAGATAGCTTCAAAACGGTCGTCATACGTCCGTAACTCTACAAGCTTCGGTCAGTGTTCAAACCATCTATGTATATGCGGAGTTTTCGTTTTAGAAACGTGAACGGTAACGAAACGATCCTCTTGAACTACAAATAGCCCAGCACCGATTATTCGCTGCTGTCTCAGATGGATAATGT
>Ga0315279_10005075_pt1 | contig 17271 bp, 18 predicted proteins | sample YL17G06_20_MG_FD_203694 | JGI IMG/M metagenome (GOLD analysis project Ga0315279, IMG submission 203694) | Sediment microbial communities from Yellowstone Lake, YNP, Wyoming, USA - YL17G06_20 | ecosystem: Environmental > Aquatic > Freshwater > Lake > Sediment | place: USA: Wyoming | collected... | reverse complement strand
TCTTGTTTACTCAATAGATCAGTAATGGGGAATCGCATATGATACACTCTCCTCTCTTTGTTGTTTTTGTGAATAGTATATCATATATGTCAAGCTTCCTTTTCACCTAATTCCCTATATGAGCCATTCATTTTATCTCACTGCATCATTTCTTAAAAAATGCCCTACTATCAGGTTAAACTCATTTTGTTTTTCTAAATATGAGAAATGTCCTGCATCTTTCAGCACAACCAGTCCAGCGTCTGGTATCAGTTTCTCCATTTGCTTCCCATCCGAAATAGGTGTGACTTTATCGTTTTCTCCCCAGATTAACAGTGTTGGCGCATTGATTTTTGGCAATAACCCCTTAAGATCCTCATTCACAACTTTCACCATTGTTTCCCTTAAAACACCAGACGTATTTTTATAATCACCGGAACCAAAAATATTTCGTGCTCTCTCAATAACGTTATCTGTTTTATACTTTAAAAATGGCATTTGTAGAAGGTTCTTTATAGCCTTAAAAGTATATACCTTAACGTAATATCTGATCTTTCGCTTCGGTTTGATTCCAGCACTATCAATTAATACAATTTTGTGTGCCTTGATTCCACCATTGGCTACCAAGCTAATTATTATCCTACCACCGAATGAATGACCAATCAATATCGGGTAACTGATAAACATTTTATCTAAGAATTCTTTAACTAATGAGGCGTAATTATCAATTCCCCAAGCATTTTTAGGTAAATCACTCTTTCCAAAACCGGGTAGATCAAGGGCTATCACTTTGAAAGTATTTGAAAAATAATCAATAACTGGTTTAAAAGCGTCTATACTGGCTTCCCAACCATGTAACAATACTATTTCTTTTCCACTTCCGTGTATCTCATAATAAATTTTTAAACCAAACAGATTTGTATACAAACTTTCCACACCTTATGAACAATAGTTGAAGTTACATTCTAGCGTTCTATAAACACTTGATGGCAAAATCTATTATAACCTAATATACCTTACATAATCAAGCCTGTTTTATTCATTATTCATGACTATATCGGACTTGTCCACCTTCTCTGGGTTCAAAGCATGTTTCTAGATCTACCGGATATGAAAATACCTCTTTGTGTTAAAGTTATATTTCTCAAAAAATTGAATTCTCTTTTGTGTTCTTGTGAATTTCCTATTTTCCAATTCTAACCTTGCAAACAAAGGAGAACACAAATGCAAAACGGAAAACTTGGCAGTCTACAGAGAAAGGCATTTATCCAGCTTGTGCAGAACGCATACAACCGCAGGATTGAGAAACAGCGAAGGCTGTATGATGAAGCACTCGCAATTGACAAACCCAACATAACATTAGAATTGTTGAGTCTTGTTGCCTCGATCTAGCCTACCCACTACCGATTGTTTTTCAGCGATTTTGCTTGACAGGACAATTATCTATAAGTAAAATACAGATGACGAAATAGTTATTCTGGTAATAAACAAAGAATTAAAGGAAACAAGATATGCAAACTTACCGAACAGAGACAATTATTTCAAAGAATGGCACAATTACTATTCATGGCGTTCCATTCCGCACAGGTGATAGAGTAGAAGTCATTATACTTGGTTATTCTCACAAGAAAAAAGATGGTAAACGTTATCCTTTGCGTGGCAAACCGATCCGTTATGATGCGCCTTTTGATAGCGTTGCTGATGATTGTATAATTAAATCAATAATAGAGAGATAGAGAAATGGAAAAATTACACTTACCGATAATCATTGAAATGGATGAAGACGGCTATTACATAGTAAGCTGTCCATTATTTAAGGGTTGCCATTCTTATGGTGAAACAATAGACGAAGCAATGGCAAAGGAAGTTATAGAGATGTGCCTTGAGGAGACAAAACCAGAGGAACTCAACAAATTCATTGGCTTCAGGGAAATGGAAGTGACACAACATGTCTAAGCTCCCTGTATTTAGTGGTAAAGAATTTGATTATAGTGTGTAGATTGGGTCAAGACTTAACCTACCTTCTATTAAGGATAATAAAATATGGCAAACGAGTCGCAAATACTTTCTTTTCTCAGAGAAAACAAAGATATGTTTCAAAGAGAGTTTCACATCTCGAAACTGGGATTATTTGGTTCTTATGCTCGTGGAGAAGCAACCGAAAAAAGCGACATTGACTTGCTTGTTGAATTTGAAGACGATATTGACATTTTTGAAACAAAGTTTTTGACTAGGAATTTCATTAAAACGCAATTTGGCAAAGAAGTTGATATATGCAGTGGAAAATACCTCAAACCTTATGTAAAAGATGAAATTTTAAGTGAGGTAATATATGTCTGATAAAGACAAAAGACAGATGCAAAATATGTCATTCCCTTGAAAAAGGGAATCCATAAAACCACTGTTAAAAAATGGGCTTTTATACGAGCGAAAAATATATGAATACCTATTATGTTTATATAATGGCAAGCAAAAAGAATGGAACTCTATATATTGGTGTGACCAATGATTTAATAAAAAGAGTTTATGCACATAAAAACGATTTGGTTGAAGGATTTACAAAGAAATATGGAGTACATCAATTAGTTTATTATGAACAAACAGAAGATGTAAAAAGTGCGATACAAAGAGAAAAACAGTTAAAGAAATGGAATCGTAGTTGGAAAATTGAGTTAATTGAAAAGATGAATCCTGAATGGAAAGACCTATATGATAAATGGATGCGTTAAATGGATTCCCGTTTGCACGGGAATGACAAACCCCGTAGAATGTCATTCCCGTCCCCATGAAAATGGGGAATCCAGAGAAGGCTATCTAGCTTATTACCCGATTATTTATTTAACCTTCATTACTCGTGGGTAATTCACGTTAAAGTATTGTACCAATATTACCGAATTAAGTATAGAACAACATTTTTGACTACTACACAATTATAAAGCTATAAACCAAGGACATAATCAATGAAACCAATACAAACGTTCACAGTTACACCGTCATTACCGTCGAAAATTCAATATTTGCAAGAGATAACCCGTAACCTTTTGTGGTCATGGGATAGAGAAACTATTGATTTGCTCCGCCGACTGGATCGTGATCTTTGGAATGAGACTGAACATAACCCAATGCTTATGATGGGCAAAATATCGCAATCCCAATTGGAGGCATTAGCAGTAGACGAAGCCTTTATAGCTCACATGGAGAGGGTGTCTGAAAGCCTTAACGATTATATGACCGCACCCGGTTGGTACGAAAAGACTTATGGTAAGCACTCAGAACATCCTATTGCTTATTTCTCCGCTGAGTTTGGGATAACTGAGTCTATACCTATATACTCCGGCGGTCTTGGTATCCTCGCAGGCGATTATCTCAAATCATCCAGCGATCTTGGTCTACCTATGGTAGGTATTGGTTTGCTTTATCAGAAAGGATACTTCCGTCAGTACCTTAACTCTGACGGATGGCAACAGGAAGAATATCCTGATAGTGATTTTTATAACTTATGTATAAGACAGGAGAAGAATCAAGACGGAACACCCATTACTATTACAGTTGATTATCCGAATGGTCCCGTTGTAGCGCAGATATGGCGTGCTCAGATAGGTCGTGTGCCTTTATATCTTCTGGATACCAATATTCCTGCAAACATTCGTTTAGAGGATCGAGAGATAACCGGGCGACTTTACGTATCCGATGCAGAAGCTAGAATTCGGTGGGAGATAATGCTTGGATGTGGCGGAGTGCTCGCACTTGAAAAGCTTGGAATACAGCCTTCGGTTTATCACATGAACGAAGGTCATTCCGCTTTTCTTACACTTGAGAGAATCTCTCAGTTCATGACTAAATACGGTCTATCTTTTAATGAAGCGAAAGAAATAGTCTCTGCGACAAACGTTTTTACAACGCATACACCAGAACCTGCTGGAATAGATATATTTTATATTACTCTTATTGAGAAGTACCTGACGATTCATTGCAATCGTTTGGGTATCTCATTTAATGAGCTTCTCGCACTTGGGAGACAAGACCCATCAAACAAAGATGAATGGTTCAGCATGGCTGTGCTTGCACTTCGGCTTGCCTCGTACAGAAATGGTGTGAGTAAATTACACGGAGAAGTTTCACGAAAGATGTGGAACGATATGTGGCCTGAGGTTCCTGAAAACGAAGTTCCAATAGGTTATGTAACTAACGGTATACATATAAGATCATGGCTCTCAAACGATATGGAAGGGCTTTTTGACCGATACCTCGGTCAATGGTGGGCAAAAGACCCGGCTATAGTTCAGATATGGGAACGTATAAAGCGCATACCTGATGATGAGCTATGGCGAACTCATGAAAGACGACGTGAACGTCTGGTCACCTTTGCACGACAATGGATGCAAAAACGTCTGGAACGTCGTGGTGCAACACAAAGCGAGATCATACAGGCAGGTGAAATGCTTAACCCGGAGGCTTTGACAATCGGATTTGCTCGCAGATTCGCTCCATACAAAAGAGCTAATTTACTTATGCAGGACACTGAGAGACTTGCAAATATACTATGCGATAAGAAACGACCTGTCCAGATTATATACGCAGGTAAGTCACATCCCAACGACGATCGTGGTAAAGAACTGATCAGAGAGATCATACATAGCTCAAGATTGGAAGAATTCAAAAATCACATCATATTCCTTGAAGATTACGATATAAACATTGCCAGATACCTCGTTCAGGGATGCGACCTGTGGTTGAGCAATCCAAGAAGGCTCAGAGAAGCCAGTGGAACAAGTGGTATGAAAGCGGGTATCAATGGTGTCTTGAACATAAGCATACTAGATGGATGGTGGTACGAGGCATATAATCCAGATATAGGTTGGGCTATTGGCAGTGGAGAAGATTACGATAATGAGTCAGAGCATAGCGAAGTTGAGTCCAACGCACTATATGATATACTCGAAAAAGAAGTAATTCCCACATTCTATGACATAGGCAATAATGGAATACCACGAAAGTGGATAGCCCGTATGAAAGAGGCGATGGTCGCTATATGCAAACAGTATAATACAGATAGAATGGTCAATGAGTACATAATGCAGTTCTACCATCCATGTATCAAGCATTGGGAATCATTATCTGCAAATAACTTCGCTATTACAAAGCAGGAGGCGGTGTGGAAGTCTTATATTAGGCAGAACTGGTCTTCTGTTCGTATTGACAGTGTAAAAATGGATGAGGTGTCAGATATCAGGGTCGGAAGCCAGATTGCAGTTATCGCAAAGGTTTATCTTGGCGAATTAAAGCCAGAGGATGTAGCTGTTGAAATCTACGAAGGCAATCTTGATCCGCACAAGAGAACGATAATAAATGCAGAATCTATTCATACGGATTTTGTTGAGTCTAATGGTAACGGGAATTACACATTCAAAGGAATTATGCGCTGCAATTCAAGCGGGTTATATGGATATTCAGTCCGTGTCCTTCCAAAACATAACGACCCGAATATGCACTACGAGCCGGGGCTGATTACTTGGGCTCTATAATAAAAGCAGAAGATTTCATTGAGAAATATTATAAGAAATAAGGTGGGTAGTGTAGCCACAAACATCAAAGCGTGAATTACCCACGACTAAATCTCGTGGGCTTCTTGCTTCTCACGTTCCGCCGAGTGACGGAAGAAAAGAGCAACGGAAGAACAGAAACGAAGGGCTAATCTCAGACGACGTCTGAAATGAACTCCCTTCTCCACAAGCGTCAATTCGGGCTATTCCAGCCCTACTACGCAACGTTTTAGTTTCTTTAGGTCAAGTGTCGAAACGTTAGCCAAATACACTGACTATTTTAGGAACTGGTTTTACTCAACGACCATTGACTTCGCTGAAACCCTATACCAATTGTCAAAGAGCAAAATATAGCTTGGTTATCGCTATATAGAAAATTGTATCACAAAGATTATAAATAATCAATAGGAAATATATTCGATTTATCACCTTATATCCAATCCCAAGCGAAAGCTGGGACTGAAGCTCGTTGGTTTTACGATTCGGAGGATTATAAAGAATCAAAAACAAAGAGCGTTGATGTCAAAGTAATATGGTAATTTTATAGATACCCAGATCAGTCTTTGAATAGGAGGCATTCAATGTTAAAAATCGCTAAAATTGACCCGACTGTGTTGTTTACAAAAGAGCATACCTTGTTCCACCGAGTAACGGAAAAACAGAATGAACTTACACAGGTAGTTGAAGTAACCATCGAGAATAAAGAGAAAGCAGTTGAATCCGCATTGAATGTCAAATTCTGTTCACAGGAATTAAATATAAATCTCGGCATAAAGGAAGGTATAGGCACTTATAAATTATATATTCCTGACATTCGTGAAACCATACCTGTTGAATTCACATTGAAAGCCAATAATGAAATACAAGATCACCTTACAATGAACTGGACTCCTAGAAAGCATTGGGAAATATACATGATCCCAATATCTCATCATGATCTTGGCTATACTAATACGATTGAGCGTGTCCTGCGACAATACTGCGAAATATACGAGGATGTTCTCCGATTCTGTGAGGAAACAGAAAATTATCCCTACGAAGCAAAGTTCAGATATATGGTTGAGGGTGCATGGTCATTACAGCATTTTATAAAGAAAAGCGATAAAACGACTCATGAAAAACTCGCTAAATACATAAAAGAAGGCAGGATCGAAATCCCTGCTTTATTTGGCAATCAGATCAGCGATATGTGCAGTCATGAGGAATTAATAAGGCTTATGTATCCATCGTTCAAGATAAAGAGAGAATTCGGCGGAAAGATCGGTTTTGGAAGTATAACAGACATTCCCGGTCTGAGTTGGGGATTGCCAACAGTTCTGTTTGGTGCAGGTGTCAAATACTTTTTCGCAGGTCTGCCAAATTATTTTGAGTGGGGAAGGAACGATATACACACCTTCTGGGATGAGAAAAATATACTGCGTCCACACGGTAAACCAGACGCATTTCGCTGGAAAGGTATAGATGGCTCAGAGATATTGTTTTATTATCAGGGCAGTTATGGATGCTGGAGTCCACGATCCTGTGAGCAAGTGGAGAGGGAACTGCCTGTGATGCTGAACGATATGGACGATAAAGGATGCCCGTTCTCCGTTATGCGCTACGGTGGTTATGGATGTGGAGATAACACAGGAACTGACATAATCGTAAGTCATCTCGTCAGGGAATGGAACAGTAAATGGGCTTATCCAAAGCTGATCGTTTCCACAAGCTCAATGTTCTTTGAAAAACTGGATGAACAATGCGAAGACGTAAGAACATTCAGTGGAGACTTGCCACATACGGATTACTCAGTCGGCGCAATGTCTTCCGCAAAAGAGACGACAATAAACCGTGTGACTCACGATAAACTTCACTCCGCAGAGAAGCTTGCAACAATGTCTAACCTGCTTTTAAAAAGCAATTATCCAGCCGATGACATAAGAGATGCTTATGATAATATGTTGCTCTATGATGAGCATACGTGGGGAATGGCGCATCAGGTTGGTGACGTTCAGGATTGGGCATGGAGTGAAAAGAGCAGTTACGCATACAAGGCTTCGGGTCTGACTGAGCTTATATTCTCAAGCAGTGCGAGGAATATCGCTAACTCCATCGCTTTTGACGGTGAAGGTCAGCATATAGTCGTGTTTAACACGCTATCATTCAGCAGGACTGATCTGGTAAATATACCGAATTTTCTGATAGAAGAATTTGAAATAATTGATACCGAAGCGGGTCAGAAAATGCCTCATCAGATCATTGAACTGGATAGCCCGCAATCTCCTGTGCCTCATTCCGCTGGACGTTATGCCAGAGGGCAATTTAGCCCTCATGAACGCTTTAATCTTGCCTTTGTAGCAGAGGACGTTCCTGCGATGGGCTATAAGACCTATCAAATTGTATCTGCGAAGGATACTGTACCTGCCTCTAACTGCCTTATCTTAAATGATACGGGTATAGAAAGCCGATTTTTTAAGGTCAGGCTGAACCCTGAAACTGGAACTGTAGAAAGCATATACGACAAGGAATTGGGCATTGAACTCGTAGACAAAGATGCCTCTCATCAAGTCAACCAGATGATAACAAGATGGGTTAAGACCGGGGAAGAAGAAAGCCCGAAATTTGCAATCATCCGAAAAGGACAGAACGGACCTGTATATGCAAGTCTTGTTGTTTCCACAAGTGGAGACGGATGCCCGCAATTGACTCAGGAGATCATTCTTTACGATAAGCTCAAGCGGATTGACTTCAATAATCAAGTTTTAAAAGACTCAACACCAACGATGGAAGTATATTTTGCATTCCCGTTCAAGATGGACTGTCCCGACTTCCGATTTGAAGCCCCTAACTCAATAATTAAACCATTGCGAGATCAATTACCCGGTACAAATTCCAACTATTACTCAGTCCAGCATTGGGCTGATGTTTCTGATGGCAATATAGGGATTACGCTTACGCCTGTTGACGTTCATCTCGTGGAGTTTGGCGGTTTGCATCCTTGCTATGTCTCACAGGCACATCATGGATTTACTTCTCCAAACTTCGGCGCTGATTTTGTAAAAGAGATGACAAAGGGATATATGTATTCATTCGCCATAGACAGCAATTTCCGCACAAACTTTCAGGCAACGCAGTTGGGAGATATACTTTTCCGTTATTCGATTACCACACACAAAGGCGATTGGATTAATGGTCGTCCAAGAGATTTCGGCTGGGCGATAGGTAATCCGCTCATCCCTGTGCCAGTAGATGACAGGAGAAAGGGAAATCTACCGAAGTCAATGAGCCTTTGCCAGATAGACAAATCAAACATTTTACTAATGACATTAAAAAAGGCAGAGGATGGAGAAGGTATAATTATCCGCCTGATTGAGACGGAAGGTCATGATACTGAAGTCAGTGTAACACTTCCTCATGTAAGCATTGAAAAGGTTTACGAGACCAATCTAGTCGAGGAAAACGAAAATATGATCGCTGTTCAGGGACAGACCATCACAACAAAAGTCAAGGCTTTCGGGATCAAAACGATTCGCATAATGTAAATGTTTTTATTCGTTAATCATGACAAATCTTTTGATAATCAAGCGATTCAAAAACAAAATTATGAATTCAAAACTTCTGGAGGTTTTATTTTGGAAAAGAAAGAGAGGATCGTCAAAGTCAGTAAGATAAAGGGTTTTAGTCCTTCTGAGTCTGGAGGAGATTACATATCAAGGCTACTCATTGAATCAGAAGGTGTTGGTTCTTCAAAGCTGATGCTCGTTCATGCGACATTGAAGTCGGGCAAAGACCCCGGTGGTTTTGGTACGCATCCAGCGCCTTATGATGAAGCATATTATATACTATGTGGTATCGGCAAAATGGAGTTCAGTGATGATTCTCAGGCTTACGAAGTTTGTCCCAATACTGCTATATTCATTCCAGCAAATACACCACATAAAATAACAAACATTGGTGATGGCGATCTGGAATTTTTAACTATTTGGCCCATAACACCTTTTGAGGAGGGTGTAAATGGTGTTTATGATGAGCGTAAGCGTCTCTGGGGTACAAACTTCAAGAAAGTTGATTAATGTTTCTATAGATATTCAGAAAAAGAATTTAAACACGAATTTCACGAATTTTTCTTGTTTATATTCGTGCAATTCACTCATTTGTGTAATTCGTGATTATTCTTTTTAAAAAATATTATAAGCATCTATAGTAATTTAAAAAGGAGAAAACATTATGGATATGACAAGGGCTTCTGCATGTACTTATGCACTGAGGAACAAGAGCGTAGATTATGCACTTAAAGTTGTTTCTGAAGCGGGATTCAAAAAAGTTGATCTCTGGGGAGGGATGCCCAGTTTCTCTGTCAATGAATCAGAATACAGCATTGATGAGTTGATTAAAACAACTGAGAAATATAAAGTCCAGATCGCTAATATCGGAACTTACTGTGGACGACGATTTTCTAGCGATTCCAAAGAAGAAATCGAACAAGAACTCAAAGATACGAAAAAGACTATTGACGTAGCGTATATGTTGGGTACAAGGTCAATACGCATTGTTCCCGGAAGCGGAGAAAAAGCTGTTGTTGATAAGATCGTACCATATTTTAAGAAGAGCGCAGAATATGCCGAATTAAAAGGTGTATTTATGGGATTTGAGAATCACGGTGGAGAGATTTCTGGAAATCCAGAAGTTTGTGCCGAATTATCAGAAAAAGTCGGATCGAAATACTTCGGTGTTCTCTATGAACCATGCAACCTTATGCACGCCGGTGTTGATTACAAAAAGGCTTTTGCTGTATTCTCTCAATACATAACTCATGTGCATATCAAGGACGGCACACCGCAAGCTAACGGTAATTTTCGGGCTACCATGCTAGGTGATGGAATCATAGACATGAAGTGGGTCGTGGAGAATTTGAACAAAGTCGGTTACGCTGGTGATTTTGCCCTTGAGTACGAGGTAGATGACATAGAACCTGTGGAAACAGGATTAAAGAAGTGGTTTGAATACTGGAAAAACCTGACCTTAAAATAGACACCTTCTGTATAGATAGTATACATTATTAGGAATTTAGCCACGGATATGGATTGAAGATTGAAGATTATCAAGCCAATTCTTAATCTTCAATCTTCAATTTTCAATCCGTATGTATCTGCGGCTAAATATAAGGAGACTTGATAGATGAATAGGGTAGAGCAAGCTGTTTCTTGCTACAAAGGCGGTTTTAGCTGCGCTCCGGCGGTGCTTTCAGCCTATGCTTCGGAGTTTAGATTGGATATTGAAACTGCCTTGAAGATCGCCACTGGTTTCGGTGCAGGTATGGGACGAATGGGTGAAACATGCGGTGCAGTAACAGGCGCATTCATGGTCATAGGTCTTAAATATGGCAAGTCAAAAGTAGATGATAACCAGGCAAGAGAAAAAACGTATGAACTCGTCAGGGAATTTGTAAGCAGATTCAAGGCACGTAATGGCTCAATTGTGTGTAAAGAATTGCTAGGATGCGATCTCAGCACGCCAGAAGGAATGAAACTTGCAAAGGAAACAGGAGTGACAGCGACTCTTTGTCCAAAGTTTGTACAAAATGCAGCAGAGATTCTGGAAGAAATATCGTAAAAGGAATATATTCAATGTCTTACAAAGCTCGCGTTGTCATAGAAAAAGATGAATATGGTTATTATGCTTATTGCCCTGAACTTGAAGGTTGTCAAACACAAGGGGATTCTCTGGAAGAAACTATCAACAATATGAAAGAAGCAATTGAGCTTTATCTGGAAACTATGTCAGATGATGAGGTAAAACGATTGATTTTTATATAGCTTTGCATCTATATATGCGAAAGGAGGATGCAAAGCTGATGCGCACAAAATTAACAGATGAATACCTCATAGAGAAAACGTTGGAAGGCGATATAAATGCTTTTGGTATACTCGTAAATAGGTATCGTGGATTGGTACATGGTCTCACATTTCACATAGTCAGCAACTTTCAGGATGCTGAAGACATTGCACAAGAAGCGTTCATCAAAGCCTACGAAAGTCTTTCAACACTTAAAGACAAAGCAAAATTCGGTAACTGGTTGAGGGTTATTACGCTTAATCTCTGTAAAATGTGGCTTCGTAGATCGTCACTGGAATTACCATTACCTTCTGAATTTGGTCTCGTTAAAGAGGATATTTCATCTAGCGATGAACTTCAGGAGTCTGTATTCTCAGCGTTGTCAGCATTGCCATCTAAAAATCAGGTTGTGATCGCTCTTTTCTACCTTGATGACCTTTCATACAAGGAGATAGGAGACTTTTTGGGTCTTCCTGTTTCCACCGTTCAAAGTAGGTTACAAAGAGCAAGACAGCAGTTGAAAGAGGAGGTTTTGAAGATGGCAGAGGATATATTTCAGAACAATAGACTTGGTTCAAAATTCACTCAGAAGGTGTTAGATGAGATCATCGCAGATGGACGAGAGCATCTCTATGCTAATAAGCAAAACGAGGCAGAAGCCTTGTTCAAGAAAGCATTAGAGATCAAACCAGATTCAGCCGAAGCCCATTTATACATCGGATTTGTTAAAGAGAATCAAGAACTTTACACTGAAGCTATTGATTGGTATCGAAAGTCATTAGAACTGAATCCAGATTATGCAAGGGCATATTACAGCCTTGCGATTTCGCTTGGCTGTATAGGAAAACGTGAGGAAGCCATCGCAATCTATGAAAAAATGGTAATAGTATGTAAGAAGCTGATCGAATTGAATCCTGATGATCCTGAATTATATGTGCGATTAGGTGAGGCTTATGCAGGAAAAGACGACCAGGAGAGTAGTGTTTCCGCATTAAAACATGCTATCGAATTGAAACCTGATTTTGCAGAAGCTTATGCTACACTTGCCAATATTTACCAATGTAAAACCAGAAATCTGGAAGAAGCCAAAAAATTATTTATGAAAATATTGGAGATTGGAACAAATTCAGGTCGAGTGCATGGCGGGTTCGGTGCAAACGTCATAGTAATAGCTTACAATAATTTAGGCAGTATTTACGATGAAGAGGGAGATCATAAGCAAGCAGTTTTCTATCTAAAAAAGGCTTTAGAAAAAACAAGGGAACTAGGAGAAACAGATATGATTCTGGCAAATCTGGCTGTTACACAAGCTAACAAGGGTTCTAGTCTTGCAAGCAAAGGTGAGTATGAAAAGGCAGTCGGATGTTATAAAAGCGTTATTTCTATGTATGATCACCTGAGAAGTTCTATATATGATCACCTGAGAAAGATGGACGGGTATGGCAAACCTTCGGCTTATATAAAATGGCGAATTGCAAATGGAGCGGACCCTAATATAATAAAAGCATTTGAGAGCTTTATATTGCAGAATCCCGAAGATGCGGAAGCATATTACTGTCTGGCATGTTTATATTCCGTGAACGGAGACGCAGATAAAGCATCTAAAACCATTAGTAAAGCTATTGAATTGGATCCAAATTACAGTGAAAAAGCCAAGATAAGCAGTTTCCTCAATTAGAATCTTTTAATTTGTAACTTTTTCGTTTCCTCCTGCAACTATATATGCGGAGGCAATAACAATATGACGGAATCTGAAATCATTGAGCGTTCACTGCAAGGAGACGGGAGTGCTTTTGGCATTTTGATCCAAAAATACTATAGTGCGGTGTATGGTATTGCATTTCATTTTCTAAAGAATTTCGATGATGCACAAGACATAACACAGGATGTTTTCATCGAAGCCTTTCAGAAACTTGAAAAGCTGAGAGACCATACCAGATTTGCTGCATGGCTACGTGGCATCACAGTCAACCTTTGTAAGATGCAGATACGAAAGCATAGAGAGACGGTGTCAATTGATACACTTGCAAATGAATCTCAAATCCTGCAAAATAGTATTCTAACCCCTGCTGAAGAATTTGAGATCAAAGAGATAAAAAATACGGTGATGAAGATCATTAATTCGTTGCCAGAAAAAGATCGGTTGATAGTAACGCTTTATTATATGGATGATTTGTCATATCAGGAAATAGCCTCCTTTTTAAGTTTATCTGTTCCTATTGTGAAAGTCAGAATGTTTAGGGCTAAACGAAAGTTGAAGGAGGAAACGATAGAGATGGTAAAAGAAATTTTTGAAAATGAAGTGAAGCGTCAAACAAATATTTCTGTGAATGAACTTCTCCAAGCAGGACTTCATTTTGGTCATCATACCGAGAAGCGAAATCCTAAAATGTCTCAGTATATACTTACGGAAAGAGATGGAATTGACATTGTTGATCTCAGCCAGACTCTAAGGATGATAAAGGATGCTTATAATTTTATACGAGATGAATCCGCCAAAGATGGTATAGTTCTATTTGTAGGCACGAAAGAGTCAGCTCAACAGATCATCGCAGAACAGGCAAAACGATGCAATATGCCTTTTATTAACTCAGAAAATCAACCCATTGAGTTATCAAAGTTGGAAAAGTATCCTGATGTGATATTCGTTATTGATGTCGAAAAAGAGAAAAAAGTGCTGTCGGAGGCAAGAAAGTTAGAAATACCAATCATAGCAGTTGTAGATAGCATCACTGATCCTGAATCCATAGATTATCCCATACCGGGGAATGACGATGCTAAAAGATCGATCCAGTTTATCTGCACTAAAATGGCTGATGCTGTTATAGAAGGGAATCAGAATAGGTAAAAGCAAGCAGATTTTTTCTTTTAAGGTCCTACAAAAGAATGGTATTGCCAGTAGATTGAAGAAATATGAATAACAACCTAGAGATAATCACATCACTTGATAAGTTAAAAAATCGTATAAACATTTATACAATATGTAAGTATACATCAGTATCAGTCTGTTTCGGTGCAGGTATTGCTGTTATACTTACCTTTGCTAATAAGCTTATGTTAATCCCTGTTCCCATTATGCCTATTGTAGCGATGATTTTTGGACTAAGCCTAATCATAGGCTTAATAATGGGAATTACGAAAAGAATATCGCTTCTTGATTCAGCGATTCTGGCTGATAATAAGCTGAATCTTAAAGACAGGCTTGGAAGTGCGGTTGAAATCATCAACAAAGACAAAATCTCGGCGATGGCTGAACTTCAACTGGAAGATACTGCAATCCATGCCCGCATACTTGATCCAAAGGCTATACAACATCACGCTGTTCCAGCAATCACGAAATCACTCCCGGCTGTTGTAATCGCCTTAGTTCTGGTTGGGATGATACCTTCACGGTATGGTGAACCAGTTGAGATTAGGCAGGCGATACGTCAGGTTGGGGCAAATATCGAAACATCTGCCAGGGATGTAGACAAAAGTAAGCTGTCTGACGAAGTAGCTAAACTGGTATCAAAGACGACTGATGTTGGGCGTAATTTACAAGCTAAGAACGTAACCAAAAAGGATGCCTTGAAAAATATATCTGATCTTACCCGTCAAGTCGAAGCTATAAAAATGGTCAATGAGTTATCCGATAATTTGAAAGATGTAATAAGTCCCGATAAAAAGCGTCTAAATGAGCTTTTAGGTAAGCTTTTGGATAATCTGAAAGATATACCTGAAATGAATGAATTATCTCAAAAGATCATGAATACACAACAAGCGAATCTCTCTGATGAATTTCTCAGGGAACTAATACGTGCATTGGAAGATAAAAAACTCACAGTAAATGATGCAAGTACTCTCCAAAAGGTCTCAACGCAATTAGCTAATGGAAAACAGGAGATCACAAAATCAATCACAGCATTCCGTAATCAATCAACTACTGGTCAGGGAGAAGAAACGACAGGGATAAAAAATTCTGGTGCAAGTGATGGTGCGCCGGGAAAAGAATCTATAAAAACATCAGAATCTGAACCATCTGAAAGGAATAAAGGCACTGGCTATAATGCTGAATTAGAAGGTAAATTATCGCTTAAAGGGTCAACTGTAACGACAGAAACTACGCAAGAACCAGATAAAGGTGCATCGGTTGTGCCTTATGAACAGCTTTACGTTAAATACAGAGATTCAGCAGATGATACCATCGCCAGATCATCAATTCCGATAGTATATAGACAGCAGGTCAAAAATTATTTCGATGCAATAAAACCTCAGAAGTGATCAGTGATGAGTAAAAAACTTGGTTCTTCCGTGTTGAGTGTGGAAATATATTCAACACGGAAGAACCAGATTATCTTCAAAGGACATAAATCTTAGAATCTTTTTCGTTACTCGTTTTCACTTACGAGATAATCTGCTAGATGGTCTAACCTTTTTCTTGCACTATCTTTAAGGTAGTGTTCTTTGTGATTCACTGCAAGAGATTGGAATAACTCTTTGGCTTCTTTGAATTTTTCTAGTTTTACAAAACATTCTGCCATAAGATAGGTTGCTTTCATCCAGATTATTTCATCTTTCTCTTCTTCTATGGCTTGCTTATATTCTTCAATAGCTTTCTCGAAATTATGCTCTTCGTAATATAAATTATTCCCTAGATAAAGATGGGTCTCCAGAGTTGATAATTTAGGTTCTTCTGTTTCATTTGTTTCAGGCTTAATTTCATCATTTTCTTCAGAAGTGGCATTTATCAAGATTCATCTCCTTTCTACACATTTAAGCAATATTTTTTGATTTTGGAATAGAATGCGGACTAGTAAAATTTATATCTTTATAGGTAATTTAACTTTTGCAGACTCATAAGCGGCAAGTGCCACTTCGAGTGCCTTCAGACCATCTTCTCCTTTGATCGGAAATGGCTTCTCACCACGCACAGAAGCAATAAAATCCTTCACGAGAAAAAGATCCATATTATCACCCCAATATACCCACTGTGCGCTATTATTTGCATCGCTGTAAAGGTCAATATCTTGAGCAAAACCGTCAACGGAGATAACGCCTTCAGTACCTACTATCTCCATAGTGACGTCACCCCACGTTGGATAAGACTTTGTTCTTGACCAGCTTGTATCTAGCGTTGCAAAAACGCCATTATCGAACTGTATCGTCAGTATCCCTGTATCGTCAATATCCATGTTATGGAATTTGTTATCTATCTCAGCATAGACTTCAATGGGATCAGACTTCATGAACCATCGTAATAAATCTACAACATGCGGTGTGTGATCCATAACAGCGCCACCACCACTTTTCTCTTTTACGATGAACCATCCACCGGGCATCCTGCCATGATTTGTTGTCTTTGCCGCAAGTATCTTGCCGATAGAAGCGTCGTCTATGGCAACTTTAGCATTGATAACTGCGGGGATATATCTGCATGGGAAAGCTATCCCTAATTCTGCCTTATTCTCTTTACAGTGATATATCATTGCCTTAGCATCATCAAGTGTTGTAGCGATGGGTTTTTCGCAGAGAATATGTTTACATCCAGCATTAGCGGCAGATATGACGTGTTTATTGTGATCCGCATTTGTAGAGCAGACTATGACCCCATCAAGTTCCTGTTCAAGCAGTTTATTATAGTCAGGATAGAACTTGCTTCCGAATCTTTGTGCCAAAGCTTTACCCTGATCTTCATCTTCATTATATATTCCAGCAATTTCCACACCATCAATCTGCTTCAGGCAACTGGCATAACTTCCAGCGTGCATGTGTGCAAAGCTGATCATTCCAATTTTGACATTCATCACCAGCCAACCTCCTATTTATAATAAGCCTGTTAAAAAATGTAAATCCTTATCTGATAAGGACTTACATCAATCAAAATCACAACATCACCTCCTCAAAGTGTGGTATAGTATTCATTAATCATAAAAAAACAACACTATACCAACTATGA
>Ga0315279_10005072_pt1 | contig 17279 bp, 14 predicted proteins | sample YL17G06_20_MG_FD_203694 | JGI IMG/M metagenome (GOLD analysis project Ga0315279, IMG submission 203694) | Sediment microbial communities from Yellowstone Lake, YNP, Wyoming, USA - YL17G06_20 | ecosystem: Environmental > Aquatic > Freshwater > Lake > Sediment | place: USA: Wyoming | collected... | reverse complement strand
TCTTCCCCTCTACCGACCGTGCAACCGATGTGGTTCGCGTGCTTGTGAACGATGCACTAAGGTCATCGGTTCGTTTCTTATACGGCAGAAGGGTTCAAAGTGTCGAGAAAAACGAAAATGGTTTCGTTTTGCTGGCCGACAGCGAAAAGGTTGTAGCCGGCGCGGTGATTATCGCAACCGGCGGGGTCACCTGGCCCCACACCGGCTCAACAGGCGACGGGTACAAGTTTGCGCAGACCCTCGGCCACACTATTATTGAGCCGAAGGCATGTCTGACTCGCCTTGTAACTACTGAAACCTGGCCCGGTCAATTAGCCGGCGTGGGTGTCGAAAGCGTCGTTATTACTGCCAAACTTGACAACCGCAAACTCCGCGTGAGTGGGCCAATGATGTTCACCCACGATGGTATCGGCGGCCCAGCCGTATTCGACCTGAGCAGGTTTATTACCGATTTTTTACCCAACGCTGCTCGACCGATAAAAATAACTATTGATATGCTGCCGGCATACGAGGGTCGGGAGCTTGACAGGGAAATCATTTCCCTTTGCACAAAGAATCCGCAAAAAGAACTGGCCGGTGTTCTGACCCGATTCCTTCCTCACTCATTGGCCTCGCATATCACTCACGAGCTGAATCCTTCAACGACCATTCTGGCTGGCCAATTGCAAAGGCATCAACGCAGGCAGTTGGTGGATGCGATTAAGAAGCTGTCGTTGTCTATCAAAGCCACTGGCCCAATCGCCGAGGCCACTGTTACTCGCGGCGGTGTCCCTATCGACCAAATCAATCCTAAGACAATGGAGTCGAAGCTGTGCTCCGGTCTGTTTTTTGCTGGCGAGGTTATAAACGTTGATGGTCCGTGCGGCGGTTTCAACCTCCAGATTGCCTTCTCTACCGGCTGCCTTGCGGGCAAAATGGCAGCAGAGCAGCGAAGAGCGACGTGAAGACAGAATTTCGTCACTTTAGCTTGATAGGTACGCCTTTTTTACGGGATTCGGCTGCGAAGGATTTCAACTCTTCCAATAGCGCCTGCAATTGCTGGGTGTTCTCAAGCAGATTTTCATAGAACTGTCCATCGTTGAGTAGCCGTCCGGCGCTTCCCTGGCCACTGTTTACTTTCTCCAGGATTAGCCGTACCTGCGACGCCCCTTTACTTAATTCTTCGGTTAGGTCGGCCAAAGCAGTAATGAGATTTGCATCAGCATTTTTCAAAGTTGATGTCCCCGCATCAGCTAACTTTCCGAATCTTTCCATCGTATCTCTGAATTTCTGCATCGTCTCGTTAACATCCTGTAGCGTCTGCGTAACATGCGCGGATGCCTCAGACAGATTAGCCAGACTTTTCTTGAGATTTTCTTTATTGTTCGGGTCGCCAATTATGGTGTTGGCGTTGCCCATAAGGGTAATTATGCTCGTAATCAGATCGTCAAGTTTTTTCTGGCTTTCTTCCGGAAAGAACTCACTGGTCATACCTGTAGAACCCTGCAATAAACTTCCTTTGGACAAAACCGGGCCGGTAGGTTGGTTTGCGTCAAAATGTTTAAGTTTTAATTCAATATAGCTGCTCCCGAGGCCTCTGGTCATTAATTTTGCTTCAACATCGGACGGGATGTCACTATAATTCCTGTCAATACTAAGAACAACCAAAGTCTGGTGATAAAACTTGCCGGTGTTCAGGTCCCTCATAACTTTAGGCGGCTTGACATCTGTTACTCTGCCGATTTGAAAGCCGCAAAACCGCACAGGAGTATCTTTCTGGACGCCTGGTGCTGTCGGGAATTGGACGGACACACTAAAAGAACTAATTTTGCTGACGGTCGTTGGCAGGTCGCCAAACTTAAATATCAGCCACACAAGCGCACACACAGCCACTAACACAAAAATTCCTACAATAATGTTGCGTCTTCTCTGGATGGTTTCATAGTCACTCACGGCTTATTCCCTTTCAAATCGGTGCGGCCTTCCATAAATAATTCCTTTATAGCCCGTAAAGGATAGCCGCTCTCGTTAAGCTTTTTTACCAGTTTAATCCGCTCAACGCCTTTCTCATCAAACAGCCGCCTGCCGGTTGCCGTAACTTCCGTGGGTTCGAGCAGGCCAATCATCAGGTAATATTGCAGAGATTGCCTCGAAATGCCAGCTTTTTTTGCGGCTGCACCTATCGGCGTTAATTTACTTTTCTGAGTCAAGGATTTTCCTGATATATGTTTTTTGTGCTAAATACTTATCTTTCTATCTTTCTTTCCACCATAAATCTATTGACTATAATTTCTTATTTTATCGGCATAATTTGCAGCTAACAGAGACTTTTTCACAGCTTCCATCGACTATCCGCCATTTTTTGTCTGCTTTTTCCCAATCAAAACAGACACCAGGCCCAAAAACGATGCCTTTACTTGCTCCAATGTAGGTTGCTTTGCACCCTGGTTAGTATCTGCCTGGCTCTTTTGTTTTTTCGACCATCGAGATGAAATCATAAGCAAATAATCAAAACCGGCGGGAATTGAACTCTGGTTCTGCCGAAAGGCCTCTCGCAAGAGGCGTTTGAGCCGATTTCGCACAACTGCTCCGCCGCAGGATTTGCCGACAGAAACACCCAATCGCGGATGGCCACAATCATTCTCTGCCACACAGAGCGTGAGCAAGCCGTTGCCGGTGCGCAGCTTGCGAGCCAAAACAGCTTTGAATTGCCTGCGGCTTCTAAGTTTTTTCTTTTTTGGAAAGGAAAACTGCTTCAAGACTCCACCGCAATTAAACCAAAAGCGCAAAGTGAAAAACTATAACTCGGCCTGCAGGATGGCCTTCATCTCGCTTAATGACAACAGGCCGGACGTAGCCAGTTTTATTCTGCCATCGGGGCCGATAAAGAAACTGCAAGGCACACCGGTCCTGCTGTAAATTCTCATAACGCCGTATGGTTCCGGCATATTGCCTTTGTCTAAAAGGACCGTATAGTTTATTCCCTGGTCAGCGATGAACCTTTTCGCCACGTCCAGTTTATCGCTCGTTATGGCCAGCATTGCCAATTTATCCTCACCGATGGTCCTTCGTAATTCGATTAAACCCGGGACCTCCATCCGGCAGGGCCCACACCAGGTTGCCCAGAAGATAAGCAGGACATCCCTGCCGCGGTAGTCGCTTAATTTGTGTATATTTCCTGTAATGTCAGTCAAGACAAAATCCGGTGCCGGCCTGCGATACAATGATGTATAAACCGGCTCCCAGGTTTTTGCGGCCCTAATGATATCATTTAGACTTATCTTTGGGGCTGCCTGTGATTGCTCGTTTTTGATGGGGCGTGGGCTTGCAGGGACGTTGGTTTCAGTTTTCGCAGATTCACTGATATTTTCGGCAGCCGATTCGGAGCGCAGTTCTTCAAAACTATTCTCACTGTAAGCTGGCTGGTCTGGATGCTTTTTGCACCCTGCCAGGATTACCGCTGCAACGAGTATAATTGTAAGAATAGTAACCGCTGCTCCACAGCGGCACAGTTTGTCTTTCTTTGACATTCGATTTCCCCTGCTGAAAACGTTATCTACATCGAAACTATCTCAAAACTGTCACCATGAGCGAGGAGAAGGTCTGGTTGGCGCAAATGAGAGATTCCTCGCTACGCACGGAATTACATTTTACATTTCGAGATAGCTTCTAAATAGTATAGGGCAATTTTACTGTTGCATAAAGCGAAAATTCGTGAATTAGCGCGTTTTTCGTCAAGAGTAATTCATCTTTTTTCCTAACATCTATGTTTACGCCACATTCAAGGTTTCGGCCTATCGCCGCCTGTTATTTTCTCTTGATGCGGTATTTTACCGCATCAGGAGGCACGCGCTTTCGTAAAATCGTTCCGAGCGAATCGCAGCGGGGTCGAGAAATCCCTCGACCCTGCGGGGGACAAGTCTGTTTTAATAGACCCCTCGACTTCGCTCGGGGTGACGGCTTTCTATACAATGGGAGTCTATCAATTGAGTTGTGACAAAGCAGTAGTTCCTATTGTGCCGTTTTTGTTGATGCGCACGGCAATCTCACCATCTTTGGCAGTATAGAATAACTTTGCGTTGTCTTTTCGGCCGGCGGCCAGGCGTCTTTCGTATTGGGTTCGGTCGCAGCTGACCATCAAAATATCAGGCCCAAGCTTTTCCAGAAAAGCAGCGTCCGAGGTTATCGTTGAACCATGATGGGGAACAATGACAATGTCTGCTTTAAGGTCGGGAATGGTCTGGAGTAACTGTGTTTGTGTAAATTTTTCGATGTCGGAACACAAAAGCACTTTGACGCCTGCGAATTGTATCAATAACACCAGAGATTTGTCATTGTCGCTCAATTTTTCTTCGGGTATCTGCGAGTTCGGCCAGAGTATTTTTATGTTAGCGTGGCTATTCAACAAATTTAGGCCGCCATCCAATCGTTCTATTTTAAGACCCTTTTCAGCGAGGCAATCGCTGAGAAATTTTGTTGGGCCCCACCGGTTCATCTCGCTGAAAAAGGCGTTGTTGGCGTAAACGTGCTTGACTTTACAATGTTCGACAATCTCAGGTATGCCATTGATATGGTCTATATCATTATGGCTGATGATTATAGCGTCGATTTTGCTTATTCCGATGTAATCCAGAAATGGTGTAATTACTCGTCCGCCGACATTGGCTCTTTGCAGCGAGCCGGCATCGAACAGGATATTGACCCTGCCCGGAAGCTGGGCCAGTATTGCCTGCCCGTGGCCGACATCCAAACAGGTTATTATTAGATTGTCCTGATGTGTCTTCTGCCATTTTGTAATACCCAGGAAAATTATAATAGCCAAAACCATCAGTACAGAAACTACTTTTTTCACAAGGGGACGTTTAAAATGAACAAAGGCTATAACCAAAATGATGCAGTAGTAAAAAATTATCAGCCAAATTGTCATATGGCCTATAAGTACCTGCGAGGCATCTATACTTGCTATATGTTTTACGAGCCAGATGAGCCAGCTTGATAAGGGTTTTATTATTACGTCCAGTATGGAAGCTGCCGTCGGTAGCACCGGGCCGATGAGCAGCTTAAGATAGCCGACAAATGAAATCACCGCTATAAACGGCGAGGCAATTACCGTCCAGATGCTTGTAAGAGGTTGAATTGTATAAAAATTATATAACAGGATCCCCGCACTGCCAGCCCACGCCGCAATACCGGTCGAGAGTAGTTGGAGTACGGACGGCCCGGGTCTTGGGACTATCTGGAAAAACGGCCTGGTTTTCGGAAGGTCAGTGAGCCATGAATGACCTGTAATCTTCTCATATAAGAAAAAAAGAATCCGCTGGCAGAATAACAGTATTCCCAGTACCGCTGCAAACGATAACTGCCAAGAAACCTCAAAAAGGTCTGTCGGCTTTATCATTAGCAGGATGATCGCCGCCAGTGACAGTGAATTGAAGTGATTTGGCTGCCGGCGGAAGAAAAACGATGAACAAAAGACTATGCATATAATCGCCGCCCGAAATGCTGGCGGATTTGACGGAACTACCAGCACAAACACTACTGCTGCAATTATGCAAACAATCGCCTGAATCTTTCTTGTCAAACCTGTAATTTTGCACAGCCACCATATCATCCCGACAAAAATCACGAAGTTCATTCCCGACAGGCATAAAAAATGCAAAAGCCCTGTCTTTTGAAACGCCCTGTAGGTGTCTCTGTCGATTTCTGTTCTATAGCCAAGCACCAATGCCTGCAGCAGGGCATAGTTCTGGCCCTCTATATCCAGGTTGCCTCGCAGCGCCTGGCCGGCTATTTCCTGCAGACGCCTTTTTATTTTTATAAAAGTCCCTGTTCTTGCAGAACTATTCTTCAATAATTCAATAGCATCCCGCGATGGCACAGAAGCAGCGACAAAGACACCTTTCCTCGCTAAGTATTGTGCCGTATTGAATTGTCCCGGATTTGTCGGCTGTTTGAATCTATCCAGCCAGCAGTAAATTTGAATGTAGTCGCCGGCCCGCACCCACACCCGCTCATCAACCTGCACCCGAACAGTGCCGGTTGCTTTTACCCAGCCGCCAGCGGCTTCCACTTCACTGACCTTCAGGTAGAAACTGCTGGCAGGGTCGGTGAACTGAAATCTTGCAAATTTCCATTGCTTATATACACCCTTGTAATCTTTGGACTTGTCTATTTCATTGGCATCAGGTCGATTCGGTTCCGCAGTATACCCATAATTGTTTGTATACGGCTCAGTGATAATCACCCCGCGAATTGTCGCCAGCTTCGCATCACTTTCTTTTACGGCCGAGTCCGCAGATTCCGCAGAAAGCAGCGATTTTTGCCACGAATTTTCACGAATTCGCACTAATTCATTATTTGCCCTTTTATTCGTGCCTGTTCGTGTTAATTCGTGGTTAATTTTTTTCTTTGCGTTCTCTTCATAGGTGGCTAATCCTTTTTTGTTGCCAACGAAATTGCGTATGTCATCAGGTCTTGCCTGGTAAAAGCCGGTCAGTCGAATCGCACCGAGACACAGAAAACAAATAAGTCCGCAGGTGCTTAAGAGCACGGGTGCATAAGAAGCGATTTTGCCTTCTTTATGAACGGCGAAGATTAGAATTGCCGCTGTTGCACAAAACCCGAGCATCGCCAGCCACAACCAGATGACTCGTGATTCGGGACTCGTGGCTTGTGACTCGAACAACACATTCTGTATCAAAATCCCTGCTATAAGACCCAGAGCGACAAAGACAAGAGGAGATGTGTTTATGGCTCGTTGGAGAAAACCCGGCCCGCCGGCAAGCTGCCTGTCAATCAAAGCCAATTTTCGCTGGATTTCGTCCATCTTTAATAGTGGGCTTTAGCGTATATTTCTTTGCTTGTCCAATTATAAAGTGGTTGGAATTCATTTCAAGATTTTCAGCCCTATATTATTATTGCATTTTATTTAAGATTCTCCCTATGCCGACTCCGATATTACAGACACATGAAAACAAGAACAACAACCCATTTCCCTGGGACTGGGGCGAGTCAGTCCGCGTGCAGATTCTTGTCAAAGAAAGATAGAATTTTGTCCGGTAATTACCGTTTCTGATGAATCAAACATCCCGGTTCTTTCCTTGACGCCCTCGGGAAATCGCTGTAGAATCTTTCTCTTTGAAAAAACTTACTATCCGGGTGAGTCAGATATGCAGGCAAAGTTGGAGTTTCTCGGTGCCGCTCAGAACGTTACAGGTTCCCGGCACCTCTTGCAAGTCGATGGCACCAGGATTCTGGTGGACTGCGGGCTTTATCAGGAAAGACAGTTAAAGATAAGGAACTGGGACCCCTTTCCGGTGCCGCCCAGAACGATTAATGCCGTCCTTTTAACCCACGCACATCTGGACCACTGCGGTCTGCTGCCGAAGCTGGTCCGCGATGGATTCAAGGGCAGGATATATTGCACCTCCGCCACAGCGGACCTTGCACGCATCATATTGTTCGATTCAGCCAAACTGCAGGAAGAGGATGCCGAGTTCAAGCGTAAAAGACACCAGAAAGAAGGCAGGAAAGGACCCTATCCTGAGGTCCCGCTTTATACGGTCGCAGATGCCGAGGCCTGCTGTCTCCATTTTGCGCCTGTAGAATACAGGCAGCCGGTAAAAATCAGCGAACATATTGAAGCGACCTTTTGTGATGCAGGCCACGTTCTTGGCTCATCCATCATAAAGGTTAAAGTTAACGCCAACAAAAATCCTCGAACGGTTTTGTTCTCCGGCGATATCGGCAGACCCAATAGGCCCATCATTCACGACCCGAGCTATGTTGACCAGGCCGACTATATCCTTGTTGAATCCACCTACGGCGACCGCCTTCACGAGAAACGTGAGGACATAAAGAAAATCGTCACCGAAGTAATAAGCTCCACAAAAAAAACAGGCGGTAATATCGTTGTTCCAAGTTTTGCGCTGGAACGTTCACAGGATATTTTATATTACATAAACCAGTTGATGCTGGAAGGTGCGATACCGACTATAACGGTTTTTCTTGATAGTCCGATGGCCACAAGTATCACAAAGGTTTTTCAGAAACACGCCGAACTGTTCGATGAAGAAATGACCGAGCTTATCCGACACAAGCAGTCGCCTTTTAATTTTCCGGGATTGAAGTTGATTGAGACAACCAAAGAGTCCAAGGCGATTAACAGTATCAAAAGGACCGTTATGGTCATCGCCGGCTCCGGTATGTGCACCGGCGGCCGAATAAAACACCACTTAGTCAACAATATCACCAGACCTGAAAGCACAATAATGTTTGTCGGCTATCAGGCAGTCGGCACTCTCGGCAGACAAATCGTGAACGGCGAAAAGGAGGTCAGGATATTCGGCCAGAAGTATCCGGTAAAGGCACGGGTGGTGCAGATACAGGGTTTTTCCGCCCACGCCGACAGGGACGAGCTTCTCCAGTGGTTAAGTGGATTGAAAAGACCCCCTAAAAAGCTGTTTGTCGTTCACGGCGAGCTGGAGAGCGCTGAGCATTTCGCCGATTACGTCAGAAGTAAAACTGGCTGGGATGTAACCGTCCCCGCTTACCAGGACCAGGTTATTCTCGATTAGTTAGGAATAATGTTGCTTAAAAAAGCGCAAGTTGAATTGCCGGACAGGCTTTTCGCAGATTTTTAGAAAAAATATGTGAAAATAACTTGATTTTTCTTTTTGCATATTATATACTTTGTGCAGATTTGTAAAATAGTAACAATTGTGTAAATAATAGACAAAGGGGTGAAGACCTATGACAACTATACCAATCAGCAAGTTTCGTAGCGACCTGTCCGATATGGCCAATAAAGTCGCTTATGGCGGAGAGCGGGTTTGCGTTGAGCGCAACCATAAACCATTGTTTGCCGTTGTGCCTTTTGATGATATGGAGCTTCTCGAACATCTCGAAGACCGGATAGACATAGAGCTTGCAAAGAAGGCACTAAAAAGCGGCAAGTTTATCGGTCTCAAAGCTCTTAGAAAGGAACTGGGGTTGTAGCGTTAAAGATATATGGCCAAGTCAGGGAAGATTTACAAGGTCAGGATAGCACAGGTCGCCGCCGACTTCATCAGAGCGCAATCCCGGAAGACACAGCGGCAGATACTGGACAAAATTGCTCTTTTGGCTAAAGACCCATACGGCAGAGGCGAGCGAATAAAGAGCACGCCTGATATGTTTAGGATTCGGTCGGGCGATTATCGTATTGCTTACAAGGTTGAAAAAGGCCGGCTTCTTATTCTTGTGGTTTGTGTAGGTCATCGGCGGGATTTTTACAGGTATTTTGACCAATAACCTTTTTCCCTTTCTTTAATATCTCCACTACAAGTCGCCGTCCCTGCTTACCAGGACCAGTTCACACTCGATTAGTTGCCGCGAAGTTGATGGAGGATATCCCAGTATGCCCCGCGGGCGCCGGCTTTTATTGCTTCCACTAATTCGATATTATCATTGTAATTGTGGTCAACAGCCGGACGGCCATCTTCCGGGAATACTTCTGGAGTGGGAGGGAAGAATCTTTTGTCGCCGCCAATCAAATCATTTATAAATTGAGCCGCCTGCAGGCCTAATTTATTCGATATGTAGAAAGTCGGCTGAAAAAAATCCACCGGCCCGGCGTATTTTCGGCGGATACTGGGGTTTGTCTCAAGCGGGCCTTCGCTTTCCACAATGTTGGCCATTTCGGTGTCAGGATAGATTCTGACACCCAGCGGTGCACCGGCACAATCAGGGTCGATTTGTTTGATAAAGTCGATTGTATGAGAAACTGTCTCCGGTGTTTCGCCGGGTCCACCTAATAATAAATCTATCATAACTTTTATGTTATTGTCCCGGCATAACTTCACCGCTGAGGCAAGGTCTTCTTTATGGTGCATCTGTCCGTAGGCCTTTAGCATTGAAGGAGAGGCGGAGTCGCCCGTGAAGTCAATGCCGACACAGCCGGCCTTACTCATAGCTTTCGCAAGCTCATCGTCAAAAGGTGTTACCGCCATATATGTGAACCAGCGTAACCGTTTTCCGAGACCTCGGCGGATAAACTCCTCGCAGACCGCATGTGCGTGACCGTAGGGGATATTGAACTCGGAATCGCACAGGTGCAGCATATCCACTCCCTGCGATATGAGTGTTTCAACCTCATCGGCAATTTCTACAGGGTTTCTAAGTCTGACCTTTGTGCCTTTTGCCAGCGGGTCGGCACAATATATGCACCGGCGGTTGCAGCCGCGTTTGGTTTCTATGCCGCCCTGGCCTCCTTTTTCAAAGTATGCGAGGTTGTCAATTGCATCTCGACCCGTGGGCAAAGATAGCGGCTCAGGCCAGCATGGCCGATTACTATGAATAACTCCGTCGGAGCGCCAGATTAGTCCATTTATCTTTTCAAATTTCCCGGACCCGCATAGTTCATTGTGGAGTAAGACTGTCGCATTTTCGCCATCGCCGTGGATTCCGAACTCTGCCCCGGTATATTCGACAATACGCTCGGCAAATATTGAAAAACCGACTCCGCCAATCACAATAGGGGCGTCGGTCATAGTTTTTATTGTGCGAACCGTTTCGGCCAAGTCAGGGACAAACCACGTGGCGCTCGGCCAAAAACAATCGTCCACGTTGCGAAATGAAAGCCCCACCAATTGTGGGTTGTGGTTGGCAAAATAGTCCTTGAGAGTTTTTGCCGGCTCATCCGCCAAGCATAAATCCACCAAGTCTGTTTTGATGCCAGCATTTCGGGCAGCCCCGGCAATGTAGTCCAGACCGATTGGCCCAATGGGCGGCGTCATCCTGTTTGTATTAATCAGCGTTAGCATAGGATTGAGAATTTAGAATGTAGAATTTAGAACCACAAGCCACGAACCATCAATTACGGCTGGTTGCTTTGCAATCTTTTTTTCCGGCGTGAGAAGCGGCTTAGGAGTATCCCCAGCTCAAAGAGCAGATATATCGGAATTGCCAGGGCAAATAGAGAAAGCAGGTCTGACCCGGGTGTAGCCGCAGCCGCTACGAAAACAGTACCCAGCACAACGTATTTTCTCGATTTACACAGGGCCTCAATTGAAACAAGTCCGGTTTTATTCAGAAAGAAAATGGCTATCGGGGTCTGAAACGCAAGGCCAAAGACCAGCATCATTGTGGCCACGAACGACACATAGTTCTTGAAGGTGAAATTGGAAGTGACCCCCAAAACACTCTTGTTGAACATCACAAGAAAACGCAGAGTCAGCGGCGCTATGATAAAGACGAAAAACAAAGCGCCCGTGATGAACAAAATCGTTGAAAACGGCACAGCGAGATGGACATATCGTTTCTCATGGTGATACAGTCCCGCAGAAATGAACAGCCACAACTGATAAAATATCCAGGGCGATGCTATCACCACTGCTGCAATCATACAAATTTCCATATAGCTGGTGAATCCGTCGGTTGGGGCGATGCTCTGCAGGCGTGCTTCCTCGCCCATCGCCTTGATGTAGGGCATTTCAATGAATGATATTATCCATTTGCCGAAGGCCAGGCACGCGATAAGGGCTATCGACAGACCTAATATCGCAAGGATAAGCCGGGCGCGCAGCTCCTCAAGGTGGTCACCCAGACTCATAGTGCCCTCAAGGGGGTCGTGGTTCTTATTGGTCTTGCCCATTTCGACAGGTTAGCGTAAGTGCACAAGGCATAAGTGCACCGTAGTTTATTGTTCGTATTTCGTCGCACGACACACAACGCACGACGCACCACAAATCAGCAATCGCGGGGGTTCCGTGTTTTAATCGCCGGTGCCGGATTCGTTCAGGCCGGAGGCCTTCTTGGCCTCTTTCACTACGTCGTTCTTGACTTCCTTTACGTCATCTACAAATTCGTCCTTGGTTTGTTCGGCTTCCTTAATGCCTTTTTTGAACTCGGTTAAGCTTTTGCCTATGCTGCGGGCGATTTCCGGCAGTCGTCTGCCGAATATCAGCAGAGCAATAACAAGGATGACTAACCATTCCCATCCCTGGGGTGTCCACGCCGATAAGATATATTCTGAGTATTCAATCATTTCAGTCTCCTTTTATTTATCCGCCAGACGTATGGCGGATTAACCGAAGTATTATAACACGACCAAAGTTGCATCATCAATAAATAACTATTCGCTAAATGGTTTGACAAAGCCAGCATCAGAAACTATAATCCAGTGAGGTCTTACAGTCAAGTAAACTCCGTTGGAAAAACGACTTTCTTTTTTTAACGAAGTGAACTCTGGATATTTTACCCCGCGTTGAAACACGGGACGGGGCTTTCTAACGGAGTAAATTGCTTTTATTTGGAGCATGCGATGGATTCGGCTTCCAGCCGGTCAAAACGTCTCGAATCTGCCATAAGCATCTTTTTATTGGCAATCCTTTTTCTTATTGGCTTTGCGATATTCATAAAGCAGTTCGATTTTGATATGAGCCGGTTTGGCATTGGTGCTGCTGCCCCGCTTTTATCCTTGCAGGGGTCTGAGACCGGCATAGGGGCAAAATTATCCTTTGATTCTTTGGTCCCATCCGGATTCAAAAAGCTTTCGGCAGCCGAAATCTACGTTCCGGAAAACCTTTATGAGAAGATTGATGGTAAAGCTACTCTTTATATTGAATCCGGCTTTGTGAAATTATTTACCCAGCGATTCGTAAGCGAAAGCGATGATACGCTGTGGTTTGAGGTTTTCCTTTTTGATATGGCACTCGCCAGGAACGCATTTTCAGTTTATAGTGTGCAAAAGAGGGCCGATGCCGAGACTTACCCGGCTATGCAATTTGCATACAGCACAAGTAATGCCCTGTATTTTGTCCAGGATAGGTTCTATGTTGAACTGGTCGGCTCTGCCGAATCCGCTGATTTATTTGGGGCGATGGCGCAGGTTGCGGACAAGCTCACCGGCCGGTTGGCTGTCGGCAAAGTTACAGAAATACCTGAGCTGACTTTATTTCCTCAGGAGAACATAGTTGCCGGCAGCGCTAAATTGTATCTTTCAGACGTCTTTGGATTTGACGGATTCAGGGACACTTTTGTTTGCCGGTACAAGGCGGGTGAGGAGTTTGTTACCGCATTTTTAAGCAAGCGACCAAATTCACAGGAGGCCAGAAACCTCGCGGATAGCTACTATAAGTTTTTAATTGAAAATGGCGGCAAGGCCAAGCCGACATCTGGCGAGACTCTTAAGCCAGTTGAAGGCAAAGTCCTCGATTTCTACGGCGTTACCGAAATTATCTTTGCGATAGGGCCGTATATTGCCGGCGTCCACGAAGCCAAAAACCAGCAGTCGGCTGAAAAACTTGCAGCCCAACTTATAGATAAACTAAGTTCGGCCGCCCCGACAACAAAGAATGACTGACCGAAACGATAAGAAAATCGAACGCAGGCAATTCCTGAGCCGTGCTGCCAAGGTGGGAATCTCAATCGCCGCAGCCGGGGTAATTTCTGCCAGACTCTATGACAGCCGTGGCCCGAAGGCCGCTGTTGACGCCGGAGCACCGGTAACTTTACCGGATTTCTCGGTGCCGCATAAAGATGGCCAGACAATCTGCATCGTCAAAGGTTCGGATAGAAAAGCAACCGTCACCAAAGCGATAGAGTCGCTGGGCGGTATGGAAAGATTTGTCACGAAGGGCGACATAGTTGCGATAAAGCCGAATGTCGCATTTGCATCATCGCCGCTGCTTGGTGCTACGACCCATCCAGAGCTGGTGGCCGAAGTGGTGCGCCTCGCCTATAAAGCCGGCGCAAAACAGGTCATCGTTACCGACAACCCAATCAATGACCCGGCAAGTTGTTTTACATTAACCGGCATCGGCAGAGCAGCAGGTGACGCCGGCGCCAAAGTGATACTCCCCAGACCCGACCTTTTCAGGCATACCACATTGGCGGGTGGCAGGCTCATTGTAAATTGGCCTATATTCTATGGGCCGTTTGCGAAGGCAGATAAACTGATTGGCATCGCTCCTCTCAAGCACCATCACCGAAGCGGCGCTTCAATGACGATGAAAAACTGGTATGGGCTTTTGGGCGGCCGGCGTAATGTCTTTCACCAGGATATCAATACCATTATCGCCGAGCTGGCTATAATGGTAAAGCCGACACTGGTGATACTCGACGGCACTGAGGTAATGGTAACCAATGGTCCTACCGGCGGCTCTGTCTCGGACCTAAAACGTGCGGATACTTTAATCGCAAGCACCGATTGCATCGCAGCCGACTCCTTCGGGTGCACGCTTCTGGGTCTGAAACCATCAGACTTGCCTTACCTTGCCAAAGCCCAGAATGCCGGCGTCGGAACCACTGATTACCAGTTGCTCAAACCGATATTTGCTGCGGTAGGTTGAAAATGCGATTTGATTTGTGTATTGGAAAAAGAACTACCGTCATTTCGACCGAAGTCCCGGCGAGTCGGGACGAAGCGGAGAAATCTATTCAAAAACAGATTTCTCGACTCGCCTGCGGCTCGCTCGAAATGACATTCTCAACTTTTACTATAGAGTAAATGTAATTATGAAAATTGTTCACGTCAGGCGAATAAGTCAGGTCTTTTTTTTCTCGGTGTTTCTCTGGTTCTGCATTGTCAGCACCGTAGGCGACAAATTCTGGCAGTTGCGAGGCTGGCCAATTAACCTGTTTTTGTGGCTCGACCCCCTGTCGGCGGTCGGCACGGCGTTGACCACGCACACCCTTTACCGGCCTCTTTTATGGGCGCTGGCTGTGATTATATTGACAATCATATTCGGACGATTCTTCTGCGGCTGGGTCTGTCCCTTCGGCGCACTGCATCAGTTTGCAGGATTTCTGGGAAATCGAAAGAAGTTGCCTCCCCAAAAAATCCAGCTAAATAGATACCGCAAAGCCCAGTCCATAAAATATTTCATTCTCATATTGTTTATTGCTATGGCGGCCTTCCCATCTATCGCCGCTACCCTGCAGACAGGTCTGCTCGACCCTATACCGCTTGTAACTCGTTCTTTTAATCTGTTATTGGTCCCTCTTGCCGACAGGGCTTTTGGCCTCACTTCTGCAACAGCCCGCTTCTATGAGGGTGCATGGTTTGTGCTGGCGATATTCCTCGCAGCTATCCTGCTCAATCTTATCATTCCCCGATTCTATTGCAGATTTATTTGTCCGCTCGGTGCGTTGTTCGGTGTGATTGGAAGATTTGCTATCTGGCGAATCGGCAAGAAACAAAGCGAATGTGTCGATTGCAAATTGTGCGAAAAGTCCTGCGAAGGCGGCTGCGAGCCGGCTGGTAATATAAAAATAAGCGAATGTGTTCTTTGCTTTAACTGCCTCGATGACTGCAGGCACCGGCTTATCGGATACCAGACAAGACCTTCATTAGCAGGCGAAACAACCAATCCCGATATTTCTCGCAGGGGCTTTGTCCTTTCGCTGGCAAGCGGCATCATTGCGGCACCGGCTGTGCGGCTCAGCAATAAGATGGGAAGCAACTGGTATGATGGAGTTATCCGCCCGCCAGGGGCGCTGGCAGAGGAGGAGTTCCTGAAGAGATGTATCAAGTGCGGCCAGTGTATGCGGGTCTGTCCGACGAACGTCATCCAACCAGGCGGCATTGAAGGGGGTCTGGAAAATCTCTGGACGCCCGTATTAAACAATCGGATTGGCTCGAGCGGCTGCCAGTTGAACTGCACGGCCTGCGGCCAGGTCTGCCCAACATCGGCTGTCAGGCCGATTACGCTTTCGGAAAAGCTCGGAACCGATAACTTTGCCCAGGTCGGCCCAATCAGGATAGGGACAGCATTTTTAGACCAGGGCAGATGCCTGCCGTGGGCGATGGACAAGCCCTGTATAGTGTGCGAAGAAAACTGCCCCGTCAGTCCCAAGGCGATTTATACGCAGGAATGTTTCAATACCGTAAGAAACGGCATCCTGACGGTAAAAAAAATCGCAGAGAATTTGATAGAAACTGTTGAAGAAACCCTTACGGCTGGTAGATTTGCTACCGGCGACTATTATTGTGCTATCGAAGGTAACCAGCGATTCAAAATAGTAGCAAATACCGAAAATTCGATAGAAATTTCGCCCGGCGGGCAGCTCGAAAAAATCCCTGCTGCGGGCGGCAGAATTCAGTTGCAAGTCCGCCTGCAAAGACCATACATTGATATTGAAAGGTGTATTGGCTGCGGGGTTTGCGAACACGAATGCCCCGTAAGTGGTAAGAAAGCTATAAGGGTCTGTGCCGCAGGTGAAACCAGAAGCACCGACCACAGGTTGTTGCTTAAACGTTAATAATTTTTTGGAGCTAAATGCTATGAAAGAGGACCGAAACGAAATCAACAGAAGAGATTTTTTGAAGACAATCGGAACTGCTGGCTTGGTTCCTGCATTGGCACCTGTAACGACCGGCATTGCATCGGCCCAGGAAAAAGCCGACCCAAATGCCGCGGCCAAAACTCAGGAGCCAAAATTCCCGCAACGGAAACTGGGCAAAACAGGCGTGAAGGTGCCCATCCTGTCTCTGGGGACGATGTTCAACCTCATTGATAACCAGATTATTCTAAGAAGCACCCTCAAGTGGGGCGTCAACTCCTGGGACACCGCGCACAACTACGGAGGCGGAAACAGCGAGCTGGGTGTAGGCAAATTCCTGAAGGATAACCCGGAGGTTCGGAAAAATTTATTCCTTGCCACCAAGGCATCAGGGGCAAGGACCGTAGCCCAGATAGAGGAGCGACTTCAGACATCTCTAAAGAGAATGAATACCGATTACATTGATTTGTATTATGCGCCTCACGGTGCTAACGGCCCCGGTGATTTTACCGATGAGCTAAAACAGTGGGCTGAAAGTGCTAAAAAGCGTAAGCTTATACGCTTCTTCGGCTTCACCGTCCACAAGGATATGGCTGAATGTCTTGCTGCTGCCGCCAAGCTTGCCTGGATTGATGCGATAATGACCAGCTACAATTTTCGCTTTATGCAGGATGATAAAATGCGGGCTGCTGTTGATGCCTGCCATAAAGCCAATATCGGTCTTATAGCGATGAAGACCACCGGCAAGACCACCATCCAGTGGGCCAGGCAGGCGCTCGAGACCGAAGCGGATAAAAAACTGATAGAGCACCTTCTGCAAAAGGGCTTTAGTCAGGAGCAGGCAACCATAAAACTTGTGCTCGAAGATGAAAGGATAAGCTGCGCCTGCGTAGGTATGGAGAGTGTTAATGTTTTGAATGCAAATGTCGCGGCTGTCCTTGACAAGACCAAACTCACACAGGCCGATTTTGCTGCCTTCGATGAATACGCTCAGGCGACCTGCAGCGGTTATTGTGCCGGCTGCGCAGAAATCTGTG